>Ga0180429_10000872_pt1 | contig 26250 bp, 19 predicted proteins | sample SS_ome_FD_132428 | JGI IMG/M metagenome (GOLD analysis project Ga0180429, IMG submission 132428) | Hypersaline lake sediment archaeal communities from the Salton Sea, California, USA - SS_1_S_1 metaG | ecosystem: Environmental > Aquatic > Non-marine Saline and Alkaline > Hypersaline > Sediment ...
CAGCCCTTCTTCAATCCCTACCTGCTCGTCCAGGATCAGGAGAGGATCGATCTGCAGAAAGAATACTTCCGCAAGCTCTTTGCGATAGCAAAACCCTACGTGGTCAACTCCGGTGTCGATACCCCGGAAAAATGCATGGAACGGATCAAAAATATCCTGTAATTCTCTTCGATTCATCGGGTATGATCCTGGCCGCCTTTTGGGTTGGATTCAATATCCGGCCCCATCTGGCCGATGGGAGAATAATCGGGCCGCTGAACGGCTCGATTGCTGACTCGAAGAATGGCCAGCGCGCAAAATCTCATTCGTGGCGATCTGAAAGGACTTAAGATGGGACTATTCAATTTTGGTAAGAAACAGCCCACACAAGCGCCAACACCCGCTCCCAAGGCGCCCGTCAAGTCGCGTCCCGATCCTGGCGGAAAGAACAACTTCATCATCGTGATACTTGATTCCTGCCGCTATGACTCGTTCGTGAAGGCGGATCCGAAGATCATCACCAAGCTCGGCGCCGTCGAGAAACGGTTCAGCTACGCGTCGTGGACGGCGCCGTCGCACTACAACCTTCTCATGGGGCTCGTGCCTCACACCAGCCCGCCCCAGGTCTTCGCCTCCGAGTACTACAAGGAGGACTTTTTCAACTACAACAAGCGTCTCGGCTCGGACGGGATCGAATTTGCCAAGCTGATCCCCTCCCTCTACCTGCCGATCTACCTCAAGGAGACGCTCGGTTATTACACCCACGCCAGGGTGTCGCTCCCCGTGCTCAACGCCAAGACGCCGATCAACCACGGCTTCGATTCGTTCCAGCTCATGGACAAGCACAACGACATGGCCGCCATGCTCGAGACGATGACCTTCGACGACGACCGGCCGTCGTTCTACCTGCTCAACGTGGGCGAGACGCACTACCCTTACGCCACGCCCGACGAGGATCCCTCCGAGTGGCCGCGCATCAGCGGCGTGCACGGCGTGTTCAAGCACCTCGACGACAACATCGTCGGCGGCGAGCTCCAGGCGGGCGAAGACAAGTTCTTCGACCAGGACAAGCTCGACACCCTGCGCAGCCGCCAGATCAACACGGTCAACTATCTCGACGACGTCTTCGAGAGGCTCTACGACCTGGTGCCCCAGAACACGTGGATCATCGTCACCGCCGACCACGGCGAGCTCTTCGGTGAGGAAGGCTACTTCGGTCACGGCCCGATCCAGCACCCGATGGTTTACGAGGTGCCTTACATGGAAGGGATGCGGCCCTAGTAGAACACGCCTATCAGATCGAAGAATCGATGAGGAGGGGCTGGCGACGGAGGGGACAAAAATCCTGTCCTCCTCCGGTCGAGCGGGCCTGCTATTCGGTTGTTCAATGAGAGCACATCTATAGTGACCTTCCAGTAAGACGACCTCTTTTTGGACTTTCACCAAGCTCGGGGGCGTCGCTTTGCGCATCGTGGGCGCGCGGGTATCGGTCAGTGAATCCCAAGTCGACTGGTTGTCCGTCTCGTGGTGAATACGGTCTGACGGTTCGCCTTGTTTCTTTCGCGGAGCGAAGTTTCTGGCCGCGCGGTGGCGACGGTGGCGGGGTTTTGTGGGCTCATGGTCAGCGGCCGAAGCCGGAAACTCCTATTGAGAGAATTCGCCGCTCTCACGCGACGGTCTATTGCTGGTTCGGGTTCAATTTTCGGTGGTATGGATTCTATCAATCGGAGGTCCCGCGCCCAGAGCTGCAGAGCCCACAAAACTCTGAACACCGGCGCCTCAAACCGACCAGGTCCGTCTCTTCAAAAAAACAAGTTAACCCGGCAGATTAGTTCCCCTTCCGACAGAGTTCGACAGCCAGCTCGACCGCTCTGATCAGACTCCCGGCGTCGGCCCTGTTCTTACCGGCGATGTCGAAGGCTGTTCCGTGGTCGGGCGAGGTGCGGATGTAGGGGAGGCCGAGGGTGAGGGAGACGGTGCCGAAAAAGTCGCGCGTCTTCGAGGCGATGTGGCCCTGGTCATGGTAAAGGGCCACGACGCAATCGTGGGCGCCCTCAGTGCCCTCGTGAAATACGGCGTCGGCCGGGATCGGGCCGACCACGTCGAGTCCGCTCGTTTGTGCGTCTTTCACGGCGGGAGCGATCTCATCGATCTCCTCGCGGCCCAGGAGTCCGCCCTCGCCTCCGTGGGGATTGAGCGCCGCCACGGCGATTCGCGGACGGGAGATGCCGATCGTGGTGGTCAACTCCCTGGCGAGGCGTTCGAAAAAAGTCGAGAGGCGCTCTCGTGTGACCGCTGCGATCGCGTCTGAGAGGGAGAGGTGCCTCGTGAGAAACGCAATCCGTAGCGTGCCGCAGACAAAGAGGGTGATCGGATCTGTCTCTCCGGTGAGCGCCGCCAGTGCCTCGGTGTGCCCCACGTGGGGCGCGCCGGCCAGGTGAAGCGCTTCCTTGCTCCACGGGGCGGTCACGAGTGCGTCGGCTTCTCCGTCGGCGAGCAGCCTGTGTGCGGCGACGAGGCTCTCGAACGCCACGCGCCCCGCGACGGCGTCGATCTCTCCGACGCGCCACTCGACGGACGGCACCGCTCCGGCAGCGACGATCATCGATTCGTCTGGAGGGGCGACCCCGCAGCGGTTTGCCCAGTGGGCGATCGACTCTCGATTGCCCACCACCTGCGGAGTGCAAATCTCGCGAACTCTCTCGTGAGCGATTGCCCTGAGAACGATCTCCGGTCCGATCCCGTTCGGATCGCCTGCGGTGATGACGATTCGCGGTTTCGATCCCGCCATGATTGGGGCTCCCTAACTTCCTGGTGGCCGGCCGTTCTTTTTTAATTATCATAGTCGGGGTCGAGTGCGTTGTACACAGACTTGAATCACGCTGTTGGAGTTTCCACCCGTGGTCGAAACAACCGTCGAGGTCTGCAACAGTGAGAGGCGCGAACCATGACCGAAAACGATCTCTTTGACGCGATCGTCGTCGGTGCCGGAATCGTGGGATCCGCGATCGCCGAGAGGCTGATCGACGGGCCCTTCGACCGCGTGCTGCTCATCGAAAAGGAAGCCACGTGGTGCACGGGAACCTCGGCGCGCTCTGCGGGCGGAATCAGGCTGCAGTTCGGCCGGGAAGCCAAGATCCGTGCGGCGCTCCACGCGTCGCACCATTTCGAGTCTTTTGCCGAGAAGTACGGCATCGATCCGGACCTGAAAAAACATGGCTACCTCATTCTCTCGTGCAACCGGTCGAGCCATGACAGGCTGCGCGAGGCGGTGGCGCTCCAGAATCGACTCGGTTTGCGCTCCCGCTTTCTGTCTCCGGGCGAGGTGCTCGACGTGGTGCCCGCCCTCGATGTGGGCGACCTCCTGGGCGCGGCCTTTTCGCTCAGCGACGGATATCTCGATCCCCACGCGCTGGTTCAGGGATTCGTGCGCAGATTCCTCGATGGGGGAGGGATCTTGAAAACGAGCTCTCCCGTTCTCGATTTTGTCAGAACCGGAGAACGCGTGACCGGCGTGAGAACGGCGAGCGGTCTCCTGCGCGCTGGCGCGGTGGTCGTCGCGGCCGGTCCCTTTGCGGGACCGTTGCTCGCTCGGGCGGGGATCGATCTGCCCCTGCGTCCCTGCCGCCGCCAGATCTTTTTTACCGGCGCCGTGGACGGCGTCGACGAGCGGTGGCCGCTCGTGCTCGATCTCGACAACTCCTTCTACTTCCGGCCCGAGACGGGCGGCGTGATCATGAGCCTCGCCGAGGAGGAGGAGATGGAGCCTCCCGCGTCGGGCAACGACATCGCCCTGAAGCGGGACAATCTCGACACGCTCGCGCAGCGGGCGTCGAAGCGCTGTCCCATTCTCGAGTTGGCCGAGGTGCGCGGCGGGTGGGCCGGGTTGCGCACGCTCACTCCCGATCAGTTTCCGCTTCTCGGACCGATCCCGTCGCATCCCGGGCTCTTCGTGGCCGCCGGATTTTCAGGGCACGGCGTCACCCTCTCCCCCTTCGCGGCCTCGGTGTTGACGGCCGATCTCACGGGCGGCGAGGGGCCGCTCGATGACCTTTCGCCATTTCGGCCCGCGCGGTTCTTGACAGCGTGACGGAACAAAAGAAGATACAGGGGAATTCACAGCCCCTTTGAAAAGTCCAACTCGGGAGGGAGCGGCCGCGATCCGTTCCTCGTGAACACGATTTCTCTAGAAGGAGGTCGCAGATCATGCTCGCCAAGGGACTCATCTTTCTCCTTGCCGCCACTGTCATCGCCCTTTTTTGCGCCGCAGACGAAGGGGACGATGGTAAGGACGAAATGGCACTCCTCCAGCAGGCTGGGGGCTACGGCGCCTCTGACGAACTCGACGCGCTGCCCCTTTTGAGCAGGGGGATCACACGCCTCTCGAGCCACGACCGCGATGGCGGCGACGAGGACTTTTTCCAGCTCGCCGCCGGAAATTCGCTCGTTCTCGCCGACATCAAGGGGAGCGGCACGATCAAGCGGCTCTACATCAAGGTCGATTCCGACGATCCCGTGCACCTCCGTTCCATGGTTCTGCGCTTTTACTGGGACAACAGCCGCGATCCCTGCGTGGAGTGTCCGCTCGGCGATTTTTTCGCCCTCGGCCATGGGCGCTACGCGCGCGTCAACTCGGTCCCGATCGTGACGGGCCACAAGCGGGGAATGACCTGCTACTTTCCCATGCCCTTTTACAAACGGGCGCTCATGGTTCTCGTCAACGAGGGGCGCGGCATCCAGAACCGGATTTTTTACCAGATCGATTACCAGAAGGGGCCGCCCGCCGGCGGAGCGGGCCTCTTTCATGCCCAGTACGCTCAAGGGATGATGACCCGATCGGACGGCAACTACGTGGTCGCCCATGCCAAGGGGCGGGGCAAGTATGTGGGAACGGTCCTCTCCGTCGTCTGCGGCGAGGACGGCGCGTTCTGGGAAGGGGACGAGAAGTTCTTCATCGACGGCGAGGAATTTCCCGCCGTGCAGGGAACGGGGCTCGACGATTATTTCGGCGGCGCCTGGGGTTTCGAGCAGGGATTTTCGGCGCACTATTTCGGCACGCCCGTGGTCGACGGAACGGGTAAGGGATCGGAGTTCACGGGATACCGTTTTCATATCAGAGATCCGATCTCCTTCAGCAAGGAGCTGATCCTGTCGATCGAGCACCGCGGCGTGCGCATGATGGACGGGCGTTCTCTCGGCGTCTCGTCACGCCGCGAGCAGTACTTCAGCGTCGCCTACTGGTATCAGACGCCTTCGCATAAGCAGTTCACGGCGATACCCTACGTGGCTGAGCGGATCTCGGGTTCGCGCCATCACGTGAGGGAGGCCGAAATGCTCGAGGTGGTCGAGTCGACGGAGGATCCCATTTCGTACGATGTTCTCGACGGCGAGACGGTGATCCTTTTCAACGCCGACGAGGAAGGGGATTCGCTGACCTTCCGAACGATCGTCGCCGTTTCGGGCGAATACGAGATCGCCGGATCGTTCCTCCGTTCGCGGCGGGGGGGGATCTACTCGCTGACGGTGAACGGCACGGTGCTCGGTCCGCAACAGGATTTCTTCAATGACCGCGGCGGGCAGGGGCGCGATTGCCGTCTCGTCGACGACAAGGTCCTCTTCGGACGGATCACGCTCCAGGCGGGCACGGCCGTGCTCCGCTTCAGGGTGGACGGCAACAACGAGCTCTCCGAAGGTTTCCTTCTCGGAATCGACAACCTTTCGCTGCGTCCCGTCCGATAGCTCCTCCTCGAAGATAGGCGCTGGAAGGGGGGGAGGGGAGCTGAGGAGGTTGGTGTGACGGCGGGGGTGGGAGGTGTTTTTTGCGGCTTATGCCGAGCGAAGATTGCAAAGCCGCAAAAAATTCTCGCCTTACCGCCGTCAGGTCGACCTATTTCTGCCGATTAAGCAAGATCGATAATCGAGTGAGTTAATCAGGCAGGGTCAGTATCTCGGGCTCATCGTCGACGTAGATGGTGTGTTCCGCCTGGCTGAGGAAAATTCCAGGTTTCTCGGCGAGTGGTGGGTAATCGAAGAGCAGGCCGCCCTTGACCATTTCGTGCAGCGTCCGGTCCACGTCCTTTCGCGGAAAATCGTCGGTGAGGTTCCGGCGTGCGAAGGGCAGTCCGCGGAAGGCGGCCACGGCGTCGAGGATCGCCTTGTCCATGCCGCGGCGGAGCTTGAGCTTGCGCTTGGCGCTGAAGATTTCGGCCCGTCCATGGTCGTGGACCACACCCTTGCCGTCCGACGCGAAGGGCTCGATGGCGATGACGAGGCCCTTCTTCAACGTGCCCGCCCGGTACTCGGGCACGTTGGGAATCTGGGGCGGTCCGTGAACCTGGTACTGGCCCACGGCGTGTCCCGTGAGATTGGAGACCGGTTTGAAGCCCATGGAGGAGATCGTCGACTGGATTGCCTGGCTGAGCTCGCGGATCGGCACGTCGGGAGCGGCCGCCCTGATCGCGCCCGCCAGCGCCTCGCGCGCCGCGTCGACGAGCAGGCCGTGGCCGCCGAGATCCTTGCTGTTGGCCGTGTCGCCCACATAGCCGTCGATGTGAACGCCCACGTCGAGCTTGGCCACATCGCCCTCGGCGAAGCGGATCGTGTCGTCGGGCTGGGCACAGTAATGGGCCGCAATGTTGTTGAGCGAGATCTGGGCCGGAAAGGCCGGCGCGCCGCCGAGGCGGCTGATCTCCCTTTCCACCGCCTGGGAGACCTCGAGGAGCGACGCGCCCGGTTCGATCAAGCCGAGGCCGAAGCGGAGCGCCTTGGCCGCGATGGCGCCCGCTTTGCGGAACTTGTCGAGTTCCTTTTCGCTGTATCGAACCACGGGGGCTCCAAACGGAAGAGGCTGAAGTGGATCGCGTAAAAGTCGGTATTTTACCTTTTCGCTTCGAGTGTTAAACTCTTAACAACGAAATCGCGACTTTTGTTTGTCCCCTGTGAGATCGCATTCTGAAGGAGTTCAAGATGGTGAAAATAGGAGTTGTTCTTTCCGGATGCGGCGTCAACGACGGCGCCGAGATCCACGAATCGGTCATCGCCCTTCTCGCACTCGACCGCGCCGGCGCTACCGTCGTTTTTATGGCGCCCAACAAGGATCAGATGGATGTGGTCGATCACCTGGCCGGTGAGCCTGCGGGCGAGAGCCGCAACGTCCTCGTCGAGTCGGCACGAATCGCTCGGGGTGAAATCGTCGATGTGGCTACCGTACAGGCGGCCGACCTCGACGGCGTGATCGTTCCCGGCGGTTTCGGCGCGGCCAAGAATTTGTGTAATTTCGCCACCCAGGGCGACGGCTGCGAGGCCGATCCCGACGTGGCGCGACTCCTCGTCGATATGCACGGGGCGCGCAAGCCGATCGGCGCGATCTGCATTGCGCCCGCGCTGGTGGCGCGCGTTCTGGGAGAGCACAAACCGACACTAACGATCGGCACCGACGCCGGCACGGCGGGCGCGCTCGAAAAGATGGGCGCCCGGCACCAGGACTGCGCCGTCCAAGACTGTGTGGTCGACGCGGAAAAGAAGATCGTGACCACTCCGGCCTACATGCTCGCCGGATCGATCAAGGAAGCGGCCGACGGAATCGAGAAACTCGTGGGCGAGGTGGTCCGGCTCGCCGGCGGATAAGCCGGAGACGCTGTCGATGAACAACAAGGATGTGTCCGCCCTGCTCGCCGAGGCAGCACTTCTCCTCGAGCTCTCCGGTGAGAATCCCTTCAAGATCCGCTCCTACCGGAAAGTTTCGGACCTCATTGCCGAGCTCGACGAGGAGGTGGAGGCGCTCTATCGAGCCGGCGATCTCGAAACACTCCCCGGTGTGGGCAAGGGGATCGCCGGCGAGCTGAAGAGCCTCTTCGACGAGGGCGCACTTCCGGCCCTCGAAGAGCTGCGCGCCATTGTGCCTCCCGGACTCGTGGAGATGACCCGCATCCGGGGGCTCGGCGTCAAGCGCATCCGGGCGATCCACGAGGCGCTCGCCATCACCACCCTGGGAGAGCTCGAATACGCCTGCCAGGAAAACCGTCTCGTCACGCTCAAGGGATTCGGCCCCAAGATGCAGGCGAGCGTGCTCGACCAGATCGAAATTCTCAGGGCCTATGCGCGATACTTTCACATCCACACCGCCATGCACCACGCACGGCGGGCCAAGGCCTTTCTCGAGGAGTGCCCCGGCGTTCGGTCCGTTCACGTGGCGGGCGAAATCCGGCGCTGCGCCGAGATCGTTTCGGGCGCGTGCCTCGTCGTCGTCACAGACCGTGAAAAGGAAACACTCGACGCCCTTGGCGCGTACGAGGCGGTCGGGGAGGTCGTGGAACGTACGCGCAATAGGCAGGCCGTTCTCCTCGATGGGGGGCTGCCCCTCGAGGTCATCGTCTGCGCGAACGCCGCATGGGCGCCCACGCTTTTTTTCGCCACCGGTGCGGCGGACCACCTCGATGGAATCGCAGGGGTGGCCGGCGCGGGGGGGGAGAAACTCGACGCGGAGGGCCTGCGCCGGGACAACCGGATCGCGGCGGCTTCGACGGAGGAAGAGATCTATTCCTCCTTCGCCCTGAGCCACGTCCCGCCCGAGATGCGCGAAGGCCTGGGCGAGGTCGACGCGGCGGCGGGAGGGGCGATTCCGCGCCTCGTCGAGCGGGACGACTTGCGCGGCGTCATGCACGTTCACACAACGTGGAGCGACGGCAAGGAGACAGTGGCCGCCATGGCCGAAGCCTGCGCGGCGAGGGGATACGAATACGTGGGGATTTCCGATCACAGCCGTTCGGCGTGGTACGCGGGCGGCCTGTCGGCCGAAGAACTCGCCGAGCAGGGCAGGGAGATCGCGGTGCTCAACGAGACCTTTGAACATTTCAAGATCCTTCATGGAGTGGAATCGGACATCCTGCCCGACGGATCTCTCGACTACGAGGCCGATGACCTCGAGAGACTCGATTTTGTGATCGCCTCGGTGCACTCCGTCTTTAACATGGATCGCGAGACGATGACGGCCCGCCTCATCACCGCCATGGAGAATCCCGCCACATCGGTGCTCGGCCATCCGACGGGGCGCCTCCTTCTCGGCCGCGAAGCCTATCCGCTCGACATCGATGCCGTGCTCGACGCCGCGGCCCGGCTCGGAGTCATGATCGAGATCAATGCCAATCCCTACCGCCTCGATCTCGACTGGCGCCACCTGGCGCGGTGCAGGGAGCTCGGGATCCCTGTTTTGATCAATCCCGACGCCCACAATCTCGCCGGTCTCGACCACGTCGAATACGGACTGGGTATCGCGCGCAAGGGCTGGCTGGACAAGAGTTGTGTCGCCAACACCCTGCCCGTCGATCAACTCGTCCCGTTATTGCGCCGCTAGCCCCTGCGCGATGAGCCGCTGCAAGCGGCGAGACTCCGTGGAGGAATAAAACAAAAGACGAAAAAAAACTCAGTAACACCCTCCCTCGCTTTCGATTTATTATGAAACGCTGATTGGGAGAGAGAAATGAGAACTGATAAATCGTCTGGTCTGTCTTTGGTCTCACGCTTTCTTGTCCCCGCCGGCCTGCTCATCGCCTTTTGCTCCGCCTCCTTTTCCGAGGAGGAGTTCGAGTCCCGATCGGTCACCGATGAGATCGAGGAACTCAAAGAAGAAATCTATTCGATCAACCTGATCAAGAGCCTCGCCCTCTCTCCATCGCAGATCGACGTGATTCTCGCCCAGGCGCGGCTCGCCCGTCCCTATTTTGAGACGCGGGCATCGATGCTGAAGGAAGTCCACCAGTTGCAGGTCTCCGTCTTTCGCGAGTTCAAGGCCGAGGACGAGCTCAACCGGGGTCTTTCGGACGAGATTATCGCTCGCACGGCGCGCGCCGAGCAGCTCGAAAAGGAGATCAACGACCGCGTTTTTGCCCGGGTGAACAAGTTCTCCGAAAAGGTCTATGCCGCCCTCACCCCGTCGCAGCAACGCCTCGTGGAAGAGTACAAGCCCTTCCTCTTTCCTCAGGAGAAGACCGAGCGCGATTTGCACAAGAAATCGGATCATCGTTTCCGTGCGCTCGAGGAGCTTCTCCTCGAGGTCAACAAGATGTCGGCCGGCCAGTACAGGATCAAGAAATCGAAGATGGTGGGCAAGGTCTTCAGCCAGATCCCCCGTCCCAAAAGACCGGTCTCATCGACCAAGGGCGCCAAGCGGGCGGACAGGAAGAAGGAGATGGCCTTCGACGAGGACGCCGACGCCATCAGGGCGCGCATCGCGGCGGTCTTCGACATGGTGAGAGGGATGGAGAAAAAGGACCTCGAAGTCGAGGCGGGCAGGATCATCGAAAACGAGCTTCTGCTGAGCGGCAAGGAAAAGCTGCTCCGCGACCTGGCCAGGATCGCACGATCGAAACACGAGTCGCTCAACCACGTCTCCCGCTTTTTGCTCAACCCCGCGGTGATCGCCTACCTCGGGGAGAGGCGGTCCAAGGCAAAAGGAGGCGCTCAGGTGGGAGCCCGATAGCCGCCGGTCGCGACCGGATTGTAGAAAAGGAGTGAGTCATGTTTGTTACGAGTCTATGCGTTGTCGTCGCCCTCCTCGCCGGTTCGGGCGACGCCGTGGAAAGGATGACTCTCGACGCCTGCTACCAGGAGATCAGCGAGTTACGCGCCGACATCAATCTGCTCAATCTCTACAACGGACTCAACCTCACGACGAAACAGATCGAGGGGATTCTCAAAGAGGCCCGGCGTGTGAACCGGAAGGGGGAAAAGATTCTCTCCGGCGGAGAGGAGCAAGAATCAACTCTGCGAGAGAGAGAACTTCTCGAGGATCTGCGTACTCATCTCGTGAAGAACAAGGACGTACCCAGCACCCTGCGGGCGCGGTACGACAACCTTCAGGCACAACGCCATCAGACCCATCTCAAAAGGATCGGCACCGTGGGGGACCGGAAGAGGACGGCCGAGAGCGCCGCCACCGTGGAGGCCCTCTTGACGGCGGCCCAACTCGAGGTTCTGCGCACCTACAAACCCTGCCTGATCCCGCCGCGCGACCTGCGCGATCCGGTCAGGGTGGGGCAGTCGGGGAGCGACACCCACTACGCGCCTCTCATCGAAAGGATCAGGAGCCTGCCCGACTTCGCCTACGAGGCGCACAGGGAAAAGATCATCGACGGCCTCGTCAAAGCGGCCGAAAAGCACAACGGCAAGATGGAGGTCGCGGCGCGATCCGAATACGCCGAACGCGTCGCCGAGGTCCTTGGCACCGCGCGTTCCATGGACGAGGCCGACTTTCAGTTCAACAAGCAGGATCTGGCGCGCGAGATCGAACCGGACGATCGCATCGAGGCGATCAAGGAACAGCTCGCCGCCTCGGGGATCGCCCGGTTCGAGCGCCAGGGGCAGATCGCCCGTTTCTTCCTGATCCCACGGGCGATACCGCTCCTCGAGAAACGGCTGAAGATGCAGAAGGCTTTCGCCAGGGGCGACAGGGTCGATCTCGATGGCATCGAGGGCGCCGAGAACTGCCGCGACGGAAAGTGCTCCATCGATGAATGATCGCTCCCTGTCCCGCCGCGAGTTTTTCAGCCGCGCCGCGTCGGCCGGTTTCAAGACCACATCCCTTCCGCTCGCTCTCAAGGTGCTCGCCGATGTGAACGCCGCCCGGGCACGTGCGGAACGCGAGGCGATTTCCGGTAAGGGCCGTCCCTTCGATCGAGAAGTCGATCTCTATCGAAAACTCCCCGATAAAAGGATCCAGTGCTTCGTCTGCCCGCTCAACTGCGTGCTGAGCCCCGGTGAAACCTGCTTCTGCCGGAGCCGGACCAACGTGAACGGAACCCTCTACAGCCGCGGGTGGGCCAAGCCGTGCATCGTGTCGGTCGATCCGATCGAGAAACTTCCCTTCAATAATTTTTTGCCCGGCGAAAAGGTGGCGTCCATCGCGGTGGGGGGGTGCAACCTGCGCTGTCTCTACTGCCAGAACTGGGAGCAGTCGCAGAAAAAACCCGACGACCTGCGGCCCGTCATCGATCTCCCTCCCGAGCGCGCCGTGGCGTCGACGCAAAAGAAGGGGCTTTCCACCATCGCCTTCACCTACACCGAGCCGACGGCGTTCCACGAATATGTCATCGACATCGCCGCCGAGGCGCAGCGCGCCGGGGTGCGCGTCGTGTCGGGAACGGCGGCCTTCGTCAACCGACGCGCGATCCGCGAGGCGTGCCGCGTTGTCGACGCCTTCGCCGTGACGCTCAAGGGATTCGACGAGACCTTCTACGAGAAGGTCTGCGGCGCCCGCCTGAAACCGGTGCTCAACGCCATCGAGGAGATCCGCTCCGAGGGCGTCTGGCTCGAGCTGACCACGCTCATCGTGCCGACCTACAACGACGATCGGGCCAAGGTGCGCCAGATGGCCAAGTGGATCCGCAAGAACCTCGGCTCCAAGGTGCCCTGGCATTTCGCCCGTTTCGTCCCTCGATACAGGTTGAAGAACATTCCCCAGACACCGGTGCAGACCCTCGACGACGTCCGCGACGCGGCTCTTGACGCGGGGATCGAGTTCGTTTATACGTCGAACATCGCCCCCCACGCCGGCAACCACACGTACTGTCCCCGTTGCAAGGCGATGCTGATCGAGCGGGTGGGGTTCAAGACGATCGACAACAGGATCGAAAAGGGGCGCTGTCCCTGTGGGCATGAAATCGCCGGAATCTTCAGCAGCCAGCCGAAAAAACGCCGTTGAGTCCACGGCAGAATTGCCGGACGATCGGCCTCTGTGCCGCTCCCGCAGAGCGAGGTGGCTGCCGCCCTTTGCGCTCGGCGTCAACACGCAGATCGCCCAGCTCCTCCTTCTCCGGGAGGCGATGATCCTGTCGAGCGGTTCAGAGACCGCCCTCGGGCTCTGCATCGGCGCCTGGGCGCTTGTCAACGGCGCGGGCGCCCTCGCCGGCTGGGCGGCGGTGCGGTGCGGCTTGAAGGTGGGGCGGCTCTTCGTTCCCCTTCTGCTCATGCTCCCCCTGCTGATGGCCGGATCGATCCACCTGGCACGGATGTCGCGAGCACTCGTCGACGTGCCCGTGGCCGAACACCTTCCGACGGCAACCTTTCTCGGCCTCGCCTTCCTTATCGTCGGGCCGGTGACCCTCATCGACGGATTTCTTTTCGTGAGCGGCCTGCGTTATCTTTTCGGCCGCGATCGGCGCGCGCGGGGCGCATCGTTCATGTACGGCGTCGAGTCGCTCGGCTCGCTGGCGGGCGGAGTGCTCTTTGCGTTTCTGCTCGTCGCTCTTTTTGATCCCATGTCGATCGCGGGTCTTCTCCTCTGCGCCAATGGCCTCGGATTCTGGCAGGTTCGAAAGAACCAATCCCGCCGTTGGTGGCGGTTCGTTTCTCGGTCGGCGCTCCTCGCCGCGGGCGGAGCGGCGATCTTCTTCGGTGCCGGAATCAACCTTCTTTCCGAGACGGCCCGCTGGCGGGTCCTGCAGCCCGGGATGGAACTTCTCGAAACGCGCGACAGCCGCTACCAGAACCTGGCTCTTCTCTCCTACGGAAATGAGCCGACCCTCTTTGCCAACGGCGGTGTTCTCTATCCGCTCGAGGTGCGCTCCGAGGGGGATCGATGGGACTGGAACAGGGCGGTCCTTCCCCATTTCGCCATGCTCCAGCACAGGGCGCCGCGCAGGGTGCTCCTCGTGGGCGGCGTCGCGAAGGGGTACGCCACCGACATTCTCCTCCACGGGCCCGACCACGTCGATCTCGTCGAATTCGACGCCTCGTTGATCGATCTCGCCAGGCCCTATCTGACCGACGACGAGACGCACACCCTGAGCGACAGGCGGATCGACACTCACGTGACCGACGGGCGCCATTTCGTGATCGGCGCGCCGCCGGCATCGTACGACCTGATCCTTCTCGACCTGCCCGATCCGCGGAATGCGAGCACGAACCGCTACTACACGGAGGAGTTCTTTTCGAGCTGCCGCCGGGCGCTCCGGCCCGACGGGGTGCTCGTCTTTTCCCTGAGCAACCAGCCCAATGTTATCGGCAGGGAGATGATGGAGCGGAACGGCTCGGTCCTCGAGGCGCTGCGTCGGGTCTTCGACGCCTCGTTGATCACACCGGGAGAGCTCTCCTTCGTGGCCGCCTCCCCGACTGCCGGTCGGCTCACCGCCTCGGCCGACGAGCTCCTCGGCCGTTATGAGTCGCGCAGTATCGACACCCCCCGCTTTTCGGCCTACCTCTTCTATACCTGGTTCGACCAGAATGCTGTGGCCTGGGTCAACGAGACCTACGGCGAAGCGCTGGCGCAGGGCCGCATCGCGCCCAACACCGACAACAGGCCCGTCGCATACTTCAAGGACTATCTCCTCTGGCGATCGATCACCGAATCGGGGCGCTCGTCGAGCGGTCCCGGTCTGGTGGAAAAGTGGCTCTCGGGATCGGGTTCCAAGGCGCCCCCCCTCCTTTTTTTTCCCGCCCTCTTCCCCCTCGCAGGGGTGCTCTTTCTTGTTGTTTTTCTCCTGGGCGGCCGCCTGCGGCCGGTGGGCCGCATCGCGCCGCGCGCCTTGCATCTCACCACGGCGGCGGCGATCGGCTTCAACGGGATCGTGCTCGAAATGACGATCCTCCTCTACTACCAGGGCGTGGCCGGGCACCTCTACAGCCGGATGGGGATCATCATCGCCTCCTACATGGCGGGTCTCGTGGCCGGCTCGCTCCTTCCGGGAGAGAGGCGCTTTCGGGGGGCGCTTTTTGTCTTCTCCTGTCTCTGCACCTTCGCCGGTTTGGCGGGATTTTTTGGGTTGATGTCCCTCTCTCACGGGGGGGGTGCGGCCGTCCTCGGCGCCGTCTGTCTTTTGACCGCCGTCATCGGTGCGTCGGGCGGTCTCGCCTTTCGCGGGGCGGCGGTGGCGCTCGAAAGGTCGGGCCGTTCGCCGGGCGGACTGATCTATGCCCTCGACATTCTGGGGACCTGCGCCGGCGGCGTTCTGGCCGGAAGCGTGCTCGTTCCCTTCGTGGGGATTTCCGGCGCCATGCTTCTTGCCGGCGGCGTGAACGTCATCGTACCGCTGCTCTCCTTCACGGCCGTCTCTGTCGATCGAGCCGAGAGTTGACTCGAAGCGTTCTCGATCTGGGCCGCTCTGCGCGATCGAATCCTTGCCATGCGGTCAAAATCAAGTATCCTGAAAGAGGGCCGGGACGAATTGTTCAGTTTCGATGCTTTAAGGATAGGACGATGAAAGCCGATGTGGCGACACTCGTGGAAAAGCTGGGTTTGAAAACTCTGAACGGTCTCTACAACAAGGAGATCACCGGCGCTTTCATCTCCGACATGGTCAGTGATGTGATGAACGGCGCATCGCCGGGCAATGTGTGGGTCACTGTTCAGACCCACAAGAATATCATCGCCGCCGCCAATCTCGTCGATGTGTCGATCATCATCGTGACGCGCGGGAAAACCGTGCCGAAGGAGACGCTCGACATCGCCGACCGCGTCGAAATGACGATCTGTTCCTCCCCGCTGGAGACGTTCGGCCTGGCTGTCAAGCTGGGCGAGGCCGGAGTCGTACCGAGTTGATCTCTGTACGCGCGAGTTGATCCGAATTTGAAAGACAGGTCCCCGATGACGGAACCAGACGGTTCGATCCTTCTATGCGCTGAGTACGAGGTTCGGGGAGGTGATTTCAGCCGCGCCGGGGAAGTGTCGACCGATATCAAGGCGCGGCTGAAGAAGATCGGCTTCGATCCCGCCCTCGTGCGGCGCGTGGCCATCGGATCTTTCGAGGCCGAGATGAATGTGATCATGCACGCCCGCCGGGCCGATGTGCGGCTCGAGGTGACCCCCGACCTGATCTATGTCGAGTTCGACGATGTGGGAAAGGGCATTCCCGACATCGATCTCGCCATGCAGGAAGGCTATTCCACGTCGACACCCGAGATGCGCCGTCTCGGATACGGCGCCGGGATCGGCCTGCCCACGATCAAGCGCAACGCCTCGCGCCTCCTCATCGATTCGAAGGTCGCAGTCGGAACTGTGGTGAAGCTCTTTTTCACTCCTTGACAGGGAGTATTTGATGAGCGCCCAGAGGAGATACTCTCACGCTGTCGAGACAGTTCCCGGGAACTGCGATGCGTGTATGCATTGCCTCCGAACCTGTCCCACCGCGGCGCTCCGCATCAGGGACTCGGAACCGATCATCCTCGAAGACCGCTGCATCGACTGCGGCGCGTGCCTGCTCGCCTGTCCGCGCAAGGCGATCGGGCCTGTGGTCGACACCTTCAAGGAGACGGGACCCTTCAAGCACAAGGTGGTCGTTCCGTCGCCGGTGGTCTACGCCCAGTTCGGTCTCGATGTTTCGCTGCAGGAAATTCACCTGGGGTTGAAAAAACTGGGATTCGATTACATTTACGATGTCTTCGGGGCCTGCTTGATCGAGGCGATGGCAGTTCAGGAACACCTGAAGCGGCTCGATTCATCGAAGCATGGCCGCGAACGGAAAATGCCGCTCATCTCGTCCATGTGCCCCGCCGTGGTGCGCCTCGTTCAGGTCAAATACCCCACCCTCGTGAGCCACGTTCTTCCCTTCGAGCCGCCGCGCGAGCTCTCGGCGCGGGAGGCGAAGATAAAGGTCGCCCGGGAACACGACGCCGATATTCGCGATGTGGGCGCCTTCTACATTTCGCCCTGCCCGGCAAAGAGTATCTCGGTCCTCCAGCCGGCCGAGAAGGAACGGTCCTTTCTCGACCGGTCGATCGCTCTTTCCGATATCTACATGCCCCTGCGCCAGGCGATCTCCGAGATCACGCCCGAGGAGAAGGCCGAGCTCACGAAGGAGAAGTTCGTTTTCGGAAGCGGCTGGGAACGGACCGGTCTCATGAGCCGTTCGCTCAACATCAAGAACTGGATCGCCGTATCGGGGATGCCCCACGTGGTCGGCATCCTCGACGACATCGAGGAGGGCAAGCTCGAGAGCGTCGCCTTCGTCGAGGCCAACGCCTGCATCGAGGGCTGCGTGGGCGGTTCGCTCTGCGTGGAGAACATCTACGTGGCGCGCAGCAAGACGCTCATTCTCGAAACCGAACACGAATCGATCGATCGCCCCGATCGGGGATGGGTGCGGCAGCTCTATGACAGCGGCTATTTTTTCATGGAGCGGGAGCTGAAACCTCGCACCGTGGCCCGGCCGGCCGGTTCGATTCCCGACGCGATCCTCTTCATGAAGGAGCGGGACGAGCTCGTGGGCACCCTGCCCGGCCTCGACTGCTGCTCGTGCGGATTCCCGTCGTGCGAGATCTTCGCCGAAGAGGTGCTGCGCAAGACGGCCGGCATCGACGCCTGCCCCTATTACAAGGAGGAGGCCTAGTCGATGGCGTGAGGCGGGACGAGGATTGGAGATTTCAGATCAGGAGGACTGTCATGAGGGAAACAATTCTGAAAACACTCGCTGTCGTGCTTGTTCTTTCCATTTCGTCCCTTTCAACGGCTGCCACGATCCACGTCCCCGGCGACTGGCCCACCATTCAGCAGGCGATCGGCGCCGCCGCCGGCGGCGACACGATTCTCGTGGCGCCTGGCGTCTACTTCGAGAACATCGACTTTTCGGGAAAGCCGATCGCCGTGATCGGCCAAAAGGGGCCGTCCGTGACGATCATCGACGGGGGCGGGTTGGGGCCGGTGGTGGTTTTTCAGAGCGGCGAAGGATCGGATTCGATCGTCGAGGGCTTTTGTATCACCAACGGCGAAGCGGCCAAGGGGGCGGGGGTCTACTGCCGCAACGGCTCGTCGCCCACGATCAGGAAAAATCGCGTCATCCACAATGCGGCCGACTGGGGCGGAGGCATCTACTGCAGCGGTTCGTCGCCCCTGATCGAGAGCAATTTCATTCTGGCGAACAGGGCCATTTCGGGAGCGGGAATTCACTGCTGGGCCGACTCGGACGCGCTCATCGTCGACAACATGATCATCGGGAACGAGGCCGATCTCGGAGGGGGGATCGAGATCGAGATGTCGTCTCCAGTGGTCGTGAATAACACGATTACCGAGAACTGGGCCAGTACGAGCGGCGGCGGCGTCTGGTGCGTGGGAAGCGACGCGCCCATCGCCAACACGATCATCTGGGGCAACAGTGCCGGCCAGTCCGATCCGGAGATCCTTCTCACCCTGGGAAGCGATCCGGCCGTCACCTACTGTGACGTGGGGGGCGGATGGCCCGGTGCGGGAAATATCGACGCCGATCCGCGTTTCGTCGAGCCGGCGATCGGCGACTATCATCTGACCTTCGACTCCCCCTGCAGGGAGAGGGGCGACCACAACGCGCCGCACCTTCCCCTGAAAGATTTCGAGGGGGACTGGCGCGACCCCTGCGGCATTCCCGATATGGGCGCCGACGAATTCTGGTCCCATCTCTACTGCATGGGCGACATCGTTCCCCAGTCGACGTGCAGCGTGAGGATCACCGCCTTCCCCGGTGTCAAAGCCTGGTTCGTGGCCGGCGGCGGGCTGCGCACCCCGCCCTATGCGTCACAGTATGGCGATCTCTATCTTCTTCCCCCGTACCGCTTTTTTGGTCTCGGCGAGGTCCCGGCGACGGGAGTGCTCATCGTCGATGTCCAGGTGCCCACCCAGTGGAGTTCCGGAGAATCCCGATATTTTCAGGCCTTTCTCGAGTCGCTTCCTCCGCTGAGCTACCACTATCTGTCGAACTTGATGACCCTCATTGTGAAATGAGACCCTCATTGTGAAATGAGACCCTCATTGTGAAATGAGACCCTCACCGTGAGGTGAGACCCTCACCGTCAGGTGAGACCTTCGGGGCAAAACCTCGCCTTCGAGCGGGGAAAGACTTGACCACTTCCTCGATCCTGCAGAGGATGGTGTATCCGATTATGTTTTTACTCTTGGAGCCGGGAGCCGTCATGCTGGCCATTGTGATTTTATTCTTGTCCTGTCTCTTTCCGGCCGACGAGGCGATCGTCACCGCATCATCGAGCGCCGGTCCGCGTTATGCGCCGAAGCTTGCCTTCGACGGCGATCGGCAGACACGGTGGAGCGCCCGCTTCGAGGACCGCTCGGGCTGGATCGAAGTGACCTTTCCCCAAGAAAAGATGTGCGACGCCGTCACGATCGTCGGCGAGGGGCCCGAGCTCAAGGGGATGCCCGGCAAGGTGCGCGTTCTCTATCTGAAGAAGGGAAAGTGGTATCCGGCCCATTCGTCGACCAACAAGGGCGGCCCGGAAGTGACCCTCTCTTTCGAGGCCGCCGCGTCGCCGTCGTGGAGGCTCCAGATCGATTCGGTCGTCAACGCCCGGTGGTCGCCGACCGTCGCCGAACTCCGGTTTTTTCTCGCCGGCGATTCGGCGAAGGGTGCCGATAAGGAGGACCGCTCCGAACCTGAACGGATCGCCCCGCTCCCTCAGGTCACCGCCTCGGGAGTGTCGTCGGAGAAGTATGCCCCGTCCTTGGCGGCCGACAACGATCTCAGCACGCGCTGGTGGGCGCCGCGGGGCGAGACGTCGGGTTGGATCGCGTTCGAGTATGGCGAACCTCAGGAATTCAATTTCCTGTCCTATGACGTGGACATGGAGTCGGGTTACGGCGTCCCGCGCGACTTTCGCCTCGAGGCACGCCTGGGCAAGCGATGGAAGACGGTGCTCGAAGTGGAGGGCGCCGGCCTCAACTACGGCCGCGTGGCGTTCCGCAAGACAAAGAGCGCTCTGTGGCGATTCACGGTCGACGCCGTGATCAATCCCCGATACGCGCCGGCTCTCTCCGAGATCCGCCTCACCCTGGAAGAGAACACCAAAGAGGCCGCCGCGTCGAAGCCACCGCCTGCGGCGACTCCGTCCGCCGGAAGGATCAGGAAGGCCATTGCCAAGGGACGGGACTATCTCATCAGAACTCAGACCGACCAGGGGACGTGGGAGACGCCCTTCACCGAGGAGAATCCGATGGGCGTTGCGGCTCTCGGCGCACTGGCTCTCCTGAAAAGTGGTGCCGATCCGGTGTCGCCCGCTGTCGGCAAGGCTCTCGAAAAAGTCCTGGCGAGCGAGATGAAACGAGTTTACGGCACCGCGCTCGGCCTCATGGCGGTCTGCGAAGCGGGAGCGGAGAGCCGATTCTCCTTCGTCGAGAAGGGTGCCCGTTTCCTGCTCGAACACCAGGACGGTTCCGGCCTCTGGGGCTATCCCGATGGCCGGCCCGATCATTCCAACGCTCAGTATGCGCTTCTCGGTCTGCACGCCGCCGCCGAGGCGGGCGTGAAGATTCCAGGGGACGCCTGGCGCAAGGCGGGCCGGTTTTATTTGCGATCGCAGCTCGACGATGGAGGATGGAACTATGTCCCCTCAGGAAAGGGCGCCCGAGACCCGGCCACGGGATCGATGACCGCCGCCGGTATCGCGGCTCTTCTTCTGGTCCGCCACCACGGGGCCGAACTCGACGAAGACAAGGTACAGTCAGCGATCGACCGGAGCTTCGAGTGGCTCGGCGCACATTTTTCTGTGCAGCTCAATCCCGGTTCGCCATCGGGACTCGGTCACTACTACTACCTCTACGGTCTCGAACGGGTGGGCCAGTTTGCGAGCCGTTCTCGAATCGGAGGCCGCGTCTGGTACGGCGAGGGCGCCGCTCACCTCTGCCGCTACCAGCGCTCGGACGGAGGCTGGCAGGGAAGCATGGTCGACACCTGCTTCGCGCTTCTTTTTCTTACCCAGGCAAGTCAACCACTGTCGGGAGGGTGATCTCAGGTCGGAGGCGGTCAGGATTTTTGCGCCTCTGCATTTTTTCCTTCGGAAAAAAGTGAAGTCGGCTGCAAAAAGCCTGACCGCCTCCGACCGCGCGTACCGTCTGAGGGCCCCCGACCTCGTCAGCCTCTATTGGTTACCGGAAGAAAAAGAGACGTGCTCCTTCGTTAATCGAAACGCGGCGTTGCGTCCCTATCGGAGCGGGACACCAGACACGCCTGAACGCCGATGTCGGTACCCTGCTTGTGGATGGCGCCCGCTGGCCTCCCCGTTGTACATGGCGAGGAGTGATAGCAGTACCTAGTGGGGAGGTGGGATAGGGAGGGTGGCTGAGTATACCGTCCGCGTTGAGTCGAAGCGAACATCGGAGCTGTTCGGGCGGATCTTCCGGGCGCGCCGGATGGGGGGCGAGTGTTTTTCGCGGTCTATGGCAGCGGAGCGACCGCGAGACAATTCAGGGGAAGACTCAATCTTATACAAGAGGGCCGGTGTATCCATACGCGATGGTCACCATCGTCGTCTTCCCCTGCATTGGCTCGCCGAGCGGAGATTGCAAGACCGCGAAAAATTCTCGACCCCCAGCCGTCAGGACCTTCGATCCAGCCCTAACCGCCCTGTTCTTCCTTGGGAGGCAGAGGCCCGGATTTAGCCGGCAGCGCCACCTCATCGATCATGTCCCGAATGCGGCGCGCATTGGAAAAGATCTCTTCGAGGAACTCGCGGTCAGGCCCATCGGAAGGATTCTTCTCGAGCATGTACTGGGAAAAACCGGAGATGATCGACAGGGGGTTGGAGAGCTTGTGCAGAAATCTTCGGAATGACTTCGAGTTGGTCCATTCGCCCGACGCGGCCGCGGCGCCGTTGGCGCCGTTCTCGATCGGACCGGCCACCTTTTGCGCCACGGCGTTGTAGATCGGTTCGTCGCCGTTTTCGTCGCCGCCGGCGATGACCTGGATGGTGAGCAGGTATGTGTCCTGTCGACGATCCTCGCCGTCGAGCTGGATGAAGTTGGCGAAGGTGGCGGGGCGGTCTTCCGATTCGATCATCTGCTCCTGCCAGGTGCGGACGATGATGCGGCGGATCATACCGACGAGCTGGTCTTCGACGGGCGATGGGGGCGATGGGTTGCTCCAGAGGAGGTTCAGCCCCGAATCGATCGAGCAGTGGTGGATGTCGTCGAATTGGAGAAATCTCGAGATGTCCCCGGGGTGATCCGGTTCGCCGCCCATTTGGTCTTCTCCCCTGGTTGTTCTAGATGATGCTGTCGAGAACGTTCAAAACAAACTGAGGAAAGATTCCAAGAAAAAACACCGCCGCCACCGACACGAGCGAAACGGCCGCCAGCCAGGGGCACTGCTCCATGCCGGGCGCGTCCTCATTGGACGGTTTGAGATACATGTAGGCCACGACGCGCACGTAGTAGTAAACGGACACCACGCTGAGCAGAACGCCCGCCACGGCGAGCCAGATCAGGTCGGCGTCGACGGCGGCCTTGAAAAGGAAAAACTTGCCGAAGAAGCCCGCTGTGGGCGGAATCCCGGTCAGGGTGAACATGAAGATCGCCATCGACAGGGCGAGGATCGGATTGCGCAGGGCGAGCCCCTTGTAGTCGTCGATCTCGTTGTATTCCTTCTTCTTTCCGATGAGAAAGATCACCACCGCAAAGGCGCCGAGATTGGTGAAGGTGTAAGCGGCGAGATAAAAGATCACCGCTTCGGCCGCCTGAAAACCGGGATTGACGCTGAGAGCCGCCACGCCGACCATGATGTAGCCCGCGTGGGCGATCGACGAGAAGGCCAGCATGCGCTTGATGTTCGTCTGCGGCAGGGCGCCGAGGTTGCCCACGATCATAGTGGCAACGGCGATGAGCGCCAGGCAGTGGGTGACCGTTCCGTCGCCGAAAAGGCCCGAGAGGCCGGTGAAAACGCGGATGAGTGCCGCAAAGCCGGCCGCCTTGACCGCCGTGGCCATGAAGGCGGTGATCGGCGTGGGCGAACCCTCGTAGACGTCGGGCGCCCACATGTGAAAGGGCACGGCGGCGACCTTGAAACCGAGGGCGACGATGAAAAGCCCCAGGCCCGCCTTGATCAGGAAAGGATCGGCGCCGCTCTTGGCCGCGGCCACCACTTCGGTGATTCCCGTGCTTCCCGCGGCGCCGTAGAGGAGCGCGATTCCGTAGACGAGGATGCACGACGAAAAGGCGCCGAGGAGAAAGTACTTCATCCCCGCCTCGACCGACTGTTTGCGATGGCGCAGGAAAGCGGCGAGCACGTAGAGCGGGATCGAGAGGAGCTCGATGCCGATGAAGAGGATGAAGAGGTCGTCGGCCTGGGCCATGACCATCATGCCCATCACGGCGGTGAGGAGGAGCAGGTAATACTCGGCCAGAATCGTGCCGGTCCGCTTCATGTAGGTCCACGAGAGCATGACGGCAAAGAGCCCCGCCACGAGGAAGACGGCGTTGAATCCCGTGCCCAGGCGATCGAGCTTGAGGAGGCCGCCGCAGAGGGGGGCGGCGTCGGAGTTCCACAGCCCTATGTTTCTGACCAGGGCGTAGGTGAGGCCGAGCAGGCAGAGGCCGAAGGCGAAGTTCTTCGAGCGCCCGACCTGGAAAAAGTCCACGAGCAGAACCAGGAGCGCCGTGGCCGCCACGGCGAGCAGAGGTTCCATCAATCGGAGATCGTCAGCTGTCATGTCCGACTTTCCTTGTCATTCCTGGGAGATTTCCTGGGATATATGAATCCTGTCCCGGTACTCGAGGACGTTGTTCTTCATCGAGTTCTCGCTCTTTTCGAGGAAGATGCCGGGGAAAAAGCCAATCACAAAAATCAAAATCACGATGGGCAGAAGGCAGCAGAGCTCGCGCTTGTCGAGATCCTTGAGATCCTTGTTCTCGGGGTTCTCGGCCGGTCCCATGAGGGTGCGCCGCACCATGGAGAGCATGTAGATCGCGCCGAAGAGGATGCCGAGCGCCGCGGGGATGGCGAACATCCAGTTCGCCTCGAAGGTGCCCTGCACGATGAGGATCTCGCCCACGAACCCGTTGAGACCGGGCAGGCCGATCGACGAGAGGGTGACGATGATCAGCATCGTCGAGAAGACAGGGATGATCTTGCCCAGCCCTCCAAAATCCTTGATCATCCGCACGTGGCGCCTGTCGTAAATCATTCCCACGAGAAGGAAGAGCGCGCCCGTCGAAAGCCCGTGGTTGATGCTCTGCAGGAGCCCGCCTTGCAGGCCGCGCAAGTTCCAGGCGAAGATGCCGAGAACGATGAACCCCATGTGGGAGATCGACGAGTAGGCGACGAGTTTCTTGAGGTCGTCCTGGGCCCATGCGAGAAAGGCGCCGTAAATGATGCCGATCGCGGCGAGGCCCATGAGAAGCGGCGTGAATTCGTTGACCGCCCAGGGAAAGAGGGGCAGGCAAAAACGGATCAGGCCGTAGGTCCCCAGTTTGAGGAGCACGCCGGCGAGCACCACCGAGCCGGCCGTGGGCGCCTCGACGTGGGCGTCGGGCAACCACGTGTGAAAGGGGAAGATCGGGATCTTGATTGCAAAGGCGAGCGCAAAGGCGGCAAAGAGCCACATCTGCGCCGTCTCCGGTATGGCGGCGTTCTGCAGGATCCCGAAGAGGTTTGCCGTGGGCGCACCGCACTGGTCGCGCGTGAGAAGGATCAGGTAGATGATTCCCACGAGCATGAGAAGGGAGCCGACGAGGGTGTAGAGAAAGAACTTGATCGCCGCGTAGAGCCGTCGCGGACCGCCCCAGATTCCCACAATGAAGTAGAGCGGAATCAGCGTCAGTTCCCAGAAAATGTAGAAGAGGAAGAGGTCGGTCGACACGAAGACGCCGATCATTCCCGTTTCCATGACGAGGTAGAGGATGTTGAATTCCTTGACCCTCTCCTTGATGTGGCCGTAGGACGACAGAAGCACGATCGGCGAGAGGAAGGTGGTGAGGAGCACGAGCAGCATGCTGATCCCGTCGATACCGAGGCGATAAGCGATTCCCATTGACGGAATCCACGTGTGCGACTCCTCGAACTGCATGTCGCCCGCCACGCTGTCGTACTGAAAGAAGAGCGGCAGGGAGATGAGGAAAGTGACGACACCGATCGCCATGGAGAGGCCGCGGATCGCGCCCTCCTTCTTACCCGGAATGAGAGCGACGAGCACCGCCCCGATGAAGGGGAGGAAGGCGACGATACTCAGAACCGGAATGCCGGACAGATCCATCTAACGTGCTCCTTCTATCGTTGACTCGAGCAAGGGGGGGTATTATCCCGCGACTTGGGATTTATCCCGCGATGACCCAGAGTGCCACGATCATTCCTATCACGATCCAGAAGGCATAACTGCGGACGACGCCCGTGTGAAAAACGCGGACGATGATCCCCAAGATATTGACGATCCCGCCCGTAAGGTTGACGAGGCCGTCGATGACGATCAGGTCGCCGCGGCCGAAAAAGTCGGCCGCCTTTCTAAGCGGCCTGACCACGACGGCGTTGTAGGCCTCGTCGACGTAAAATTTATTGGAAACGATGCGATGAAAATTCGAATAGGCCTCGGAGAGCCGCTCGGAGCGTGCCATCCCCTTGCCGTAGACGAGCCAGGCGAGAAAGAAACCGGTGATCACCACCGCCATGGAGAATCCCATGAGGAGAAATTCGGTGGAGTGGCTGTGTTCGCCGTGGCCGCCGAGAAGATGATGGGCCTGGGCAAAGGTCGGCTCGAGGAATTCACCGAGAATATTGGGCAGACCGAAGGCGGCCGGAATTCCGATGAATCCGCCCACCACGGAGAGGATCGCCAGGATCCAGAGGGGGAGGCTCATCGACTTGGGCGGCGGATGTATCTTGTCGACCTCTTCGCGCGTCATGCGGCTCTCGCCGCCGAAGGTGAGGTGCACGAGGCGGAAGGTGTAGAAGGCGGTAATCCCCGCCGCGAGCACACCGATCCCCCAGAGCACGTACTTGTGCGACACGAAGGTGGAAAAAAGGATCTCGTCCTTGGAGAAGAAACCGGCGAAGGGGATGAACCCGGAGCGAGCGAGCGAACCGGCGGCGAAGACGATGAAGACGCCGGGCAGTTTCTTCTTGAGCGCGCCCATCTTCATGATGTCCTGCTCGCCGTGCAGGGCGTGGATCACCGCGCCCGATCCGAGGAAGAGCAGAGCCTTGAAGAAGGCGTGGGTGGTCACATGAAAGACCCCGGCCGTGAAGGCGCCCACGCCGACGGCCATGAACATGTAACCGAGCTGGCTCACCGTCGAGTAGGCGAGCACCTTCTTGATGTCCTTCTGCAAGAGCCCGATGATACCGGCGAAGAGCGCCGTGGCACAGCCGACGATGGCGACGAACTCGAGCGCCGACGGGCTCATGGCGAAGAGGGGGCTCATGCGGCAGAGCATGTAGATACCGGCCGTGACCATGGTGGCGGCGTGAATGAGCGCCGACACCGGCGTTGGTCCGGCCATCGCGTCGGGCAGCCAGACATAGAGCGGTATCTGCGCCGACTTGCCCATGGCGCCGACGAAGAAGAGGATCGCGATGCAGGTGATCGCCAGGCTGCCCG
>Ga0180429_10000874_pt1 | contig 26235 bp, 29 predicted proteins | sample SS_ome_FD_132428 | JGI IMG/M metagenome (GOLD analysis project Ga0180429, IMG submission 132428) | Hypersaline lake sediment archaeal communities from the Salton Sea, California, USA - SS_1_S_1 metaG | ecosystem: Environmental > Aquatic > Non-marine Saline and Alkaline > Hypersaline > Sediment ...
GTCCGGTAAATAAAAAGGCCTCCCGGTGGTTTTACTGCCGGTAGGCCTTATATAGGCTGGGAACTGTGATTGCTTATATATTCATCCCACAGTTTGATGTTTTCCTTGATCAGCGCAGGGATATCCAGGTTATATGGACATCTTTCCACACATTCACGGCATTCTATGCAGTCTCTTGCTTTTTCAATATTGGATCTGGAAAATCTTAAGGCACCGTCATGATCTACCCTTTTTAATGTACCTTTTATTATAAGCGCGGCGGGTATGTTTATATCCTTCTGGCAGGGAAGACAGCGGTGGCACCAGCTTCTTCTTTATCGAGCCTCATTATAGGGATGCCTCCCATAGCTACCTTGCTTACAGAAAGACCAGTGTCTCCGAATCTTACCTTTTCCATCTCATTTTCCTTTTAAAAAATTTCCTGCTTAGATGATTATGTCAGAAATAATGCATATTTCAAAAACCATTTTGCCTCCCGGGTCCCTTAAAATTACATATATTGTGGCTTATAATATCAAAGGGGAAAGATTATTATGATATAATACCCCGGTAGAATTATAACTATGTATAAAAAGGGGAGATGGCAGATGAGTGAATGGACAGAGATAATAGGCATACATGCCCGGGAAATACTTGATTCCAGGGGCAATCCTACAGTGGAAGTAGAGACAGAGCTGGAAAATGGTGCCGTGGGAAGGGCGGCAGTTCCTTCAGGAGCTTCTACGGGCGCCTTTGAGGCGGTAGAGCTAAGGGATGGAGACAAGAAGCGTTATATGGGAAAGGGAGTGCTTAAGGCTGTGGATAATGTAAATTCCCTTATAGCGGCAGAGCTGGAGGGTATGGACGGACTATACCAGAGGGAAATAGACCACATGATGCTGGAGCTGGACGGCACCGAGAACAAATCCAAACTGGGAGCCAATGCCATACTGGGAGTATCGCTTTCTGTGGCCAGGGCGGCAGCCCTTTCCCTGGAGATGCCGCTATACCGGTATCTGGGAGGAATAAACGGACATGTCCTGCCCTCGCCCATGATGAATATATTAAACGGAGGGGAACACGCCGATAACAGTGTAGACCTCCAGGAATTCATGATAATGCCGCTGGGGGCAGATTCTTTCAGCGATGCGCTGCGGATGGGTTCCGAAGTCTTCCATAAATTGAGATCTGTGCTGGGAAAAGACGGCCTTAATACTGCTGTTGGTGATGAAGGCGGTTTTGCCCCGGACCTTAAGACCAATGAAGATGCCATAAAATATATCATAAAAGCTATAAAGGAAGCTGGATACAAACCGGGCAAGGATATCTATATCGCCCTGGATCCGGCATCTACTGAGTTCTACAAAAAAGGCAAATATGAGCTCAAGGGCGAGGGCAAGGTGCTAACGCCATCGGAAATGGTAGATTATTATGCCGGACTGGTAGAGAAATATCCCATAATCTCCATAGAAGACGGCATGGCAGAGGAAGACTGGGACGGATGGAAGATGCTGACCGAGAAACTGGGGGATAAGGTCCAGCTGGTGGGGGATGACCTGTTTGTCACCAATACGAAAAGGCTTAAAAAAGGAATTGACATGGCTGTGGCCAATTCCATACTGATAAAGGTCAACCAGATCGGCACACTTTCAGAGACAATGGATGCAGTAGAGATGGCAAACAGGGCCGGCTATACTGCTGTGATATCCCACCGTTCCGGGGAGACCAGTGACACTACCATATCTGACATAGTAGTGGGCCTGAATGCCGGCCAGATAAAGACAGGTGCCCCATCCAGGACTGACAGGGTATGTAAATACAACCAGCTTCTGAGGATAGAGGAAGACCTGGGAGACCTGGCAGTTTACAGGGGAAGGGATTCATTCTTTAATCTGGGTTAATATAACCCCGGCAGAACATGGATCTTTCTACAGGAGGGACATCATCTGTCCTTCCTGTATCTCTGGAGGTGGATAATCTATCCTCATGGTATAATGGTATAAGAAAGGTTTTTGATCAATAATATGGGTCTGGAAGAAAAAATTAAAAAGGCAATGGAAGAGACCAGTGTAATACTGGATCCCAAGGAGCTTATATCATCTTACAGCTCTACTACTGTAAGGTATTATATGCTTACTGTCCCCATGTATATTGGTTTTGAGGGAAGGTCCAGGGACTCTGAGACCATAGTAAGGGAAGGAAAGATAACCTGGCAGAGACCAAAACTCCTGACACCTTCATATATGTTAAGGGTTGAAGGATTCAGCCAGGAAGCCAGGCAGGCTTTTGAGATGATAGCCTCCGAGGATAATGACCTGGCTATGATCCTTTACAGGCTGAGGCTGGCCAAAGATGCCGAAAAGATGGATATAGTCTCTGAATCCATTAATACTGTCCTGGACAAGATAATCGATGACATAAATAAAAGGGGAGAAAAGCATACTGCCATAATCAAGGGCGTGGATGAGTTCTGGGATGTATCCCTTTCCAGGTTTGCCCAGGAACTTATGACCAGAAGCGCATACCAGTCACAGCTTCCCGATATGATAGAAAGAAATGACATAGGCATGAACAGCAGGGGATTCCCCATTGTGACCAGGGACTCCATGGGTATACCCCTGGCTGCCCGGAAGGAGATCGAACTGCTTTTCAGGCTGTTTGAAAAAGGGGAAGTAAAACCTGCCAGACTCAAGGAAGAACTTGACCGCTGGGGAGTCTTCGAGAAATACCAGGACCGCTTTTTAAGCTTCTTCAGGAAAAAGTAGAAGAGATCCGGATGATAAACGAAAGTGTAAATACCCGCAGACCCGATATCAGGGATATATTCAATTCAATATCCGGAAGATATGATGCCTCCAACCTTATACTCAGCATGGGCCTGGAAAAGAAGTGGAGGCATGAGTTCCTTAAGCTCATAAGACCGGAGCATAAAAAGGTCTTTGATGCCTGCTGCGGAACCGGGACCTCCACTTATCAGCTGTGGAAGGCCGGGAACAGGGAAGTATCCGGAATGGACTTTTCCGGGAACATGATAGAGGTCGCCAGGAAAAAATACAGCCTTATAAAAGGTATATGCTTTTATAAGGGGGATGTCACCGCTACCGGGTTTGCAGACGGCAGTTTTGACTGTGTCACTATTGCATTCGGGATAAGGAATATACTGGAAAGGAAAAAAGCGCTCAAAGAGTTCTTAAGGATAGTAAGGCCGGGAGGAAGTATTGTGATCCTGGAATTTAACCATATTGAGAGCGGTCTTTTCGGCAGCCTTTCAGGGATGTATATAAGAAGAATTATGCCCCTTATGGGAGGAATACTTACCGGCAGCCGGCAGGCATATGATTACCTGGCAAAGTCTATAAGGGAATTTCCGGGATCCGGAGGATTTATGGACCTTATGAAGGCTTCCGGGTGGCAAAAAACGGAATACCGGCCTTTGTCCGGAGGCATCTGCAGCCTGTTTACGGGACAAAGATAATGATCCTAGAAAAACCTGTCCAGCATATATCCTATGGATATACTCAAACCAAATGCAAGAGTCAGTATGATAGTACCGGCCTGGGCAGGTAATATGGCCTGTTCATCATCATATTTCGTGAAGGCAATATGCACTGACTTTACCGCAAGGGGAAGGGTTGCCAGGGTTATCAGCAGCCATAAGGGAAATATTCCCAGTATCACGGGAATAATGACTGATAAGTATGCCAGGGCTATGACAGCCGCATAATAGTATCTCGACTTCTTCCTGCCAATTCTTGCCACTATATGCATTTTCCCTGCCGTCCTGTCGGCCTCATAGTCAGGAAACTCATTTATAAAAAGTATGGCTGCTATGAGGAGCCCCTGGGGGATAGAGATCAGGAGTGCCTCTGCAGTGATCCTGTCTGTGAACAAAAGATATGTGCCGCATACTGCCAGGGGGCCCGACTTAATAAAGACAAATATTTCTCCCACTCCCCTGTAGACAAGCCTGACAGGGCTTCCGGTATAGAAGTAGCCCAGTATCACTGCAGCCAGGCCAAACCATAAAAGATGGAGATTTACAAATATCACGAAATACAGGCCGAATATGGTGACAACGGAAAAGCATATGATGCCGGCGGCCAGGATAGAACGGGGCCTTATGAGGCCTTCCTGGATTACACGGCTCCCTCCGGAAAAGGGAGTAGGATATTTGTTTATCTCATCATTTCCGCTTTTATGGTCGAAATAATCATTTATAAGGTTGATGCCGCAATTGGAGCCCGCGATCACCAGTGCCGCTCCAATAAAATAAAACCAGTTAAAACTTCCCTCTGAAAATGCCAGTGCACCGGCAATCACCGAAGACATAACTGTGGCAGAAAAGAAAGGCGCCCTTACTGCCCTTATCCACAGAAGGATTTTTTCCCTTGTATCCATAAAACCTCTCATGCAGTGAAGTCAAAATACAATCTGTAGATATTATCATAAAACCGTATATTTTTTAATATACCATCCCATGCAAATAATTTGATGTCTTGACATCATTTTAAATGATGCTATGATGACAATATGAGGACAACAATAACCATAGATGATGATGTGATGGAGCGGGCACGCAGTATTTCAAAAAAAACGGGCACGCCATTTAAGACTGTCATCAATAAAGCTCTTCGCAAGGGTCTCAGTCAGGTAGAACAGCAGGCAAAGCATCGCACCTATAAGACAGAACCTCATAAAATGGGTCTCCGTGCCGGAAGGAATATAGATAATATCCAGGAACTATTGGCCCATATCGAAGGTGAGGATCACCGTTGATCCTGGTCGATGCAAATATTCTGTTGTATGCCGAGGATTCCATTGATCCCCATAACCAGAAGGCCCGTGACTGGTGGGACAGCAGACTATCAGGAACTGATACTGTCTGTCTCTGCTGGACCGTTATGTCTGCATTTATCCGCATAGGGACTAATCCCAGGGTTTTTGAGTATCCGCTATCCATTGAACAGGCGCTTGATCGCGTGCAAAGCTGGATCGATCAACCCTGTACCATAATAATCAGGCCCACCGAAAGGCATTGGATTGTTTTTAAGCAGCTGATCTCAGAATACCAGGCTGCCGCCAATCTGGTGAGCGATGCGCATCTTGCTGCCCTGGCCATTGAACATGGATGTACGTTCGCATCTACCGATGCCGATTTTGCCCGTTTCTCCGGATTAAAATGGGTAAATCCCCTTGCATGACTTTTTACTGGTATCCAGTATTAAGGATTTTTTAATTTTGGTTCATTTAAGAATGGAGAGAAGATGGGAATACTGGAAGAGACAATAAGCCTGATCAGACCCCCGGACCCCCGGATCATGGAAAAGGCCCAGGCCAGGCTGGATGACCTGACAAAGCCCAGGGGAAGCCTGGGAAGGCTGGAAGAGCTGGCAAAGCAGATAGCGGGCATCACCGGCAGTCTTAAGCCGCCTCTGGACCGGAAAGCAGTCCTGGTGATGGCAGGGGACCATGGTGTGGCACAGGAGGGAGTGAGCGCATATCCCAGGGAAGTCACCATGCAGATGGTGCTTAATTTTCTCGCCGGGGGAGCTGCTATAAATGTACTGGCCAGGCATATCGGGGCTGAGGTTTATGTGGCGGATATGGGAGTGGCAGCAGGATTTGATCCCCATCCGGGGCTGATTGACAGGAAAGTTGCTCCCGGCACTGCCAGCATGACTGCAGGTCCGGCCATGGACAGGAAGCAGGCAGCAGCATCCATAGAAGGAGGCATAGACGCTGCCGGTCTCCTTATCGACAAAGGATTCAATATAATAGGCGCCGGCGATATGGGCATAGGAAATACCACGGCTTCCAGCGCCATAACTTCTGTAATATGCGGTGCTGATGCAAGCATGGTAACGGGACTGGGCACAGGCATACAAGCGCCAGTACTGGAAAAAAAGATAAAGACCATAGAAAAGGCAATAAGTATAAACAACCCCGATCCCGGAGACGCCATCGATGTCCTTTCCAAAGTCGGCGGTTTTGAGATAGGCGGTATTGCCGGAGCCATACTGTGCTGTGCAGCCAGAAGCATACCGGTAGTCATAGACGGGTTTATTTCTGCGGCAGGGGCACTCATAGCCAATGCCGTGGAACCCGGGAGCTCTGCCTATATGATACCGTCCCACTGCTCGGCAGAAAGGGGGCATAGCATAGCCCTGGCGCATCTGGGATTAAAACCGCTTTTCGACCTTGACATGAGGCTGGGCGAGGGTACGGGGGCGGCCATCGGGATAAGCATTGCAGAAGCTGCGGTAAAGATAATGGACGAGATGGCCACATTCAGCTCTGCCGGGATATCTGGCAAAGAAGGGTAAATACCTTATCAGCCATCTTTTAGCATTGTGAGCATATTTACTGCCGGGGCTTTTTTAGAGCCCTGTTAATATCATAGCAGCAGATCTTTTTCTTCTCAAAGAAAGAAGAAGTTATGAATGGCTATTTTGAATAAATCATAATATACTTTCTGAAATATTTTCTTTAAGAAGGTCATAATATATGGATCTTGTGACCGGGTCTACCGGTTTTATAGGCAATGTGCTCTTAAGGGAACTCCTTGAAAGGGGCCGTGATGTAAAGGCTTTCATGCGTCCTACATCGGATGCATCAATTCTTAAGGACCTTGACATAGAAAAGGTTACAGGAAATATCCTGGACCTTTCATCGCTGGACAGGGCATTTAAGGGCGTGGATACAGTTTATCACCTGGCAGCCAGGATAACTCTCCTGCCCTGGGAAGACAGCCTGATAAAGGAATGCAACCTGGAAGGCACCAGGAATGTGCTTAAGGCCTGCCTCAAAAACGGGGTCCGGAAACTGATATATACCAGCACCATACATGCGCTTAAAGAGCCCCCGGAAGGGACCGTAATAGACGAGAATATGCCTTTTGATACTGCAAACCAGAGGGGTGAATATGACCGGTCAAAAGCCCTGTCAAGCATGGAGGTCATAGAAGCTGGAACAGACAGCCTCCATACAGTAGTAGTTTGCCCCACAGGGACCCTGGGCCCTTTTGACTGGAGAGTATCTTCTATTACCAGGATGTTTATCGATTATTATAACCGCAGCATGAAGATCGGTATCGGGGGAGCATATGATTTCGTGGATGTAAGGGATGTAGCCCGGGGGCATATACTTGCCGCCCTTAAGGCGCCCTCCGCAGAAAACTACATTCTATCAGGGGAAAGGATGACCCTTAAACAGATGTTTTCCATACTTGAAGAGGTCACCGGCGTACCCGCCCCTTCCGTATATGTACCTATGGGCCTTGCCAGGACATTTAGCCGGATCACTCCTTTATATTACCGGCTTTCAAAAAGGCCGCCCATATTTACCAGCTATTCCCTCTCCACCCTCTGCAGCAATTCATTCATATCCCATGAAAAGGCCAGCCGGGAGCTGGGCTACAGGCCAGGGACAGTAAAACAGTCGGTAATAGATACTTTCACATGGCTAAAAGAATCAGGACTGGTCAATTAATCCAGGATATCTTACATTATATAGGGAATAAGGGCCTTTCTCTGTCCGGGATAATCAGGGAAATTTTCCCGGTACCACCTGTGGTTGGAAAAAGCCCTGGGCGCCAGGTTGGCAAACGTGAATACGGCAAAAGCAAGACCCGGGAGCGACCAGGTAGCTATGGCCCAGCCTGTCCATTCCAGTATCTCGCCAAAATAATTGGGGCTGGATATATACCTGAAAAGACCCCTGCGGGGTATCCTGTAGCCGTCCTCCGGATCTTTCCTCAGTATCCTCAGCACGTGGTCTGAATGCAGGTTTATTATCATGCCCGAAAGGAAGAACGCAGCCCCTGCCAGAAACCGGGGGTCATATAGCCAGCTTATATCATAGGCCGGAGCCAGCTGGAAAAGATACTTTCCATTGACATATCCGTTCATGGTATTGAATATAAGAGCGAATACTACAAGGACCGCAGGGAATTTTTTATCTCCCCCCTTCATCAGGAAGGGAAATATGAAGGTGCGGTGGAGATAATGGGAGGTCCACATGGCCAGAAAAACTATTGAGACTATATTATCTTTCCTGCTTCCTGCCAGAAATATGAGTATTATGATTAGAAAAGCAGGAAACTCCATCACCAGCCATCCTATCCGGGCCTTTAATGTATAACCCCAGCCCCTGCGTATATGCCTGCCGTAGGGAGCGGAGATGACCTGGAGGGTAAAGAAAGCCATGACAGCAAAGGCAAAGATGGCTGCCAGTAGTATCCAGTATAATGTGATATCGTCCATAAGAAAAAACCAGATAAATAATGAGATTATATGTATATTGACCTATTTTGTAAAACAAAACTGTTGTCATTTACTGTTTTTGTAGTAATATTTGGACAACCGCCTTTCCGGCCGGTAAGGCAGGCTGGTTTTGTTGAAAGTCTATCCGCTTAAGTACGCGGCTATAAATAGATCTGAAGTATTGTCAGGTTTAGTATACTTACTATTGTTGTCCCCCCTCCAGTAGTAAGTATACTAATGTAAAGGGAGCGTTAATGTCAGGTATTTATCTAATACTGGGAGGCGCCAGGAGCGGGAAAAGCAGTTATGGCGAGAAGCTGGCAGCATCGCTTGCAGGCAGGACAGCATACCTGGCCACATCCAGCATAACCGATGAAGAGATGGAAAAGAGGGTGGAGCTGCACCGGAAGAGACGCCCGGAAGACTGGCTGACTATCGAACTGGCTGTTTCAAAACCAGACCGCCGGGAGATCGACCGCATATATTCCCTGCTCCAGGATAACCGGGTCCAGACACTGGTAGTGGATTGCGTCACCAACCTGCTTTTCAGGATCATCCATGAATACAGGCTGGATGATATGGAGGTCATAGAAAACAGCATGGAGTCCGGCATAGAGCAGGAAGTCCATGATTTTTTCACCTATTTTATAAAAAAGCTTTCCTCCGGCAGCATGGATATTATAATAATATCTAATGAGCTGGGCATGGGGGTGGTGCCGGCATTTCCCCTGGGCAGGCTGTTCCGGGACCTTATGGGGGTAATAAACAGGGAACTTGCTTCGGTATCGGACAAAGTATACTTTTTCATTGCCGGCATAAAACAGGAATTAAAATGAGAGGCGGAAGGCCTGTATTGGGAAAAAGATTTATAAATGCCGTTAGTTTCCTGACCATAATAAAGACCCCGGAGGCCTTTTACAGGCAAGAAAAGGATATAGCGGGTTCCATGGTATATTTTCCCCTGGTGGGCCTGATGATAGGCTTTTTCATGTGTCTGTCATTCTTTTTGCTGAACCTGTTTCTCCCTCTTTTCCTGGCTGTATTATTTACGGTGATATTTGAGATCATAATTACCGGCGGCGCCCATATCGACGGCCTGGCAGATATGTTTGACGGATTGTTTTCCGGAAAAAAAGACAGGAAAGAGATCCTTGCCATAATGAAAAAAAGCGATGTGGGCATGTTCGGCATCCTGTCTATTGTTTTTATGGTGATACTGAAGCTGGCCCTGCTTTACTTCTTTGCCCTGGCCAGGTCTCCGGCAGCCATGCCGGGGCCGGAAGACCTGGCCGGGTTTTATGTATTTCTGCTTTTTATGCCCGGATTCGGCCGGTGGAGCATGAATTATATGCTGGCCGGCTATAAAAATGCCAGGGAAGGTCCGGGCCTGGCAAAGGTATTTACCGGGGACAAAAACCGGTCCCTGTACTTTAATATATCCAGTGCCTATTTTTTCATACTCTACCTGATCCTGGTCCTGGGAGGCAGCATCCTGAGGATCTACCTGCAGGAAGGGGCAGTATTCGGCTTATCGGCCTGTCCCATAGAATCATTCAGGATACATCTTTTTGCAGCAGTGCTGTTGATACTGTCCTTTATGATAATGCTTATCATGGCCCAGGGCTGGTTCTTTACCAGGAGGACAAAAGGAGTGACCGGTGATATAGCCGGCGGGACCAGCGAGATAACCGAGGTGATGTTCCTGCTGGTGGTCTTTATAATCCAGAATTATATATATTAGGAGCAATATGGCAGGCGGCGGCAGAGGCCAGATAATCATAAATACGGGAAACGGAAAGGGAAAGACTACAGCTGCCCTGGGAATGGCGGTAAGGGCGGCCGGACATGGGCTAAAGGTGCTTATCCTCCAGTTCATAAAAGGCGCCTGGAAGACGGGTGAGGAAAAAGCCTTAAAAAGCCTGGCACCCCATATTGAGTTGATGCAGCTGGGAAAGGGCTTTTACGGGATAGAAGACGGAAAGATAAAGATAACTCCCGGGGACAGGGAAGAAGCGGCAGCAGCTTTCAGGACGGCCAGGGAAAAGATACTGGAAGGCCGGCATGACATCATAATCCTGGACGAGATAATAAATCTTTTAGCCTACGGGCTTATAGACACCAAAGGACTTATAAGGCTCCTGCAGGAAAGGCCCCGGGACATGTCTGTGGTCCTTACCGGCCGGGGCGCCCCGGAGGAGCTCATAGAGATTGCAGACACGGTATCAGAGATAAAAGAGATAAAGCATGCCTTCAGTAAAGGGATCAGGGCTAAAAAAGGCATAGAATACTAATTTTAAGGGATCCGGGAGGAATATGGATGGAATGCAATAAGCAAGAAAACCTCACGCAGTGCAACTGCACCTATGAACCCTGCTCCCGCAAGGGAGTCTGCTGCGAATGCGTGGCATATCACAGGAGGGCCGGAGAGCTCCCTGCCTGTTATTTTGACAGCAGGGCAGAAAAGACCTATGACCGTTCTATTGAATATTTCATAGAACTCAATAAATGAGCTGATGATACTTAACCGGTCCTGTTTCAGGACACAAATAGGAACATTATACTATTTGTGGCTGGACGATGGGCAGGGTCCGGCCGCGGCCGCACTTACACCCGGCAGGGACTGGCTTGATGATTATATATTTTCTCTTGAGGAGGGATATCCCGGCCTTTCTGTCAGACAGAAGGGATTTCCCGGCCTGGAAGCAGCTGTTGCCGGCTACCTGGACAGGGGACTGGAGATCAAAGGGATCAGGCCTGTATTCCTTGCCGGCACCAGATTCCAGAAGCGGGTATGGAAAGAAGCAGCCGGTGTCCCATACGGCTGTACCTGCAGTTATGGGGACCTTGCGGCAATGAGCGGCAGGCCCGGCGCCGGCAGGGCAGTGGGAAATGCCATGGGTAAGAACCCGGTCATGCTTATCGTACCCTGCCACCGCATTATAAAGGGCGACGGAAGCCCTGGCGGTTTCGGCCCGGGACCGGAGCTAAAGAAGAAGCTCCTGGCCCTGGAAGGTATAAAATTCTAAATCAATTACGATCTACCTGTTTTTCTTATTTATTGCACGGGTGTAAAATATTATAACATTAATATTGAAAAAATTTATGACATACTATATATTAGACCATATAATGATCTTTTAATGACAGGAAATATATTATGGAGACGGGAAGATTTATACATAAAATGCGTACCGGCAGGGATCTGACCCAGGGATATGTGGCATCCGAGCTGGGGATATCCCGTCCTACCTATATACAGATAGAGCAGGGTAAAAGGGATATGACCATTTCCGAGGCCAGGCAGATGGCCAGGATATTCAATATCACGCTTGATGACCTGCTTGATTGCCATGATGCGAAGCCCGGGGTAAGGCTTCCCGAAAATAGGCCGGCAAAAAAAAAGAGCCTGGAGGTCCGGGTCAGCCAGAAGGACCTGGATAAATTCAAACAGGTCATCCTTTACCTTTTGGAAAAAGTGGGCAGCAAACCCAATGTGGGTGAGACAGTTATACATAAATTACTCTATTTTATAGATTTTGATTATTATGAAAAATATGAAGAAAACCTTATGGGTGCAACCTATATTAAAAACCACCACGGCCCCACATCGATCGAGTTTGCTTCAGTTGTAAAGGATATGCAGCAGAAAGGCGAATTAGAAGCAGTAAAAAGTAAATACTTCAAATATAGCCAGAAAAAGTACCTGCCCCTGAAAAAAGCCGACCTCAGCCTGCTTTCTGCCCGGGAGACAGAACATATTGATGGAGTGATAGCCCGGCTGGCGGACAAGAATGCAAATGAACTGGAAAAGTATTCTCACCACGATATACCATGGATGACAGCCGGGGAGGGTGATCAGCTTATATACGAAAGTGTTTTTTACCGCGATGATAAATATTCGGTGAGAAGTTATGAAGATGAAATTTGAGGAGACTGGCTATTTCCAGAAAGATTGCAGGAAGCTGGAGAAAAAATACAGGTCTCTTCCTGATGACCTGGATGTCTTCAAAAATATCATCTCTGTCATGCCCCTGGGAAATAGCAGGCATTTCAGCATATTAAGGCGTGCCGGGGATATTTATATAATAAAGGCCAGGCTGTTCTGCAGGTACCTGAGAGGTTCGTCTCTCCGGGTGACCCATGCCTATATTGAGGCGGAAAGAAGGATAAGCTTTTTACAATTATTTTTCAAGGGTGACAGGGAAAATGAGGATATGGAAAGGATAGAAGAATATCTGGGAGCTGCAAAATAGCATAAAGTTATTATTACCTTCCCCAAAAAATATCCCTGGCGGCCTTTATGGCCCCCGGATCCAGGCCGTATGCCAGTGAGATCTCGCAATGGGCGGTAAAACCGCAACGTTCGCAGGATATGTCTTCGGTCCTGTTCTTAAGGTAGCATCCATGGTTAATGCTCCCGTCAGGCTCGACACTGGAGATCAAAAAATCCCTGCACTTCCAGCTGTTATCTTCCATCTTCTTAAGGCAGCTGTAGGAATCCAGCAGGCTGTATCCCTTCTTTTTGAGGCCGGCAAGCTCCCCCAGAACCTGTTTTTTCTGGACCATGCTGAGGGAAAGGTTTTCCACCTGGCTGTAGGGATAAAAAAACTGGAAAGTCATCCCGTATACCCGGCCTTCCAGGTATTTTACCAGTTCAGGTATCTCCATGAAGTTAAGCCTGCTGATACAGGTGTTTATTATGATCTTTTTCCGGCGGCTGTATCTTTCAATATTTGACATCACTATATCGAAGCATTTCCCCCGTATGCTGTCATGGGTCTCTTTCAGGCCGTCCACGCTTATAAACACGATATCAGGATCAAAACCGCTAAGCGGGATGGTGCCGTTGGTGGTTATGCAGGTAAAGAAGAATCTTTCCTTTGCCCTGTCTATAATGTGGGACAGGTCCTTTCCGGCAGCCGGATCTTTCCACAGGAGCGGTTCTCCTCCCTCAAACACCAGTATCCTTACCCCGTCCTGGTAAAGCCTGTCCAGCACTGCCAGTGCGGAACTGTAATCCAGGGGACCTTTTATTTTGCCATCCCCGGTCACAAAGGGGCAGTGCAGACAATTGAGGCTGCAGTCAGCAGTGACCTTGTAAGCGCACATAAGCGGCCTGCGGGCGCTCTTTTTCAGCCTGGACATAGCTGCATACTTTAAAAGATAAAGTACCTGTCCTATTCTGTCCCTGCTGCCTGGCATATCATCATAATAGTCTTTTTTACAAGCATTAACACTTTACATTATAATGATTAATATGGAAGATGTAAGCAAAAGATAGTTGATATATTACAAAAAAACAGGATAATTGAGATCAGACCGTTATATCTAAAGATATTAAAGATGTTTGTAACCGGACAGGGAGAAGATATGGGTGGATTACTTGACGGCTTAAAGAGATTGTTTACCATGCCCGAGGACAGTGGATCAAAATTTGTGATATTCAATATAATATGCGATAAGTGCGGGGAAGAGATCACGGTAAGGGCTTCCAAGACAAGTGACATATCCCGGGTATACGAAGGCGAAGACGCTCCTTCAGGGGCCGAGTATTTCCTCAGAAAAGAGATCCTGGGAAATGGCTGCAATAACCTTATATATATAACTGTATATTTCGGTCCCGGGTACCGTGTTATCTCCAAAGAGATAACCGGGGGCAGATTTGCAGAGTGACCCATATTTTTACTTAGGTTAAAAAAACATTTATGTTAAAATCAACCTGTATTCTATATAAAATATTGGACCTGATTTGAGACCGGATCTTATGGATTTTTCAAAGGATTTAAGTGTGATCATCCTGGCTGCCGGAAAGGGCAAGAGGATGAGGTCGGAGACTCCCAAAGCGCTGCACCATTTATGCGGAAAGCCCATGATATATCATATACTGAAACAGGTGCAGATGCTGGGCCCCAAAAATATCTTTGCTGTCATAGGCCATAAAAAGGAAGAAGTGCGAAAGTATTTAAAAGACAGCTTTCCAGGAGTTTTAACCGTAGACCAGGATAAACAGCTGGGGACTGCCCATGCAGTCATGACTGCAGAAAGCCATTTTGATGATATGGGAGAAAATATACTGGTGCTCAGCGGGGACTGCCCCCTTATAAACTCAGAAACTTTGAAGGTCCTGGCAGCATTGAGACACAAAAAAGACCTTTCCGCATCCATACTTACCTATATGGCAGACGATCCATACGGATACGGCAGGATAGTGAAGGATGACCGGGGAAAGATTGTGCGGATAGTAGAGGAAAAGGATGCATCTTCCAGCCAGAAGCAAATAGACGAGGTAAATTCCTCCATATACTGTTTTAAAAAACAGATGCTGTTAAATAATATTGGGAAAATAGGCAGAAAGAATTCACAGGGAGAACACTATCTTACCGATATAGTGGAGATGTTTATTGAAAAAGGGGAAAAAATAGAGGCATATACCGCCTGCGACAGCTCAGAGGCAGGAGGAATAAATGACAGGATCCAGCTGGCAGCAGCTGAGGAGATACTGCAGCAGAGGATAAACAGGGGGCATATGGAAAACGGGGTGACCATAAGGAATCCCTCCTCGGTATACATAGAGGATACAGTCGTAATAGAGCCTGATGCCGTCATAGGACCCTCATGCTTTTTAATCGGAGATACCTTCATAGGCAAAAATGCAGTGATAGAGGCCTTTTCCCGGATCGATGGATGCCGCATAGGCAGCGGTACCCGGGTTCTTCACTCGGTAATACTGGGTGCGGATATAGGACCTGATAACAATATAGGACCCTACAGCTATATAAGGCCTGATACGGTCACCGGGTCGGGGGTCAAGATCGGGGCATTCTGCGAGGTAAAGAAATCTTCGGTCGGCCGGGGGAGCAAGGTCCCCCATCTTTCATATGTGGGTGATACTGAAATAGGGAGCAGGGTCAATATCGGGGCTTCCAGCGTGACGGTCAACTATAACGGCTTCTCCAAATCCAGGACTATAATAGAAGATAATGCATTCATAGGGTCCGATACCATGCTGATCGCCCCTGTCCGCATAGGCAGGGGAGCCATAGTGGCAGCAGGATCAGTCATAACCCGTGATGTCCAGGCCGATGCCATGGCCATAGAGAGGTCAAAACAGAGAAATATAAGAAAAGGCGCAGCCAAATACAGGGAAAGGAAGCAGGAGAAAAAACAATGAAACACAACCTTGGCGTAAAGGAAGAGACAAAGAATAAAAGGATGATGGTCTTCTCGGGGTCATCCTGCCCGGAGCTGGCACAGAAAATAGCTGACAACCTTCATATCAAGATGGGCGATGTCTCCAGGACGCATTTCAAGGACGGCGAGATCTATGTAAAGTTCAATGAAAGTGTCAGAGGGGCAGACGTATTCCTCATACAGACATGCAGCCGGCCGGTAAATGACCATATAATGGAGCTCCTGGTGATGATAGATGCCCTGAAACGCGCCTCGGCAGCAGTCATAAATGCGGTAATACCTCATTATGGTTATGCCCGGCAGGATAAAAAGTCAGAGGGAAGGGAGCCCATATCGGCCAGGCTGCTGGCAGACCTTTTGATGGTAGCCGGCATAGACCGGGCCATCCTGGTGGATCTTCACACTGCTACCATACAGGGATTCTTCGATGTCCCGGTGGACCATGTCACGGCCATACCCATAATCTCCAAATACTTCGGTGAAAAGAAGATAAAGGACGGTGTGGTGGTAAGCCCTGATGTGGGCGGGGTAAAAAGGGCTTCCATATTTGCCAAGAGGCTGCATCTGCCCCTGGCCATAATGGACAAGAGAAGGCCGGCACCCAATATGGCAGAGATGGAGCATATAGTGGGTGATGTAAACGGCAAGGAAGCTATCATATTCGATGATATGATCGATACCGGAGGCACCCTTATAAATGCGGTAGACATGCTTAAAAGGCATGGGGCTAAAAAAGTATATATAGGGGCAACCCATCCCATATTCTCAGGAGACGCGCTTTCCCGCCTGGAAAAGTCAGATCTGGAAGAGGTGGTGGTAATCGATACCATCCCCATAAAAGGACAATATGATACTGAAAAGATAAAGGTACTTTCCATAGCCCCGCTGCTTGCAAAAACCATTAAAAAAGTTTATTATTGCAAGTCGGTAAGCGAGTTGTTTAAAGGCGAGAACCTGGTATAAATTATTTTAATAGACGGAAGTGGATATAAATGGCAAATATAGCTTTAAAAGCAGAAAAAAGGATCGACAAAGAGATCAAAAAGAATGCTGCCGCTAAACTGGGCAGGGAAGGCTACATACCGGCTGTGATCTACGGCCTGGAAAAGAAGCCTGAAAGCATAAAGGTGGAAAGAAAAGAACTCATCAGTCTTCTTAAAGGACACAATATTTCCAGCATAATCTTTGACGTCAGCCTTGACGGAAAAGGCAAAGACAGTGATGCTGTCATCATCAAGGAATATCAGAGGGATCCCATATCCAATGAATTGAGGCACCTTGATTTCCTGAGGATACAGATGAAAAAAGAGATCGAGACCTCGGTCCCCATAAGCATATTAAACAGCGATATAGCTGTGGGCATAAAGGATATGGGCGGAGTACTCCAGCATGGACTCAGGGAGCTTCATATCTCCTGCCTCCCTTCAGATATACCGGAGCATATAGATTATGACATCGGGGAACTGGAGATGAACGGCATTGTCAGGGTGGAAGACATAGAGATAGATGGTAAAGTCAGGATACTGAACGATCCTTCAGAAGTAATAGTCTCCATCATTCCGCCTACGGAGCTCAAGGAAGAAGAGCCTGCTGCCGGAGAAGCCGTTGAAGAAGAGATGGAAGAACCTGAACTGGTGGGCAGGGAGAAGCCAGGGGAAGAAGCTGCCGGGGGTGAAGCTGAAGGACAGCAGGAAAAGGCCAGGGAAGAATAAGTCCCATGATGCTGATAGCGGGCCTGGGCAATCCGGGAGTAGATTATACCGGGACGCGGCATAATATCGGTTTTACCATTATAGACAGGCTTGTATCCAGCCTGGATTCAGGCAGCAGATACTCAAAATTCAATTCGGAAGCATATAATGCATCATATGCAGGCAAAAGCCTGCTCATCATTAAGCCCCTGACTTTCATGAATAAAAGCGGTGCTGCGGTTGCAGCCGCCCTGGCCCATTACGGTGAAGAAGGAACAGGTATGCTTGTAGTCCATGATGACATCGATATTGAATTCGGCCGCATAAAAATAAAAGGGGGAGGCAGCACAGCCGGACACAGGGGACTCCAGTCAATATTTGAAAAGACGAAAAGACTTGATTTTGACCGGCTTCGTTTCGGGGTGGGAAGGCCTCCCGGCAGGATGGAAGCCTCTGATTATGTGCTCAGATCATTTAAAAATAGCGAAAAGCAAGAACTGGATCTCCTTATAAGCCGTTCAGTGGATATGATAAAAGAATATATTGAAAACGGCCTGGAACAGGCTGCAAATAAGTATAATTAGGAAAAGTGCCCGGCTATGCGGGCACTTGAACAAAAAATCCAGAACTAATTAAACCACAATCCGACCACTTTCATCTCGCCGCCTATCTTCTGGTAGACTACATCTATGGTGACATCCTCCAAAAATTCAAAATCAGCGGTGTATGTGGCAGTGGTCAGGCTGTTTTCTACATTGACACCAGTGATCTTCTTGGAATCTGCTATATAATTTCCCACCTGGCCGTTTACTGCATCCAGAAATCCGGGGAAAGCTGCTTCACTAAGCTGGCTTTTCATATTAGCATCAAAATCCCTGGAAAAACCCGCATAATCTCCATTGTTCATAGAGACCAAAATATTTTCCGTAATGGGGTCGGAATACTTAGCCACAGAGCCGCACCCGGCAAGGACCGGTACCACCATAATAAGTAATGCCATAATTGCCGCACTCAAGACTGCCCTTTTGATCTTCATTGATTCTCCTCTAAGTAATTTTTTCTAAATATACATCCTGATAACAGCTAAGGTCAATAGTAACTTTCATTAAAAAATCATTTCGATTCCTGATAAAATATCTAATATGATCGATTATTTCACCCGACAGAAACAGTGGAAAGAATTTGCCAAAGCCTTTAAGGAGGATAGGGCGCCGGACCCGGTAACCGCCGACGAGGCTATCTGGCCATATATAATAACAGGCTATGCCGGCATAGACCGGGGGACCATACTGGTGGTCACATCTACCAGGGAAAAGGCTTTCCAGCTGAGGCAGGAGGCTGGCTGCCTGAAGTGCGGCCGGGACATCTCGGTTTTTACAGGAGCCGGGAGCAGCATATTCCTTAGAAGCAGGACCTCCGACTATCAGGGCATTACCTCCAGGCTGGAAACCCTGAAAACCCTCAGAGGCGGCAGGGAAGATGCCCCCCTTATAATAGCTACGGCCAGCTCACTGGTAAACCTCACGCCCTCTTCCAGGATAAAGGACCTTAAGGTGCTGGAAATAGAAAAAGGAAAGGACTATGACCGGGATCTCCTGATAGAATGGCTGGCTGCCAATGGCTATGAGAGGGTGAGCCAGGTATATGACAGGGGAGAATTCAGTGTCCGGGGGGATACGTTAAATATTTTCGATATAATCTCCGGACAGGTCATCCAGGTAGATGTCCTTATAGACGAAGTAGAAAAGATAACTTTCCTGGAGCCTGAGACCAGGGTTCCGGAAGGAACCGGGGATAAGGCGGAGATATTTCCCTGCCTGGATCCGTGGCAAATAGACCCCGGTGACGATGCAGGACCTGACACTCCCATGGCAGACCTTTTTGACATCATGGAGGATTCCAGGGGAGTATTTACCACCATACTCTGTGATCCGGTAGAAGTATATCTTAAACTTAAAAGCGACCTTGACTTCCTGCAGAAGGTATTTGAGAGGGAGGCAGAAAACCTGGTGATGGGTGACAGGGAAATGCTTTCCCGGTATCTTGCCTCCCCTGATATATTTGAAAAAAAGATACATGGATACAGGATGGATCTATTATCAACAGTTGAAGCAGGGAGGTCCTCCAGGGGTTTCGTGTTCGGCACCATCTCCAGGCAGAAGAAAAGCCAGGGGAATGCAGATCTGTTCATAGATAATATAAAGGCGGATATCGGTTCAAAAAAGGATATAGTGATCTCTACCGGCAGCTCCACCAGGCAGAAGAAGATAAAAGAGATATTAGCCGAAAACTCCATATCCTACCAGTCGCTTGTCCGGCAGGATGGTTCCCCGGGGTCTCCCGCACCGGGCATAGTCAACATATCTGATGCCAGGCTGTACCGGGGTTTTTCCAGCCGGCACTTCTCCCTGTATGGCGAGCTCGATATTTACCAGCAGATGGAAAAGGCTGTTTCCAGGGCAGATATTTTTGATGTCCCGGACCTTAAACCGGGAGAATTCGTGGTACACAAAAATCATGGTATCGGGGTATATATAGATACCATATCCAGGCAGGTGGACGGCAATAAAAGGGAGTATTTCCTTATCCAGTATGGAAAGGGGGACAGGCTTTATATACCCACCTGGAATGCTGACAGGATAAATAAATATATGGGGTCAAAGAAGCCTGTTATCACCCCCCTTGACTCGAAGTACTGGGACTTACTCAAGAAAAGGGTCAGGAAGTCGGTAAAAAAACTGGCGGTAGACCTGGCACAGCTTTATGCCCAGAGGCAGTCTGTGGAAGGATATGCTTTTCCTCCTGACAGCGCCTGGCAGAAGGAAGTGGAAGCCGGTTTTGGCTTTAGCGAGACAGAAGACCAGGCAAAGGCCATAGAATATGTAAAACAGGCCATGGAATCTGCCAGCCCCATGGATGTGCTGGTGATAGGAGATGTAGGATTCGGCAAGACAGAGGTGGCCATAAGGGCAGCTTTTAAAGCTATTGAAGACGGCAAGCAGGTACTTATGCTGGTACCGACTACCATACTTGCCGACCAGCATTTCACCACATTTTCCAAGAGGTTCAGGGAATACCCGGTGGTGGTAGAGGTCCTTTCCAGGTTCAGGAAGAGAAAGGACCAGAAAAGGATAATAGAAGATTTTACAGCCGGAAAGGTGGATATGCTTATCGGTACCCACAGGGTCCTGCAAAAAGATATAGTGCCTTCGGACCTGGGGCTTATCATAGTAGACGAGGAACAGCGGTTCGGGGTAAACAGCAAGGAAAAGATAAAGCTTATGAAGAAGCAGGTAGATGTGCTCACCCTTAGTGCCACCCCCATACCCAGGACACTGTATATGTCTATGGCAGGAGTCAGGGATATGGCGCTTATTGAGACTTATCCCGAAGGGAGGAACCCCATAGAGACCTTTGTAGGAGAGATGGACCGCTCCATAGTGCAGAATGCCTGCCGCAGGGAGATGGCCAGGGGAGGCCAGGTATACTATGTATATAACCGCATATCCGGTATTTTCCAGAGGGCGGACCAGCTGGCGAGTATCCTGCCTGAAGCCAGGATCGGCATCACCCACGGCAGGATGGAGGGACAAAAAATAGAGAAGATCATGACCGCATTCATAGAAGGTGATTATGACATACTGCTCACTACTTCCATAATAGAATCGGGGATGGACATTGAGAATGCCAATACCCTTATAGTGGAAGATTCCCACAGGTTCGGACTGTCCCAGCTTTACCAGCTCAGGGGAAGGGTAGGCAGGTCCTCGGAGCAGGCTTATGCCTATTTTTTCTATCCCGGACACAGGGACCTGGACGGTACTGCATACCAGAGGCTGAAGACATTATCAGAGTATACTGACCTGGGTTCGGGCTACAAGATAGCTATGAAAGACCTGGAGATAAGGGGGGCAGGAGAGATGCTGGGACCGCGCCAGCACGGCCATATAAACAGTGTCGGCTATGATATGTACTGCCAGATAATAAAGGAGGAAGTGGACAGGCTTAAGGGGGTAGAAGTGGCCGAAGACCTGGATATCCAGATAGACCTGCCGGTAAGCGCCTATATACCCAAAAATTATATAATGAGTCCCGGGGACAGGATAAAGATATACAAGAAGCTGGGGGCAGCTCCCGATTTCAAAACTATTGATGATGCTTTGGCGGAGATGACAAAAAGATACGGCAATCTGCCGGGTGCAGTAAAAAACCTCATAGGCCTGGCCAGGATAAAGACACTGATGCGAACTGCCGGTATAGAAAGCCTTAGGTTCTCCCGGGGGAGGGGAATAATAATAAAGAAGATAGAAATTAACGCTCAAAGACTGAAAGCATTGTCCGGCCGGGATGATATCACATACCAGCCCCGGTATGGACAGCTGACCCTCAGGGACCCGGGTAAAAACATTGATTTAAATATAGTTATAAAAAGTTTAGGTGATATAATAGGGGCCATGTGATTTTTTGCTAATACTTTACGAAAGAAGGTCGTGTTGGAAAGAATTAAAAGAAATTTTTTATTAAAGATTATAATAGCCTCAGTACTGGCATTATCCATGATATTTATGGCTGCCTGCAGCCAGCCGGTAGCTGCCATAAACGGTATTGAGGTCAAACAGGAAGAGGTAGATGAATATATAAACTTCATACTGTCCCAGGACCCGGAGGGAGGAGAGTTCCTTACCGAAGAAGATATGCTGGAGCTGGAAATAAATATAATAGACTCCCTGCTGGTGGTAAAACTCCTGGAGCAATATGCTGAAGATAATAATATATCTGTCAATCAGGATGAAATAGACCTCCAGATGGACTCGATCATCTCTTCATATGGAGGTGAAGATGCATTTGAAGCCGACCTCAAGGCGAAAGATGTAGACAGGGGTTTTTTGGAAAAGGAAATAAAAAACCAGATACTCAGGAATAAGATCTATACCGAAGCCACCATGGAAGTAATAGTGACTGAGGAGCAGGCAAGAGAGTATTATGACCAGAACCGGGAAATACAGTTCACCATCCCGGAAAGGATAAGGGCAAGCCATATACTTTCCATGTTTCCCTGGAGACAGGATGAAGACATAGAAGAGACCGAGCAGGGCAAAAAAGAAGCAAGGGACAAGCTGGAATTCGTCCAGGAGCAGCTGGAAAACGGTGCCGGGTTCGGGGATATGGCCAGGGAATATTCGGATGATACCGGGACCAGCGCTGACGGCGGGGACCTGGGCTTTATAACCAGGGGGCAGATGGTGCCTGAATTCGAAGAAGCGGCTTTTGCCCTGGAAGTAAATGAGGTAAGCGGTATAGTGGAGACGGAATTCGGCTACCACCTGATAAAGGTTTTTGACCGGCAGGAAGAGGGTGTGCAGGGATTTGAAGATGTGAAAGATGATATCACCACCTATCTGGCAGAACTGAATAAGATTCAGAAATGGGAAGAATTCATAATGAGCCTGATCCAGGATGCAGATATCGCCTATTATACCGATAATGAGGGCACCCTTAACGGCTTTGCCGGCGAAGAAACAGGCGGTGAAGCAGAGGAGGGACAGGAAAGCCAGGACCAGCTGCTCGATGATGAAAGCCTGGAAGATTTTATAGATGAAGAATAACTATTTAGAAGCTTTTTGATATGGGATTTGACCTTGATCCTCCCGATACCGGGATGCTTGACAGAATGGAAAAACCGGAAGAATTATTCCTCATACTGGCCGATATTATGAAGAGGCTCCGTTCAGACAGGGGCTGCCTCTGGGACCGGGAACAGGACCACTCCAGCCTGAAGAAAAGCCTCATAGAGGAAGCCTATGAGACTGTCGAGGCTATCGACAGCGGTGATCCAGGCGAGCTTAAGGAAGAACTGGGAGACCTTCTGCTGCAGGTAGTGTTTCACGGGCAGATAGCCGAAGAAGAGGGCAGCTTTACCCATGCGGATATAATAAGGGGGATAATCAAGAAACTCCTCAGGAGGCACCCCCATGTCTTCAGCACTACCAGCGCTTCCAGCAGCAGGGAGATCCTGGAAAACTGGGAAGATATAAAAAAGCAGGAGCGCAAAGGCTCCAAAAAGGAAAAGGATTCCATATTCAGCGGCATCCCCCGCTCCCTTCCCGGTCTGCATTATGCCTATGAGATACAGAACCGGGCATCGCGTCTGGGATTTGACTGGGAAAAGGCCGAAGATGTGTATGTGAAGATAAAGGAAGAAATGGCAGAACTGGAGGCAGAAGCAGCCAAAGGCGGAAAGGATGCAGTCTCCGGGGAACTGGGAGACCTTCTTTTTTCCATTGTAAACTATGGAAGACATATGGATATCGATATCGAGCAAAGCCTCAAAGGCACCTGCAGGCGGTTTATCTCCAGGTTTAAGATGATGGAAGACATGGCCGCAGAAAGCGGGAAGGATTTTAAAAGCCTCAGCCTGGAAGAAAAAGACAGGCTGTGGGAAAAAGCCAAGATAAGGCAAAGATCATGAGGAAGACCAAGATAATCTGTACTATAGGACCGGCCAGCCAGGATGATAAGACCCTGGAGAAGCTAATAATGGCCGGCATGGACCTTGCCAGGATAAACACTTCCCATGCCGACAAAGAAGAAGTGAAGATGCTGGTAGGCAGGATCAGAAGAGCGTCCAAAGCCTGCGGCAGGGATATAGCCATAATACTGGACCTGCAGGGACCCAAGATAAGGATAGGCAGGCTGGAAAAAGAGCTGGAGCTTAAAAACAGCCAGAAACTGATCCTTTCCACTGCGCCGGGAGATAAGGGCAGCAAGGAAGACAGCCTTCCCGTTATCCCGGTCACCTATACCAGGTTCATTGACGACATAAAAAAAGATGCCAGGGTATTTGTAGATGACGGGCTTATAGAATGCCGGGTGACAAAGGTAAGCAGGAAAAACAGACAGGCAGAATGCCGGGTGATAACCGGGGGCGTACTTTCATCCAATAAGGGCATCAACCTCCCTGGAGTCTCGGTAAGCGCAGACTCAGTCACCAGGAGGGATATGGAATTTTTGAAGCTGGGGCTTCAGCTGGAAGCCGACTTTATTGCCCAGTCCTTCGTAAGGACAAAAGAAGATGTGGAAAAGATAAGGAAGGCCATAGACAGGGAAAGCAGCACTGCCAGGATAATATCCAAGATAGAAAAGCATGAGGCCGTAGATACATTCGAGGAGATCCTGGGGGTTTCGGACGCTATCATGGTGGCAAGGGGCGACCTGGGGATAGAGATAGATGCAGAAGAGGTCCCCGCCATACAGAAAAGGATCATAAGGAGGTCCAATTTGTCGGGAAAACCGGTTATAACCGCCACCCAGATGTTAAACTCCATGATAGTGAGCCCCAGGCCGACCAGGGCAGAGGTAAGCGATGTGGCCAATGCCATACTGGACGGCTCGGATGCGGTCATGCTTTCCGGGGAGACAGCCGTGGGGAGATATGCGGTAAAGGCAGTCCAGATGATGGTACGCATAATAGAGGAGACAGAGAAGACACTGGACTATGACCTTATATCCCAGAACAGCACTTTGCTCAGGAAAAAACTGGGTGTTCCCCACAATACCATAACCGAAGCCATAAGCTATGCCGCATGCGAGGTGGCCTCCATACTTGATGCGGCTGCCATAATATCCTCCACCGAGTCGGGTAATACTGCCAGGCAGGTATCCAAGAACAGGCCCAGAAGCCTTATAATAGGGACCAGCCCCAATGAATATGTGGTAAGGCAGCTGATGCTGAGCTGGGGAGTGGTGCCCTTAAAGACATTATCCTCAAAAAATATTGACAGCATGATAGAAGAGGATATAAAGATATCCCAAAAAGCGGGCCTGGTAAAGAAAGGCGACAGGGTGGTCATAACCGCGGGGGTAATGGTAAATGAACCGGGCAGCACCAACCTTATAAATGTAAGGGAGATATGATGACGGTTTCCCTGATATGCTGCATTCCGCATCTATCTGGTAAGAACTTATTAAAATCATAAACGAAAGATATACCATATGGAGAAAATAGCATTTCCTGACAATAGATTTGAACAGTTTATGGTGGATTCCGTAAGAGACAGTAATAAAACACTGGTATATGTGGACGGAGATGACCCCCGGACCGCTGCTGCAGCGGCAGAGTTTACAAAACTTAATCCATCCAGGCTTATCTTCCTTGGCACGGCAGGGAAAATAGAGGACAATCTTTCCAGGGCAGGGCTAAAGTCTGATAAGATAGAAATAATCGAGCCTGGAAAATCAGAAAGATCCGATCATTACTGCACGTTCTTGAAAGAAATATTTGCCGGGCGGGGAAAGGATATCGGAGACAGGGATATAGCAGGATTAGTGTCAAAGACAAATTACTATGCTGCACTTATGCTAAAAGAAGGCAGTGCAGACGGCTGTGTAAGCGGATCCATTAGTTCGACCGGGGATATGATGAAACCCCTGATACAGGTAATAGGGACTGGCGATACCAAAAAAAGCATCTCCGGGGCTGCCATGCAGATCATACCGGATTCCTCCTGCGGCCCTGGGGGAAAAATACTGTTCTCTGATATAGCGGTAATACCCGATCCCGATGAAAAACAGATGATAGATATAGTGCTTGAAAGCTATAGGACAGCCAGGATCCTCTTTGAGGATGAACCTAAAATAGCCATGCTGTCATATTCTACCTGGGGAAGTGCAAAATCAGATAAGATAGACCAGATAAACAGGGTTATAGAGAAAATCAAAAAAATAGATCCCGCCATAAAAATAGACGGTGAGCTCCAATTTGATGCAGCCATAGCAGAGGATGTAGCCAGGAACAAAGGCGGTTCCAGCGAAGTGGCAGGGCATGCAAATGTGCTGATCTTTCCCAACCTGGATGCAGGCAATATCTGTATCAAGGCCATACACAGGCTGGCAAAGACAAAATATTACGGAACCATAATCCAGGGTTCACCCATACCTTTTAACGATCTTTCCCGGGGGTGTGCTCCGGTAGAGATCTTGAGCATGTCCATGATAACGCTAATGCAGATAAAAGAAAAAGAGTCAGTGAAAAATAATAGTTCTATAGATATGCTTTAAATAAGCACCACCTTTTTGTATTTATTTTTTACTCTTTTATTTATGAAAAGAATTAA
>Ga0180429_10000880_pt1 | contig 26152 bp, 28 predicted proteins | sample SS_ome_FD_132428 | JGI IMG/M metagenome (GOLD analysis project Ga0180429, IMG submission 132428) | Hypersaline lake sediment archaeal communities from the Salton Sea, California, USA - SS_1_S_1 metaG | ecosystem: Environmental > Aquatic > Non-marine Saline and Alkaline > Hypersaline > Sediment ...
GGTTGCCCGCGTGCGCCTGGGGAAGACTCGGAGACGGCGAACAAGAGGCTGCACTTTACGATCCTTCCGCTTCGCTACAGGCTCGAAAGTGAGCCTGGTCGTTCTGCCCATGAAAGAGATCGCCTTGCGCGAGTTCGCGCTTGATCCGTTCGCAGGCGTTTTTGAAGTGTTCCGGGTCTTTCTCGATGCCGATGGCTTTCCGCCCGGTGCGGATAGCGGCGATGATTGTGGAGCCGCTTCCCATGTATGGGTCGAGCACCACGGCACCGGCTGGCACCTTCGCTTGATCCATGCACCACGCCATCAACGGCACGGGTTTTTGCGTGGGGTGAATTCGCTTTGTTCCTGCGCCGGCCTGGCACATGCCTTTCCAGAGGTGCGAGAAGATTTTGTCAGCCCCCCGCTCGCTATGCCACGCGAACTCAACGTCGCTGAACTGGTCCCACGGTTCGAGCGGCCCTAGTTTGTTCCATGCGAGCCATCGGCCATGAGGCAGCTTTCCGGCGTAGTTGTTCGCTCCCCACAGCACCACGGCGGAGTAGGTCAGCCACGGGGCAGGATCGAACGGCGCATCATCCCCGATGATTTTCCCGAGGTTGACGTTTCCAGTGGTGTTTCCTCGGCTTGGCACGCTGGCGTTGTATTCAATGCCATATGGTGGGTCACTGATCACGGCGTCCACCCCTTGAAGAGATGGGGCGATTTCCAAGCTATCCCCGAGATACAGCTCCACCCCCGGCAGAACAAGGCGCTGGACTGAACCGCTGACAGCGGGCGAGTCCGGCGTGATGGCGATGTCTTGGGGCGCTGTCATCGGTCAGTCAGCTTGTGCGTTGTGCCTATCATCGGTCAGCGTCACCCAAATGAAGATGCCGTATGGAACGCTGCACGCGATCCCGAGGATCACCACCGCCCAGCGCGGCGAACCGCCGGCCTGGACCATCGCGGCGGAGAACATCGTCGCGAGGACAATCCACGCGAGGGCAGGCACAACAAGCCGGTCCAGCGCCAAAATCGTCACCATCCCCCCTTCCACGTCCCCCGTCTCCGCCGCCTGCACCCGGTCCCCCAACTCCTCCAGCACCTTTCCCCAGCGCGCCGCCTCCAGCTTCTTCCACTTTTCCGCCGCCGACTCCTTCGGCTTTGCCAGACCGCGATCCCCGCCGGCGAAGTTCTTCTCCTCTCGCAGTTTCACCCACTTGATCCGCCCCGCCCCCGGCCCGCTCACCACCAGCGCCGGCTGCGCCCCCTCCGCCGACTTCTTGCACACATCGTACTGCCACGTCGGCAGCACATCCTTTCCGGCCCCCGTCGCGTAATCCGTCTTGATCTTCACCAGGTCCTTGTGTTTCGCCCGCAGCTCCGTCTCCCGCCGCGCCATGTACGCCTTCCGCTTCCGCTCATAGCAGCGCCCGTTCAGGCACAAATCGTCCTTCATCCCCGCAAACAGCTCCGGCTGCACCCCCGTCCGCTGCGGACACTGCTCACACGCCGGTGTCCCCTCCACCAGCGACGCATCGGCCAGGTCCCACGGCGTCTTCTTCAGCACCCGCAGATCCCGGCAAATCGACTCGTCCAGATCATTCACCGTGTAGGTCCGCAGCGGGTAGTACTCCAGCTTATCCAGCAACACCTTCTGCGTCTCCGCCGGAAACCGCGCGATCAGCTCCAGGTGTCCCGCCGTCGCGCCGAAGTGCCGACTCGATGGCTCCTCCACGCTCTGCATCCACTCCGGAATCAACTCGCTCAGCTTCGCCCGCCGGTACACCCACGGCGCGTCCTTCCCGATCGCCGCCGCCACCGCCTTCACATCCTTCCCGCTGTCCAGCAGCATCCGCACCGCCCGCGCCTCCTCCAGCGGCTCCAGGTCCTCCCGCTGCAGGTTCTCTAAAGCCGTGATCTCCTTCGCCGCCTGGTCGTCCAGATCGCACAGCGTCGCCCTGATCGTTTCCTTGCCCGCCACCTGGTGCGCCACCAGCCGCCGCTCCCCCGCCCGCAGCTCGAAGAACCCCGCTTTCGTCGGATGCCGCCGGCACATCACCGGATGCACCAGGTCGTGCACCCGGATGCTTTCCGCCAGTTCCTGGATATCCGCGTCCGACTTCTTCGGCCGCCGCCGCGGATTGTCCTTCGTCGGCAGCACCTTCGCCACCGGCAGCCTGTGCACCCGCTCCTCCGTCTCCATCGTCGTTTTTGCCGTCTGTGCCGTCATCCGTCCGTCCTCCGTCTTTGTACCAGTTGCCACGTTTCTCCTGCTCCGCCTCCAACACCGCCCGCGCCGCGTCCAGCCGCGCCACCCGCCGCTCCAGCGCCGCCGCCGCATCCGCGTTGCAGGCACATCGCCCCAGGTCCCGCAGATTGCACCGGTGCACCCAGGCCGCCTGCGCAATCGCCCGCACCGCCTCCCCGAACACCCCCGCCTCCGTCTCCGGCCCCGTCGTCGCCGTCCACGCCCCCCGCTTTACGACATCGCAACCACTCACTCCGCCCCTCCTTCCGCCGCCTGCCGCGCCTGCCACCGCTCCACCTGTTCGTGCCGCAGCGCCCGTTTCTTTTCCAACGCCACATCCATCCGCTCCGACCAATCCAGCGCCACGTAACCCTCCTCGCCCCGCTCGAAATGCAGCCGGTTCAGCTCCGCCAGGTCCTTCAGCTGCTTCACCGTCAGCGTCCGCTCGCGCGCCGCCACCAGCCACACCATGCCGCCCGGATCCATGCTCAAAACTCCTTCATCTCCAGCAGCGTCGCAAAGTCGCTCGGCGCCTGGTCGAACAGAAAGTAATGCGGCCGCATGAACAGCGGCACCCGTCCCGTCTCCCCGTCCTTGTGCTTCAGCACTTCCAGCCACGTCGCCCGCTTCTTCTTCGTCGCCCCCGCCTCCCGCTCATCCGCCGCCTTGTTCCACTTCCGGTCCGGATAGACGAACACCACCTTGTGCGCATCCTGCTCCAGCGTCCCGCTGTCCCGCAGATCCGTCAGTTCCGGCCGCCGCCCGTCCCGGTCACCCGCCCGGCTCAACTGACTCAGCTCCAGCAGCGGGATCCCCAGCTCCAGCGCCAGCCCCTTCAGCGTCTCGCTCACATAACTCACCCGCGAATTTTTATCCCACTGCGAGCGCCCCATATCGCTCGCATTAACCAACTGGACGAAGTCCAGCGTCAACAGCCCGATGTCGAACTCCGCCTTCCACACCCGCGCCCGCGTGCAGATCTGCCGCAGCTCCCGCACCTCGTCCTCGATGATCAGCGGGTACCCCTCCAGCACATCCCGCGCCTCCCGCACCTGATCGAGCTGATCCTGCCGCGCAAATCCCGCCTTCAACTTCGGCAGACTCACCCCCGCCTTACGGCACATCGCCCGCGTCAGCAGCTCCTCCCGGCTCGAGTCCAGCGTGAACCGCCCCACCGCGATCCCCTCCGCCGCCAGGCTCACCGCAATCTGGTCCTCCACCGTCGTCTTCCCCGCGCTCGGCCGCCCCGCCAGAATCGTCACCCCCGGTTCCAGCCCGCACAAAATCTCGTTCACATCCTCCCACGGCGTCGGCAACCCCATCGCCGATTCCTCCCCATCCGCCGCCCGCTCAAACCTCCCCACCAGCCGATCCATCACCTCCCGGTTCGTCTCCCGCCGGTCATCCGCCCGCAAAATGCCCCGGTACCGGTCCGGCGCCTCCCCCACCAGCCGGTCCGCGTCCTCGCATGCAAACACCTCCGCCTCAAGCCCGCGGCTCACCTCCAGCACCCGCCGCAGCGCCGCTTTTTGGCGAACGATATCCAGGTACCACTCCGCGTTCGCCGCCGCCGGCGTGCTGTCGATCAGACCCTCAATGCACGCCGCGCCCCCGATCGTTTCCAGCTTCCCCGCATCGTCCAGCCGTTGCGTCAGCGTCAACGCATCCAGCTTCTGCACGCCCCGCGGTTCAGCCGCCATCGCCGCGATCGTCCCGTACACCGTCCGATGCGCCGGCACATAGAAGCTCTCCGCCGTCAAACACATCCGTTCCGCGATCTTCCACACCCGCAGCGGCTCGATCAGCAGCGCCCCCAGCACTGCCCGCTCCGCATCCTCGCTGTGCGGCGGCAACCGTTCCACGCTCACGCCTCGTCACCTCCCCGCTTCGACAGCGGCACATACACATCCCGCCGGCCGTCGCCCTCATCACCCGCCGGCGCCGACGTCCCCTGGTCCTCCCAGCGCTCCTGGTTCAGCCACGTCGCCGGCAGCGGGATGAAATCACCCCCGTCCTTCGTCCACTGCTTCGACCCCTTCTGCCGCCGCACCGCCGTCAGAATCTCCTCGATCCGCGTCCAGCACTTCTTGCTGCACCACTTGTCCCAGGCCGGCTTCTTCCCATCCCTCCGCGGCCACTCCGCCCAGAACCGGTCAAACGTCGAGCGAGCCAACTCGATCACCTCCGGATCGAGAGATCGAGAACGTCGAACCTCCCCCTTGGGGGATAGAGGGGGTATATTCCCTTTCCCTTTCCCTTTCCCTTTCCTAGGGGGTTTTCCCGGAATTTCCGCGGGAGTCGTAGGGATTCCGTGGGGTTCCGTGGGATTCCCGGAATTTCCACGGGATTCCGTGGGATTCCGCGGGAAGCGCTCAAACCAGCCCGAATCCGGCGGCGGAAATCTCAGCTTCCCCCGCTTGTCCGTTCTTTGGTGTCGATGGAAGTTGTTCACAGCAAGATACTTCCTGCCGTCGTTTTCGTACATCGTCACCATTTCCATGGTTTCCAACTCATCCACCAACGCCTCAACATCCACCTCGTCAGCCGGGAAAAGGAGCATCTTCGCGCGCTTCGAACTCCACTCCATCAACCCCCAGTCATCCGCCATATTCCACAAACCGATAAACATCAACCGCGCCCAGGCACTCAATTCGACAACTTTTTCGTCCGTCCAGAACTCTCCCTTGATCGTTCGAATTCGCATATCGAAATTCCTTTCCCAAACTTCCCACGGAATTCCCGGAAATTCCGCGGAGTGGTCCGACCGCAGGCAACAATCGGGCCCTCAATCCTCTTTCTTCAGGTCCAGCTTCGCGTGCTCCACCAGGAGCCGTTCAACCTCCAAACGAAGCTCCTCGATCTCCAGCCGGTGCTCCTGCTCCGCCACCCGCAGTTCCCGGATGCGCACTTCGATCTCAACCCTCGTCACGCGTCTCGCCTCCTTCCGTCGTCCCGGCCGCCGCCCCCTCCTGGCCCGCGGGGATCGGCCGCCCCGGTTCCCGGGTCAAGTGCGGCGGTGCCGCCCCCGCCCCCGTCGCGTCCTCCGTCACAGCCGCCCCCGGATCCCGCGCCTCGCCCTGGCCCTCGCCCTCGCCCGGATCCCGCGCGTTGCCCTGGCCCTGAGGCCGGTCCTCGCCCTGGGGCGCGAGCTCACCCGCCGGCAAAGCCGGCCCCGTCGCCAGTGCCAGCGTCTCTTCCGCCAGCAAGGCCCCATTCGCGTCCGTTGCACGCACCACAAAGCGGTGCGGCGTCTTTCCGTCCCGGCACTCCAGTATCACTGTCGCCGGGAATTCCATCGTCTCCATACCCTCATTCCTTCCTCGGCAGCGCTCCCGCTACCGTCTGCCCATGTTGCCTGCGGTCAGATCCTCCTGCATCGAGCCATACGAGACATCCACGTGGATCACCTGCCCGTCCCGTTTTTCAAACTTCAGATTCATCACCGTCGTCCGGTCGACCGGCGCCACAGTGTCCCAGTTCTTCGCGCCGCTGCTCCGGAACATCCGCAACGCAAACGGCAACCGCTCCAGATCCCGGTCCACGTTCAACGGCCCCCCAATCACCAGCGTCATCGTGCGTGCCCCCTCTTCCTTTTCTCGAACACCGTCTTCCGGGTCATCAAGCCGATCGGCGGCGCGCTCGGCCAGCTCCAGACCCACACCCACACCCGGCCGAACACCAGCGCGCTCAGCCGCTCCCGCCATCTCATCCGCCAGCAGCTCAGAAACGTCTTATCCCGCTCATCCCGGAACACCGCCAGATTCTCGCACTCCGGCATCCCCCTCCGGCGCCGTCAGCGTCAGATTCGCCTCTTTGAACCGTTCAGGAATCATCGATCACCACCTTCCCGGCCAACGCGGGCAGCGCCGCGTCAGCTCATACAGGTCACCCTTCACTTGCCGGCACGGCACCTCCATGCCCTTCCGGAAATTCCTGTTGTCCCGCACCCGCACCCGGATCAGTTCCCCCTGGCACTCACACTGAATGATGTGCGGATTCCGGAACGTCTTCTTGAACACCGCCACCCGCTCCACACGCGCCCTCAGGCTCTCCGCCCGGCGCGGCAAGAGGAACACCCGTCTCCAGCGCCGATCGTCACGCACAGCCTGCTCCTCGCCCCGCGGCGCCCCCTTTTTTGCCCCGCCCGCCCCCAGCTCCTGCTGCACGATCGCCACCCCCGCCTCCGCATACCGGATCGCCCCCTTCACCAGGTCAAAGTGCGTCCCCCTTTTCATCCGCCGCTTCCGGATCCTTTTCAGAACCTCCTGGCGCACCCCCAACCGTTCCGCCAGCTCCCGCTCCGCGTGCTCAAACTCCATCGAAGGCCCCCTTTGCCAATAATTCTCTCCGGCCGAACCCAATATCACGTCCCCGCTACCTGCTGCGACCAGACCCCCCCCGCCCCCCTGCCCTGCAGCGCCGCCGCGCCGCCCGGCCCCACCAGCGCGCCGCCCAGCACCAGCAACCGCGCCCGCCGCGCCGCCTCCATCCGTCGCCGGCGCGCCCGGCCGATCGCCCTCCGGATCCGCCCCCGAAGCCTCCGAAACGTCATCGCCCCAGGCATCACGAGCCATTTGCCCCCGCCATTGCGCACGTCCATGCACGTCCACACCTGATTGTTAATCAGTACTCGCGTCATCACTCACCCCTTCCCGGCCCTCACCCAGGCCGTCCTGATCCCCGTCCTCCACCGCTCCGGCCGCGCCGCCCTGGTCCCCAGCGCCCTCGTCCGCGCCGCCCGCCAACTGCCGCTCCGCCCCGATCGCGCCGCCGCCCTCTTTTTGTCGCGGCGTTTCCCCGCCACTACCGGTTCCTGGCTCCTCCTCGATGCTCGGCAGCGATGCGATGTAGCGGTTGAACGTCTCCTGGTCCGGCTCGCCCGTCTGTCGGATCTCAACGATGCTGGTCGGCGCGCCCTGCAGCGTGAGGCTCTTGTCGGTCAGCACGCCGGCAATCCAGGCCTTATCACGCGTGGGAATCTTCTTGCGCCGCGCCGGATCAGCCAGGTCGTCCGCGACGGCCTCCGTTGCCATGCGCGCCACCGCCCGCGCGCGATGGCCCAGCTCTTCTTTCTCCTTATCTACTCGCTGACCCTCGCGGCGCTCGACGGCATACACCGTGTTGGGGCTGACGTGCAGGGTCTTGGCAACGGCCAGGATGCCGCGGCCTTCAGCGCGCAGGCTGATGATGGCTTGATAGATCCGGGGATTGGCGCGAAAAAGGCGCGCTGCTGTGTACTCCTTGCCGGGGCCGATCGCCGCCGCATCCTCCTCGCCCGCGAACAGCTCGTCGTCCAGCTCCGTGGACGGCAGCAGCTCGAGCTGCTGCTGCTCGCGCTCGATCAGACTGTCTGTGTGGTCAGCGCCCATCTGCGGACAAACTACTGGCTGCACCGGCGGATGAATTCCCGTCGGCCGGCTTCGTCCGGGCGGTGCAGCTTCTGGGCGTAGTCCAGGCGTTCCCTGAGCTCGTCCTTGGTCAGCTCCGATGGGTCCCGCCTAAAAAGCTGTTCGACCTGGCCGACCTTGGGCGTCTGCTTTGGCGGCGCCGGCGGCTGGTCAGTTTCGACGAGGGCGTACACACCCAGCGAGACACGGCGGAAGCGATTGGGCTGGCCGGCAATGTTCACCCCCAGCCTGTGCTTCAGGCGCTCAATGCGCTTCAGTTCCGGCTTGCCCTGCAGACGCTCGGCCAGGTCGGCCACGCTGAGCGGCTTGCCGGCCGCGGCGAGCTCGTCGGTGATGAGCCGGGCCCAGGGGATCCTGCCCTTACGTTCCACCGGCGGCTTGACGGCGCCGGACCGCGGTTTCGCGGCTGGCTCACGTTTCGGCCGTTTGGTTGCAGCCTTCGGCTTCCGCGTTGCACGCTTGCGGGGTTTGGTTGCACGTGCGGGCGGATTTGCGTCCGGCGGCGGCGCGGCGTCTTCCACCTCCGGCGGATCCGGCGGTCGATAGTCCGGCACGGATGCCGCCGCCGGCGCGATCGGCATATCGAGCACGTCCGCCAGCGTGTTCAGCGCGTCGCGGACCGCGCGCGCATCGTCCTTGTGTACGGCCAGTAAAGACCGGCCATCCGCCAACTGCCCCATTAACTCCATGACTACCTCCTTGTTGTGTTACACGATCCGCGCTTGCAACATGCGGTTGATCGCCGACGCCGGGATCCGCACGCAATTCCTCCCCAGGGCATAGACAGGCGCCAGGCCGTCCGTGCCGTCCGTCTGCTCTCCCTTCCTGATCCAGCGCACGATCGTGCGCCGGCTCACGCGAAGCTGCTCGGCGGCCTCGTCCACTGTATAGAGCGGCTCCACCGGTTCGCGGATCCGCTTGCGCAACGCTGTCTTCCTGGACTTGTACCCCGCCATCTTGACCTCAATTGAAACAGTTGCGATCGATCGAGAAGTCCCGCTCGCCCTGAATGCGCCAATGCAGAGCCCGGTTGCCCATGCGCGCCCGGCGCAGGGCCAGGTGCGCTTCGTGCTGCCGCATTCTCACGAAAAAAAGCGTTGCGCCGCCCAGGGTGGGAGGGAGGGGGTGTATGAGACGACGCAACGCCAAAATATGAATGTCGATCATGCAAACGATGACGTGCACCAGCAGGTATCGCATGGATTGCCGCATCTTCATGCCATCACCATCTCCAATTGGCCCTTGGCCGGCAGCAGTGCGCCCCGGTGGACCAGCATCCGCGCACGTGTACAGCTCAACGTGTGCTCGCCGTCGTCCCCCACGAAGCGCCGCAGCGCCGGCGAGTACTCGAACACGACGTCGGCGAGCTCCGGCCGGAAGCCGGTGCGGTACTGCAACCGCTCCGGCAATCCCCAGGCCGCCAGCGCGTAACTCATCTCACTTGCCTCCCGCGTGTTGCACATCATCGAAGAGCGTCGGATCAGCGGGTTTGACTTGCCGCCGGCCTGACGGCAGCGAGCGGATGAAGGCGGCCACGTCCTGCAGGCAGTCCTGGCTCCAGACGCTTGAGCTGAAAAACGATGCCGTGTAGGAACGCCAGGGCGGGTACCAGAAGATGTTGCCCAGGGGATCTCCCGACCGCTTGTTCAGAATCTGATAGGTTGGCCGATTGTAGGCCGGAACGCTTTCCTCGAAGATGATGTACTTCGCCATGCCTATCTCTTCGCTTTCCGGACCTTGTCTGCGCCTAAGGTGTATACACCCCGCGCTAAAAAAACGCTCATTCAGCTTCATCGGCGACTTGATCCAGCACGTTCTCATAGTCGCTATATCGAAGGGGACATTGCTCCTCTTGGGTGTATACACCCCGCGCTAAAAAAAACTCAACCAGATTCGACAAAGAGCGGTGATCAGCTTTCGCTATTGCTTTTAGCCGATCCTTCAACTCTGCCGGTATCTTCGCGCTCAGGAACACCTTGTTCGCACTCATACTTCTCCACCTGGTCTCGCAGTATCCACTGAACCACATCGCTCAAGGGGACGCCGTCTCGGACGGCTATATCCTTTAGCTTCGCTTTCAGTTCTTCGTCTACCCATGCCCCTATCGGCTTCTTGCCCTTCTTGCGCTGATTTGCCATCGGTGGCACTCCGCGATCCCAAAAACCCTGTCAACCTTTTATCCCTCCCGCGCACATTCCCAGCTTGTGCAAGGTGTTAACACCTCGTGACAGCGCCAATCAAACACATCGGCCCATAAAATGCAAGGGGTGATTTAGAAATTTTCGTTGACGGCACAAACAAGCGTTCGTATAACTCGCCACATGAAACTGCTGCGCTGGCTGTTATTCATACCGGGGGCAATTTTCTTTGCACAGCTTGCAGGTTTCGTCTCAATTCACATGACCAACATTTTCGACTTTATTTTGCCTCGTTCTGAAATGATCATCGTTCATTTGGCTGTCGGTTCTGCCTTTTCCGGATGGGTATACGTCCTTGCTTTGGCCTGCATTTGCCCATCCGAATCGTTGATTCCCGTCAAAGTGATGGTCGCTTTTGGACTATGTTATTGCATTCTTGGCACTGTAGTCGGCGTGGTTCTGATCCGCAGCAACATCCTGATGTTTGACGACTTTCAGGCACGCACCATAGGCTTCTGTACCGGAGCGGGAATGCTTGCATCTTGGATACGCCTTAACCGTTCACCTTAGCTCGCCTTCATTAAAGCAAAGCCACATCCTCCCCTTCCCCCACCTCCAGCGCCGGCGGCTGCCGCGTAAAGGCTGAGTAGAACTGCTTCGTGGTCCGGGGATCCGCGTGGCGCAGCCACTCGCAAGCAGCCTCGAGGCCGCGGCGGGTGTACCACTCGCATCCGCGCAGGGCGCGCAGCTCATGGGCCGCATGGATATACCGCTTCGCGTCCCAGCCGATGTCCCGCATCCACAGCGCGAAGTCCCGCTCGATCAGATCCTCCCGCGCGCTGGGCGTGCCGCCCGGCAGAATGTACTCATCCCCGTCGCGGCGCAGCGACTGCAGCCAGGTCAGCACCTGCTCGGGCACGGGCACCTTGCCTTCCGACCCCTTCGCCTTGAACCCTTCCTCCGGTCGGTTAATCACGTGCAGGAACCATCGCGGCCGGCCGTCGACCTGCTCCTCGACAATCCAGGACCACTTCGCCGCGGCCGCCTCGCCGGCGCGCAGCGCCATGTAGTAGCACAGCAGGAAAACCGTCCACAGCCCCTCGTTCTCCACGCGCAGCTCCGCGGCCGCCCGGAACGTACCGCAACGCAGAGGCTCCGGCGGCAACGCGTAGCGCTTGGGCTGATAGGCCACCGAGAACGTCTTCAAGAAGCCCGTCAGGTCCGGCAGCTTCAGGCCGGCGTGCATATACTCCTCGCGGGCCCAGATCGAAAAGACGGCGCGAGCCTGGCGCAGCGTGAAGTTGATCGTGCGCCGCATCCGGACATCGCTTAGCGTGTCAGGATCCACGTCTCGCATCTTCGCCGCGGCATACGCCTTGACCGTCTCGCGCGTCAGCACGTCGGCGGCCAGGTCCTCGACCGGATCCGGATGCCCGGCGGTCCGCAGCACGCGGTACAGCGCCGCCACGTAATCGCTGGTCGTCCGCGCCCGCAGATCGTGATGCACGGCCTCTTCCTTGAACCGCGCCACCACCTGGCCGATCGTCGCATACCCCTTGTGCACCTTGGCCTCGTCGACAAAATCCCAGCGCTCCGCCCTGGCCGCCTCCACGATCTTCTTCGCGCGCCGCTCCGCGATCGCGCGATCGCTCGTCTCGAGGGACTGCGAAATCTGCTTGCCCCGGATGCGCGCTCTGACGTAGTATCTGTTTCCTCGTTTCCAAACGTGTTTCGGCTGGCTCATGATGACCTCCTGGACTGATGACAGTGATACGAAGATAGATGACACAAGCCGTGTCCGTCAAGGGCAGTTTGTGTCATGCTGTGACATGGATTGTCACCACGGGGCCGGCCGCCAGAACCCAAGGAAACGGCCGTGCCGGCAGGGGTTTTCGTCGCAAAACCCCTATAAACAAAGCACAAAGTACCCGTAGCTCAATTGGATAGAGCACCTGACTACGGATCATCATCGCGGCTTCGGCGTGATCCGCGAAACCCTGAAAAAACTTTATCTCAGGGCGTATTCCGGTTGGGATTCCTGCAGTTCTTAGTAAGAATGATGCCCGGACCGATGACTATGATCAGGTGCCGCGACGGTTCTCGCGCAGGGCTTCGCGCATCCAGGATGGGGCGCGGCGTGTAGCGTCTTCGCCACGCATCTCGCGCAGAAACAGAGACCGGCCGACGCGGCCGCCCTGGTCGTACAGCCGCGTGAGGGCGCGAAGCTGCTGCTCGGGCGTGTAGCGCTCGAAGCTGGTCTGGCCGGCGGCGTACTGCGCCACGAGGGCGCGCCGGGCCGTGCCGACGAGCTCGGCATATCGGGCGTACTGCTCACGATCCAGCTCCACCTTCTCCCGGTTCACGTTGAGCGTCCGCCGCGGAATCGGCGGTATCGCGGCGGAGTCGCCTGTCGCCTGGTAGACCTGGCGCACGATGCGCCAGTTCGGATCGTCCGGGATGCCTGCGGCGCGACGCGGATCCAGCAGGTGGTAAGCCCAGGCTTGCCGGCCTTCCGGCGTGCGCCGAATCGGCTGACCTAACGGATCGAAGCGCCACGGATAGATGTCATCGAGGCGTAGAAACGGATTCTTCTCTTCGACCGCCATGCGCAACGCTTCTTCGGCATTCTCTGGGCGCATGTCGGGCAGATACTCCTGCTGTGACCGGTTGAAGGCGGCAACGGCGTTAGGGACCGGGACGGACGTGATGACCCGAAACACACCGTGCAGCCAACGGGTGTAATCCTTCCGCTCCACCGCATCCAGCAGCTTGAGCACTCCCTGCATTACTGTCATCTCGAGACCGGCCGAAAAGACCTCCGGAACGGTGAGCAGCAGGTTGTCAATGTACTTTCGTGACCCGGAAGGAATCCCTTCCCTTTGTGCCCGTCGTTCGCTGTCGGCCACCAGCAGAGCATCGATCCCAAAGAACCCATACCACAGCAGATTGTGCAGTTCGTCATCCGGCTGGTATTGATGTCGATAATCCCAGTTCCCGGTGCGTTTCCAGTGTTCGTACATCGCGCGGACCCCGCTGACATTGACAGTCAACGGGCGCTGTGTCGCATATTGCAGCGCGCGCTCCTTCTGCTCTTCGTCCGGACTGCCGGCGATCAGCCCGGCGTCGACCAGGATTTTCGCGGCCGTCATCATCATGTACGATACCGCCGCCGTCCCCATGTGCAGCATTGCCTGCCTGGTCCGCTTGGCTTTGGCAGCTTGCGTGCTGGCTCCGCGCGCTTTCGCTGCATGAAAAATCGCCAATCCAACCGAGTACTCCGGCATGGCAAATTTGACAGCCCAATGAAACACGTTGGCCGGCGTCGTTTTGAACGGCATCGTGGGCGTGAGCACCAAAGCATCAAACCAGTCGCCCAGAGGTCCTGATTGGCGCAACTTAGAAATGCCCTGTGTGACATGGTTTAGCAGAGCATTCTTCTCCTGGTACACCGATTGCAACGCTTCCGCGGTGGCATCAACCTGCACGTTGGCCGGCGGCGTTTTCAGGAAGGCGGTCCGCTCCTTGCCTTTGAGCCCGCGCAAACGCGCCTGTTCGCGCAGTACGGCATGGTACGTGCTCAGCTTGAACGGTTCGTCGCCCAAAGCCAGCAAGCGGAAGTTGACCTCGGCCGGGATCCCCAGCGTCCCCTCGATGATCTTCTTGGCGCGATCGTTGAAGGACACCTTGCCTTCGCCAGTCACCGGCAGCAGCTCGTGCTTGCTGCTTGCCAGCGCCTGAACCCATGCACGCAGCGGATGGAAGCCGCGGTGCATTTCGCCGTGAATGGCTTTATCCTCGCTGGTTCCGGTCCACAGCCCCTTCACGGACGACTTCAGACCCTGCTTCGCGCCGGCAATGCGCCCCAACAGGCTGGGAAAGCCGACGGTGCGGGGATGTTGCGTCACGGACGCGCGCACCAGGTCGGCCGTCGCGGCAATGGATTGTCCGGACACGTCGAGCAGACCCTTGATGACGTTGGACTGCGTGTTGATCGCGTGGGACGTCACCACCAGCAGATTGCCCTGCATGAGCTGGCGTATAATGTCGGTCCACTTCTTCGGCGTGAGCTGGCCGGCGTACCGCATCATGTCGTTCTTCGCCTTCAGGGCGATCGCGCGCGTCTCGTCCAGCAGCTCGGCGTGTTCCCTGGTGGGATCGGCCCGGAACACCTTCTCGGCCGCCAGGTTGGCGTCGGACGCCACGAAGTCAGCCTTCATCAGCTCGGTCAGCCTGGCGCGCTGCCGGTCGGTAAGAAAGCGATTCTGCTGCGCCAGCTCCTGCTCGAACGCTTTCAGAAGAACAACCGGTTGCTTCTTGCGAAGCTGGCCGTACTGGCGCAGCAACTGGCCGACCGACGTCCCCAGGTTGGCAAGCGTTTCCACCTCGTTAGTCGCGTCGCGGCCTTGCTGGTGCTTGCGATTGATGATCTCGAGACCGGCCAGCACGGCAAAGTTGTGTTCGCTGTCCATCGGCAATGACTGCTTGGCTTTCATCGCCTGCCGCAACTCATCCTCCGTCATATCCTCGAGTTGTGCCTGGATGCTGCTGTAGACTTGCGGGTTGTAGTAGTTCTTCTCCTGCTTCGGGATACCAGGCGCCTCCCGCTCAAACCCGGGCATCGTCCGGACCCGGCCGGCAAACCCGCGCATCTTCATCTTGTTGGCCTGCTCGACAATGCGGTCGACCAGCGGGTAAATGTCGGACCGCCCCAGGTACCGGCGCGTGATCAGAGGCTTCGCGGCCGCGCGCGTGATCTCCTGGTCCGGGAGTTGCGCCCGGATCCAGCGCGCGGCCTCCTTGATGACTTGGTTCTGCTCCGCCTCACTCATGCCTTCGCGCAACTCCGAGGAGTGTGCGCCGCGCTTCTCGGCGAACATCATCTTGCGCTGCTCGCGCCAGCTCGCCATGTCGGCCGTATTGACATCCATCACCATCGCGCTATGCCGGCCGGCCATCTCGGAGAGCTTCCGGGCCAGTACCTCCACCTTGCCGGACTCGGTGGGAAACTGCAGCAGCATGATGCTCGATCCGGACCGGCTGACCCCGCGGGCGACTAGCCGCCGCACCTCCACCTCCGGCATATCCAAGGGAATCCGCTCGATCTCCTGGATCCGCATGCGCGTGTCCAGATAGATGACGTGCCCGTAATCCGGATCCCCGGACCGCAATGCGCCGGCCACCCGGCTCATGTCGGTGTTCTTATCGATGCGCCGGCGGCGGCTGCGCGGCATCGCTTCCCAGGGAGCCAGGTCGGTGTACACTGTACCAAGCCGGTTCTCCTGAAGGCTGTAGTACGACTCCCCGTCGGTGATCACGTGGTCGACCAGGTCGATGTCCAAATCGGCAAGGGCCGATCGCAGCTTATCGGTCTGCTGCAGGTCCATCTGCGACGGACGCGGATCCCCGGACGGATGATTGTGCGAGAGCATCACGCGCCGCGCGCCCTTGCCCTTGCCGCGCGCGGCCTGCTCCACTGCGCTCACAACCATTTGCGCATCAATCAGCGAACCGTCCAGCGTGCCCACCGTCAAAATCGTGCTGTGCACCACCTCGTTCCGATCGTTCAGCACGGCAACCTTCAGGCTTTCGAAGTACGGCGTGCGCAGCGGCATCGCCAGCATTGCCAGGTCGCGCGGCGACTCGATCGTGCGGCCGGTCACCTCGAACGCGCGCACGTCCCGATCGAGGGCCCCTTCGATCAGGCTGCTGATCCGGTCCGATTCTCCGAACGCTTCCCGGATCGCTTCCGGATCGTCCGGCTGCTCGATCGCTCGAGCCGCGGATGCCGCTCGAGCCACGCCTTCGCCGCCAGGCTCGCGTAATCGTTCGGCCGCGCCCGGATACGGGACCTCCATGCGTGGATCGGCAGACTGTTGAATGGTTCGGGAAATTCCATCGGCGGCCTCCTGCGGATTGGCAACTCCTGTTTCCTGCGCAAACTCCGTCGACCGCGCCAGCAGATCGAGCTGCGCGCCGGTCTCCTGAACCATCTGCGATCGCTGCTCCTGGGCGTCGAATTCCTGCTCGGCCAGGTCGTAGCCCTCGTCGCCCGGGCGAAACACCAGGCCCACGTCCGTAACCTGTTCGAAGTCGCCCACCTCGATCGTGGTCCCGTCCTCCAGGCGCGTCCCGCCCTCCGGGTTCGATGCGGCCCGGTACCACTCGCCGCCCTTGTAGACCAGGCTGCGCTCCTCGATCTCCGCCTCGTTGATCTCGATCGGGCTGCGCCGCGCCTCGTACTTTGCCTGTTCGAACCGATCCGCCGCGGCCGCCTGGCGGCCGGCGTCGCTCTCGAGATAGCTCTGGATCTCCGGCAGCATCTCCGCCCGCGTCACCAGGCTGCTTATGTCGGCCGACTCCCGCCCGATCGCTTCCGCCGCACGCCGTCGCGCATCCACCATCGCCTGATGCCGGTTCAGGTTCTGCTGCCGCTCGTTGCCCACTTCGCCCTCGGCAAGCTGCGGATCGTACCAGGGCGACTGCTTCAGGAGTGCATCCAGCGCCTTCGCAGCCGTGCGCACCTCGCCGCGCCGCTCCGGATCGAGCTGCGCCAACTCCTCGCGCTGCGTCTGCCGCGTTGCCACGGCCGACGGGATCTTCAGCCGCTCGCGCGGCAGATCCATGATTTCCTTCTCGCCGAACTTGACCCGCACCGTTTGCTCGTCCAGCACCTGCTGCACGATCCCGCGATGGTCCTTGCGGTCCCGATCCGTCCGGCGCGCATACACCACCTGCCCCGGCTTCACCTCCGGTCCGCGAATTACCTGCTCCTGAGGCCGCTGTTGTGCCCCCTGCGCGCGATCGCCGGGCGCCGCTTGTGATGGCACGTCCGGGGCACCCATCGTCTTCTCGGCCAAATTCTGGACGTAATCGCCGTACGCGTCCTTTGCCAGGGTCCGGAACCCCACGTGACTCGCGCCACCCAGGACGCCGCCGGACAATCCGGCCACCAGCGCGTTCTCAAAGATCTCCTGGTCCTCGTCCCACCCCATGCGGACCGCGTTCTGGTAGATCTCCTGGACGCTTTCCTGCGTTCCCTCCACCGCAAAGTTCACCAGCGCGCCGGCCACGTAGGAATCTCCCAGCTTGTTGACCATGCGGCGCAGCGCCGGGTTGCGGCCAGTGATTGCATCGAGACCGACCTTCTCGAGAAAGTACGTCCCCAACCCGGAAAGCAACGTGTACGTCACCGCGTCCGGAGTGTCGACCCCCTTGTTCCTGGCCGCGGAGTACTCCGGCAACGCTTCGCTGGCCGTCAGCATCGCCGTACCAATATGGGGATGTCCGGCCGCCGACCAGGCCAGCGCACCCAGCATGGTCGGCGCGCTTTCCGCCGCACCGCCCAACACGCCGGCAACGGAAAGCAGACGGATGTCGGGATCACGCGCCTCGATGCCTATCGAAGCCTGCTCGTTCCACCACTCCGCAATGCCCCGGCCAAAGCCTGCCATGGATTCACTGCCGACTACATCGCCGACCATCTCGATCGCGCTGCCGTGAGCACCCAGGTAACGCTGCACACCCCGGGCCGGTCCTTTGAGCAGCTCCTTCGGCGCATCCACCAGGACGTCCCGCGTGACACTGTAGTCGCGCGGCCCGGCTGCCGCTTGCGCCGGCGGTGCATCCTCATCCCAAAACGACGACTCCGCCCGCGGCGCCAGCGCGACCGGAGCCGCTTCATCCTCCCAGAACGTGTCTTCCGGTTGCGCGACCGGCGCAGCATCATCGTTCCAGAAGCCAGCATCCGCTTGCGCAACTGGCTTCGCATCGTCGTCCCAGAATCCCACCGTCCGCTCCTAGCTTACGAGCTTGCCACCCTTCTCGATGTACTTCTGCGCACTCCCAACCGGCACTTGTCGCGTGGACCCGTCCGGCGCCTGGATCGTAACAAGCTGCGGAGCAGCCTCCAACGCGGCCGGCTTCTCGCTTCCCTCCGCGCGCGAGAAGTAATCCTTCCTTTCCGCCTTCTGCCGCCGCTCGTTCATCAGATCGATCCAGCGCTCCATCGCCGGCTGCGCCGTTCCGGTCAGCTTGCCCTCGGTGTAGTTCTCCGCAATGTATTGATCCACCAGGTTCGTACCCGACACCGGATCCTCCGGCATGGCGCGCAGCGCGTCGCCGTACATTTCCATGTGGGCTGTGCCTTCATCCTCTGACTTGCGCACCTGCTGAACCACGTTACCCTTTATCAGAAAGCGCTCGCCCGTCTCCGGATCCGTCAGAAACCGCTCCTGTTTACCTTGCGCTTCCGCCGTCTTGATCGCCGTCGCCGCTTCTCGCTGTTCCCGCCGTTCGCCCCGCTCGCGAACATCACGCCGCGCCGCCTCCAGTTTCGATTTCTCCGACGGCTTGATCCCGTACTCGCGCATGATCTGCAGGCTGCTCATCTCCGGTTCGCGCGAAGGCGCCGTCTGTCCCATCACCTCGCGACTCGTCATCGTCGGCGGCGCCGTTGCCGGCCGCGCAGCCGGCGCGCCCGCCGGTTGCGACTCCATCACCTCGCGGCTTGTCAGCTTCGGGGCCGGCGGCGCTTCCCCAGAGGGAAAGTAACCCATCGAAATCGCCCGCTCCCGCGGCATTTCGTTGCCGTCCACAGACACGCGGTCATGCCGGGCGATCTGCGACTGGGTCGGCTCAACGTTTCCGCCCATGTAGTCCTTAGCGCGCATGGGGTCCGGAACGCTTCCAAACGCATACGTGTCGCCATTGACATACGAACTCACGATGTTCTGTCCGCTTGCACGGATATCCGCCGCGGCCTCTTGCGCCGTGCGCTGCGGCGGCGCTGCGGCCGGTTCATCCATTCCCATGGCGCCACGTGCCGTCATTCCGCCGGCCGCCGGCGACGCGACCGGCGGCTCAACTCCCATCGCTTCGCGTGCCGTCATTCCGCCGGCCGCCGGCGCCGCGGCGGGTGGCGTGTTCTCACCCATCGCCTCACGCGCGGTCATCGCAGTACGCCTCTGGCGCATGCGCTCTGTCCGCGTCTGCAACGCACGCCCTTCGGGACCGTTCACAGTCGAAGGCGTGATCAGGTCTGCCATCCCCTCAACTTGCCAATCGACGGCCGGTTTTACTATCCGGTCGTAGGACTCCGCCATGTTCCCAAGCGGGTTCAAGAAAAACTCCCGCGCAAACCGTTTTGTTCCTGCGAATCTCGGCATGTCACTCTCCTTGCTTAGTCGTTATACTCGAAATCGTACCAGATCAGCGCCGCGCTGGCCTCGTTGTAGTAGCCGCGCGCCGTCTTGTTCGTGCCGGCGGTCGGCTCGATGCACCACGTCGTCGGCATGTTTGCTGAACCGAGCAACGCTGATGCCAGGAAGTTGGTCAGCGACCAGGTCCAGTTTGTCACCACGTTCCAGCCGTTGCTGAACCCATCCCCCTGGGCCGAATAGTCCTGGTATGCAATCGTGCCCCATGCGCCATCCCCGGCCGGCTTGGTGGTGCTGTAGTGATACATTTCCACGCGGTGGCTCACGTTCGTGTCCAGATTCGTGACCGCAAGCTGCGAGCATTGCGCCCAGAGAAACGCCAGGTAATTCGTGTATGTCGGTTTTGCGTTGTAAAAGCCCTCCGCATACTTGAATGGCCTGGCGGAGGAAACCCAACCAACGTCAGATCCCGTAGAGTAACCGTAATCCGATTCCTCTTCCGTCTTCGCTTCATTCCAGGTAGCGTCTATGTCACCAGCGTACCCCTGAATTTCATTCGTCGTCAGCGTGGACAAATAGAAGTTGAACGTGCCCTCCTCCTCGGCGGTCAGGTTCATCCCGCACTTCCAGAAGATCGCATCCAGCTCGTTGATCGCAGCCTTCAGGCCGTCCAACCCATAGTCCGTCGTGTACCAGTTGGTCCGGCTTCCCGGAAAGTAGCTGCCGCCGGCGGCCGTCGTGGCATTCTCCCACCCGTGCGCGCGCCCCACCGTCGTGTCGTTGGTGTAGGGCCCCAGTCCACTCAGACAGCGTAGCGGCGTGTAGTCAAAAAAATTTGTTGGTAGACACGCGTTCGAACAGATCGCGTCCACGGTGAGTCCGATCCCGAACACCTCCCGACCGTCCAACGAAAAGTCCGTTCCCAGCGCATCCACATAGTTCCCGGACGCGTTGGTCAGTGCCGTATTCACGAACCGATGATGCTGCCACGTCGCTACCGCCGGCTGATAGTTGTCGTAGAGAATCGACTTCATCTTGCTTTTCATGTTCACCACGAAGGACCGCACCGATCGGAACGGCCACAGCGCCGGCCGCGTCGGGTTCGCCACGCCCCGGATCTCGCACCGCTCCACCAGGCCGCTGTAACACTGCTCCGCCTGAAGGCGCCCGCTGCGCGTGTGCGCGTAGGCCGGCCAGATATTGGTGTCCCAACCCGCGCAGGCCTCCGCCGCGGCCAAAACACAGCATGTTGCCACCAGAGCCTTCATCACACTCCCGCCACCCAGTGCGTTGCGTACCGATGATCCACAATATCCGCTGCCGTGATCTCTCCATCCGCAAACGGCACATACCACAGCGGAAAGATCTCGTCGTCCTCGTCGCCATCCGGCAGATTCAACGCGCCTGTTACCTTCTCCAGCGTCGCCGACCCGCCCGACGTGGTGCGGTGCACCTTCAGATAGATCCACGTGTTGTCGCCGATCGTAATCGCCGTGTCGAAACTCGCCGACCCATTGCCCACGCCGACCCACACCCCAGCCACCGCGGCGCCCTTGCCGATGCTTCTGCGAATCTTCAGCGTCGTCGCTGTGCGGTCGTACAAGCCGAACAGCTCCTTGTAGTGCGTATGCGCGGCGCCGCCCACCAGCACATCGTCTTCCCAGCCTCCAGCTTCCTCCAGCTCCAGGACGTGCTCGCGCAGCTCCGCAATCTGCGCCTGGAGCTGCGCGAACATCGCCTCATAGTCCTGGAGCTCGGGCATCGCGTCGCCTCACTCGTCCAGCACGTTCATCCCCGGCAGGCCCAGCGCCGACTGAAACACGTGCCCGATCGTGAGCTGCGAATTCGTGCCGCCCACATACGTTCCCGACTCGCTGATCAACAGCTTCGTCGGCCGGTTCGTGCTCGCCGCCGCTTCGAACTGCCCGTGCCAGTACTCCACCAGCCGGTAGATCAGCTCCCGGATGTCTCCGCTCGCCTCCGCCGCGTCGTTCGTCGCCAGGCTGATGTCCGTCAGCGGGAAACACACATACGCCGTGTTCGTCTCGATCCCCGTCGTCCCCACGTTGCTGTTCGTGGATGCGATGTACTGGTAGTTCGGGATCCAGTTCGTAATCGTAACGTCGATCGCCTCCGCCTTCCCCGCCAGCAACACCGCCGCCAACACCGCCACTGCCGTCACTGTCCGCTTCATCTGCTCCTCCTCCTTCTGTTTGCTGCCTCGCTACGCTGTCGCGCGGTACACCCGTACCGCCTTAAACCGGCTCGATCCCATGAAATACGGCTTTGTGATGTTGCCCGAATCGTGCCCGATCCGGTCCTGCCCCGCCGGCGGCGCCATGCTGTACAGCGTCGCGCCGTTGCACCAGCTAAACGCCTTATCGCGCGCCGTCGTCCACAGCACCTGCACCGTCACGCTCAGCCCGTCATCGTTCGTGTAGGTGTACTGCTCCGTCCCATTGTCCCACCAATCCGATCCGCCCCCGCCGCCGCTCACCGCCCGCGCCGTCAGCGTCACCGTCCAGGTCCGGTCCGATTGCCGGTACACCGAGGGCGACACACTCATCCCCACGTGCGCCAGCGCAAACGCCTGGATGCGCGCCTGCAGGTTTGTGCTCCGCACGTTGAATCCCATCCGCAGATAACACGTGCCATAGCGGCCCTCGTACGGCAGATCCGTGGTCGCGCTCGGGTACCAGTTTTCCGTGCTCGTCTGCTCCTGGTCGACCGTCCGCGCCTGCCCGGATTCCGTCGGCTCGCTGCGGCGCTCCACGATCGTGCCTTCGCCCGGCGTCGCCGGCTCCGTCAGCGCGGCACCTTCCGTGTGCACCGTCTCCGATGTCGAAACATCCGCCACCTTGCGCCAATTCGTTGCCGTCTGGTCCTGCGGCTCGATGTCCAGCTCGATCGTGCGCCAGCCCCCCGCCTCCGTCTCCTCGCTGATATTGCGGCGAATGTGCCCCACCGCCTCCACCGGCGCCGCCAGCGGCACGTCCGCCTCCGAGTGGATCGTCCGCGCGCCATGCCGGCTCGGGCTTCGCTCCACCTCCGTCGTGAGCTGGTCCTGAACCTCCACGTCCTCGTCCGTCGTGCGGTACCCGCCCGCCTCCGTCTCCTCGCTCACATGCCGGTGAATGTGGTGCTGCTGCTCCACCGGCGCAGCCAGCGCGGCGTCCGCTTCCGTGTGAATTGTCCGGTCCGTATGCGCCCGCGCGCTGCGCACCTGTTCCGTATGCGTCTGGTCCCAAAGCCGATCGAGCCGGTACGTATTGCGCCACCCGCCCGCCTCCGTCTCCTCGCTGCTCTGCCGCGCGACAAAGTGCTGGCCCGGATCCGCGACCGGCGTTGAAAGCGCGGCATCCTCCTCCGTGTTCGTCTCTTGCAGCCAGTAGCTGCGCGCCGAATAGTGCTCCTCCGAAATGAAACGGTTCTGAACCTCGATGTCCTCGTCCGTCGTCCGGTACCCCCCCGCCTCCGTCTCCTCGCTCACATGCCGGTGAATGTGATGCTGCTCTTCCGACGGCGCGCCCAGGGCCGCATCCGCCTCTGTGTGGATCGTTCGGTCCACGTGCCGGTCCGCCGACCGCAGTTGCTCCACGATCGCCTGGTCCTGGACCGTCACGTCCTCGTCCGTCGTCCGGAAGCCCCCCGCCTCCGTCTCCTCGCTCACGTGCCGATGCAGGTGGTGCTGCTCCTCCACCGGCGCCGCCAGCGCCGCGTCCGCCTCCGTGTGGATCGTCCGCTCCGTATGCGCCCGCGCCGTGCGGCCCTGTTCCGTGATCACCTGGTCCTGGACCGTCACGTCCTCGTCCGTCGTCCGGTACCCCCCCGCCTCCGTCTCCTCGCTCACATGCCGGTGCAGGTGGTGCTGCTGCTCCACCGGCGCCGCCAGCGCCGCATCCGCCTCCGTGTGGATCGTCCGCTCCGTATGCGCCCGCGCCGTCCGGCCCTGCTCCGTGATCACCTGGTCCTGGACCGTCACGTCCTCGTCCGTCGTCCGGTACCCCCCCGCTTCCGTCTCCTCGCTCACATGCCGGTGCAGGTGGTGCTGCTCCTCCGACGGTTCCGCCAGCGCCGCATCCGCCTCCGTGTGGATCGTCCGCTCCGTATGCACCCGCGCCGTCCGCCCCTGCTCCGTGATCACCTGGTCCTGGACCGTCACGTCCTCGTCCGTCGTCCGGTACCCCCCCGCCTCCGTCTCCTCGCTCACATGCCGGTGCAGGTGGTGCTGCTCCTCCGAGGGCACCCCCAGCGCCGCGTCCGCCTCCGTGTGGATCGTCCGCTGCGTATGCGCCCGCGCCGTCCGGCCCTGCTCCGTGATCACCTGGTCCTGGACCGTCACGTCCTCGTCCGTCGTCCGGAAGCCGCCCGCCTCCGTCTCCTCGCTCACGTGGCGGTGCAAATGGTGCTGCTGCTCCACCGGCGCCGCCAGGGCCGCATCCGCCTCCGTGTGGATCGTCCGCTGCGTATGCGCCCGCGCCGTCCGGCCCTGCTCCGTGATCACCTGGTCCTGGACCGTCACGTCCTCGTCCGTCGTCCGGAAGCCCCCCGCTTCCGTCTCCTCGCTCACATGCCGGTGCAGGTGGTGCTGCTCCTCCGACGGCGCGCCCAGCGCCGCGTCCGCCTCCGTGTGAATCGTCCGGTCCGTATGCGCCCGCGCCGTGCGGCCCTGCTCCGTGATCACCTGGTCCTGGACCGTCACGTCCTCGTCCGTCGTCCGGTACCGCCCGAACTCCGTCTCCTCGCTCACGTGCCGGTGCAAATGGTGCTGCTGTTCCGCCGGCGCGCCCAGCGCAACGTCCGCCTGCGTGTGGATCGTCCGGTCCGTGTGCGCCCGGAACGTGCGCTCCCGGTCCACGATCGTCTGATCGTTGACCGCCTCCTCCGACTCATCAATCGTCTGCGTGCACTCCGGATCCTTCGTCCGCCGCAGCGCCAGCCGCTTGCCCGGCACCGAGGCCGCCATACTCTGCAGCCCGATCGACCCCCCATCGTCGTCCAGGTCCCCCTGCTTCACCCCCGTATGATGTGCCGTCCGCACCGTCCGCGCCGCCGTCACCGTCGTCGTGTACCGGCTGATCTTCTGGTACAGCCGCTGCAGCTTCGTCACCGAGTAGCTCACCCGGCCCGTGTCCCGGTCCACCAGCACCGGTCCCCGCTCATACTCGATGCCGTTTGCCGGATCGTTCGCCGGCAACACCCCCACCTCCGCCAGGTTGTGATACCACGTCGTCCACGCCTTGTAGCGGCAGCCGTTGCGCGTCACCACGTCCGGGATCGTCAGGCTGCCCCGGTGCAGCAGTTGGAACAGACCCAGCACCCGCTTGCCGTCCCGCTCCACCCAGTCCAGCCACACCCTGCCCCCGTACCACGTGCCCGACCGGTGCCAGCGCGTCCCCTGCATCGGGTTTGTCACAGTTGCGCTGGCCGCGTCGTTGCCCGCCGACGTCTTCTCCTCCAGCCACTGCACGCACCCATCCAGGTCATCGCGCGGGATCTCGTACCACACCCGCGTGATCGCGTCGCCGTCATAGCCGTCGTTTTCGTCCCAGCGCCACGGCTCGCACAGCGTCTCCGCCAGCAGGTTCTTGATGGTCGCGTTATCGCTCATTCCGTCAACGCCTCCGCCGGGCTCCGCCGCGCCGTAGCGATCATCTCCCACACGCCCGGCACATGCCGCCGGCCACTACTCGAAGGCGCATACTCATCGCACAGCCACAGCGTGCCCACCCGCAGCCAGCGCCGCGCCCAGCCCGGCGCCGCCCCGAACAACACCTGCACCACCATCTCCGAGCACGTCCATTCCGCTTCCGACCGTCGCCCGGGCCGCGGCGCAATCCGCAACCGTGCGCCCAGCCAATTCTGCCGGATCTGCGCATTCGGATACGTGATCTTCCCCACCGCTTGCGCGCAGCGCAGAAACACCGCCGACATCTGCGCCTCGCTCAAGTTTGGAATCGGCTGCAGGTCCACCTCGCGCCGCCAGGGATCCATCTTGCGCCACTCCACCAGCCGCCGCCAGTCCAGCGGACCCCGCATCCCCGTCTTCCCCGTCCACTTGTCCACCTTCAGCAGCGATTCGAAGTACACCCGATACAGCCCATCCGGCCAGGCCGCCACGTCCGTCGCCACCCACGGCTTCACCCAGCCGCGGCAGATCACATCCTCCCACTCCTTGGCGGTCAGCGTGAACAGCAGGCCCACGTGCGAGCCCTCCCCGCCCGTCACGCGCGCGATCAGGCGCGAGATCCACGCCTTGCGATTCATGGAAAGGAACATCTCCAGCCTCATGGCATCACTCCCTCTGCAGGCCCTGAGACGTTCCGGGGGTGGCGCCCTCGGGGCGGGTTCGTCAATTGTCGTTCGACATCAGCAGCGCCGTCAGCACCAGAAGCAGAAGCAGAACGCGCACGTCATCCGCCTTTCAGCTTTGCCCAGACTCCCGCCACAATGAGACTGATCACACCAAGGACAATAGCCGTCACGGTCACGCGAGCGCCCGTGCGCTCAAACTCGTTGATGAACCGCCCGAATCGGAACAACGCATCCAGCGCCTCGCGCCCACCGTTCTGCATAACCTCGTGGAAGTAATGAATGTCGCGCGCAGTCTCGTCATCGAACCGGCACGGATGCTTGGCGGCGATGCTTTGCGCGAGCGATTCAAGCTGGTCGTCGTCGAGTCTGATCCGGCCGGTCATGGCGCTACTCCTCTTCTTCGGGCGCGTTATTCAGACGCTTCCACTTCCACAATCTCGGGGCGCACTACTTGCTGGTTCACGACACGAGGCATTTGCGTGTATCGGTTTATGCCATAGGCCATAACGCCAAGTCGCCCCATTGTTTCTGCACCATTCAACACTCGATCCACTACGGTGGGGTTCTGCGGCATCGCCGACAATGGATTAAGGGGCGCGGTCATGCGCACAGTCATGTTCTTGCCACGCACGATGAATTCGTCCACGTTTTCATACACTACCGGTTCATATACGCGCTGCTGGTTAATGAATTCGCTGTATGCGCTAGCGATATGCTGCGCCGCATTGCTACTTGCGCAGCCCGTCCAGAGTGCTGCCATCCCCCCTGCCAGCACCAGCGTCGTCAGTGTCTTCAGTGTCTTCATTCCTCGTTCTCCTTGTTATGCGATCCTGCGCAACAGGATCAGTTTGCCGTTCTCGCAACATATTGCACGCACGTGGAAGTCGCGTGATCGGTCCTTCTGAA
>Ga0180429_10000881_pt1 | contig 26152 bp, 31 predicted proteins | sample SS_ome_FD_132428 | JGI IMG/M metagenome (GOLD analysis project Ga0180429, IMG submission 132428) | Hypersaline lake sediment archaeal communities from the Salton Sea, California, USA - SS_1_S_1 metaG | ecosystem: Environmental > Aquatic > Non-marine Saline and Alkaline > Hypersaline > Sediment ...
CACCGGCACCGTGGTGTCTCCGCCTACCAATCTGCGGATATATCACTCACGCGCTGAACAAGGTGGGGAACAGCGCTTCGACATGATGTCCGCAAGCAACCGTGAGGTACAGCCACTGGGCCCTGGGGCCTATCAGGATTTCTATATCCCCGGCGAACACGGCGTCATGGGGCAGTGGTCCGGTATGTACCTGGCAATCGTCGATCCGCCCGACCGGGGGCAATGGTTTGGCAAGGTGCAGGAACTGCCCTGGCCCGGTGCGGAATCCAACAACGCGCGTATGTTGCAGGGCACTTTCAGGCCTTGAGGCAACAGCCGGTTAAGCGAAACCAGGCGCTCCGTCCCAAGGGCGCCACGTAGCGGCGCGCCTTTGGAAGCGGGCGAGGTGGCGGGCTTTACGCCGCATTCGAGTTTAGCCACGCGGGCCGATCAGCGAGACAAGCTGGAGCGGTTGTGCCGTTGCGTCCGCCAGCCGGGGGTGTGCGAGCAGCTTTTCTCGCCCAATCCGAACGGTAATGTCCGCTATGGTTGCGTTGCAGACTTATTCCAGACTTCCGCTAAGCGCCGGTAACAGCAGTACCCTGAACATCTGCTGTTGAGATCGGGTTAAACGCCTCCGCCACGCCCTCGGCGGTCTTGGCGGGGCAAGCCGCTGACCCGCGCCGCTTGCTTCAGGCCGCGACACGGTGGGCCAACAGCACGCGTCTCATCTCGGACCAGGACTCGAGGTACGAGGCTCCGTCCGGCCCTGAGAGCGCAACCTCGATCGCTTCTGGGTCTATCTTTGACCGTGCCGGAGCGCCCCACAGCAGCGGCGCAAACATCTCGAAGGTTTTTCGATCTTCATCAATATCCACGCGAGCTGCAATCAAGGTTGCCGTCTCTACTATCATCGCGGACAAGTCATCGAAGGTTGTCCCGTCGTAATAGACTTCCTCGATACACTGAAGCCACTGCAGAATCTTCGTTTCCATAATCGTGCTCCCAAATGACGGTCATCAAAGACTGAAGTCTCGTGGTCCAGCGGCCCCGGTCGCAGTTGCCGCTGCTCTGTTGCCATGTGAGATAGCTGACCTAGGGAAAAGTTTGCAGACTTTCCCATGCCGTGATCAGGGCAGGAATACAGCGGCTGGCGCCGGGCCTACATGTTTTCGAGAGGGGCCGGGCAAAAGGTCAGGAGCAGAGCCTCCTTGCCAGCCAACACGCAAGACAAACGTCACGCAGCAGAGGATCGGCGCCGTGAGCGCCCACGCGCCAGAGTACGCAGTGCATCGCCGCTCGCCCCGCTACTGGAAGAACGATAGCCAGGAGTCCATGCGCCTTGCGGAGTCGCCTTGCCGACTTAGACGTGCACAGTTGAAGACTGCCTAGGGTTGCTCGCGACCAGGCAGACGGGTTCGGTCGGCCGCCTGTGTCGAGTTCTTTCGCCGAGTCCCGGTGTGGTTAATGCCGCGAACGATGTCCACGCCCCGGGTTCTCAAATCTTGCCTCGACAACAATTGAAACACTGATCTAAGGAGCAAATATGCGAGCGTTTAAGACATCAATTTTCAGCGTTGCCTGTGCTTTCACAGTGGCCCTGGTCGCCTCACCGGCGGTCGCCGGTCACAAGCATGGCGGTCACTACGGATACGGCGGCTACGCTATGGCCGACAAGAAGGCGTACCCCACGTACCAACGCCGGGCTCATGCACATTGCCGTGGCAAGTACAGGGCCTATGGTCGCGGCCATGGTATGAAGGGCAATTATTGGCACCACCCTAAACGCGCGTATCGGCACGGGCAGAAAGGGGCGGCTCATGGCTATGGATACGGCACTGGTGGGCAATTCGGTGGGCCGGCAGGTGGCCATGCCGGCGGTTATAGCAAACCGGACGGCTCAGCTGCGGCACCGGCGCAACTTTCGGCTCCGAAAGACATCGTCAGTGTGGCAACGGCTGCAGGCAATTTCTCAACCCTGATCGCGGCGGTCGAGGCTGCGGGGTTGGCCGACACTTTGGCGGGCGAGGGCCCGTTCACGGTGCTGGCGCCGAGCGATGCAGCGTTCGGCCAGTTGCCGAAGGAAGAGGTCGATGGACTGCTGAACGATACTGAGGCACTGAAAAAAGTGCTGACCTATCATGTCATTGCCGGAGCACTCAGCGCGGGTGATCTGCTCGAACAGGGCGAGGCCAAGACCGTCAATGGCGCCAAGGTTAGCCTGGCACAGCTGGACGTGGCACAGGCTGATATTAAGGCATCCAACGGTATCATCCATGTGTTGGACAAGGTGTTGATCCCGGTCGAGTGAGCCTGTACCCGGCATCCCGGGGGCAGAGCAAGGTTTCTGCCCGCTCTTCTACGGGTCCTGCGTGAAGGGAAACGGGCGAGACCGCCTGTATGGGCGGGCTTGCCCATTTGCGTTCGGTACAGCGCCGATTCCTTCGCAGGATCTTGCCGCAACGCCGGTAAGATTGGTAGGTCGCCAGCCGATCATCGCTCAGAGCGTAACGCATTTCAGGCCAATGAATATCTCCCGTGTTTGCCAGCACATTTCGGGTGGTGGTCGGTACCCGGCGGCGACATCGTCATTTTCGAGATTATGTACAGCAGAAATAAGCCTGATGCGCCAACACCTAAAGAATTGAGAGAAAAGAAAAGCGTCACCCACCAACAGGGGCGTATGGAGATTTTTTATGGCTATCATTGGCCTACTGCGACCCAACCCAGAAAAGGCGTGCGCTGTGTGATCAACACAGACATAGTGCAAACTCCCCAAGGTTGCTGTGTCGTCTGCTTCTCGCCGTTTCCAGCAGTTCCCTGAAAGTCAGATTTTGGGGGCTACACAGCCTGTCGCCCTTGCCCTCAGAAGCGGACGGTCACGTTCTGCATTGCACGACGCGGCTGTCGAGCCGAAGCGATCTTTACGAGACCCCGGGGACGGGTATTTCGTGACCCATCAAGACTCGAATCGACGACCAAGGGGTGGTCAGCGATGACGTACACTCCTTTTCTGTAAGCCTAGACGGAGCCGGTTGATTGATACCTGTCACGCCTTTCCAGGTAGGCACTAACCAGTTTGTCCATACCTTCTTGCTCATAGGGCCTCAGTCCGCTGAGCAGCAGACGTTTGCAGCCGGTACCAATAACTGTGTCACCACAGAGAAACTCAAATGTCAGGCGAACGTCACCACGCTTAGCTTCTGTTTTCATCTGGCTGTCTGCCAGACGCAGTTCAACGTTTGGTATATCCAGGCGCTGAAGTTTGAAGGCCATGCTTTCATAGATCACCGTCGGGCGTTCGATGTTAATCATTACGTTCTGCTCCTGCATGAGAGGCACAAGGATATGAGGAAAGTTGTGTCCGGAGAATGCGACGTAGCCTTGTGCCAATCGTTCAATCAGTACCTGATCGTGAGAAGTTTCGCCGGCACGCTCAACATGCAGATAACTTTTTTGGTCCGCGTCGCGCAGTTCGTAGGTGTCACCCGGTTCCTGCTCCAGTTGCAGGGTCGTTCCTGCGCCAACCATTCCCGAGAACCGGAAACTCATTTCCTGACTCATCCCATAGTGTTGTAGCAACACTGTAAAGAGTAGATCTCCAGGGACGCAGAAACGGCGACTCTCCGGGTCGTGCAACGGGTTGAAATCGCCAGCGATGGCCTTGGCAAAATTGCTGGCTTGATCGGGGGTGATGCTGAGGTTGTTCTCGCTAATGTTGTAGTAATCGCGTAATGACATTGCTTTATCAAGGACAGTTCAGCAGAACGATTTGTCGATTATGGGGTAATTTTCGGATTGATGGGGAAGAGTGGTTACACATTGACATTGCAAGCGTGAACGATGACTTGGAAAGCGATGGTCGTGAAGGAACTGGTGGTCAACCATGGTTTCCATGGTTTTCGTTAATTGAGAATCGTGTTGGAAAAATTAGTGAGGCGTTACCTATGTGCCATCTTTTGGACAAAGGCAAAGCCATTAGCGGCGGACATTCGTCGCCAATTCCGGTGAGGTCAGCCTCCGAGCCGGAGCCGTCATTTATGGGTTCATGACCTCTTGAACCTAACTGGTGTTATCCGGGCCAGGGAGTTGCACGTTTCCTTGATGAATATCTCTACGAGGTCTTGGGGAAATTCTCGCCCGGTTGATCGCCGCCAAAGATACCTCGGCACCCAACCCCTCTCGTTCTGCGTTCCACTTGGTTTTCAAATAGCTGCCAGATCACGCAGACCCAGCATTAAAAGGTTGGCAACCGAATCAAGGGTCGGTTGATCCCGATAACATTCCTTACTAAATTGGTTGGTTATTTGTCTGGCTGCGTGATATAAACAACTTGCCACAACCTTGGGAGATGACCATGAAGCTGACTGACAAACAAAAGGAAGCACTCAGAAAATTCCTCGACAGTTTTGTTCGTCGGGAACCATTTCCGGAATAAACACCTCTGTTAACGGTCATAAACCCGGCCATTGCGCCCCTAGTGGGCTGGCCGGCTAGCCGTTCCCTTTACCGTTTCTCGCGGGTGCGAGCAGGCCCGTGAACGTCTGCTGTTGAGGTCTGATTCAACGCCTTCGCCAACTACGTTCCGGCTTGTGAGTCGCTGTCAGCTTTTTTCTGATGACGCTCACGGCTGTGACTGACGACAATCGTGTTGCCACCCATGACGCAGAGAACGCAATTTTCGAGGCCTTCAGCCTTGCTGGCGCCCATGCTCAGCAGCATGGCGATCACCAGCCAAACTGCAATCAGCCACGCCCTCATGACCGTCCTCCTTCTACTGCCCTTACGCAATAGTCAAAGTAAACGTTAAACGATGCCTTACAAAAACGCCTCGCACGAGGCGAGGCGCAATTGAACCCACCGGTGACCCGGGGGGTATCAGGTGAGCCAGACTTCCTATTGTCCTGCGCATCCTTGCGTTGGCTCTATGTCCTTGTCTTAAGACTAGCCAAGAGTTGGGGCAGAAATCTGCGCAACTTTCCGTAGGCAATTTCTTACAGGAAATAAAAGCGGAAGGTCGCGTTTCTTGTGCATAGAACGCTGGCACCAGACCAAGCCAAGCCCCGGAGGTTCATTGCTGCAGTTTGGGCGGCAGAGGTAAGACATTGGTGTCTCGGTTGTAATCCTCTACGTGATATTCGGTGCCGGCTGGGGGAGGCTGATCACTGACATGCCAACGGCCTGCATCATCTTGCCACTTGTAAATCGTTGTGGTCTGCAGATCTTGCCCAATCTGAGTCCTCGCTGCCCACTCCGGCAGTAGTTCAGGGTGCAAATAGAAATAGGCCGCCAAAGAAACAAGGGATACAAGCAGGGCAACAAACCACAGGGAGCGCCGCATGTTCGGACTTGTTTTTCTATAGGTGCTCACAGTTGATTCATTTCAGTGGGCCAGAGGATGCAATGTTTACTGAAGTTGCTGGAAAGACGTTGGATGATTCACAAGTGCAAAAATGTTTTTCTGGTTTTGCTTTGTCATAGTTCCAAAGTCTGCTTTTCTATGAACGCTCAATTGACGAAGTGCCCTTCCAAGCCTTTTTTCCAGGATTCCACGAAAGTTTGAATCGACTCAATAAAGTCATCTTCATGCTCGGTTCGGTTGATGGTGCAGTGAATAACGACCTTGTCAGGTGAGGGCGGGAAGCCTGTAGTAAGTGTCCAAGATAAGGCATTCGGGCAGCCCGGCAGGGTGAAACGTACCCCGCCATTGATCCACTGTCGCTCTACAGTGAACTCACCCCAAACACAGTAGACACTTCCCTTGTCGTCGCTATCGACAGCCAACACTTTATCTATGTCAGAGCAATAAGCGGCAAGTTTTTTCACTGTCAGCGCCTGCAAAGCGTCCGGCGTTGTTTGAACATCTGCGATAGAAAAGAATTCCACAAAAGACCTACACGGTAATTGTTGAACGAAAACCACTGAATCCTACAAAGGTTTGTTCGCTTACCCAAGAAACACCCTTACACGTTTAACGGCCAATTTCGGGGGCCTGCGCTAGAGCTGGGCAGGAAAAGCTGATTGTCATTGAGTACCCTGCACTTCGAGCGGCCGCGGGCCGCCACTCACTGACACCCACGCTGATTCACTGAACGGCTGCTTCGGTCGCAATGGCCTGATGGGCCGCACACCCCGACAGACTGCCTTTTCGAAGTTGGGTAGGGATGCTGAGAAAACTGAAGTCAGACTTTCGCTGAACAGCGGGGAAACGACGATAGGCGGACTTAGCCGGGTGCAACGCAGATTGCTTCTGCTCGAAACAGAAGATCAAGCCCACTGGGCAATTCTACGCCTCTGCCTGTTCCTCTCTGAGCTTGTCCCTCACCGCCATCAGAACCTTGCCGTAGGTGTTGTGACCCCTTCCGTCTCGCCCGCAACCCCAGAAATAGTCGTAACCGGAGTTTTCGACGAGCTTTTTGGTGCCGGTCATCAATAAGGCTTCGGCCACCTCGGGATGAGTCAAGCATTTAATATAAACAGCGCGCGTCATGACCGTTTGCCGGATCGTTTTCCAATCCTTGCGTACCGCTCGTGCATGTCCCTCGGCCAGCTTCTTGGCTTCTTCCGGGGAGGCAGTGTTGCGGATGGCCGCGCGTTGTTCCGGGGCTTCGAACTTCATGCCCTGGAAGTAGTGTTCCACCGTCGGCCACTCTGCGTCGTCCAGTTGAAAACCATGTGGCGAGAAACTGCTGAGCGGATTGGTTTGGTCGCTGCGCGATACGTAAAGCGGTTCAGGTTCTGGTGGGCTGAACAACATAATGCTCGATTCCATGGGTCTTGATATTCGGCATGTTAAGACACTTTGGGAGAAAAGCAGACAACCCCTGAGTCATCGGGCCACCAACCGTTTCGGCCAGATTCTCCTGTACGCCTGCGCTTGGAAAGCTGTCTGCTCAGGCTTGCCAAACTTCTCGTGCACTGCACGATACCATCGCCCGCTTTGCGCCTACCTCAATAGACCTCCTTCGGATAGCAGCGGCAGCCGACAAGAGGCAGTCATCATGAATTGCCCAAAGGTATCGAAAGGTTGATGCTGACTAAATATCTTTGAGGTATTGGCGCAAGCGCTTGTAGCCTCTCTTGATTTCCTCAGCAGCCAGTATTGCGGCCGCACCCACGTCTTTAGATGTATCGCCCGCACCATTTTCGATGTTATCCAGCTGGCTTCGCAATCGCCGCCATTTCTCTTCCGTCTCATGCCAGAGATCGGCTGCCTCGGCCTTGGCAAGATGTATCTGCAGTTTGAGTTCGTCACGTCCCTGCTTGAGCTCTTCCATCAATTCGTCGAGTCTGGTCTGTTCCTGGTCATTCATCGCTGAGTTTCCCTTAAATTGAAGAATATCAACCGGTAATGTCCCTTGAGAGTGCCCGACCCTCCGCAGTCAAAGTATGGCATGGGGAAGCGTTGCCGAAGAAGAAAAACATGCGGGCCAAAAAACCGCTCCCGGCCATAAGCTGAAGTCCAATACATTCTGTTCAGCAGGCGCCTCCGGCACAGGTCTGGTCCCGGGCGATAGGTCATTGAGGACACCACGATTGTTTAGTTGGGAATGGCAGCACACAACTCGAAGCGTTGTTCTGGCGCGCTAACAATACGTCTTTCGATCAACTAGCCTTAATTAAAGGGAAGGTTTTATTTTGTACGTGATCTTCCTCCTAGCTTATTTCGGTTCGCACGGAATGAGTGATGGGTTAATAAGAAAACGGGCTCAAATGCGCGCTCAAGGAACGGAGGGAACACGATATGAAGCATTCGCACAGCAAGAATTTTTTCCGGTGATGTTGGGGTTGCTCATCGTGACGACGCCAGGCTGCGGCAACGACGGATCATCCGGAATTAGCGGCGACATCTGGTTTGATGCAGGTCCTGTACAGCAGATGTATGCAGCGCAAATACGGATGGAAGCGGTTGAAGCCGGCAGGAGCGAAGTGGATAGAAGTTGCAAGAAAATACTGCCATTGGCGGAAGAATCCCTTAGAGATTCCGGAAATGGGGCGGTTGTTCAAATTATGTACAAACTGTGCAGCAATGCCGGACTGAGGTTTCAGAACGAGATCCGATGCCAAGCCGATCGGCTACAGTTGCTTTGCCGATGAGGGCGGGGGTCAGCTTCAATCGCTTTCATCGACCAGGCGAGAAAAGCCTTGTTTCTAAATGACTCGCTCAACATCCGATGATCGTCTAGTTCAGTCTGGGAGGGCCAGTTCCTGGCTACCATGCTGGAAAAAACGCTTGCACACCAATTGCGACTTGCTATTTGCTTCCGTATCCGCTGCTAGGTACTGCAATACGAATGTCCGCCAGCAAGTTTTCAAGACCCAGGCTTCATGCGCTTTGATTGGGGTGACGATTGGTTCGCCGATAGAACGCAAGATCAGAGGCGCGTTCAAACCTTCTTGGTTTGAAGGATGTGTAGGTAGCCGATCACCTTTTTCGACATCGCAATGAACTTTTCTTCCGATTCGATCGCTTCGCCTTCTTGATTGTTTCCCACAGCGGCAATCAAGCGGCCGGCCAACTTGTGAAATGCTTCGTGGCTTTCAACCAACTTTTCAAACTCAGGTAGTTCTTTGAAGTTCGATGATTCTTCAGATTGCAGCCACTTTCCCAACGCGCATGTGTCGTGTTTGGTGACTGCTTCCAGCTCTTCCTCGCTGACCTCATTCTTGCCAATGAGTGATACGAGAACCTCTATCCACTCAAGATGGTTCGTGATTTCCTGATCGATATCCATGCTTCCCCCTTGGTTTGCTTGAGGATACTTGGTCTGGACGTTCGCGCGCCACACCAACTTTAGCTCCTGGCCGGAAGCTATCCTGGCGGAAAGCAGGCTACCGCGCATTCAGTCAGTCGCAGACTTTGCATCCACCTTTGGTTTGGCCTCGCGCAGGACCTGCGGATCAAAATTGAAATACATCTTGGCCGCGATCAAATCATAGCTCCAGGGCAGCCCTTCGTATCGCCAACCGGCGACCAGGCGCTTGCCCTTGTGCTCGCCTGACTTCGCCTTGATGCCCTCGAAGCCTTGGTACTGGGTATAGACTTGCTTGAATCCGGCCTTATGCAGAGCCCTGGCGGCGCGCGGTGAACGACTGCCGGAGGTGCACATTAGAATCACCGGGCTTTGCTTATTCAGGCCGCGGGAGCGCAATGCATTCTCGACCGCGACCTCAAAGTCAGGGTTTCTCTGTTTGCGGAAAGCCCCGCGGATGCCATCGGATTTTGTGCGCCACCTTGTGGTGTCGAACTGATAGGGAATATTTGCGTCGATCTGATCAGCGATACCAACGTAGTGAATCTCCGGGCGGGTGCGCACGTCGATGAACAAGACCTCATCCGGTCTGTCGGTCTTCATTTGATAGGCCTCGTGCGGTGTCAGGTAGAGATCAAACGGCGTGTGCCATTTCTTCTCGACCCGTGATTTTTCAATGGCCGGTACTGCATTGGCCAATGAAAACAGCAGCGCCGCAAGGATTGTTGCAAGATAAGGTTTCATTGCCCATCTCTAGTCTGATTGTTCATTGGAGGGCCCAGGGTACCATTGCGCGAATGCCGCAAAGACCGAACGGCGGCCAACCCTGGGCAAAAATTCGGATGCTTTTTATGCGCGATGCATGAGAGCGCTGGGGGCCCGGAACGGCCATACGAAAGTCCCTTCGGTCGTAGAAGTTACGCTGCTGCCACATGAGTAGATGTTGCCAAGCCGACTATACTTAAAGGACCAGAAGCAGCCGGCCACTGCGTGAACCACACTAGCACCTGCAAGCGTTTCCAGGGGGAAGGAAAAAATATGGCGCATTGCTAAATCGACTCCCGTGGTTATCCCGCCTGGGTCTGGCGCTTGCGTCCCGGAGGAGATTGGGGACTGAGCGAACAACTTCACGGGCATCTGCTCAAGAATGCGGTGAACCTCATCGACGATGGCTTGGCGAAAGTACGCGCGGCCTCGGCCGACGCTGGAACTACCGTGGTAATGGGTATCAACCAGCGAGATGGCGGCCTCGGCCTTACGTAGCACTCTGTACAACAGTGTGGTGGTGATCGGCTCGGGGGGCGAAATCCTCAATCATCACCGAAAGTTGATGCCGACCAATCCGGAGCGCATGTTGTGGGGCTTTGGCGATGGTTCAGGTCTGAACGTGGTCGAGACGCCGATTGGACGAATCGGTGTGCTGTTGTGCTGGGAAAACTATATGCCATTGGCACGCTACGCTCTGTATGCGCAGGGTGTCGATGTTTATATTGCCCCGACCTACGACAGTGGTGAGGGTTGGATTGGCACGATGCAACACATTGCCCGGGAAGGCGCGTGTTGGGTGGTCAGTGCTGGCGTTGCCCTGCGTCACAATGATCTCCCGGAAGATTTCCCGGAACGTGAAACGCTATATCCGCCAAGTGAGGATTGGATCAATCCCGGCGACTCTGTCATGGTTGCCCCGGGAGGCGAGGTCGTCGCTGGCCCACTGCATCAGCAACAAGACATTCTGTACACCGAAATCGATGCAACGCGGGCTACCAACGCACGCCGCACTTTCGACGTGGCCGGACACTATGCCCGACCGGACGTGTTTACACTAAAGGTCAACCGGCAGAAGCGATCACCGGTCGAATTTGAACCTTGAGATACTCACAAAGCAGACTGTGGCCTTGCGAGGTGTTATCGGCCGTAATCCGCCGCGAGCAGGCGTCCCTCGAACGCCTGCTCGCGGCTATTGGATCGGTTCAGGCAGGCCGATCGATGATTGATCGGCCTCTTCCAAGAGGAATCAGTGGGACAAGACCCATTTCACCAAGGTAATTGCCTCTTCTTGGGTCACATTGTTCGGCGGCATGGCTGGCAGGGTGGTTTCCCAGTTGCCGTCGCCGCCCTTGATCACTTTCTCCACCAACATGCTTTCTGCCGATGCATCACCCTTATATTTTGCAGCTACGTCACTGTAGGTCGGGCCTAATGCCGGGGCTGGACCTGCAGTCGCCTGATGGCAGGCTGTGCATCCCTTGGCAGTTGCCAGCGCTTGATCACTGTATACGTTTCCGGAAAAGCCAACATACAGCAGTGCCAAGCTGGCCGTGATTGCTAAAGAACGTGTTTTCATGGTTAACCTCCTAAGAAAAAAGCTCGCAGCCGGCGTCCAAGATGGAGCCTCTGCCAAGCCCTTCAAACACATGGCCGTTTTTACATGACCCCGTCAGGCCCGGCATTGAGGAAACGCAATGAAGGCGTCGGGTTTTGCTGATTGTGTGATCAAAGCCGCAACTGGCGCGATACTGGATAAGAATCAAAATTCGCTTGCGAAATATTTGTATTCAGGGCTTGATTTGGCCGGGCCCCAAGCAGGGATAGATGTGGCCCAGGCGGATTCCGTGTGAAACCTATTCAGAAACAGTGCAGGCATCGCCCCTGACCCTCAGGCTGAATACCGAGGGTTTTGATTTTCTTCAATCTGATTCAGCTATTGGTATCAAACGGTCACGGCGCTTGGGGTGACACTCGCATCTGCAAAATGGTGCGTTCTAAATAAAGAATCGGCCAGCCTTGATATCAGAAGCGTACTCTCGGTCCAGCATATCCAACCTCAGCCCGAGGGCGTGCCCTGGCGATCGCTGCCTTCGCGTCACCCCAGCCCTCAAGGGCATTGCGCCCCGGCTGCCTGCGAAAGAGGTTCAATAGAGCTTTGCACTTTGCGTAGAACCAAAAGAACGCTAGCACGAATCGCTTCTGCTTCTCCCCGACCGGATGACAAGCACAGATAAGTTTGTCGTCGTACATGCCTCGATCAGTCAATCCAATGGCACCGTACGCCTTGACCTGGACTCTTGTGCCGTATCGCAGGCGCGGCCCCAGCACAACCGCATCCAGCAGGTCACCTTCGAGTCCAACAAGGTTTTCGATGGAACCGTAATTGAATGGGCAGGGCAATGGCGATACGAAGTCCAATTGCCCCGTTGAGCCACGCTTCAGAAAACTGCCGCGTGGTATTTCGACAACGACCTCGACCTCGGGCGGCTCAGCGTCTTTTGCCTCGAATGTGTTTGGCTGATTGCTTTCCATGGGCCCAGTATGGATGCACAAGGAGGTTTCGAGGTAATTTTCTCGCTTGGCGGTGGTTCGCGGCCACGGGTGGAAATAAGAAACCTCGTCCGTCAGGAGGCGAAGGGAAGACGTTGATGACACACGTAGCCCGGTTTTTCTCTTTTCAGTCGCTTGAATGGTGATCGTGGTGCGGGGTTGCTACTGTTACCTTGGTCGCGGTAATTACTGGTATGAGTGGATGGGATTATGAAAAATGTTCTTTGGCTCGTTGGTTTTTTGCTCCTCTCAAGTTGTAGTTCGATGTCCGCTAATGAGCCTGTGAATATTCTCGGCGAATGGCGTATCGAATACATTGGCGAGCGGCCGGTCATAGATTCCAGCCCGGCCACGATTACGTTTGATGAAGATGGTAGGTTCGGCGGGAATGCGAGTTGCAACCGCTACTTCGGTAGTTACAAGCTGGAAGGCGCGAAGCTGGAAATTGGCGAGGCGATCGGTTCTACGCGGATGATGTGCGCGGTGGAGGCGTTGATGGAACAGGAAAAACGTTTGTTCCAGTTTCTGCCGATGGCGGCCACCGTTTCACTTGAGAATGGCCTGCTGGTGATTACGGACATAGCGGGGAAACAGTTGTTGAGAGCGGCTCCAGCCAAGTAGGCTTTACAGCTATTGCGACCGAAAAGCTGCGGTTCGAATCGGCTTCGAGTAGGCCTGCTGCTGGCCTGAAGCTGTTATGGCCCGAGTTGCCGCTATTGAGATTGGTACAAAGCGGACGATTTTTTGTGCGATTCAACCAGGCGTACCCGGTGGCAGGTCATTCGAGTTCCTGTCAGATCGGGCTGGGGCTACTACAATTCATGGAACCATGCATCACGCCTTCAACGCGCCATAGTCTCTTAGACCGAGGTCACAGCGATGCGAACCAGTATATTGGCCATCGTGCTGGCTGGTGGAGTCGGCAAGCGGCTCCATCCATTGACTCGAGACAGGGTCAAACCCGCAGTCCCTTTCGGCGGACTGTATCGCCTGGTTGATTTTGCCCTGAGCAACTGTCTCAACTCCGATATCCGCCGCATTCTGGTGGTAACGCAGTACAAGTCGCTCTCTTTGGAGCGCCACATCCGCTACGGCTGGTCATTTCTTCCCTATACCCTGGGGGAGTTCATCCAGGTGCTGCCACCGCAGCAACGCATCGATGCCCAGTGGTATCAGGGCACCGCGGATGCCGTTTATCAGAACTGCTACTCTATCGACCAGTCTCCCTCCGACGTGGTGTTGATCCTGTCCGGCGATCACATCTACAAGATGAACTACACGAAGATGATCCACGCTCACGTAGATAGGGGATCAGATGTAACCATCGGTGCCATCCCTGTACCGCTGGCCCAGGCGAGAGATTTCGGCGTAATCGAGGTCGACGAGCATGACACGGTCACCCGTTTTGAAGAGAAACCGACGAACCCCAGGGCCATTCCCGGGCGGCCCGGTACTGCACTGGCTTCCATGGGTATCTATGTGTTTCAGACCGGGCTTTTGAAGCAGGTGCTGAATGAAGACCGTCAAGATCCAGGCAGTAGCCATGATTTTGGCAAAGACATCCTGCCCAAGTTAATCAGGCACCAAAGAGTAAATGCCTACCATTTTGTCGACGAAAACCGCAAGAAAACATATTACTGGCGTGATGTCGGTACCGTCGATGCCTACTGGGAAGCAAATATGGACCTGGTCGAGGTCGATCCGGTATTTAATCTGTATGACAGGACCTGGCCGATCCATACCTATATCAAGCCGGCTCCACCTGCCAAGTTCGTGTTCGCCGAACTGGTTTGTGAAACCAAGGAAGGTCGTGCCGGACTCTCCATGGATTCCCTGATCACCCATGGAGACATCATTGCGGGTGGCCAGGTGATCAATTCGGTGCTGTCACCCAATGTTCGCGTGGACGAACACGCACGGGTTGTCCAATCGATCCTTTTTGAGGGTGTCACCGTTGGTGCCGGTAGCCACTTGTTCCGTACGATCGTGGACAAGAAGGTGAATATCCCACCCAACACGCGGATCGGTTTTGATCGGGCAGAGGACGAAAAGCGGTTTCCGGTCAGTAGTGAAGGGGTTGTGGTGGTGGCGCGTGGTACCGAGTTCTGACGGGAAGGGGGTGCCCCTGATGCGATAATAGGCGTGAAGAATCCAGATGGCCTTTCATGGCCGATCCCCGCTGTTCCGCAAACGTCGGCTAACAGATTTCTCAGCATCCCGGCCCAAGCCAGGAAGAGCGGACGAGGGGATTGGGTGGTGCACGCCTATTCGCTCACTGTAGGGCGGCTTCAGCGCAACATCTGGCGTTGTTCGCGCCGCTCCCTGCGGTCGCTACGCAGGTCCTGGCGACGGCTCTCCCGACGGGCCTTACTCGTCTGGCCAGCGCGCTGTGTGCGTAGATTTCTTTCGCCAAGGACCTCTTGATCACCCTGCTGGCGACGGTCGGCACGCCGCTGCTGGGCGGTGCGGCGTTCTTCAGTCGTGCGGCGTTCGTGTCTACTCTGCTTCGATCGAGGCGAACGATTGCTCTCTAAATTCAATGCATCCCGGCGTTCGAGGCGGCGCTCCCTGCGGTCCTTCTTATGGTTTTGGCGCGATAACTTGGCATCGTGTTTTTCTCGACTGTGGGCATCGCGGTGACGTCGGCTCCTGCGTTCGTTGTTGTCACGCTTTTTGTGATTCCGGTCGGCATGTGGGCGGTGGTGGCGTTTGCTCTTCTTGCCATCGTGTTGGTGACGATCGATGCGGTAGTAGGGGATGTGGCGCTGATACGAATCCCCGTGCGACCAATAGTGGTTGCGATCGTAATGGTTGAAATAGCCACCCAGGTAAATGCTAGCGCTCGGATGGTGGTCGTAGCGGTATCCATGATCGCCTATATAGGTGTGGTCGCGGTAGTAGGTGCGATGACACCCGGTTGCACCGAGCGCCACTGCGAGCAACAACAGCAGCAATTTTATACGGTAGGACATCACGGCTCTCCCGGTCTGCAGGTGGATCAGGCCGGGCAGTGCTCTGTCGACGTTCTGCTTCAGCCTGTCGAAAAGCATAGGGTGGGGAGGCTGAACGCTACCTGAACCGGCTCTTTATGACTCCGGAGAAACTGTCAAAAAATATCCTGGGGCAACACTTCTGGTCGAAACGTTTCCTGGCTCGGTGGCTCAAGGGAATGTCAGCTTTGGCTTACTGGTTCATCGGGTTTGGTCCGCGCCTCGATATTACTCACTTTGGGGGGACCAGCCCAACGATTTCAAGGTTCTCCGAACCTACTGCCCAATGACGTGGTGTAACACCGAGCTCGTGAGCTTGAAATCGGCGTCGACGTCGTGTGATCAAATGAAGCGGACGTTCAGTGAGCGGCGGAAAATGCCCCAGGGCTGAAGCCAGAATTTTTTACAGCTGTTTCTGCTGTCGAGCCGGAGTTGCCGCTCAGGGTTGGCGTGACCTGATACCGTGCGGCCGACAGCAAATCACTGGTGGTCCTATTGGTAAATACGCCCCGAGGGGGAACTTCGTGACTATTGAGCATGTAGTGACGCCTGGATTAGCAAAAAAACGTCCTCAGCAATGAATCAGACTCTAAGCAAGAATAAAAGGTCGTGCCAATTGGTATCCGCCGCTTAATCGCTGGAGAATCGGTTTTTGAACTCTTTTGTTCCGAGGTCGATTCGGATCGCTCCGCCGAAACCTTCAGATCCACCGGCTTCTTTGATTCTCAAAGTGGTAATGCCCACCACCTTTCCTGACTTCGTGATCAACGGGCCGCCGCTGCTACCCGGAAGCACAGTGGCATCAGTGAAGATAGCGCTTTCGTCGATGTGCGTAACGATTCCGGAGGTCACAGTATCGCTCAGTCCTATCGGACTGCCGATCGCGTAAACGGTCGTTCCGACAGCAAGTCGGTCGGGTTTTCCAACCTCAAGAAAAGGTGTGCTGCACCCTTCCAGCTGGAGTAAAGCCAAGTCATGTTCTTGGCTGATTCTGACCAGTCTAGCCAAGCGAGTGGAGTCATCTTTCAAAACGATTTTGAAGTTCCTTGCAAGTGTTGCAAGGTTGGTTTTCCACCTGAAGTCAGATTTGGCGGCGTCAAACTCCTTTTTTCTTTTGTCGTAGCGTCTCTTGACCTGGTTGTAATCCTTTTTATAGGAATTGTAGCGCTGCTCCCAGAACCGGTAATCAGCTTCTGCGCTGCGTTTTTGGTATCCGCTTGGAGCATCCTCAATTGCCTTCTTGTAGTGCTTTAGCCGGTTCTCTATCTGGCGTAGCCGCGCGCGCTCCCTGTCCAAGTCACGTCGGGCGTGTTGGAAAGCCTCTTCCAGTCTCTCGACGTTATCGCGGATTTCTAACCACTGGCCGGTTTTCTCTGGTCTGACAACGTGTTTGCTTGTGAGGATGTAGCCCTCATTTGAGATGAAGAAACCGGATCCGCCTCCCAAGTGGGTTTCGATTGAAACAACAGCCAGAGTAGCTTCTTCAACCGGGGACTTGGGTTCATACTTCTCCCGCAGTTGCGCGTTTAGATCCCTGCTGGGCGATTTTTTGGCCGCTGACGGGATATCCAGCTTTTGAACATCCGCTCCCGCACTGGGAGGTTTGTCTGTGAAATGCCAACACCCGTCCTCATCCTGGTACTTGTATACCTCAGCGATACCGGGGCCTGTGAGCAATAGAAATCCCAAGAAACATCGAGCAGCCAAAGATGCTGTGGATCGACAAGCCATCTTTTTATCCTGGCAGGAAACTCTAAGCACCATACTCAATACTGTCTTGCAGCAAAGCAACGTTCGAGAAGGGAATTCGTGATCTCCATCAGGATAATGGGGGGCGACAACGTTTTCGCAGGCTTGCCATTTCAATAAGGATATCACTCTTGAAGAAGTGCAATGCCCGATTCTGGCCGTTTCTGGCAGTCCCCCTAATGTCCGCTCCCAGGTTCCCCTCATGCGCTCGATAGCAGAAGGTGGGGTTGTGGGCGCAGCAGGCTGCTGCCGAGCCAATGTGGACTATCAATTTGGTTGTTGCGACCAGCCGCACGATTGATATTTCGCAATAGGAAAAGCCGATCACATCCATCTAAACAATCAAATTCACAAGTGTATTAGGTTTCACTAATCTACCTCTAACCCGACGCAACGACGCCGGCATTCTTTCAAATTAGAGGTAACGATCATGGAAACTGAAAACGCTTTCAATATGCCACGTATAAACGAGCCGGCTCCGGCATTCGAAGCTCGCACCACGCATGGCACAAAGAAACTGGAAGACTACCGCGGCAAGTGGTTGGTGCTGTTCTCGCACCCTGCCGACTTTACCCCGGTGTGCACCACCGAGTTCATGGCCTTCGCTGCGCACTATGAGGAGTTTCAGGCCGTCAACACGGATCTGCTCGGTCTGTCGATTGACAGCTATTACAGCCACGTTGCATGGGTCAAAAACATCAAGGAGAAATTTGGGGTCGACATCCAGTTCCCAATCATCGAAGACCTGTCGATGAAAGTCGCCAAGGCCTACGGCATGATCCACCCAGGGGCCGCAGACACTTCGGCAGTACGTGCGACCTTCATCATCGACCCAGATGGCGTCCTGCGCGCCATGGTCTATTATCCGATGACCAACGGCCGCTCTATCCCGGAGTTTCTGCGCGTGATCAAGGCGCTGCAGGCCTCGGATGCAAACAATATCGCTACGCCGGAAGGCTGGCAGCCGGGTGACAAGGTCATTGTTCCGCCGCCTGCAGACATGGAGGCTGCTGCAGTACGCGAGAACGAAGGCTATGAGTGCACCGACTGGTACTTCTGCAAGAAGGCGCTCTAATTATTTCATTTGACGAAACTCACAAGCGGGGCTAAGCCCCGCTTTTTTCGTTCACCGGTTCTTGGGTTTCGTTACTGAAAAGACGGTATGCCGCCAGATGCTGTCGACTATTCCCAAGGCGCCGATGACCGCAACGTTCGCTTCGCGGAATGCGACGGATTGTCCGCTAACGCCGGTTCCGAGCAATTCCCCTTCCTGCGGAGTTAAAATGTTTGAAACGGTATCTCACAAAAATATCCTGCGATCATCAAAAGCGCCAAAATGGGGTTGGTAGAAGTCGGGCGGGATCAGCGTTATACCCTTTTCCTGAACTCAGTCGAATTGAAAGCACCGCCATATTGAACACACCGCCCGAACATCATATTGCTTTCGGCCCAGTGCCATCACGGCGGCTTGGCCAGAGCCTCGGCATCAACAATGTCACCACCAAGGCCTGTAGCTACACCTGTGTGTATTGCCAAGTTGGCGAGACCACGCAGAAATTCATCGAACCAAGGGTCTTCTTTTCCCCGGCGCAAATTCACGAAGCGGTGAGCACACGGCTCGGAAGGCTGAAGGTGCGCGGGCTAGCCGTCGACTACCTCTCCTTCGTTCCAGACGGCGAGCCTACATTGGATATTTCTCTGGGCGAGAGCATCCAGGCACTGCGTGATCTCGGTATCCCGATTGCCGTCATCACGAATGCCTCCCTCCTGTGGCGCCCGGAAATACGTGAACGTCTCGCCCATGCCGATCTGGTATCGGTGAAGGTGGATACCGTGCATGAGGATGTCTGGCGCCGGATCAATCTACCCCATCGCGACCTTTCTCTTCGCATAATTCTTCAGGGCATCCGGGAGTTTGCCACAGGCTTCGAAGGTACCTTGATCACGGACACGATGTTGATCGCCGGTCTCAACGACGATACGGATTCACTGACCGATACCGCAGCTTTCCTCGCCGATATCGCGCCACACACGGCTTATATCGCGGTACCAACGCGCCCGATGACAGTCAGGAAAGTTCATGCCACGGACGAGTCAGGCCTGATTCGCGCACATGAGATTTTTGCAGAGCACTTGCCGTCGGTGGAACTGCTCACCGGGCACGAAGCCGGTGAATTTGCATATACCGGTGATGCACGAAGCGACCTGTTGTCTGTGACCGCGGTGCATCCGATGCGCGAGACGGATGTTGGCAAGCTGGTGTCGAAGGATCAAGCGACTTGGACTCTGGTCGAAGAATTGCTGGCCGAGGGTCTACTCAAATCGACCATGTACGAAGGCGAGCGCTATTATCTGCGCCCGGTACGGCGTAAAAAAGGTTAGCCCGCATCCGGATCGCCGAGCGCTGCATTGATTGCCGCATCGACCTCCCGCTCCTTGATCATCTTGAGCTCAACTCCTGCATCACGGAACACATAGGACGGCCCACGCCCATGCAACTGCTCGTGCGACAACACCACGTCCACCTTTTCTCCAACCAACCATTCGGCAACGCGGATTCCCTTACCACGCTCCAGGGATTGATGTGGATTCGCAAGCACACGCCGCTCGACGAGCGAGTGGCCGTCCCGCCACAGTGTCAGGATGACGAAATACGGCGCTTCGCCAAAGTGCTCACTGATAGGGCCATGAGTGTCGGCCAGCGGCAGCGCGTAGCGGATGGTTGCTGATGTCTTAGGCTCCAGCTGAATCACAACCCGTTCGATGTGTGGCACCGCCTGCCGCACTGCCTGTTCGATCCGCTGAAGGGCATGCTCTACCTGCTCACGGCTGCTGGCGCGAAGGCTCAGACCTGTCTCCACGAAGCGATAGCGCCCCGCGTTACGCCCGGTGAGCCAGTGCAATTGCGTCACCATGGGATCACCGCCGATCACCTCTCGTATGGCATCCAGTGTGTCGGGATTGAGAGAGGCGTCCAGCAAGACTCGCATCGCATCGGCCAGCAGATCCCAGGCCGTTTTCAACACTACCAGCACGATCAGTCCAGCGGCCAGCCTGTCCAGCGGCATCCCCAGCCATTGCGAGGCGAGTCCAACGACCGCCAGTCCGGTGGTGAAGGCATGTACCTGATACTCGCGCGCATCGGCGACCAGTGCTGCAGACTGGCCTTTGAGCCCGGCACGCAGCTCAAACCGGCTGAAGACGAGCGGCAGGGCAGTGGTCAGGATAAGCAAGACGAACATCCACGGCTGCGCCTGGACCTGAGCACTTGGAGCGAACACAGCATCACGCGCGATCTCGTATCCTGTCACCAAAACCAGGCCGGCAAGACCGACCGCCACCACGCTCTCGACCTTGTAGAGTCCGTAAGGAAAGTCGCGTGATCTGCGCGTAGCGAGACGTATGCCCAGCAGCACCGCGACCGCACCGAGCAGATCGATCAGGTTGTGCACCAGTTCCGCAAACACCGCCAGACTGCCGGATATCCAGGCAATCAGGCCATGCAAACAGGCCAACACGATATTGACCAGTACCGAGTACCAACCCCAGCGCTCGAGTTTCATAACAATGCCTCGGGCAGACTATTTCCGCGACGCTCTCTTCACCGCCCAAAGCTTATAGTCGTCGGAGCCAACCCGCAGCATCTTTGCGCCACATTGCGGGCAATGCTCGTCCCGGCATGGCACGCCGCTCCGGTGGGCTATTCGTGCTTCGCACTTGGGACAGATGCATTCACCCACCCGTCCCATCTTGTGTTGAAACGTTTGCTTCATTCCGTAAACCTCCCGGCAAATCTTGCTCTACCGATCGCATATCTATCCATGGCTGACTTTCAAAAGCCCGATAGTGATGATCCCCGCGATCACTAAAACCACCTGGGTGACAGAATCGGCCAACTTGACCTTGCGATGCAGGTTGGGCACCAGATCAGCAGTAGCGATATAGATGAAGCTTGCCGCCGACAGGGCGAGCACGTAGGGAACCAGCGACTGGGCCTCCGCCAGCCAGAAATAAGCCAGCAAGGCGCCGGGTAACGTCGTGATTGCCGACAGCGTGTTAAGCATCAGCGCCTTGTTCTTCGAATAGCCACTCTCCAGGAGTATGGCGAAATCCCCGATCTCCTGCGGCACCTCGTGGGCAATCACAGCGATGGCGGTTGCTACCCCCAGTGGCACTGAAGTAAGAAACGCCGCGGCAATGACCACGCCATCGACAAAATTATGGAAGGCATCGCCGATCAGAATCAGCGGTGCGGCCTGGCCATGCACCTCGCAATTGCTTTCGTGACAATGTCGCCACAAGACCAGTTTCTCGAGAATGAAAAACAGTACGATACCGGCGAGCACGGTTGCGAGAACTTCACTTGCCGGTGCCTGCTCCAGACCCGCTGGGATCATCCCGAGGAATGCGGCGCCAAGCAGTGTCCCCGTAGCGTAACTGATCAGCAGCGGCACAAACCTGTCCCTTGCAACGCCTGGGACAGCCAACAGCAGCGCAGCACCCGCGATGGCACCGATACTGCCGAGGATGCTGAAGCCGAGAATCCAAAATATGAGCATACATCCTGTTTCGAAGAGGCAAGTCAACTGGAGATAGTCTAGCAGGGCAAAGAAACCACCAATTGCGCGGCTCCGAAACGACTGACTTCCGGTGGTGTATGCTTTCTGACAGGATTGGAGCAGCCAAGCCAGTTCCCAGCCAACGCAGGCCTAACCACCAGTGATCGGGGACATTCAACATGTCTCGAGGGAGAAAACATCATGCGCAGAATCTATTTTTTGATTCCAGACCTGAAAACGGCAAGCACCGTTACCGACGAATTGCTGTTGGCACGCATCAGTGAACGTCATATCCACGTCATCGCGCGCGAGGGTACGGAACTGGGTGATTTGCCAAAGGCTTCGCTACTGCAGACAAGCGACCTGATACCTGCGGTCGAACGCGGCTTGGCGGTTGGTGGCATTACCGGCATCCTCGCTGGCATAGCAGCAGTGACTTTTCCGCCTGCAGGTGTCGTATTGGGTGGCGGCGCGGTGCTGGCAACCACGCTGGCCGGTTCCGGCATTGGCGCCTGGATGGCGAGCATGATCGGGGTGGATGTAAAGAACTCCCAGATCGAGCAGTTCGAAGAGAACATCGCGAAAGGCGAGATACTGTTCCTGGTGGATGTTCCAAAGGAACGTGTGGAACAGATTGAGGCAATGGTGAAATCCCATCACCCGGAGGCAGACATCGAAGGTACCGAGCCACATATACCGGCATTCCCCTGATCTTCAGTCAAAAGTTAGCGAAGCGAAAAAAGCAGTTAATACAGAATCCGTAATCTTGCAGTGGACCAGTGGTCGCATAAAGCCCATATGGCGGCCCTGACCTGTCCTGGCAACCGCGTGCCAGACACAGTCCACCCAGACTCTTCAAGGAGAGACCCCATGAGCAGCAGTTTCAGAGAGGCGCTGGAAAAATTGGTAGAACAGCGAATCGCAGCAGGCGAGGACCCGCGTGGACTATTCGAGGAACTCATGCGCGAGGCCAACCTCGTTTTCGGCCATTACAAACCTGGAATACGAACTCGGCCTGTTGGAGAAATCCGACCAACAGAAGTAAAGAACGCGCTTCGCAGAGGGATGCCGGAAAAGACGCCCAGCATCACATCGACTGGCCACTTGGCATATCCAATGCGGCCCGGGAATCGATGAGCACCCAAGCATGACCTGTTTCCTGATCTCTCGGCGCCGTAAGAATCAGCGTCCTGAGGATCTCCAATACTGGCGGGAGCCAACCATGACTTATGTTGTCACAGAAAACTGCATCCGTTGCAAATACACCGATTGCGTGGACGTCTGTCCTGTCGACGCTTTCCACGAAGGCCCCAACTTCCTCGTCATCAATCCGGACGAATGTATCGACTGCGACGTCTGTGTGCCCGAATGCCCGGCCAACGCGATCTTCGCAGAAGATGACGTGCCGGCCGATCAAGCAGAGTTTACTGACTTGAATGCAGAACTCGCGGCCAAGTGGCCTGTGATCACGGGGAAGAAAGAGCCACTAACTGATGCCGACCAATGGGATGGTGTGGAAAACAAGCTGCAATACCTTGAACGTTGAGTAAAACCGGCAGACCGATCAGCTTTTATCACCCGGCAACGACACGACCTTCTCCATGCGAGCGACAAGGCGCTCGACCGCTTGAAGGGGCGCACATTCAGCCAGGGCCTTTCCCGATAAACCGGCCATGATAAGTTCCTGGTCGAAGTCGACAGAACTGATCACCCTGTCCTGAAGCCGCCCCAGTTTATCCATCAGGATCGACTCCACTTCCGAAGAGCCGATCTTGTTGAGGACCAAGTAGAAATCGTCGATACCCGCCTCTCGACAGAACTCCTCCATCCTTTCGGCAATCGAAACGGATTCGAGCGTGTAGTCCAGGATGCCCAAAATGATGTCCCGCTGGTCCGGCACCTTGCGACCGAAATGTTCGATGCCCGCCTTCATGTCGACCAGGCTCACGGCGTCACCTGTCACCCGAAAGTCCCTCACGACCTTTTCCAGTGGCCCGTCACAGCCCTGTCCATAGTGTGCGATCTTGCCCGCCTGCAGAAACAGCGTATTGTTTTTCTTGAGATAGTATTCCGGCGGAATCTCCCGGGACACGTCCATCCGGTTCTCAGGAACGGGCCGCGCGTCATCGATGCGCGTCAGGGGTGATGGATCATCCACCGGACAGGTGACCTTATCAATGCCACCAAAAAACTCGATCAGCGGCTTCGGCTCCCCGCCTATCCCTAGGCCAAACATCAGGCGTATCAGCCCCTCCGGGTTCGAGGCATCTCCATCCAGCACCAACACCTCGTAGCCGAGGCGATCCAGGATAACTGCGACCATGGCAAGCAACGTGCTCTTGCCACAACCACCCTTGCCGCAGAAAAAGATCCTCCTGCCTCGAAGCGAGCGACAGTTTTCCGATTCTTGACTTCGCTTCATCGTCACCATTGCCTTACTCGAACACTTATTCCAAGCACAAAACCAGCCCGATAAGCCCGCTGAGACCTTACCAACAGAATTCCAATTTATCTTAACGCCTCATTGGCAAAGTCATGGATTCAGATTGCCAAGCTTGGACCCAAGCCTGATGGGTACTAGCAAGGCGAAGGCCTCATACGTTCATAACAACGGCGATAAACGTTGCCCGAGCTCCGTAATACTCAGCGGGTCAAGATCGCCTAAAGATGCTAATTCATCGTCGGTCTTTTCAATCAGCCAGGGCCTCTCCTCCAAATATTCCTGATCCTGCTGAAAACCCTACTACTTTAAAAGGGAATGCTGGGCCAGGGACGAGAGGATCGGTGGCTCTATCGAGTCTGCTCAGAATCTTCCGCACGAGCTGGCACGCCCCGCACGAGCGCCTCTCGCCGTTCTCAGCCACTCATTTATCGCTATCTAGCTACCGGTTCGGTCATACGGCGTCTTGATGCGCTACTCAATTTCAACGGCCGCTCTGAAGTAATGGAATTGAAAGCGGTCCTTGGCTGAGGATTGTGTTCGGGGACAAGTAAACACTCGTCTCGAGGCCGGCAAATCAGCCAAAGGGTATGCTGCTATGGCGTCCCATCCCTGCCTCCGCGCTCGACGCTTGCCTTTCAGGCTTATTGCACGCTGCCGGATGAACCGTCCTCAGCGGCCACGGGAGGCGTGAGACCGGCCAACCGGCAGCCCTGGGCGACCGGCCCTCCTGGCAGCAGCTCGTACAGGAATTTAAGGCCACCAAGAGCGTGAAACTTTTCGTCGAGCGCGTCATGAATCTCGCGCGCTTTCGGTTCCTTGTTGCGGGCGAAGAACTCCTGAAGCGCTCTGATTACCTCCCAGTGGTGATCTTCTAGCGAAAGGCCTTCATCGCTGGCGACGTCAATCGCGGCCGTTTCGTCCCATTCGGCTGGTGCCTGTGGAAAAGCGGGTGAGGGCCTGCGAGCAGCACCGGGGTTTAAAATTTCCTGCATCGAGTCAGCCATGTTTCCTCCTTCGTGTAGTCATCGATCCCGCCGAGCGCCGAGGGATCGCTTTGATCAAGAGTAGACAATGCTCGCTCACCCCGTAGGCGGTTTTAACAATACTCTGCGGGAGGTTTAACCAAACTCCCGAAAACCAACACTTGCGCGACGTGGATCAGCGGGCACAAAGAACACCACCACAGTGGAACAGCGAGCGTAAGCTTCCCCGTCAAGTAGACAGTTCAAAACTAGAGTTTTCCAGCGTTTGTTGTGCATAGACTGCTGGTGGTAATCCACCTAGTGAGTCATGCGGTCGGTGTTCGTTGTATTGAGTTCTCCAACGGCTGGTTAGCTCACGTACCTGTTGCAAGTTGCGGAACAGATACAGATCGAGCAGCTCATTGCGCAGGCTGCGGTTGAAGCGTTCGATAAAAGCGTTCTGGTTCGGTTTTCCAGGTTCGATGTAATCGATGAAGATGCCGTTGGCCTCGCACCAAGATACGAAGGCATCACCCAGGAACTCCGGACCGTTGTCGGTGCGCAAGACGTCAGGCAGTCCTCGTGATTCTTTTAATCGTTCGAATACACGGACCAAGCGCGTTGCTCGCAGCGATGTATCGACTTCGATCGCTAGCGACTCCCGGTTGTAGTCATCAATCACGTTGAACAGCCGGAAGCGCGAACCCCGGTAGAGCGCATCGCTCATAAAGTCGGCAGACCAGACTTGGTTCGGTTGCTGTGGCACCATCAGCGGGATCGGATCACGTTCTGGCAAACGGCGCTTGGTACGGCGAGGCTGGTTCAGGCCCAACTGGCAGTACACGCGGTAGATGCGTTTGTGATTCCACGGATAGCCTCGAGCTGACAGCACGCCGACATACTTCCAGAAGCCCAGCCTGGGAAATTCCTCGGTCAAGTCGTTCAGCGCCTCGATTACCGCGTGATCTCGTTTGAGCCAATCCGTTGGTTCACGATAGAACGCGCCGCGTGAGAGGCCCGCACAGCGACAACTGCGGGCCACCGACAAACCGTGTTCTTCGATCATGAACCTGATCGCTTCGCGCTTCTCCGGTGGCCTCAGAGCTTTTTTTCGATCAGGTCCTTCATGGCTTGGTTCTCAAGCGCCAGATCGGCATACATGCGCTTGAGCCGTGATAATTCGTCTTCCATCTCTTTCATCCGCTTGAGATCGGATACCGCCATGCCACCGTACTTGGCTTTCCAGTTGTAGTAGGTCGCATCCGAGATACCATGCTTGCGGCATATCTCCGCGACCTTCAGGCCAGCGTCGGCTTCTTTCAGGATCGATACGATCTGGGATTCGGTGAATCGGGATTTCTTCATCTGAGTCTCCTGGCTAAAGTCTGCCAGAAAACTC
>Ga0180429_10000882_pt1 | contig 26147 bp, 17 predicted proteins | sample SS_ome_FD_132428 | JGI IMG/M metagenome (GOLD analysis project Ga0180429, IMG submission 132428) | Hypersaline lake sediment archaeal communities from the Salton Sea, California, USA - SS_1_S_1 metaG | ecosystem: Environmental > Aquatic > Non-marine Saline and Alkaline > Hypersaline > Sediment ...
AAGGTACGCGCCGAGCGGACACCTCGCGGCCCAGGAGTAATGACGTAACACGTTGCGGTAGAATCACTTATGACAAATGACCCCCATCCCAGCGGAAATATCCCGTGCAAAGACCGGTTGCAAAATTCCAAACGATTGACACAAAAGGAGTTACGACGAATATCGGGCCCGTTTTTCCCGCGCCGTGGAGCAACACTGGAAGCCTCGATGCGTCATAAACGGTTTGCTGTAAAAGGGTTATGTCGACAGCTCGATTTCCGCTGCGGCAAGACATGCCGAGCAAAATACCAACATGCCAACACACCAAGAGCAAAACCCCACGATCGGCCCCACAGGGCCCATTCAGCCCGACTGCTGTTGCCCGTTTCGCTGAATTGCGGTAGATTGCGCCGCTTAACACCATCTACCCCTGCTTGCAGGGGGGAATGATTGCACACGGAAAGGAATCCGACCCATGCAAGCAACTCTTGCAGAACTCGCGGCCCTCGTTGACGGAACTCTGTTGGGCGACGGCGACCTGGAGATCCGTGGGGCGGCGTCGACTCGTGACGCCAAGATCGGCGATATCACGTTGATCGACGGGGAAGACAAACAACGCAGTCTGTCGGGTTGCCGGGCGTCGGCGGTAATCGTACCCAAGGGGGTTGAACCGGACTTGCTGCCGGCCATCCAGGTCGACGACGTGCATTGGGCGTTCGCGGCGATCATCATCCATTTTCACCCCCGGCGGCGGCAGCATCGCATCGGCATCAGCCCGGCCGCGGTTGTCAGCCCTTCGGCCAAGTTGGGCTCGGACGTCGACGTCCATCCGTTGGCTACTGTCGGTGACGAGGTGACGATCGGGGCGGGCTCGACGATCCACTCGGGCGTGCATATCATGGCCGGATCGCGGGTCGGCAAGAACGTGACCATCTTCCCCAACGCCGTGCTCTACGAAGATACGATCGTCGGCAACCGAAGCGTAATCCACGCGGGGGCCGTGCTGGGGGCATACGGCTTCGGATACGGATTCGTCGGCGGACGACACGAGTTGTCGGCCCAGTTGGGGAACGTCGAGTTGGGTGCAGACGTCGAAATAGGCGCCGGCACCACCATCGACCGCGGTACATACGGTCCGACGGTGATCGGCGACGGGACAAAGATCGACGACCTGGTGATGGTCGCCCACAACTGCCGCATCGGACGACATAACATGCTCTGCTCGCAGGTCGGTATCGCCGGTAGCTCGACCACCGGCGACTACGTTGTGATGGCCGGCCAGGTGGGCGTGCGCGATCACGTACACATCGGCGAACGGGCCGTATTGGGTGCCATGGCCGGCATCAGCAACGACGTGCCCGACGGCGCCCGAATGATCGGCATTCCCGCCACGCCCGAGCGCGAACAGAAAATCAAACAGGCCGTGCTCAGCAAGCTGCCCGAGATGCGCCGCCAGTTGAAAAAACTGCAAAGCACCGTGGACGCCCTCGAACAGGAGTCGGCGGCGCGGCGCAGTGATCCCGAGCGGACCGCCGACAAGCAAGAGCATTGCGACGCGGCGTGAAGCGGACGGTGCCCGCACGTTCGCGGTTCAGAGCGCCAAAACAGAATGTGGCGATGAAAGGACGACACTTCAAAGGCACGCAGCACGGAGGGGAAGCGCGTGGGCGGAGTTGACGACAAGACGACACGCATCGACGGCAGCCACGCCGCCAAGCAGGGCAACGCCGAAGCGCGCAACACCGCGCCGCGCCGCGTGGGCATGATCGCCGGCTGGGGCGACTATCCGATCGTCATTGCCGAGGCACTTCGCCGCCAGGGCTGCCAGACCTTCTGCCTGGGCGTGCTCGGGCACGCCGACCCCCGTTTGGCCGAGATCTGCACCGACTTCCGATTCAAGGGAATCGGCCGCTTCGGCGCCGGGATCCGCTACTTCAAGCGGCACGGCGTGACCGAAGCTACGATGGCCGGAAAGTTCTTCAAGATGCGGCTGTTTCTGCACGGCGGCTGGATACGCCACCTGCCCGACCTGCGAACCGTGCGGATGTTCGTCCCCCATTTCTGGACGCGCCGGGCCGACTGCAAGGACGATACGCTGACGAAAACGATCGTCGACGAGTTTGCCTCGGAAGGGATTCGTTTTCGCCCCGCCACCGACTACGCGCCTCGGCTACTGGTCGAACGGGGGCAACTTACGCGCCGTGGACCTTCCGCCCGCCAATGGCAAGACATCGAATTCGGCTGGAAAATCGCCAAACAATTGGGGCGAGTCGACGTCGGACAGAGCGTGGTCGTCAAAGACCGGGCCGTGATGGCGCTGGAAGCCATCGAAGGAACCGATCAGTGTATCCGCCGTGCCGGAACGCTCTGCCGCGCGGGCGGGTTCACGGTGGTCAAGACCGCCAAGCCGCAACAAGACATGCGGTTCGACGTACCCGCCGTCGGGCTGGGAACGCTCGAATCGATGATCGAAGCCGGCGGCAGAGTGCTGGCAATAGAAGCCGGCCGGACCATTATCCTAAGTGAACCCGAAGTGATCGATTTCGCGAACCGAAACCGGCTGATTATCGTATCGATAAGCAATCAGCAAGAGTCGTCGCCCAACGAAACAACCGCGAACGTTCCGGAGACCCCCAGTCAAACGAGGAAAAGGTAGAAGAGATTACTCTCGATGGAATTGCCTGATCATTTCCCAGGCCTCCTCGGGTGTTTCGGCGAAACTGAACAGGTCGAGATCCGCATCGTCGATCGTGCCTTCGTCGGCAAGGTATTGAAAATCGATCACGTTCTGCCAGAACTCACGGCCGAAAATGATGATCGGAATGTGTTGCAGACGGCCCGTCTGCCGCAGAGTCAACGCGTCGAACAGTTCGTCGAGCGTGCCGAATCCGCCGGGAAACACCACCAGGGCCTTCGCCCGAAGCAGAAAGTGCATCTTCCGCATTGCGAAGTAGTGAAACTGGAAGCAGAGTTCCGGGGTAATGTAAGGGTTAGGCCGCTGCTCGTGCGGTAGGCGGATGTTCAACCCAATCGACTTCATACCCGACTCGTACGCACCTCGATTACCCGCCTCCATGATACCCGGCCCGCCGCCGGTCACCACGACGTAGTCGTTCTCGCCTTCCGCCTGGCAGGTGGAAGAGACCAGTCGGGTGAATTCGCGGGTGAGTTCGTAATAGTGCGCCTTGGCCGCGAGCCGCTCGGCCCGGGTCACTTCGCGTTGCCGCCGCCGGTCGTCCGGCGTATCGGCCAGCCTTGCCCGGGCACGCTCCAGATTCTTCTCCGCTTCCGCCGGGTGGGCGATCCGCGTGCCGCCGAACACCACGATCGTCGAGCGGATCCGCTCACGCTTGAAGGCAAGCTCCGGCTTGAGCAACTCCAACTCCATCCGCGCCGGACGCAACGCCGGACTAGCCAGGAATTCAATGTCCTTGTAGGCCACCCGATAGCTGGGCGAACGAAGAATCCTGTCGATGTTCTCCGCTCGTTCTGGATCGTTGCTCATGCCGCGGGCTCCGCTGTCTTTGTTACAAGCCGGAAGGCTTCATATCAGGATACGGTCTTGATCCTATAGGGCCTCTGCCCAACTTACAAGCGAGCCCCAGGCCAGGAGCCAGGCCAGCGTGGCCAGCGTCAGCCAGGCGGTGGGAGGAATTCGCAAGACACCCGGCCGACGGCGACCGACGATCGCAAAAGGCAGTTGGATCAGCACGGTCGTTGCGATCAGCACCAACGCGGCCTGCCAGCCGAGAAACAACCCCACGCAGGCAGCAGTCCATATCAGGCCGGTTTGACGGCCAATCAACGAACGTCGTGGTTCGCTCCGCGAACCAGCGTTTTGTTCAATGTCGTGGTTCGCTCCGCGAACCGGCGTTTGTTCAACGTCGTGGTTCGCTCCGCGAACCAACGTTTGTTCGCGGAGCGAACAACGACTATGACGACTATAACGCCACGCGGCCAGTCCCAGGATCGTCCCGGCGGCCAATCCGATCGGACCATCGACGCCACCGGCCGCCAGTCCGTGCAGACCGGTCCAGGCCGACACGGGGTGCAAGTGCGGCCACAGCAGCGGCGTCGCCAGCCCCACTATCCCGGCCGGAACAAACAACCCCCAGGGCAGCCGATTGCCGTCATATTCTATGAGCACCGCACAGAGCAACGTACACAACAACACCAGGTGATAGCCGTAGATCGTATAGAGTTGCAGGTTGTTCAGGCCGGTAACTGTTACCCCTTCGACCAATTCGATCGCCCGCAAGGGCAAATTGGCCCCGCCGGAGAGATACTCGCTCGCGGCGAGCAGGCCGAACATCGCGGCCGTGAGCGCCTCGATCAACGGGTATCGCATCGAGATCGGCGTACGGCAGTCGCGGCAGCGGCCCCGCAGCACGATCCAACCAAACACGGGCACGTTATCGAACCAGCGGATCGGCTTCTTACACATCGGGCAATGCGACGGCGGCTCGATCAGGCTCAGCCCCCGCGGCAGTCGATAGACCACCACGTTGAGAAAACTCCCGATCGCACCGCCCAGCACCGTCAGCCATACGGCGGTCACGCAGCCGGTCATGTCGAGAGTAGACGCAGCGGGAGGCATGGTAGTTTTCCGAGAAGGAGCAATCCGGCGGATACTCTAGTCTAGCCCATTTTCTCGGCCCGTCCGACCGGCAAGCCCGTTGGGTAGGTGCTTCGCACCCACGTGTTTTCCGCTTGGGCCTTTCTGTGTCGTTCCGCGTGGGTGCAGAGCACCCACCCTACTCTTCACGGACTGCCGGGCTACTCTGTCTCCTCCTCCGGTCCGCCTTCCTCGGGCCCCTCCTCTTCCTCGACAACGGTCAACACGAGGGTAACCGGAGTGCCACGTGGCGGGATCGCCTCGCTGTTGGCAACGTACATCAGGTTGCTGTTGGCCTGGCTGCTCTCGATGGGCAGATCGAGCATTGCGGTGGCAAAGTTCGATACGCAGATGAAATCGCCGCCCTCGGCTTGATAGTGCTTTACGCCGGTCTCTTCGTCCTGCCAGAACCCGCTGCCGGCGAACACCCAGGGGTGGGCCATCGGTTTCTTGGTCTCGGTGTCGAGAACCCAATCCTGACCCCGGGCGGTTTGGGTCTCGCCATTTTTGTCTTTCCAGTGGACGGTCACCTCGATTTCACTGCCGGCGGCCGGCACGTACTGGGGATCCCAACTCACCGGGTTTCCCACGTTCGCACCGATGGCCAACAGTCCAGCGTGGACGACGAACGCCTTGGTATCGACCGCAACCACCGCTTCGTGTTCCTTGGTGTCTTTCAAGCATGCGAACATCTCCAGCGGTGTGTTGGTCTGGCAGACGGAGCCGACCATGACCACTCGCCCGGCTTTCTGGTCGATCCAGACCGGCTTGGCCTGATCGAGTTGCTTGAGGTTCTCGACCGAATCGACCAAAGGTGGCCCAAGGTCGGGCGCCACCTCCGGTTCCGGCTCAACCGTCGGCTCGGGTTCGACGTCCGGTTCGGGCTCAACAGCGGGCTCCGGGTCCGGTTCAACCATCGGTTCCGGCTCGGCCACGGGTTCAGGTTCGACGTCCGGTTCGGGCTCAACAGCGGGCTCCGGGTCCGGTTCAACCGCCGGTTCCGGCTCGGCCACGGGTTCAGGTTCGACGTCCGGTTCGGGCTCGACAGCGGGCTCCGGGTCCGGTTCAACCGCCGGTTCCGGCTCGGCCACGGGTTCGGGTTCGGCCTTCGGTTCAGGCTGTTGGTCCATCTCGTCGGTGGAAGTGACCGATCCTTGATCCGCAACCGGACAACCACACAAGACGAGCCCGACCATCAGCAGGGCAACGGTCCCAGTGAGCCGATTCAACCACGACAATTCTCTCATGATTATTGACCTTTTCGAGAGGCGTTAGGAGGTCTACCGGAATACCATCGGATATCCCCATGTTTTCAGGGTCTTGACGCTGCGGGCTGATTCTCGTGTACTCTATGTGACACCCGTTCCGACACCCGTATTCGAGAAACGGCCCCGCGGAGTGGGGGAACACCCCACGGGGCTGAACAAGCCACCATAGCCGGAGAGCGAACATGTCTGCTACTGATTCTACCCGGGTTCTACCCGCCGGCAAGCCCGCCAAGAAAGCATATCAAGACCTGGTTTTCCTCACACCTCGTGGGCTGCATCCGTTCTTTCAAGACGGTTAACTCGTTCTCCAACTGCTCGATCTCCTTCCACAAATCACCTTTCTCTCGCTCTCATTTCGTGATTTCCGACTCTTCGGCTTGCGGGTGAAGCGTCAGGGTTGCAAAGCGGGCTTGACGCCGCAAGCGGTTGTGGCACAACTGCTTAGCGCAACGCACGTTGGCGGCGCCGTCAGTCAGAGTGTTACCCTGTAGTCCGACGAAATGAACCAGGACGGTATTCGTTCAAACCGGTTGTAGTGCCCCGATTCATCGGGGCCATGCGACGCATTCCCGCCAGAGGCCGCATGAATGCGGTCACTACGAACAGCAAATGGAAAATCTCTGCGGTTGCCGCATATCGGCCGAAGCGCTATGATACTTGCCTATGAGAAAACCGTCCGATCGGCTGATCATATTGGCAATCGTCCTGCTTGCGGTTCTTCTGCGCCTGCCAAGTTTTTTCTGCCGGGTTTGGAGCGTCGACGAAGCGGCCATGGCGGCCGTGGCCACGTTGGTGCAACAAGATGGCGTGCTCTACCGCGACGCGGTCGATCACCACGCCCCTCTGACCGACTACATCTATGCGGCCACCTTCTTCGCCGCCGGACGATACAACATGTTCGCACTGCGTTTGGTCCTGACCGGGCTGATTGTCGTCGTGGTGCTGGCGGTGCATGGACTGGGGCAACTGGTGATCGGACGCCGTGGCGGGTTGTTTGCCGCGTTGCTGTTTGCCGTGTTGGCTTCTTTCGCTTACACGACGCGGGAGATGTACGCGTTTCATACCGAGTGGACGGTCATATTGTTCACCTCCCTGGGATCGCTGTTGCTCGTTCGCAGCGCAATTGGCGATCGGCACCCGGCGTGGGCCTTCGCCAGCGGGTGCTGCTTCGGCTTGGCCGTTTTCTCCAAGCAACCGGCGGCCGTTGATCTGTTCGCGGCTCTTCTGTTTCTTGCTTACCTTGGCGTGCTGGCCGTCAAGCGAGAGGAGCCGGGCGGAGTCGGGCGTGCCGTGAAAATGGCGGTGATGTTGCTGGCCGGGTTCGTTGCGGTCAGCCTGGCGGTGGCGGCTTTCTTCTATGCGGTGGGTGCTTGGGACGAATTCGTTTTCCAGTTCTACACCTACAACGCCGAGTACTACGTGGTCAGTGTGCCGCTGGTGGAACGGATTCTCGGCTCACGGCACGGCTTCTTCAACGCCGGCGAACCGTTCAACCTGGCCGCCCTGGCAACGATGGGGGTGATCCTGGTGTTGCTACCCCTGCTGCGTCGGAACAGCCGCACGAAGCGGCGACGGCATCCCGCCCGAGTTTTCTTCGTGTTTTGGGCAGCCGCCAGTTTTGTCGCCGCGGCAATGAGTGGGCGGTTGTTTCCGCATTACTACATACAACTCCTGCCGTCGTGGTGCCTGCTGGCAGGGCTCGCCTTGCAGCACTTCTCGGAAATCGTCGAAGCGGCGGCCGCCAAAGCCCGGCCTATCGTGGCCGGACGAATCCGCGTGACCGCCTGGCTGCTGATGGGCTTGCTGATCTGGATGCCGGGAATGGCCGTTCAGAACGGTGCGTTGCTCTACCGGCACTGGGTCCACCCGGACCCCGCGATCGTGCAGGCCGCCGAGTACATCCGCCGACACAGCGGCACGGACGAGAAGATCTTCGTTTGGGGGTTCCTGCCCGACGTCTACGTCCTTTCCGATCGAGTCCCGGCCTCCCGCTACACCTTCTGCAATTGGCTGACGGGCCTGATCCCCTGGACCAACGCCGATCCGCGGATCGACACGAGCGACAAGATCGTCCCCGGCTCGTGGGAAACCCTGATGGAAGAACTTCGGACGAACCGGCCGGTATTCATAGTAGACACTACGCCGGGCGACTATTTGCGTTACATCAAGTACCCCATCGACAAGTTCCCCCTGCTTCAAGGGTTCGTGGCCGAGCACTACGAGCCGGTTGGGGAGTTTCCCGATTCGGCCGAAAAGGTTATGATCCGGGTGTATCGAGTGGCGGGGTCGCCGCCACCGTCAGAACAGGAAGGATGAGTCTTGCCTGGACACCTGCCCGTTACTCTGTGGCACTGGTTCGCGTTTGGCGTGCTGGTGGTCGTTTTGTTGGCGTTGGATCTGCTTGTCTTCCATCGCAAAGACCACGTGCCCACGCTGCGCGAGTCGTTCGGCTGGACCGTGTTCTGGATTGCCCTGGGTCTGGCCTTCAACGGGCTGATCTGGTGGTGGGGGATTATGGCCGGACACGGCTCCGACCCCGGCGTGAAGTATCTCGCCGGATACCTCGTGGAGAAATCGTTGTCGATGGACAACATCTTCGTCTTCGTGATCATCTTCCGCTTCTTCAGCGTGCCCTTGATGTACCAGTACCGGGTGTTGTTCTGGGGGATCCTGGGCGCGATCGCGATGCGGCTGGTGTTCATCCTGGTGGGAGTCGAATTATTTCACCGCGTTAGTTGGGTGGCGCCGCTGTTCGGGGCCTTCCTCGTATATACCGCCTACAAACTCACCCGCCACAAAGCCGGTGAAGAGGTACACCCCGAGAAGAACATCGTGTTGAAGTTTTCCAGACGGGTCTTTCCCGTCTCCAAGGGCGATCATCATCAGCACGGCCACAATTTCTTCGTTCGCGAAAACGGCTCCTGGTGCGTTACGCCGATGTTCCTGGTGCTGCTGGTGATCGAAAGCACCGACGTGGTGTTCGCCGTCGACAGCGTGCCGGCCATTATCGGCATTACCGATGATCGGTTTATCGCTTTTACGTCGAATATCTTCGCCATCCTGGGCCTTAGGGCGCTCTATTTCCTGCTGGCCGGGGTGGTCGAGATGTTCCGCTACCTGCACTACGGACTGGCTGCGATCTTGGGATTCGTAGGCGTGAAAATGATCGCCGAGTGGTGGCACGAACTCCAGGGAGGCGCGGGCCATCTCGTTCCCGCCTGGGCGTCTCTGTTGGTGATCGCCATGTTGCTCGCCGTCTCGATCATCGCCTCGGTGCTGGTCGCCTCGCGGGAGCAGCAGGAGTAGTGGATAGTGGTTAGTGGATAGTGATGCCTCATTCTCTCGTTACCGGCGGAGCGGGTTTTATCGGCAGTCATCTGGTCGAGGCGCTGCTCGCGCGGGGTGATCGTGTGTCGGTGATCGACGACGAATCGACCGGATCGGTCGAAAACCTGGCCGCCGTGATCGACCATCCCCGCTTCAGCTACGCCAAGGGCACGGTGGCCGATCGCCAACTCGTCGGCCGGCTGGTGGCCGATGCCGACGAGGTCTATCACCTCGCGGCGGCGGTGGGCGTGGGACTGATCGCCCGGGGACCGATCCACACGGTCAGAAACAACGTCTATCCCACTCAACTGCTGTTGGAAGAACTGGGCCGATTGCAGGCCGGCGGCCGAAAACTCAAGGTCTTTGTTACCAGCAGTAGCGAGGTCTACGGCACAAACGCGAAGCCGCGGTGGAACGAAGAAGACAACCTCGTGTTCGGGTCGACCACTTGCTCGCGATGGTCCTACGGTGCCTCGAAAGCAATCGGCGAATTTCTCGCCCTGGCCTGGTGGCGGCAGCAGCAGCTTCCCGTGGTGGTGGGCCGGTTGTTTAACGTGGTCGGGCCGCGACAGACGGGGGCCTACGGCATGGTCTTGCCGCGTTTCGTCGACGCCGCACTGGCCGGCGGCCCGCTGGTCGTCTACGACGACGGGCTGCAACAGCGCTGCTTCACCCACGTTTCCGACGTGGTCCGCGCAATCATCGGCCTGATGGCGGCGCCCTCGGCCACGGGCCGCGTGTTCAACATCGGCAGCGATCGGCCGATCAGTATCCTGGAACTTGCCCGGCGGGTGATCGCGGCGGTCGATCCGGCGGTCCGGATCAAGTTCATCAGTTACGCCGAGGCATACGACGAAGATTTCGAGGACTGCCGCCGCCGGGTGCCCAACCTCGGCCGGCTGCGGGAAACGATCGGTTTCGAGCCGCGCTACGATCTCGACGACGCGATCCGCGAGTTGGTGGCCTTGAAGGGCGTGGGCCGAAAATCGTCGAGTGTATAGGAGATTATTGCCATCCACCCCACCAGTCGGCCGGCGTAGATTATTGAACTTGGGCCACCCGCGGTGGAGTTCCGCCAGGTATTTGGAACAAGGCAAGTCGGTCGGTGTGCCTTTCGGCCAGGTGTCCTAAGATCCTCTCGTTGCCAAGGCAACACCAACTCGCCCACCGGGTGGGCGGTTATTGCCGCCCAACTCCTTGACAACCGGCTGCCGACTATCCAAACTAGAGGGTGCCACATGGCGGAGTGAGTTGCCACAACTTATCAACTGACGAGGGGAACACCATGATATCGCGCATCCGTACGTACGCTGGGACGATGGCCCTTTTCGCCGCGCTGTTGTTGTTCGTCACGCCACAGCGCGTGTTCGCGGAGTTCGTCTTCTGGAATATCGCCAGTTCGGGATACTGGGGTGTTTCGAACAACTGGGACCCCAACGGCATTCCGGACTTGAACGATAGCGTGTATATCCGGGTCAACAACAACCCGTACGACATACGTGTCGCTAACAACTGGGAGGCGCGTAACATCAACTTGGAGGCCACCAATGCGCGCCTGATAGTGGAACACAACAAGGAGTTACTTGCCTCGGATACCGTGGGCGTCAGCGGAGGCGAGCTTCGGCTCGAAGATAACGCTACCCTGACGGCCAAGACCCTCTGGGCCGGCGGGCCGGGTAAGGTCTACGGACGCTATACCTGGTTCAACGCGAACATCGAGAACTACAGTGAGTTCGTTATGGATGACTGCCGCACCTCTTGGGGCTACCTGAAGAACTACGGGACGTTCATCATGATAAACAGGAACACCGGTAGATATCCCAGTGCGCTCTGCGCGACAACCATGAACGAGGGCCTTTTTGTCGCCCACAAAATCGAGAATGACCTCTATACTTTCACCAACGAACCCGATGGTACGTTGCGGATCGAAGCCAACGACAGCTACGGCAGCGCGGGCATCCGCCTGTATACTTGCGACATCACCAACCGCGGGCTCATGCAACTAATCAACACCAGCGCGGTGGCGCGGAATGTGACGGTATCTAACCTACCCTCGTCCAACGGCAGAGTCGTCAACGAAGCGTTCGGGATCATTTCCATATCGGGACCTGGCTCCCACGCCATCAGCACGAACCTCAGCAACGCCGGGTTGATACAGGTCGGCACGACCGTTGCCCTGGACGGAGATACCGTTATCAACGACGGCACGGGCACGATCTCGCTGATCGGCGGCGGAATCACCAGCAACAGCACGACGTTCACCAACAACGGCCAGATCACGGGGGCCGGTGGCGCCTGTACAATAGACGGCGTGCTCAACAACAACGGAAACATCTACCTTTCCGGGGGCGGCCTGACAGCCTCGTACAACGCAGTCACCAACACCGGCACGATCGACGTCAGCGGAGGCAACATCCTGATCGGCGGCGGCAGCATCGACAATTACGGCGACATAGACATCGGTCCCGGACGCAACTTCTCGACGAACGGCATCACGGCCGTCACGCTCCGCAACGGCTCCACGCTCGACGGCGGCGGAACGATCAACTTCAACAGCCAAACGACCGTTACCCTCGAAGGCCCGTGGTCGAACGGCACGTCAAACGTCAATCTCTCGGACGCGATCGTCCGCGGGTCCACCTGGACGAACACGGCAAACGTGGTGATGACCGACCCGAACACGGGGCGCTATCCCAGCCACATCGATACGAGGGTGCTTAACCAGGGGACTTGGCGGACCCGGAGCCGCGGGAACGGAATCTGTAATTTCACCAACGAACCGGGAGGCACGCTCCGAGTTGAAGCCGGCGACGCCTACGGCAGCGGAGAGATCCGCACCGCTTACCTTGACATCGTCAACCGGGGCCTGATGGAACTGACCAACACCAGCGCGGTCGCCCGCACGGTCACGGTCTCCAACATACCGGGCAATTCCGCATTCACCGGCGGACTCGTCAACGAACCGAGCGGCATCCTTCGCGCCGACGGTCTCGGATCGCGAACCATTGACGTGATACTCGACAACCAGGGCCTCTTCGACATCGACACGGATGTCTTGCTCACCAAGACCGGCTCGAACAGCGGGACGATGAATCTCGCAGCAGGTACAACCACGACGATCTTGGGGCCTTCCTTCACCAATGAAGTCTCGGGCGTGATCGAAGGCAACGGTCGATTGAACGTCAACGCGAGTTTTATCGATAACGGCACCATCAGCCCGGGCAACTCGTTCGGTACGCTCGAGTACATCGGCAACTATGCCCAGGGAACGACCGGGATCCTCGATCTCGAGATCGGGGGAACCACCCCCGGCGTGACGCTCGATCAGTTTGTCCTGACCGGCGGAACCGGCACGTTCGGCGGCACCCTTCGGCTCAGCTTTGTCAACGGATTCGCGCCGATCATGGGGCAGGAGTTCGACCTGATCTCCGGCACGGCAATCGACAACTTCTCGGGCGTCGACATCATCGGTCTCGAACCGGGCTTTGACTACGACACATCCACCACAGGCGGCAGCTTCACCATGACGGCGTTGAACGACGGCGTCTCTGTCGTCCCGGAACCCGGCACCGCGATCCTGCTGGGAATAGCTGTTCTCGCGCTGGCCTTCCGCCGGAAACGTGGCGTAGCTCTTGCCCGACGTGCCGAGCCCGGATAGGGATAGTGGCGGTCGCCCCTAAGCACGATGCTGGTTCTACCAGGCGATTACCAAAGTCCCCACAGAGTTTCCTCGTTCTCAAGCGTCAACATGCAATAGCGGCCGATTCGCCCGCCGGCGAAGCCAGTTGATCGATCGCAACACGGGACGACGCGCGGCCAGCGACCGTTCGAACCGGTACTTGCCGGGAAAATCCAGAAGCATGATGCCGATCACAATCGTCAAAACACCCTGGCCGGGCAACACGAGCATGGCGATCCCAGCCACCAGAGAAGCGTTTCGTGGGCTTGGATCCATTCGATCATTTGTCCAGTTCAATAATTTGCAGGATAGTACATCGTCTCGTGAACCACAAAGGGACGGTTCCCGCGACGCCGAACGAGCAGTATTGTTATAGACGAACCCCGCCGGCTTGTCCGGCGGATCGTTCGGTTTTTCACTACAGCGATGCGGGATTCTCTGTTGTGGTCCGAGCCTAAATGTAGTATGAACCCGAACGATCCGCCGGACAAGCCGGCGGGATTCTCTGTTGTGGTCCGAGCCTAAATGTAGTTGGAACCCGAACGATCCGCCGGACAAGCCGGCGGGATTTGTGTATAACAACGAGGTCTCCAGACCCGTCCTACTTCTCGGTTGCGGCCAAGGCCGCGTTATGTGTTTCAGACCTTCACCACCCGGCCGCTGCGGACCGATTGGGTCTGTTTCTGGCACAGCAACAACGCGTCGCGGGCAAGTTGGCCGTCTAACAGCGGTGACGGCGTGTTGGTCCGCACGGCACGGACCACTTCCTTCAACTCGGCCGCGAAGGAATCGACCGGATCGCCCGAGCCGAGTTTTGGCCGCGTCACCCGGCCGTTGCCGGTCAATACGGTCAGCGGCGTGTGGGCATCGAGTCCCTTGCCGATCGCCGCATAGTCGAACAGCAGCGTTGCCCGTTGCAAATAGATTTCGTAGGCGTGCGTGAACGGGCGGCCCTGTTGATCGATAACTCCGCTGGCGGCGGTCACGACCAACTCGGGATCGTCGAAGCGGAACTGCGTGCTGAACCGTTCGACCACCTCGCCGCGCATCGAGCCGACGCTCTGCACGGCCGCCGGCATGCCGCAGATCAGGCGGATGTAATGGGCGTCGTGGATGTGCAGATCGAGCATCGGCCCGCCGACGGTCTCCGGGTTGTAGAAGTCGGGCAGCCAGGCGGGGTCGGAAATGATCCGCTTGAAGTGCCCACCCAGCAGCTTGCCGTATCGGCCGTCGGCGATCGCCTTGTACGCAAACTGGTACTCGGGAAAGAAAGGCAACACGTGTCCGATCATCAACAGCTTGCCCGCCCGCTGAGCCGTGTTGACCATCCGCCGGGCGTCGGCCGCTTTCAGTGCGATCGGCTTCTCGCAGAAAACGTGCTTGCCCGCCTTCAGGGCGGCGATCGTCACCTCGGCGTGCAGCGACGGCGGAAGGCAGACGTCGACCATGTCGATCTCGGGATCGGCCAGCAGTTCGTCGAGCCCCGCGTATCGGGAAATGCCCGTCAGATCCATCTTCGTCCCGCGTGGACCGAAGTTACCCTGAATAGAGCGCCAGTCGCCGGCCAGGCGTTTCTTGTCCTGCTCGCAGAGCGCGCGAACTCTCGCGCCGCGTATCTTCTGATAGGCCAGATAGTGGATCATGCCCATGAAGCCGATGCCGGCAATGCCGATGTTGATCATGACGGAAACCTCGGGGTAGTAAGTAGTGGTTAGTGGATAGTGGTTAGTGGTTGATGTTCGAGAGCGGTTTGTCAGTGCCGTTTAGCGGGCGAGCATCGCTCGCCGCTTTGAATCATGAAAGACTACGCTATCTTAGTAAACTCCTCGTAAGCGTCATCCCATTGGGACGTGTCGTGGGGTTCGTACTCTTCGACGTCGAAACTCCGGGCGATCACCTCGCGGGCCTCGGCAAGTGATCCGACGTCGCCGGCGGCGACCGCCTGTATCATCACGTTGCCGATGGCCGTGGCTTCGACCGGTCCGGCCACTACGCGACGCCCACAGGCATCGGCGGCCGCCTGGCAAAGCTGCTTATTCTGGGTGCCCCCGCCGACAATGTGGATCGTCTCGATCCTCCGCTCGGCAAGCTCTTCACACATGGCCAACACCTGGCGGAACTTCAGTGCCAGGCTGTCGAGCGCACATCGCAACACGGCTCCGTCGTCGTCGGGTACCGTCTGGCCGGTCTGCTTGCAGAACCGGCGGATCGTGTCGGGCATGTTCGACGGCGCGGCGAACTCCGACGCGTCGGGATCGATAAACGAAACCCGCGGCCTGGCGGCGGCCGTCATCCGGTTCATGTCTTCCCAATCGAGGTCCTTGCCGCCATGGTTCCACACCCGGCGACATTCCTGCAACAACCACATACCGGTGATGTTCTTCAGCACGCGGCTGGTGTTGCCGACGCCGCCTTCGTTGGTGAAGTTCAGCTTCAAAACCGTATCGTTGATGACCGGCCGCGGCGATTCTATCCCCATTAGTGCCCAGGTGCCGAGACTGATGTAGCACCAGTCGGGTTTCTCGCCGGCAACGCTCACCGCCGGCACTGCCGCCACGGCACTGCCCGTGTCGTGCGAGGCCGGCAAAACGACCTCGGCCGACGACAGCCGGCTCTCGCTGACGAGGCCCTTGCGCAACCGGCCGAGGTTCGTTCCCGGCTGCTCGATGTGGCCGAGAATCTCGGTCGGCAGGTCGAATTTGTCGAGCAACTCGTTGGCCCAACCGCCGGTTGCCGGGTTGTAGAACTGGCTCGTGCTGGCTTCGGTCATCTCGTTGCACTTCGCGCCGGTCAGCAGCCAGTGGAAAAGGTCGGGAACCATCAGCAGCGTCTCGGCAACCTCCAACAGCGGGGAGTTCGACCATTTCATGGCCAGGAGTTGATACAGCGTGTTGAACTGCATAAACTGCAGCCCGGTGTGCTGGAAGATCTCCTCGCGGGCAACAACTTCGCAGGCCCTCTCGATGGCGTTGTTCGTGCGGCTGTCGCGATAGTGATAGGGGTTGCCGAGCAGTTGGTTGCCACGGCCGAGCAGGCCGAAATCAACCCCCCAGGTGTCGACGCCGACGCTGGCGATTTCCGCTCCCCAACGGCTGCCCGCGGCTGAAAGTCCTGTTCGCACGTTCGACCAGAGCCCGAGCAGGTCCCAATAGAGGCTGCCGTCGACCTCGACGGCCCCGTTCTCGAAACGGTAGACTTCCTCCAGGCTGAGCTTCCGGCCGTCGAACAGCCCGGTCAAATGTCGGCCGCTGGAGGCCCCCATGTCGATCGCCAAGTACGCCTTGTCGGCCATGGTTTGCGTCGCCTTTCTACTTTTCAAAATGTCCTGTTGCCAACCGCCGATTCTTCTGACCGATCATCGTCCCGTCTGAAAGGCTGGCGGTCAAGTACCCGACCGAATACATTGTGGATCGTTTTCGTAGCTGCGTTCGCCAGAACGCGGGCGGTCCCACGCCCTGGCGAGCGTGGCTACGGATAGGTTATTCCTTGCGAGTTGCCTCACCCCTACCTTGACTTACATCAGGAATACAGTTATATTTCAGTATTGTCTTTTCATCAGCTTCAATGGAACAGACCCGATGAGGATCTCTGCGAAGACCGAGTATGCGTGTATTGCGATGCTTGATTTGGCGGCGCAATACGGGTCCGGCGAGCCTGTTCGTATCCGCCGAATTGCCGAACGGCATGACATTCCGCCCCGGTTCCTGGTTCAGATCCTGTTGCAGTTGAAGGGAGCCGGACTAGTAGCCAGCGTTCGTGGTGCGGCGGGCGGCTACCATTTGATCCCATCGCCGGAAGACATCTCGCTCGGCCAGGTGATGGCGATAATCGACGGCTCGTCGGAAGATCGGGGGCTTTCGACCAACGCATCACCCGATTCTCCGGCCGTGAAGGTCCTGCAGCAGGCCTGGCAAGAAGTCGTCGCGGTCGAGCGGCAGATGCTCGAAGAGGTTTCGCTGGCCGATCTGGTCGAACGTGCCAGGGGATACGGCGAGCAGATGTACTACATCTGAGGTCATTCTCAAGTACATCGAATTGCCCTACAATCATGAGCGGATGAACACGCTGTTGAGACCAACCGGCCCGCCATGACTGAGCACAGGGAGAGGCTGCGAAGCCTGCCGAGCGTAAACGAGGTGTTGAACCACGCGGCCGTGGACGCTTTGTCCCGGCAGCACGGACACGAGCTAGTGACCGCGGCTGTGCGGAGCGTGATCGACCGTGCCCGAGCGGCCATTCTCGACGGTGCCGAATCACCCGATGCCAAGCCGCCCGGCGAGGATGCGATTGTCGCCGGCGTGTTGGAACTGGCCGCGAGCATATTCGGCCGTTCGCTCAAGCCGATAATCAACGCCACCGGCGTGGTGCTTCACACAAACCTGGGCCGGGCGCCGCTGGGCGAGGCCGTGTTGGAGGAAGTCACGGCGGTTGCCCGCGGCTACTGCAACCTGGAGTTTGATCTGGAGCTTGCCCGACGCGGACATCGAAACAACCACGTCGCCGAACTGCTCCGGTTCCTCACTTCGGCCGAGGAGGCCGTGGTGGTGAACAACAACGCGGCGGGCATCGTGCTGGCGCTCGGCACGTTGGCTGCCGGCCGCGAGGTCATCATCTCGCGCGGCGAGTTGATCGAAATCGGCGGATCGTTCCGCATACCGGACATCATCAAGGCCTCCGGCGCGGTGATGGTGGAAGTCGGCACGACGAATCGAACCCGGCCGGCGGACTACGAGGCGGCGATCGGCCCTCAAACGGCCCTGATCTTCAAAGCCCATAAGTCGAACTACTCGATCAGCGGTTTCACCGAAGAGGCCTCGGTCAAGCAACTCGCCGAGCTTGCCCGGGCACACGATCTGCCGCTGGTATACGACATCGGCTCCGGCCTGCTGCGAAAGCCCGAGAACTTGCCGTGGGGAAACGAACCGGACGTACGCGGCGCGATCGGCGACGGCGCGGACCTGGTGATGTTCAGCGTCGACAAGCTGTTGGGCGGCCCCCAAGGCGGGATCGTTGCCGGCCGGGCGGAGCTTGTCGGCCGGTTGGCCCGTGCCCCGTTGATGCGTGCGATGCGAGTGGGCAAGCTCACGTTGGCGGCCATCGGCGCCGCCTGCCGTCACCATCTCGACGACGCGTCGCTGGCGGCCGCCAGCCCGACCTTTGCCATGCTCGAACGCTCGCTCGACGAGAAGAACCGCCTGGCGAGCCAACTGCTTGCGTCTTTGCGGGCGGCCGGCGTCGAGGCCCGGCTGGTCGAAAGCACCGGACAATGCGGCGGTGGCACGCTGCCCGATCTGCAACTGACGAGCGTCGCCGTGGAGATCCTTCCCGGCGAAGGCAAGTTGGGCGGCAAGCTGGAAGGCAAGGCCACGTTCGCCGAGCAGGTCTTCCATCGGCTGCTCGAAACGGATCGCCCCGTGCTGGGGATTCTCCGCGAGGGAAAGCTCTTGCTGGACGTCCTGGCCATACTGCCCGAGGACATCGACCCGATCACCCGCGCCGTCGCCGCGGCGCTCGGCGGGGAGCTCCTGCCGTGAAGCACCTGATAATGGGGACCGCCGGGCACGTCGATCACGGCAAGACCGCGTTGGTCAAGGCCCTGACGGGCATCGAATGCGACACCCACAAGCAAGAGAAGCAGCGGGGGATTACGATCAATCTCGGCTTCGCCCACCTGGATCTTCCCTCGGGCGACACGTTGGGGATCGTCGACGTTCCCGGCCACCGGGACTTCGTCCACACCATGGTTGGCGGCGCCGCCGGGATCGACGTCGCCTTGCTGGTCGTCGCCGCCGACGGCGGAGTGATGCCGCAAACCCGCGAGCACCTGCAAATCATGGACGTGCTCGGCATTCGCGGCGGGCTGGTCGCGCTGACGAGGATCGACCTGGCGGCACCCGACCTGACCGACCTGGCGGAAGAGGAAATCCGCGAGCTTATCGAGGGGTCTTTTCTGGAAGGATGCCCCATCGTTCGCGTGTCGTCCGTGACCGGCGAGGGGATCGAAGACCTTAGGGCAGCCATCGCCGCCGCCGCCACCGGCCAAGAGAGCCGCGACACACAGGGTATCTTCCGGATGTTTGTCGATCGGGTCTTCTCGGTCAGCGGTTTCGGCACCGTGGCGGCCGGTTCCGTAATGAGCGGAAACCTCGGCGTCGGAGAGAACGTCTACCTGCTGCCCGGCGCGAAGAAGCCCTTGCGGGTTCGGCGGCTGGAACGCTACGCCCGGGAGACCGAACAGGTAGTGGCCGGCGACCGTGCGGCGATGAACCTCATCGGCCTCGATCGCTCGGACTTTGAACAGGGCGACGTCATCTCCGATCGCGTGCTGCGCGACACCATGGTCCTTGACGCCCGGCTGAGGCTTTTTCGGCACGGCCGCAGGTTCAAGATCTGGAGCCGCGTGGTGTTTCATCTGGGCACCTACGAACAGCAGGCCAGGGTCCATCTGATCGATCGCGACGAGCTGTCCGGCGACGAGACGGCACTGGTGCAAATCCATCTCGATGCACCTTGCGTCGCGCGACAGGGCGACCGTTTTGTGGTGCGCAGCACGTCGAGCGACCTGACGCTGGGCGGCGGCGCGGTAATCGACCCGGCTCCGTTGCATCACCGCCGGCGGCCGGTAAAACTGATCGAAAGCCTTGAGCGGCTGGCCGCGGGCGAGTTGGCCGAACTGATCGCGGCCGAGTTGAAAAAACACCGTTGCACGCTCAACGCCGAGCAACTCGCCGAGGTGCTCAACGTCTCGCCCGAGGAAGTTGTCGATACGCTTGCAAAACGCCCGAGTGAGGAGGTCGTCTGTTATCCGTCCGAAGGGCAATCGCAGTTCATCGACCGAGCGGTCGCCGAGCGGCTCTGCGCCGGGGCGTTGGCGGAGATAGCCGATTTCCACCGCAACAACCCATTAAGCGAGAAGGGCCGCTCGGCCAAGGAACTGACCGGTCTGTTGGGGCTGTCGGGCGATTCGGCGGCCGTGACCGTCCGGCTGTTGCTTGCCGGGCTGCAATCCGCGGGCAAGCTGAACGAGGTGGGCCACACCTGGGCCCTGGCCGATCACGCCGTGCAGCCCGGTCCGCGGTTGCAGCGGCAGATCGAGTTCGTATCGAGCCACGTGCGAGAATGCGGCATGAACGTCCCCCGCGCGGCCGACCTGGCGTCGGCGTCGAGCCGAGCGGGGATCGACCAGCCCACGCTCGATCAGATCCTTCGTTACCTTGCCGAGCGGAAGGAAGTCTTTTTCGCCGACGGACTGTATATCGACGGCTCGCTGGTCGCCTCTTGCCGCGAGAAGCTGTTGCGGAGGCTGGCCGCCGGAGAGGAGGGGATCACAGTCGCCGAATTCCGCGACCTGATCGCCGGCAACCGCAAGGTGTGTTTAGCGCTGTTGTCGCTCTTCGACGCCGAGGGCGTAACAAGACGCACCGGCGACCGCCGCGTGCTCACCAGCAGCGGACGGCGAGCGATTGGGCAGGCGTAGTCTACCGCAAAACGCTCCCGCCGAGCTTGCCTCGGCAACGCGGACGATGATCAGCTACCCCTTCTGGCGGGTGAGGGACAATTGGCCCGAGAGACTTCCTGCAATACCTTTGTGGATCTAGGGCTATCTGGTAGAATAGGTGCTGTATTTCGAGGGGTGATAGATCTTCCGGTAACTTAAAAAGGGCAAAACAAATGAAACGGTTGATTGCAGCTCTCGCGCTATTGCTATTGATGTTTGGCGTGCTTGGTCCAACGCCCGCGGCAGCCATTTCTTATGAGCTGTCGCTGATTATCCCAAATCCCGCGCCAGCCGATTTTGATCGGTTCGGTGAACATGCCGTTGACGCAGTGGGCAGCATGATCCTGGTGGGTGCAAGGTGGGATGACACGGGTGCTACCGACGCCGGCACCGTGTACTCTTTCGATGGTTCCACCGGAGAACTGCTCCAAGTTATCCCAAACCCAATGCCGGCGTACAAGGACTATTTCGGCGGAAAAATTACAGCACTGGGCAATCACATGGCCGCGGCTGCTGAAAATGACGACGAGGGCAGAACGAACGCCGGCGCGGTGTATTTGTACGAGCTTGATGGATCGACCTGGGTGGACCCCAAGACTTACTTGAGTCCCTCGCCGGCAACTTATGACAGTTTCGGCCGGTCTCTCGCGCTGATGGAGCATAGCCTTCTTGGCAAGCTTCTTGTGGTCGGCGAACCAATGGATAATTACCCTGCCGAAAACAGCGGGGCCTTCTACGTGTTTAGCCTCTCCGATGACGAGTGGTGGCGTATCGATAATCCCTATCCGGAAGTGGGCGAGTTCTTTGGTATTGGTGTTGCGGGGTTGGGAGACAGAATACTCGCCGGCGGTCACGGGGACAGCACAGCCCTGGACGACACAAGCATACATAACGCTGGGGCTGCGTTCTTGTTTGAGTTTAACGAGCCCGAGTGGAAATGGGACCTGTATCTCCCTCTCCTGAATCCCGACCCAGACATTGATGACCATTTCGGCCTCTCGGTTGCTAACGTGGGCGATAACAAAGCCCTCGTCGGTGCTCGAGGTGAAGATACAGGTGCCACCAACGCTGGGGCCGCCTACTTGTTCGACGCGTCCACCGGAGCACTGCTGCCCCGCGACGCAACGCTAAATCCAACACCGGGGGACAATGACTTGTTTGGCGACGAGGACGGGGTCGCCGCTGTGGGTGACAACTTCCTGGTGGGGGCTGGCTTCGACGACGACGAAACCGGTGTCAGCAATGCTGGGGCTGCGTACTTGTTCGACGGCGACCCGTTGAGCCCTGCTTTTGGCGACCTGCTCTGGACCTTCACCAGTCCCACGCCGACCACCAATGACTTCTTCGGCTATTATGTGGCAGGGATGGGTGACAAAGTCATCCTCAGTGCTCTTGGCGAGGATATAGTTGACCCTGACACTGGAGTTGTCTACACCGATGCTGGGGCGGTTTACGTGTTCGACGTCCCCGAACCCTCTACCCTTGTCCTTTTGAGCATAGCTGCTATTGGCCTTCTGCTGTATGCTCTTCGTAAGAGAAGGTGATCATTGTATTCTGGCCGCGAAAAAGCTGAACTTGAAAATCGCTCGCATCCCGCACGCGTGCGCAAGGTTGTTCATGTACGAAAGGGCAACCTGCTCGGGCGATTCGTCGAGCCGGCACCCGAGAGTCAGGTGGACGTGATCCGGTACGATCGAGCCCAGCGACAAAAGGTGTCCTTTGGCGCGGGCCGCGCCGACGATCATATCGCGAATGCCCTGCAACGTATCCTCGCGCACTTCCATCCATCGCGAGTTGTTCACCAAGACTAGGTGGAGGTTGTGCCGGTACTGCGCATGCGAGGTCTGCCTCGGTGCCGACAAATCGATATCGCGATTGCGGATCTGATACTTGTGCAGCGGCTCCTGCACCCGCGGATCGGCCATCGGATGGTATCCTAACTGGCCACGCACGTATGCTTCGAGCTTCTCGCGTTTCGTCGAGCCTACACTGCGCAGAGAGTAGTTCCTCCGAAAGGCGTTGGGCAATGCATCGCGAATGAGGTGCTGCAGCCGCCCCTTCACACGTTGTGCGATCAGCAATGGCGCAGTATGGGGTTGCGTGGTGATGAGGAATTTGCTGACGTTGCCTTGCTCGAACTCGTGCTGAAGCAGGCGGATGTGATTCTCATCGAGCAATTCTTGAAGCTGCTCAAACCACGAGACACCGGCCGGTGGGTTGTGCCAGAACAAGGCGTACGACCAGTTGAGTTGGTAGGTCGGCGTGCAGGTTTCAGGCGTGTAGATGGGCTCGGGCATAGTGCAAAATCATCCGCTCCACCGAGGCAAGCTCGGTGGGGGCGGGCATATCGGTTCAAGAACACCGGGTGATCGAACAGCCTTAGCCTTACTATCTTGCCGCCCGCACGTCGAAACAATAGAGGTTGCGGTCGAATCTGAGATACAATCGGCCGTCGATCACCACCGGATGGGCCCAACTGGGTCCGCTGCCGGCAACGTTGAAACTGCCCCGTTGCTCCATGCCTTGTGGAGAACACGTGGCCAGGCCGGCTTTCCCGCCGCTTTCGCCGAACAGATAGAGCATCCCGTCGGCGAAGCAGAGCGAGCCCTTGCCGACGGCCCTTTCTTCCCATCGCTTCCGGCCGGTCTTTAGATCCAGACAGACCCAACCGTTGCTGTGATTGCCGTAGATGTGCCCCTCGTGCACGATGTAGCCGCCGTGATGGCAGACCATGTCGTTGGTCCTCCACGCCTCTCGGGCAGACACCTGTTGTCCGCTGACATCGAGTTGCATGCAGATGCCGCCCTTGCCGTAACCGTTTGCCCAGAACACGTATCCGTCGGAGAAGACGGGCGTGGGGCAATTGGCCGTGTTGTGGGCACTGAAGGGGTTGGACCACAGCAGCCGGCCGTTGTCGGGATCGACGCAGACCAGGCCCTCCCCGGTTCCGGTTACGACCATTGGCATCCCTTTGCAGGCAAACGCGTAACACGAACCGTATTGTGCACCGGCCTTGAATCCCTGGCTGCTCCAGACCGGGCGGCCGGTGGTTTTGTCCAAGGCCACTAGGCAGTTTTTCCCGCCGGGCGTGACGATGGCGAGCTTTCCGTGAATCAGCACCGATTCGGCGTAACCCCATTGCGGAACGCCGCCACCGAGTTGTCGCAGTTGCCGGGTCCATTTCGGTCGGCCGGTCTTGGCGTCGTAACAGCCGACCTGCCCGTTGCCCGAGACTATGTAGAGATTGCCGCCGTCGATCATGGGCGTGGAACGCGCGCCGGGATGGTCCTGGGTCCATGCGGCGTCGTGGGCGGCTTTCCAGCGGAGTTGGCCGTCGTGATCGAAAGCGAAGATCATCATCGCGTCGCCGACGTCGCCGCTGGTGTATACCGTGTCGCCCGTCACCGCGACGGTCGAGAAGCCCTTGCCGATGCTGTCGACCTGCCAGAGCAGTCGGGGGCCTTCCGGCGGCCATTGCTTCAACAGACCTTGATCGGGCGATTTTCCATCGCGCCGCGCACCGCGCCAGCCGGGCCAGCCGGCGGCCTTCGCGGCAGTCGTCGGTGGAATCGTGGGTTGGGCTTCCCGCCCCGCCGCCCGGCGGGCGAGTTCCTCGCGGACGTATTGCTGGTCCGCTTTGCTCAACACACCCACGGAAACGGCGACGACCTTGCCGTTTCTCTTCAGCAGATGGACCTTGCCACCAGAGAACTTGACCATGGCGGCTTCGGTGCTGAAGCGCGCCTCCGAATCGGTCCACGTTCTGAATTGCGGGTCCCCGTTTCTGCCTGAGGGTGACTGCTGCTGAGCCAGGGCGGTGTATTGGCCGATCAGAAGCAACGCAATTATCAGGCAGAAAGCCTCGATCGGCTTGGTGTTCATGTCACTCCTCTTCGCCGAACGCCATCTCGACGAGCGGCAGTTCGACGGTGATCCGCGTGCCTTTTCCCGGCGCGGAATCGATGACCGCCCGGCCGCCGAGCAAGCGTGCGCGTTCACGAATTCCCTGCAACCCGAAGCGGGTACCCTCGACCATCGTCGGGTCGAACCCTACTCCCCAATCCCGCACTTCCAGCCGGATGGAGTCTTCGTGCTGCACCAGTTCCACGTGGACCTTGTCGGTCTGGCCATGCACGGCGGCGTTTGTGAGGCTTTCCTGCACGATCCGATAAACGGCGCTTTCCAACGGCGGGGCCAATCGCCCGGCCTGGACGCGATGGTCGAACTCGATTTCCGGCCCGCCGTGATTGTGCTGTTGCGAGATTAGATAGTCAATGGCGGCCACGATCCCCGACTCGTCGAGAATCGGCGGCCGCAGTCCGCCTATCAGTCGGCGGGTTTCGCTGATTCCCGTGTTGAGCAGGTCAACCGCCTCGTCGAAGGGTTCGCGAAACTGATCGGGGGGACGCTCGCGAGCGGCCTCGAGTTTTAGAACCGCGCCGGCGAGTTGCTGCGCCAGCCCGTCGTGAATCTCGTAGGCGAGCAGCTTTCGTTCCCGTTCTTGTAGACCCAACAACTTCCGAAGCAGGCGTCTTTCTCTTTGGATATCGCTTTCCGCTCGGCGGCGCTTTGTAATGTCGCGCACTATCGCCACGGCCCACCACTGATCCTTCACACGGATTCCCGATACGGAGATCGACACCGGAAACTCCTCACCGTCCTTCCCAAGGGCTTCCATCTCGTGCACCGTGCCAACCACCGCACCGCGTCCGTGCTTGGCGAATTCCCTCAACCCTTCTTGGGCCTTGTCGCGATACCTTTCCGGCACCAGCGTGTCGTGGATCCGCAGGCCGACGATTTCCTCGCCGCTGTAGCCGAACATTCTCTCCGCCGCGGGGTTCCAATGAGCAACTCGGCCGGCCGCGTCCATCATGATGACGGCATCCAGGGCCGCATTACTGACCGTGCGCAACTCGGCCGTCCGCCGAGCGACCAGTTGTTCAACGCGAGTGGTCCTTTCAATCGACAACACGAGGAATCCGACCATCATGCTTGTCAACAGCATCACCCCGACCAACACTGCGATTGGCAACCAGGTTCGCTCTTTGTTCAGGAACGATTCGGTCGGAACGCAGTAGACGGTCCACTGCCGGCCGACGGTTTCGAAGTTGGCCGTGAAGTCGATGACTCCCGGTTTCGGTGGGGGCAAAGCTCTCAACGGCACCAGTGGCTCGCGGCGAAGCCGCGAAGGATGAACGTGCAACAGTGGCACCTCTGCCCCCGGGGTCGCGTCGAACAGGTACGCATCGATTCCCGCCGGTTGATAGTAGTCCACGGCGACCTCGACAATGGCACCGATGCGGAAGATGCCCATCACGAAACCAGAAAGACTCTCTCGGCGCGATTCGGGTGAATCGGCCGGCTCGCCTTGGCGGTAGATGGGGCTAAACACCCACAACAGGCGGAGGTCGGACCTTTCGCTTTCGACCGGCGTACAGACCGCGGCGGTCGGCTGTCCGATCTCGCACGCGCGGCCAAGCGCCTCGCGAACCGCGGGCATCGACCCAAGATCCAGCCCCAGTTGAGCCGCGTTCTCTTCGCTGGGTTCGACGAAGTAGACGGGAAAGTACTGCTCGCGCTCACCCGCCGGAACGGGTCGACCGTCGGCGTCCCGTTCGAGGATCTCATACTCCCGTTCGCCTTCAAGCCGGGCACGGTCGACGTAGTCTTGCCGCCCGGAGCGAGAGACTCGCGGCACCCAACCCAATGCCTGAATGTCTGGGTGCTCAGAAATCAGGGGTTCTGAGAACGTGTGGAACTCGTGCCGCTCTACCTCGCGTG
>Ga0180429_10000883_pt1 | contig 26139 bp, 20 predicted proteins | sample SS_ome_FD_132428 | JGI IMG/M metagenome (GOLD analysis project Ga0180429, IMG submission 132428) | Hypersaline lake sediment archaeal communities from the Salton Sea, California, USA - SS_1_S_1 metaG | ecosystem: Environmental > Aquatic > Non-marine Saline and Alkaline > Hypersaline > Sediment ...
CACGATTCGGCCGGACGCGATACGTTTGTCGCCACGCCAACCTTCGCCAGGCTATCGGGGGCAACTTTCAGCAGCGAAGTGACCAACTTCGACACGGTAAAGGCCTACGCCACCGCGGGTGACTACGATGTTGCCCGGCTTTACGATTCGGCCGGCGACGACGTCTTCTGGACCACGCCCACGTTCGGAGCACTGTTGGGCGATGCGTTCCACAACCAGGCCGAAGGGTTCGAGGGCGTCAACGCCTATGTGTCGGCCGGTGGCTACGACACGGCCAAGTTCTACGATTCGGCCGGCGACGACACCTTTTACGGAACGCCCGGCGAGAGCATGATCTGGGGGCCCGGGTTCTATCATCGGGCCAAGGGTTTCGGGCGGATCGACGCCTTTGCCACTGCCGGCGGCGCCGACATCGCCCGGCTGTTCGATTCGGCCGGCGACGACACCTTCTATGGCACGCCGACCGAAAGCGCGCTGCACGGGGGCGATTTCTTCAACCGGGCGAAGTATTTCGAGCAGGTCTACGGCGATGCCGGTGCCGGCGGCGACGACAGTGCTTATCTCTACGATTCGGCACAGATCGATCTGCTCGAGGCAGAAAACAATTGGGCCCGGCTCTCGAACTCGGCGCTCGATTTTCTCTTCGAGACCACGTCCTTCGATTTCGTCGAAGCCACTGCCACCACCGATGGCGACAAGAAGGACGTTCCCCTGCTGAGCCTGCTGACGTTCGATTTGAGCCTAGCAGGGCCGTGGGTGTAGAAAAAGAAAAAGGGGTCAGGACCCTTTTTGGCATTATAGGCAATCTTCCATGGCCGACTGATGCCCTGCGTCACGCGCGGAAGGACTCTCTCGGACACCCAAATAGCCTGTCTTGCCAAAAAGGGTCCTGACCCCTTTTTCAAACTGGTCTTGACCGCGTCAGCGAGGTGATTTATACGACAACCCCCAATTCTCTTCTCTATTCTGCGTGAAAATGGAGGTGTCGCCGATGGCAGTTCTTTCCAGCGGTGCTCCAGGCAGTCGCCGCAGCAGCAGCGAAGCAAGCCACGAAGCCCGGGGCCGCCGGCTGTGTTTCGAGTCGCTCGAGGATCGGTGCCTGCTGGCGGCAGCCCCGCAATTAGTCCTTTCGGGGCTCGTCGATCCAGCCGATCTGGCTGAAGACAAGATCGCCGAGATCAACGGAACGGTCTATTTTGCCACTGAAGACCCCACTTCCGGGCGTGAACTCTGGAAGACCGACGGCACGGTGGCCGGCACCTCGCTGGTGAAGGACATCAATCCGGGCGGGGCACACTCGAATCCCGAGCAACTGACGGCCGTGGGCAGCACGCTGTTTTTCACCGCCTTCGAGCCCACCGGCGGCAAAGAACTCTGGAAAAGCGACGGCACCACGGCCGGCACGGTGCGGGTGAAGGACATCAACCTGGGCGGAGCCGACTCCGATCCCCTCTATTTGACCGAAGTCAACGGCACACTCTTCTTCAGCGCCTCTGAACCGACCGCCGCCAGGGAACTCTGGCGAAGCGACGGCACCGACGCCGGAACCGTGCTGGTGAAGGACATCAACCCGGGCGGAGCCGGTTCCAATCCGCTGTATCTGACCGACGTCAACCAAACGCTCTTCTTCTCGGCCGACACGCCGATCTACGGGCGGGAGCTATGGCAATCGGACGGAACGGCTGCCGGAACCGTGATCGCCGTGAACATCGCTCCCGGCGGAGCCAGTTCCGATCCACAGAACCTCAGCAACGTCGGCGGCACGCTCCTGTTCGACGCCGACGACGGTACCGGACGCGAGGTGTACTCGCTGGCCTCGGTGGCCGCCGACCACAGCTACTCCGTCGACAAGGGACAAACGCTTACCGTCGACAAGAACAGCGGCGTGCTGGCCAACAATACAAACGTCGACGCAGATTCGGCCACCCTGGTCACCGGCACCAGCAACGGCACGCTGACGCTCAATGCCGACGGTTCGTTTGCCTATACGCCGCCGGCAACTTTCAACGGCACCGACACCTTCACTTATCGCGCAACGGCGGACGGCGCCGATACGAACGTCGCCACGGTCACTATCGCCGTGGTGGATCCCCAGGGCGTCGTCGACTTCAAGGAACTCAGCAACCTGGATCCAGGTGCGGGCAACACCTGGTACAAGCTCAGTACGACCCGGGCGGGACTGCTCACCGCGGAAGCCACCTTCCAGGGCGCCGCCGAAAGCGTTGGGCTCCGCCTGTTCGCCGATCCACTCGATCCCCAAGCGACGCCGCTGGCCAGTTCGACGGTCGTCGACGGCAAGCCGCGGATCGACCACCCGGCCGGTGCCGCCGGTGAGACCTACTACGTCGAGTTGACCGGCACCAATCACGACGTGAAGCTGGCGCTGGCCAACCTCGTCGTACACACCGGCACAACGGTAGCCGTCCACGGCACGGCAGGCAACGACGCGTTCGAGTTCGCATCGGCCACCTCTCGGACTTTGACGATCAACGGTGTTGGCTACACGTTCACTGAGTCGCAACTGGCGACGGCCACGTTCGACGGCGGCGCGGGAAACGACACGGCCGTGCTGACGGGAGCCTCCACGGCCGAAAATGCCCTGATGGCCCCCACCTACGCCTCCTTGTACAGTTCGAGCTTTACGGTAACCGTCACCAACACGGCCGGCATTACCATCAACGGCGGAGGAGGCAATGACCAGGCCAAACTGTACGGTTCGCTGAACAACGACCTCTTCATCGGCGCGCCCGACGCCGCGTCGTTGTCCGACGGCACGACTTTCGCAAACCGGGCGGCAGGCTTCAAGCGAGTCGATGCCTTCGCCACCGTCGGCACCAATACGGCCAGACTGTACGACTCGACCGGCGACGACACATTCTACGCCAACGCGTCCGAGGCGGCCCTCGCCGGGACGAACTTCTACAACCGGGTGAAATACTTCGACCGCGTCGACACGTTCGCGCCGGCCGGAGGCACCGATTCCGCCTGGCTGTTCGGCTCCAGCGGCGACGACGCCTGCTACGCCACTCCGATAGAAAGCGCCGTCTGGGGTACCGGGTTCTTCAACCGGGTGAAGTACTTCGAGAAGGTCTACGCCGATGCCGGGGCCGGCAACGACACGGCCGGACTCTACGATTCCGCGGGAGCCGACGTGCTGGAAGCGGCCGGCAACCAGGTCGATTTGAAATACGGCGGCTCGGCCGACTACTCCATCCACATGGCGGCCTTCTCCGCGGTCGACGCCCATGGAACGGCGGCCACCGGCAACACCCACAACATCACGCTGCCACTGCTGTTCGTCTTGAACCTGCTGGGCGACTGGGGTCCGTAGAGCGTGGAATAGTCGTTGTTCGCTCCGCGAACAAACGTCGGGTCGCTCCGCGAACAGAACGCAGTGCGCCACTGTTTGCAAGCAGTGCCAGTTCGCAAATAAACGCTGGTTCGCGGAGCGAAGCACGACTATCCGGTGGTGAATCATGCGTTTCAGCAGCACCTTAATCGTGAAATGTGCAATGATGATGGGCTGCTTCGGGGTCTGTCTGCTTGCCGCAATCTATTCTCGGGCAACCCATTCAGCCGGCTCGTTTCCCTGGTACAGCATCATTCCGCCGGTGCTCGCGGTGATGCTTGCAGTGGTCACCGGCCGCATTAGGCCAAGCTTGGCGGCCGCCGTGATCAGCGGTGGGTTTCTTGCCGCCATTGCCGACTCCAATGGATTTGCCGTTTGGCTGGCTAACGCGCTCGGCCGGACATGGCTGTTTGCGATCCAAACCGTCTGGCTCCCGGAATCGGGTACGTTCAACACGGGTAACGTGCGGATCCTCCTCTACGTGGTCCTGATCATGACCATGATCTCGGTGATGCTGGCGGCAGGCGGTCTCCAAGGAGTGGCCCGCCGGCTGGAGAAGTATGCCCGGTCGGCGCGGTCGACCCAACTGGCAACCATGGCCCTGGGGTTGGTGATCTTCATCGACGACTACGCCAACACGATGATCGTCGGGGCAACGATGCGCGGCGTCACCGACCGCCAACGCATCAGCCGGGAGAAGCTCGCTTTCATCGTCGACGCCACGGCCGCGCCGGTGGCGGGCATTGCGGTTTTGAGCACGTGGATCGGCTATGAGGTAGGGCTGCTATCAGGGGCGGCACGATCGCTGGGCGTTGCCAAAGACGGCTACGAGATCTTCTTCGACGCGATCGGCTTTCGTTTCTATTGCATTTTGATGATCGCGTTCGTGTTTCTCAATGCCTGGTCCGGACAGGACTTCGGGCCCATGGCCAGGGCCCAGCGGCGTGCCGAAGCAAAGGGAAGAACACCGAACGAAAGAACACCGAACGGAAAAACAAGCTCCGCGATTCCGGATGCCTTTGCGTCTGCCGGGTCACATCCGGAGGGTCGCGCTTCTGCGTCGGTCGCCGTTGTGCCCATGTTGGCCCTGCTGGCCGTTTTTCTGGCCGGAATCTGGATCGGCGGAAGTCCCGACGCCTCGCCGCAGCGTGGGCCTTGGGCCATTCTGCACATGTCCGCCTGGCGCGGCGCCCTCGGCAAGGCCGACAGCATCCTGATGCTCGTGTATGCCTCCTTGACGGGCCTACTGGCGGCGGTCGCATTGGCCAAGACCGTGGCGCGAGTCCCTATTGCCGCAATCGTCAAAGCCGCGGTGGTGGGTGCCAAGAGCAGCATGTTGCCCGTGGCAATACTTGCGCTGGCCTGGGCACTGAAAGGGGCATGTGACGAATTGCAGACGGGGCAATACCTTGCCGCCGTCCTGGGAAAGTCGCTCCGGCCATGGGTGTTCCCGGCGCTCGTGTTCGTGGTTTCCGGACTGACCTCCTTCGCCACGGGCACGAGTTGGGGAACCATGGCCATCCTGATTCCGACCGCGATTCCGGTCGCGTTCAGCTTGGATGGGAACGTCTACGGAACGCTGACCGTGGTCAGCGTGGCTGCCATCCTCGACGGGGCCATCTTCGGCGACCATTGCTCGCCGCTGTCGGACACGACTATTATGAGTTCCACGGCGTCCTCTTGCGACCACCTGGCTCACGTCGCCACGCAAACTCCGTACAGCCTGTGCGTTGCCGCGATCGCGTTGGGAGTTGGCTACCTGCCTGCCACGCTAGGTGTGCCGGGTTGGTGCAGCGTCGCGATCGGCGTTGTGTTGCTGGCGTCGCTCTTTTTCTACCTAAAGGCGGTCGATAGATAGCTTTCCGGTTCCGTCAGGTCGTTTAACCCGTAGCCGTTGGCAAATCCTGGCAAATTCGGCTTTATGCTTGCACGGCGGGTCGATTCTTGGGATCATGATGGTCAATAGCTCAGTCTCACCCGGAGGATGTACCATGACCCGTTCAACGCGTCGCGATTTCTTCAAACATTCGATCTCTTGCGTGGCCGCCGCGTCGGCGGCCGGACCACTTTGCGGCAGGTTGTGCTCGGCTGCCGAGAAGCCCGGCTCGAAAATGAAGCTCGGGCTGGTTACTTACCTTTGGGGGCAAGATTGGGACCTGCCCACGCTGATCACGAATTGCGACAAGTCCGGCGTGCTGGGTGTCGAACTGCGAACCACCCATCGACACGGCGTCGAGCCCAGTTTGAACGCCGTCCAGCGCAAAGAAGTAAAGCAACGTTTCGACGACAGTCCGGCGGTGTTCGTCGGACCCGGCAGCAACGAGCGGTTCGACGATCCCGATCCGGCCGGGCTCACCGCCGCCATCGAGGCCACGAAGGCCTTCGTGCGGCTGAGCCACGATTGCGGCGGCAGCGGCGTGAAGGTCAAGCCGAACAGCTTCCACAAAGACGTCCCGCGCGAGAAGACCATCGAGCAGATCGGAAAATCGCTCAACACCGTGGGCGAGTTCGCCGGCGACCACGGCCAGGAAATCCGTCTGGAAGTGCACGGCTCTTGTTGCGAGTTGCCCACGATCAAGGCGATTATGGAGGTGGCCGACAATCCCAACGTAGGCGTCTGCTGGAACTCGAACGGCCAGGACCTTGCCGGCGAGGGCCTGGTGCACAACTTCAACCTGGTCAAGGACCGCTTCGGCGCCACGGTCCACGTGCGCGAGTTCAACGTCGGCAGTTACCCCTACGCCGAGTTAGTGAAACTGCTGGCCGGCATCGACTATGCCGGCTGGATACTGCTGGAGTGCCGCACCCGGCCGAAGGACCGCGTTGCCGCGTTGATCGAGCAACGCGAACTCTTCGAGCAGATGCTGGCGAATGCCGGTTCTGGGATAGGATCCTAATCGGAACCGGCCGGCGAAAACGCCATTGACGCTTGCATGGGATAGGCGCACGTGCAGCCGGAACTGGCTTCGGGAATCAACAGCAGTCCGCCGGCCGGTATCATGTTGATCCAGCAGCCCGGGCGGCTGATCGTGGTCACTTTAGTCGGGTTGCCCGTGGTCAGATCACATGCGGCCGGGTTGCTGGCCCGAAAGTAGAAGGTCGACGCCGAGGCCGAGACTTGCCCGCAACCGCGTCCGCCACGCTGCAGCCGCCACCCGGCGACCGGTTCTCCCGTATCGAGCCGCCACGCGAATGGTTCCAGGTAGACGGTATTGCCGACGATAACCGGGTGCTGCTCTTGTTCCCCGTGGCTGCCGCCGGCGCCGCGGCCGTTGGTCATCGACTGTTGCCACGCGGCGTCGCCCGTCTTGGCGTCGATTGCCTTTAGATCGTACCAGACGCGTCTCTCCTGATTCCGCGTGCCGGAGACGATCAGCTTTCCGTTGGCGTAGCAGCCGTGGACCCGGTGCTGCAGGGCGCCAAGATCGATCGGTTTGCTCCAAGCGATTGCACCGCTGGTCATATCCAGGGCGAGAACCCTGGCCCCACGCCCGAACAGATCGCTCAGTTTTGAGCGCCCGTCGCCTTTGGTGAGGGTATCGCGGTTGTCGCTTTCGACGAAATAGATCCGGCCGTCGCCGATGCTGATCGTGGAGTTGACAATAGCCCCACGGCTGGCTTGGTATTTCCAGGCCAGTTGCCCGGTGTGCCGGTCTAGACGCAGTAGCGAGCGACTGGTGGGCAGCGGCACGAAGTCGTAGTACGTGCCGCTGATTGCCGCCCGCGAGTGACCCGTTTGCGACGCGCCCGGCATCGTGGCGCTGCCGAACAGCGACTGGCCGACGACGGCGGCGTAGCCCCAGTGTCGCGGGCTGCCGTCGGCGGCCGGGGGCACTTTGAAAGAGGAGACTTTCTCGCCCGATCGCACGTCCAGGGCGAGGCATCGATCGAGTGTAAGCAGATAAAGGACGTCGGCGGCGGCGGCCATGTGTCCGGCGTCCAGCGTGGCCCCGATGCGGCGGAAGTCGGCCAACTCGCGTTGCCAGATAATCGTGCCGTTGTAGGCATCGATCGCAAAGACACGATTGTTGCCGGGCACGAACAGCCGCCCCCCGGTGTAGAGCGGTGAGAAGGTTCGGTGATGGCGGTCGACCATGTTGCGAGGGCCCGGGCTGCCAAACCATTGCAGCACCAGCCGATCGCCGATGCGGGTATCGCCGCTGCAGGCCGTGTTGGCCGGATCGGCATAGGCGTGCGTCCAGCGGCCGGCACCGGGTAGCGAGCCGGTCTGCAATGTCGCCCAGAATCCGCCCTCGCGAGTGATCTTCCAGGATCGGTCGGCCGACGACGTGCCCAGCCAGGCGCGAAACTTCTCCTCATCAAGTAACGGCCCATCGTCGTTGTTAGCTCCGCGAACAAAACGCCGGTTCGCGGAGCGAGCCACGGCCTGCCCGAGACAAACCGTGCCCCCCTCGGGCCTGAGCACTCGCAAGATTTCTTTCGAGTTGCCGGGCAGCGTGCCGGACAGTGCCGTGGCATCGGAAACGATCAAGTTGAAGAGCCTCGCGCCGTACGGCAGCCGTTGGGAAGTGCCGTGGTGCATCACCGCCCGGCCGTATAGACCGGCACCATCGAGCAGGCGACGCGCCGTTGCAACCTTGTCGGCGTCGTCTTCCAGCCCGATCACCTGCAGTCGGCTGCGTCGGGCAAGCTCGTACACCAGCCGGCCGTGTCCGGCGTCGAGCACCAGGCAGTAGCCCCGGGTAACCTCGGTTCGCCTGAGAATCTGCTCCGCCAAAGAGACGTAGAATTCCCGAGTGGCGTCGTCGCGATAAGAAAACGGCTCGTCCGGCGGGGCGACGGTATCCGCCGCCGGCGACCGGTTCGGCCGTGGGGCGGAAAAACAGTAGATCTTGCCGCGATCAGTGCCGACGAGCAGATGTCCGTCGGCCACGGCCAGCGAGTATGCCCGGCCTTCGACCGGAGCCGTCCAGAACGGCGCGCTCTCACCCGAGCGAAAGGCAGCCACTTCGTCCTCGCCACCGGCAAATCGGGTATCGCCGGCGGCTATCAGGGCGTACGGATATTCTGCGGGTGGACCCTCCGGCGAAGCCGACTTCGCCGCGCCGCGCCGTTGCAGCTTGGCAAACGACCTTGGCGATGTTCGGCCGGTGCCGACGTAGAGTTGCCCCTGGCGAATTTCCAGGTAGCCTTGCGGCGAGAACTTCATCGCATCGCGCGAAAGCTCTCGTCCGGTTGCCGCGTCGAGCACGAGTTGGAATGCACCCTGCTTGGGAAACAGTCCGGCCGTCAGTCGGGCGGTGCCGTCGACGATCAGCACACCGGAGCGAACCGGCTGGACCGAGATCATTCGGCCGTTGCCGGGAATCCGGCGGTCGGTTCCCGCCGCGCGTTGTTTCCAGAGCAGGCGTCCGCGGGCGGCGTCGAGGCAGTAGGCATGACCGTCGTCGCTGCCGAAGTAGACCCGGCCGGCGTCGATGGTCGGGGCCAGCCGAATCGGTCCTTCGGCGAAGAAAGTCCACAACGGCCGGCCAGTCGTAGCGTCGAGACAAACCAGCTTGTCGTCGGTCGAAGTGCCGAAGTAGACCCGGCCGCCGGCCGCCGCGACGTGATACGCCCGATCGTAGGTACACAGTGCCGGCAGGTCCGTCTTGCGATGCCAGAAGTCCTGCTTCGCCGGCGGCGGCCACGCCGGGCTGGGAGGACGCCGGGCTGTATATACCCATTGCAGACCGAGCGGCGGAGTCAACTGCTCGTCGGTGGTACCGCTACGGGCACTATCGTGCCGGTACGTCGGCCAATCGGAACCGGCGGCCGACGGCGTTGCCAACGGCGCCGCGGCCAGCAGCATCACAAGTGCTGCTCGCCGGGTTGCGCAAGCACCTTCTTGCCAAAAGGTACGGTCGTCGCTGGGTGTTTTTGCTGGCATAGCTTCGGCCCCTCATGCCGAATACCGGGCCGGCTGACGGCCCAGTGAAAAAGACCGTTGAGCGCGGACGCTCACCAGACCGGTATTCTAGACCGCACGGCTTCTCACCGCAAGCTTCGCCACACAGGAGAGACGGCCCCCGGGCGTAGCGCACGGCGGGGCTTCTAACCCAGCAACCGGTTGACGCTGTTGAGTAACCGGTCCATGGCGAACGGCTTGCGAATGTAGTCGTCCACACCGAGCATTTCGGCATAGGCCTTGTGCCGGCTGCCCTCGTTCGCGGTAACCATGATCACGCGTAGCGGGATCCGCCGCGTCCGGCGTAGTTTCTCCAGCACGAGAAAACCGCTCCGTTTGGGCATCATCATGTCGAGGATCACCAGGTCCGGGTCGTCGCGTTCGGCCAATGCCAGGCCTTGGTTTCCATCCCGGGCGATGCAGATTTCGTATCCGCTGGCCTCCAAGGCTACCTGCATCGATTCGACGATCTCGCGGTCGTCGTCGACCAGAAGGATCCGCTTTTTGCGGTCTTGTTTCGGTTCATCGGTGGTTTTTTCGTCGGCCATGGCTCATTTACCTTTCGGGCTGTGGCGGGGCCCACAGACGTGACTTCTCCCCTAATGATATATTGCTAGTTCAATTCGTCCGGATTTGCAAGGGGGTGAACCGGCAAACGCGGCACCGATGCCCCGCGGCATCGCCCGATCTGCATTTTCCCGCCCGGCATTTTTCAGTGTCCATCGTCCTGTCGAAACGGAAATGTCGGCCCTTCTGTCGGGTGACACGTACCAACGTACTGGAGTATACTGTCCTTTGCACGAGATTCCAACGTTTGTCGTTCGTAGTACCGGCTTCATCCGGAATATGGGGCATCTCGGCGTGCCCTGGCAAGGCATTTGCCGCCTGAAGACGGTACTACAAACGGGACCCAAACGGTCGAAATAGGTGGTTGCCGGTTTGTACTCCAGCACATTTGCGGCGGCAGCCCGTGTCTTGCACTACAGAAAGGACGTAGCCTGATGAAACGCGTTTCTACTTGGATTGTTACGATTGTACTGCTCACCTTCAGCCTGTCGCGCGCCGCGGAAGCTGCCCAAAGTGAAGGCTGGGTTTCACTCTTCGACGGCAAAACGCTCTCGGGCTGGAAGGCCGCCGAACATCCCGACTCGATCACCGTTCGCGACGGGGCGATCGTTCTCGACGGCCCTCGCGCGCACCTTTTCTATACGGGGGACGTCGCCGGCGCCGATTTCAGGAACTTCGAGCTGAAGGCCGGCGTGATGACTTCGCCCGGGGCCAATTCCGGACTCTACTTCCACACCCGCTATCAGGAGACCGGCTTCCCGTCAAAGGGATACGAGGTCCAGATCAACAACACACACGCCGGGCACGGCGACTATTACGAATTCAAGAAGACCGGCAGCCTCTACGGCATACGGAACCAGTTCAAGAGCATCGTGCGCGACAACGAGTGGTTCACCGTGCACGTTATCGCCGAGGGCAAGCGGATTCGGGTCTCCGTCAACGGCACTCCGGTCGTCGACTACACGGAACCCGGCGAGCCGGCGCGAATCGGCAGAGACGGTGGCCGGTTTCTTTCCCACGGGACTTTCGCCCTGCAGTGCCACGACCCGAAGAGCAAGGTTTTCTTCAAGGACTTGCTGGTAAAACCCTTGCCCGACGATCTGTCACCCGCCGCCAAAGAACTACCGGCCGTGGACCGGCGGTATCGCCAGATCCTTGATCTGCAGCGGCGGAACTTTCCGTTGATCGATTTTCACGTCCACCTCAAAGGCGGCCTGACGCTGGAAGAGGCGCTGGCCAATTCCCGGAAGACGGGAATCAACTACGGGATCGCCCCGAACTGCGGGCTGGGCTTCCCGATCACCGACGACGAGGGCATCTACAAGTTCGTCGAGAGCATGAAGGGCCGGCCGGCCTTCTTGGGAATGCAGGCCGAGGGACGCGAATGGGTGAACCTGTTCTCCAAGGAGGCGATCGGCAAGTTCGACTACGTCTTCTCCGACGCAATGACCTTCACCGACGACCGCGGCAAACGCATTCGCCTGTGGGTCGAGAAAGAGGTTGCCTTCGACGACAAGCAAGCGTTCGTCGAGATGTGCGTCGACAAGATCGTCTCGGTGATCAGCAACGAACCGATCGACGTCTACGTCAACCCGACGTTCCTGCCGGCCTGCATTTCCGACGAGTACGACGTGCTTTGGACGCCGCGGCGGATGCAGCGCGTCATCGACGCGGCCGTCAAGCACGACGTGGCCATCGAGATCAACGCCCGACATCGTATCCCCAACGTCGCCTTTATCAAGCGGGCGAAGGCGGCGGGTGTGAAGTTTGCTTTCGGCACCAACAACGGCGGAAAGGAATTAGGGCGACTCGAATACTGCCTCGACGTTGTCGAGCAGTGCGGCTTGACTTGGAAGGATATGTTCGTGCCGGGGCGATAGGTCAGAAAAAGGGGACAGGCACCGTCGGCAAACGCCCCGACCACTTCAAAACCAGGCTCTCGACGGAGCCAGTCCCCATTTCCGGACTCCCGTCTTTACAGTATGAGTGACTACTATACGGCGAGACGACTACCATGCGGGCCTATCTCCATTTGCACGTCCGTTTCTTCAGCCGGTGGTCACCGTGGCAATCGGTGCAGTACTTCTCTTTCGTGGTGCCGGCCAGGAAATCTTTGTGCTCCAGCTTTCCGAACTTCTCCGCGGTGTGACACTCGTAGCAGAACGAATTGATCTTGTTCCGCGGATACATCTTCTCGGGCGCCGTGCCGTTTCCGCCCGAGGCCCACGATTCGTCGGCGATGTGCTCGTCGCAATTGCCGTGACAATCGGCGCAGCCGATGTTGGCCTTGGCGTGCACCACGGCCAGCTTCTCGTCGACGTAGTTCAGGTGGCAATGATGGCAGCGGCTGTTGTCGGCCACCAGTTTTTTCTCACCGGTGGGATCGTCATCGTCCAACAACAGTGGCGGATCATCGTCCAGCAGCAGCGGCGGATCGTCGTCGAGCAACAGCAAGGGCTCGTCGTCGGTCTTCTCGGGCTTGGCGTCTTTGCCCGACTGCCCGGCTTCCGACTGCTCGGCTTCCGACTTCTCGGTCTGGCGGCCGGCCGCCATTCGCTGGAAGTGCCCGGTCAGCGCAACCACCACAATCAACATCAACGCAACGACGGCATATCTCATACGTACTCCCAGTCCTTAAGCCAGTGATACTTCTGCGGCAGGTTTGCCCACATTTGCTTGCCGACCCCGCTGAGTTCGGCCTTTTCTTTGGTGTCGAGTTGTCGGCGTTCCACGACGGCCTTGGCCACGTTGTCTACGTGTTCGAGGGAGTTGAGGCCGGGAATCGGAATCACCGTGTCGCTGTGCAGGATGTAGCGGAGCGCCAGGCGCGCGCGGCGATTGTTCTCTTCCTGGTCGCCGCGGAAGAGCGAACCGGCCCCGTAGGGCTTGATGCCGAACGCGCCCACGTCGCACTTCTTCAGCGCCTCGAACATGCTGTCGGTAGGTGCCCGCTTGCTCATGGTGGTGAAGGGGAAGCAGACGCAGTCGATCTGCGGGAAGTACTCGATCATGAACTGGATCCAGCGCCGGTCGTGGGTCGAGAACCCGATGAACCGGGCCTTGCCCTGCTTCTTGGCCGTTTCCAAGGCGTTTACCATCTCGCAGGCAGTGTCGAACGTGTGCCTTCCGCCCGGTTCGTAGCAGGTGATCCGCCACAGGTCGGTAAACTCCTGGTTCGACTCTTGCAGCAGGTTATCGAGCGATTCGAGCAGCTTCTTCGAGGTGCGGTACTCTTCCCGGCGGATTTCTTTTCCGCAATACGACAGGGCCAGGTACATCTTGTCGCGTCGTCCTTCCAGTGCCTTGGAGTCGCGAACGACCTCGTGTCGGCAGCAGGCGTCGATGTAGTTGATGCCGATATCGATCGAGCGGCTGACGATCTCGTTGCGCTGCTCCTGGTTGCTTCGGGAGTGCCCGCCCAGCCCGACTGCCGAAAACATCAGGTTGGTGGAACCTTGACGGCGGTACTCCATGTTCTGGTTGTAGTTGAGGATCTTGGACGTGTCGACGGTCGTCGGCTCCGCGGCCCGGACGACTTGTTCGGCGGCGGCAAGTCCGGCCGCCACGCCCGCGGCGACCTTTGCACTCTCGCCGATAAATTCCCGTCGCGATACGCGTTTGTTATCCATCGTTTTTCCTTTTGGTTTGTTACTTTTTCTCGAATAGGTTCTTTATCTCTTCTTCACTGAGGGACCGATCGTAGATACGAACGTCATCGATCGCGCCGTCGAAGCGCCGGCCGATGCGGACGTCGATGTCGCTGCCGGTGTCGACGGGCCACAGGTCGAGCAGGCCGATGTCGTGGATCTTGGCCGGCACGCCGTCGACGTAGAGCTTCACGCTGTCGTGCAGATTAGGCGGATCGCCTTCTTCGACCACTGCCGCCACGTGATGCCACTTTTCGTCGTTCAGCATGTCGTTGACGTAGAGATATCCACCGCTGGGGGTTACGCCCACGCGGCCGCGAATGAACGTCAATAACCACATTTGTCCGAAATCATCCGTCCCCCAAGCGACGAGTTCGCCCCTGGTGCTCTTGCTCTTGATCCAGGCGGCCACGGTTCGAGGTTGGGTGCCGGCGACGCCTTTGAATCCGGTAATCTCGACCATGCCATCCTTGCCGTCGAATTGGAGGGCCTTTGCGAATCGCCCCTCGACCAGATTTGTCTCGGCCGACAGACCGCCCTGTAACGTGCCGTCGTGGCCTTTCTTCGAAGCGTCGGCGACCGTGTTGTCCGACACGGCGTCGAACTTCCACCAGCCGACCAGATTGGGGTCTTCGTCCAGGGTGGCCGTCGACTGTGCCCACGCGTTGGCGGTCAGACCAAGCAACAAGGCAACGACCAAGAAAGCAAGTAAGTTTCTCCCCATCGTGATTTCTCCTGTGTTTGCTGTTTTTCCACGGGTATGATTACACGATTACAATCCTATTCTGCTAATATACCAAACACATACCGGTCAGGCAAGCGTCTAATGGTGCTCGGGCGTCGGTCGTTTGTTGCACATTGCGCTGCCTTCGGCTATCATGACGACCGTTGGCCGGTGACTGAGGGGCGACCGGCAAACAACATCCTCGTTTGACCCTTGGCCGAAGGCGACGGTTGTTCTGCAAAGGGACCACGTATCCAACGGCCTTCGGCTTCGGGTTAAACGACCTGATAGAAACCAGAAAGATGTTTATCCAGCAAGGGAGCAACCCATGAGATGCATGCCGGTTGTGCCGTCGTTGGTTCTCGGTGCTTTTCTAGTTTCCAACCTCCCGGCCGCCGAGGAAAAACAGCCGGCCTGGAAGCCGCTGATGGACGGCCGAACACTCAGCGGCTGGCACAAGGTGGGTGATGGCGAGTGGGCCGTCGAGGGGGGTGCGTTTGTCGGTCGAGCCGACAAGACGCGCCTCTACGGCCTGCTGGTAAGCGACGAGAAGTTCAAGGACTTCACCGTGCGGCTGAAGTTCAAATGTCTCTCGGGCGACAGCGGTTTCTATATCCGCACGATCATCAAAGAGCCGGAGAAGGCCCATGGGCTGCAGGTCCAAGTAGGCCGCGCCGGCAGCGGCGTCGGCGGCATTTACGAAAGCTACGGCCGGGCGTGGCTCGAACGGCCGACCGTCGAGCAGGAGAAGCAACTCCTCGACGAAGATGATTGGAACGACATGACCATCGACGCGGTCGGCGGAAACGTCATGGTCGAGGTCAATGGCGTCAAGACCGCCGAGTTGAAGGACGATCCGAGCCGCGCCGAGGGTCACTTCGCCCTGCAAATGCACTCGGGGTGCGTCATGTTGGTTATGTTCAAGGACATTGAGATCCTCGACAAACCGGCTTCACGAAAATGACCATGGACCTCTCCATTCACGACACTAAACAGCAGCTTGGCCGAGAAGCCGCTGCGGACGGGGCCGACGCAATCCGCCGGGCTATCGAGCAACGCGACCGGGCCAACATCATCCTGGCCACCGGGGCCTCGCAGTTCGACATGCTCGAAGCGCTGGTCGCGTCGCAACAGATCGACTGGAGCCGAGTGACCGCGTTTCACCTGGACGAATACGTGGGCATGGCCGCCACGCATCCGGCCTCGTTCCGCCGCTACCTGAAAGAGCGTTTCGTCGATCGGCTGCCGCAGCCGGCGGCGGCGTTTCACTATCTCGATGCACAGACCGATCCCGAGCAGGAGTGTCGTCGGGTGGGAGAAATCATCACCCGGCACCCGATCGACGTGGCCTTCATCGGCATCGGCGAGAACGGACACCTGGCGTTCAACGATCCGCCGGCCGACTTCGAGACCGAACAGCCGTACATCGTGGTCGATCTGGATGAGGCCTGCCGTCGTCAGCAGCTTGGCGAGGGGTGGTTCGCCACTCTCGAAGATGTTCCTCGGCGCGCGATCTCGATGTCGATTCGGCAGATCATGCTTTCGGCCGCGATCATCTGCACCGTGCCCGATCGGCGAAAGGCCGAAGCGGTCAAGGCGGCGGTCGAGGGGCCGGTGACGCCGGACCTCCCGGCCTCGATCCTGCAGCAGCACGCGGCGGCGACGATCTACCTCGACGGCGATTCGGCCGCGTTGCTTTCGGCCGGCGGCGGGCAATGAACAATTTCGCGGTTCTGGGTGGTCTTGTAGGAAGCGACTCCAGTCGCCGATGGCAAGGCCGGAATTTACTTCAGTCGGCGACTGGAGTCGCCTCCTACAGGAAACCAACACCCGAAAGCTGAACCCCGGCACCCCCCCTTGCCACGAAGCGACGGTGGCCGGAAAATGATGTTTTGAGGATGTTTTCTGCATCGATTCCCTCTACCCCGTATGGACCATCTCATGGCCGCCAATGCTCGCGTGATCCTCTCCGGCTTCGCCGACGAGGCCGCCAATCAGAAGACCGCCGTTCAGCAGTTTGCCGCCTTTGCGGCGCTGGGGCTGCAATACTACAGCATCCGGTTCATCGACGTCGGCAACGGCATCAAGAACGCGATGAAGTTGACCAAGACGGAGATCGCCAAGGTGAGGCACTTGCAGAACGAGTATGGGCTGAACGTCTCGTCGATCGGCTCGCCGATCGGCAAGGTCAAGTTGCTTGACGTCGACGACGGCACACACAACGCCTATGTCCCCTTCAAGCGATACCTCAACCGCGACGTGAAGAAGGCCTGCGAGTTGGCCCACGCCTTCGAGGCCAAGCTGATTCGAGGGTTTTCGTTCTACCACCCCAAGGGAAGCGACCCGCAAGAGCACCTGCCGCAAGTGATCGACCAGTTGGGGCAGATCGCCGAGACCTGCCACCGCAGCGACCTGACCTTCGGACTCGAGATCGAAGCCAACCTGGTCGGCGGCAACGGACACCTGTTGGCCGAAATCCACCGCAAGGTGAACCATCCGGCCATGGTGCTGATTTTCGACGCGGCCAACGTCCTCGTGCAAGGATACTCGGCGGCCGAACTGTTCGAACAGTACCAGGCGATGCGCCCCGGACTGGGCTGGCTGCACATCAAGGACTACTGCAACCCTCAGGCGGCCGGCAAGGGTGCCCACGTCGACGAAGAGACGCTATGGAACTTCGCGCCCGCCGATTCCGGCGACAGCGCCCACGAGGCAATCCTGCGCGACTTCAGCCGCACTCTGCCCGCACTGGAACGGAAGCTTCGCCGCCGCGGCATACCGGGCGTGTTCCTCGACCTGGAACCGCACGTCAAGGGCGGCGGACAGTTCGGCGGATTCAGCGGACCGGACGGCATGGGTGTAGCCCTGCGAGGGCTCTGCAAAGTGCTCGACTACGTCGGCATCGACTATCACCTGCGCGATTTCGACGACGTGAAGGCGTCGCGGGGGTTCTAGAGCCTGCTCGTAGTGACCGCATTCATGCGGTCTTGCGCGGGGCTGCGCCGCACGGCCCCGATGAATCGGGGCTTTACGTACGGTAGCGGAACCCGCAAGAACTGCTACGAACCTCTCTTGCCGCCACGAAATTCTCGCGAATTCCGCTACGGATCTTCGCGCTGGGGAGGTTCTTCGCCGACGACCGATACGTCGACCGCTTCGAGGCCGTCGTCATCATCATCTTCGTCGTCGCTTGGCGCGTCGTCGGCCTCCCAGCCGGGTCGATCCGACCTGGCGGCCTTTAAGCGGCTGGTGGCAACAGTGTACTGGGCGATCCAGAGCAACGACACAACGAAAATCACCATCGCCGAGTAGAAAGCCGTCATCGCTGCCGTCCCCTCCATCGCCGTCGACATCCATGCGGTGAGGACACCGGCGAGAACTGTTGCTACTATCGTTAGCATCTCGCCGCGCGCGGTGATCGCCATCTTCTTCTGATTGTAGCGCGTGATGGCACTTTGGGCCGAAAAGTTGGCCAGCTCGCGCATGGCCGATAAATCCACTTGCTTCTCCGGCGCAACTGTCCGGGCAACTACGCTCTCCGGCTTGTCGATAGGCGCGTCGGGCGCAGATGCGGCCGGTTCGCCGGGCTTGGTGTCGGCCATGGCGTCCGGATCGGCAGTTTCCGGCGACGGCGATTCCGCCGAGGATTCCCCCGCTTCCCGTGGCTTCCCATCTATCGCCCTGACACGTTGCATCAATCGTGTCATGTAGTCGTCGATCGACTCCTCTCCTTCTTCCTCCGTCTTTTCAGGCGACAATGAAGATGACTGCGCCGCCTCGCCCGGCGACGGTGAACATACGCTTGCCTCGGTCTCCGGCGGCGCCTCCGTTCGTTCAGGCTCTTGCTCCAAGTCCGTCTGTTCCGGCTCGTCGCCATCGAGCAGATCTACCGAGCCCATTCGCTGCAGAACGGCATTGAGATCTACCGGCGCACCAGACGATGACTGTGAAGTCTCGGGGACCTCCCGTGGCTCGGGCTCGTCCGCCTCGTCGATTCGCTGCCGCTCGTCCGCGACGCTCTCTTCCCATTCACGACGTTGCTGCTCGAACTCCTCACGCCGTGCTTCGAACTCCTCTTGGAGATCAACCAACCGCACGGCCTGTTCGTCGAGTTGCTCACGCTGCCGCTCCAGCTTCGCCATTCGAGCATCGAACTGCCGGGTCTGCTCGGCGGTCTGCGTATCGCCGGCCTCTCGTTCGGCCTGCCAGCGGTGGCGTTCTTCCTCCAGCGCGTTGCGGCGGGACTCCAATTCGGCCCAACTGCCGTCGATCTCCGCGCTTCGCTCGGCAAGCTGCTTCTCCGCTTCTGCTCGTTCCGCTTCCCACTGCCGGCGCTGTTGCTCGAGTTCTTGGCGCTGTTGCTCGAGTTCGGCATTGTCAGCATCAGCCTGCCGGGTCTGCTCGGCGGTCTGCGTATCGCCGGACTCTCGTTCGGCCTGCCAGCGGCGGCGTTCTTCCTCGAGCGTGTTGCGGCGGGACTCAAGTTCGGCTTGACGGGAATGAATCTCCTCGTTTCGATCGTCGAGCCAACGTTCTGCTTCTATCCGCTCAGCTTCCCAGTGCTGTTGTCGCTGCTCGAACTGTTGCTGTTGCCGTGCCAGTTCGGCGGCGCGGGCGTCGAGTTGGGTACTCTTCTCGTCGAGACGCTGCTTCTTGAGCCGTTGCTCTTGGTCGGCGGCGGGTCTTGAAGGCTGGGCCGTTCGGCAGTGGCCCGGCTCTACCACCTCCAGTTCAACTCGCCCTACACTGAGCCGGTCGCCGGCCGACAGATCGGCGTCGGTGAAGGCATATCCGTTTAGACGGGTGTCGGTCGCCCAGCGTCGAACCACGGTGCCGCCAGTGCCACGAAGAATCAGGCAATGCAGCGGTTGTATTCCTCGGGCGCGAAGTCGCAGGGTACATCGAGAGGCGGAGCCGATCGTGCACTTGTCGGATTTCAATCGCACGATTTGGCCGTCGCGGGACGAACCACAAACGCGAAAAACCAAGTCGCCGGTTACGGTGTCCGGCTTCGACGGGCACACTACACTGCTATCAACCATAATTGGCTTTCCACCTAAGAGATGTAGCCGGGATAAACCCCAGCGGCCTCACGCGTGGCCAGCGGGGAGATCGCTCGTTGTTCTAAACCCTCTACACCATTTAGCTTGCGTATTGGTGGCGGTCAAAGCGGCGGTGCCCCCCGTAGCCGGTATCGCCGCGTTTGGACAAAAACGGCTGTATATCCTTGTCGGTTTTGTCGATTATCCGATAGCGACGCGGGATTCGACCGGTTCGTTCGGCCACGGATGTTCAGGCGGCGTGAACCGGTTTCCCGGCGAAAGTGTCCGGTGAAATCAGCAAAAAAGGTTTGCAGGGCACGTGGGAGCCGCGGCGGGGACGGTTGGTCGTAACACTAGTGGGGAGAACAAGTTACGGCGAATACGGTGCCCCGCGACAGCAGCCGGAAACAAAGATCTGGGTTTTCGATCCCCACAGGGACATTAAGCGTACTATAGTTTGGTTGCTGCAAGGGGGTATATCGATAGAAAGAGGGCTTCCGGCAGCGGCTTTTTTTGGAACAACAACAAGAGAAAGAGGAGGGTTCGGCAGAGGCTACTCTGAAGGGGGGCAAGTCCTTCAGTGCGGCCATGATCGGACGCTGAGGTGAAAGTCTTATGAGCCGCAAAGATGCGATCTTGAACATGCGTCAGGTCTTGATTAAGCGACGCGATGCGTTGCGTACCGCCCTGGCCGGTGACTTGAGCTTACTGAAAGAACTGAAGGCACAGACTACAGGTGACGTGGTCGACGCCGCTCTGGATTGCGTACAGGACGAGATCAGCTCTCAGCTTGCCGAAGTAGAAAGCCGAGAGTTGGCCCGAATCGAGTACGCTCTGGAACGCATGCGAGACGGACACTACGGTATCTGTGAGGGCTGCGGGACAAGCATCCCCATGGCTCGACTGAACGCGCTGCCCTACGCCACCTACTGCATCAAGTGCCAGCGGGAGGCAGAACGACAAGGTGCCACTTCTCCCGCAGACGTCGACTGGAGCAGATTGCTCGAGACACCTGCCGGCGACGGGGAACTGTCGATCAACGACATCGAAATCGACGTTTCTTGATTTCCAGCGTCGCATTCGGTAGACTCTTGTGGGGAGTCTGTTGTTCCACAAAGAGTTTGAGGTTCAGTTCATGTCTCGACATCGCCTGCACGACCTTAATTCTCTGCCTTGCGCAGCCACCGTAATCTGCCTGATCGCCGCTTCTTTACTGTCCTTCTCCGCCTGGCGAGCAACTTGGGCCCAAAACGCGGCGCCCGCCGCGCTGAAACGTAGCGGACCGATCACACCGGAAGAAAGGGCGGAGTTGTATCAGACGCTCAGACGGCACACCGCCGTGCTCGAAGCCCAGGCCGCGGTGGTCAAGAGTGTCGCCAAACTGATCGGCCCAACCGTTGTCTACATCGAAGCCGACGTGCCCTCCACGGCGCGAAACACTCATAGTCGTCGTCACGTCGAGGAGGCCGGCTCAGGTGTGACTATCCTTTGGAAGGGAAAGCACTACGTGCTGACCAACCGGCACGTCATTCGCTATTCATCGCTCAGCGGGATCAAGATCAACCTGGCCGACGGGCGGATGGTCCATCCGCTCAGGGTCTGGACGGACCCCGACACCGACATCGGCGTGATGCTGATCGAAGCCCCCAACCTGGTAGCCGCCGAACTGGGCAACAGCGACAAGCTCGAAACCGGCGACTTCGTCCTGGCGGTCGGCAGTCCGTTCGGCCTGACCCACTCGGTCACCTACGGCATCATCAGTGCCAAGGGCCGCCGCGACCTGCAACTCGATGAAGACGAAGTCCGCTATCAGGACTTTCTTCAGACCGACGCCGCCATCAATCCCGGTAACAGCGGCGGACCGTTGATCAATCTCCGAGGCGAGGTGGTTGGAATCAATACGGCGATTGCCAGCGACTCGGGCGTTAACGAGGGCATCGGCTTCGCCATCCCGATCAACATGTTCATGATTGTCAGCCGGCAACTGATCGAACACGGCAAGGTCTCCCGTGCGTTTCTGGGCGTAAGCCTCGATCGACACTTCGGTCCCGCCTTGGCGGCGGAACTCGGGATGCCATACCCGACCGGCGCGCGAATTACCCGCATCACTCCTAAGTCGCCGGCGGTCACCGCCGGCGTGGAAGTCGGCGACGTGGTCCTCGAATTCAACGGCATCCGCATCGAGGACGACGCCCACCTGGTCAACGTGGTCAGCCTCACCCGGGTCGGGAAGAAGATTCCGCTGCTTGTCTACCGGGACCACAAGACGATCACGATCGAGGTCGAGGTGGGCGATCGCAGCGAGTTCCAGCCGGAACGCTAGTCTGTCAGTCGTGGTTCGCTCCGCGAACCAACGTTTGTTCGCGGAGCGAACAACGACTATCCGCCTATCCCGCCCGTCTCGCGGCGTTGTTGATCCCGCGGATGATCGAGTCGATAACGGCGTCGGTCTGCATGTCGACGACGACCTCCATGTTGTGCCGCCAGGCGGGCACGCGACGGCGGTCGAACACCGTGGCGCCGATGGTCAATTCGCCGGAGGTCTCCACGTCTCCGGCCATCTCTTCGGTGGTGAACAACTCCGGATGCACTACCGACATCAGGGCCACCGTGTCGTGCACGTGGATCCCTTCCAGGCCGAACTGCTGGCGATATCCCCGGAACGCCGGCGGGAGGATTGTTCGCAAGAACCGCCCCACTTTCGTCGATTCCTCCGGCAATTGGTTGAAGAGGTCGTAGCTGAGGACAATGCGGTTGGTGACGTCCAACGGGACCAGGGATTTGGTCGATCGGGACCGAAAGACCGCTTGGGCGGAAGGCGGATCGCAGTAGACGTTGAATTCGGCCGCCGGGGTGATGTTTCCCGGCCCCGCGATCGTCCCACCCATCATTACCACCTCGCCGACCAGCGAATGCAGTTCCGGATCGCGCGCGAACGCCCGGGCGACGTTGGTAAGCGGCCCGAGGGCGACAACCGTGACCGCCCCCTCGGGTGCATCGCGGATCTGATCGCAGATCACCTTCTCGGAAGGGTGCAGATGCTGTCGCTCGGCCACGAGGAAATTGGTTTCGCCGAGCCCGTCCGCTCCGTGCAGGTGTCGGCCATCGACGGGCAGCCCGGCCTCGGGTGCAGAAGCGGCCCCGATTCGCGGCAGGCGAGGTGGATCGACTTGCTCGATGATCGCCTGTACATTCAGAGTCGCCTGGGCAGGCGAACAATTCCCGCCCGTGGCCGTGACGGCCAATACTTCCAACGTCGGGTCGAACAGGGCCATGCACAACGCCATCGCATCGTCAATGCCCGGATCAACGTCAAGGATTACCTTCCTGGCCATTGGCTCCTCGTATCCTGAGTTGGACGGGGAGTTTACGTCAAAGCAATGATTGTAGACACACACTCGCCGTCCGGCAAGAGGAATGCACCCCTGCCACCGCACTAATCTGATGCTCCGTCTGGCAAAAAACGCCTGCTACGGCAGCGTAATCTTGATGTTGCGATATGCGACCGAGCCATGGTTGCCTTGGAACATCAGCGGGCCGGTGGGGGCCTCTTTGCCGCTGACACCGCCGGGCGTCTGCTTTTGCATCACCACATTCTCGTGGATCACCTGGCCGTTGAGCGTGACCTTGATGAACTTGGCGTTGTCGGTTTTCTGACCATCGACGAATTTCGGGGCCTGAAACTCGATAACGTATTTCTGCCACTCGCCCGGCGCCTTCGAGGCGTTTACGCTGGGGGCCGTGGCCCCGTAAAGTCCACCCATATCGCCCGGTCCAACGCGTTCCTTGCCGAAGCTGTCGAGTACCTGCACCTCGTACTCGCCCATCAGGTAGATGCCCGAGTTGGAGCCCTTGGGCACCATCACCTCCAGTTCGACCGTGCAATCGCCGAACTTCTCGACGGTGTAGATATCGTCTCCGTGCCCGGTCGGCGTGGCCAACTCGGCGGGTCCGTCGTCCAGCGGTTCGACGACGAGTTGCCGTGGGTTGCCCGGATCGACCTTGGCCTGGCCGACGGCCCACTTGCTGTTCTCGATCGGTCCTTTGGCCTTCCACCCGTCGAGGCTCTTTCCCAACGGCGTGGCGACCTTGGCGCCCTCTGCGCCCAGCGGCACCAAGCTGGCGATTACAGCCACAATTGCCAAGACGGCCAGGACTTTGGTGTGCGTACGATTCATCGGACTTCCTCCTCTGATTGTGGAAACGAGTACATTCTTCAGAAGTCAGCATTTTAACGCGAGCGGTCGCCCGCTGCAACTTTTCCGGCAACCCGACCACGGTACTAGTTCATCCCACACTCGATAAACCGGGCTTCACGCCGCTATCGTGGATTGGCTCCATTTTCATCTCTCCAGCTCTGCCGCTCAACTCCGCAAGAACTCGCGAACCACTTACGTAACGGCAACTTACGAACAGTCTCGACGCCTCGGTGGATCACTTGTATGCTCGCGGTCCGCAAGCGATTGGAGTTGTCCCACTAGGCATTGCTGGGGCTGACGGAGGGACTTGTAGTTCTGGGACCATTAGGGGAGAATAGGCTTTGGTCTCAGGCAATCGGAAACCACACGAGTCAATGCCATGAGAAGAGTCTCGGATCTGAATATCTCGTCTAACATCCCGCTGCCGGCTCCGGCGTTGATGTTGCACGAGATCCCCCGTTCGAACAGTCAGGAAGAGTTCGTTGCCGATTCGCGTCATAACATCCACAACATCATCTTCCGCGACGATCCCCGGCTGCTCTTGATCGTGGGCCCATGCTCGATCCATGATCCACGGGCCGGGCTGGAATATGCGGCCCGGTTGCGCGAGTTGAGCGACCGGGTGGGCGAGCGGGTCTACATCGTCATGCGATGCTACTTCGAGAAGCCTCGCACGACGGTCGGCTGGAAGGGGCTGATCATGGACCCGCGCCTGGACGGCTCCGATGATATCCCGCAGGGGCTGCGAATTGCCCGCTGCTTTCTGCGCGACTGCATCGAAATGGGGGTACCAACAGCCACGGAACTGTTGGACCCCGTGACACCGCAATATGTGAGCGACCTGATCTGTTGGTCGGCGATCGGCGCCCGAACGAGCGAATCGCAGACGCACCGGCAGATGGCGTCGGGGCTCTCCATGCCGGTCGGGTTCAAGAACACGACGATGGGCGCGATCGAGCCGGCCATAAATGCAATTAAGGCAGTTCGTCACCCACAGACCTTCTTCGGAATCAGCGGCGACGGAGTGGCCTCTGCCGTTTCGACCACGGGCAATCCGAATTGTCATCTCATCCTCCGCGGCAGTGACTCTGGCCCGAATTACTCGCCCGACCACGTCGCGGCAGCCCAGCGACAGTTGAAGAAAGCCGGCCTCGACAACACTCTAATGATCGACTGTAGCCATGGTAATAGTGGCAAGGATCCCGCTTGCCAGCCCGAGGTCTTCGAGAACGTGGTCGCTCAGCGTATCGGCGGTACCGACACCATTGTCGGAGCCATGCTGGAAAGCAATCTTCTCGGGGGTACCCAACCGTTGTCTGACGCCCCCAATGATCTCGCGTACGGCCGCTCGATTACAGACGCCTGTCTCGATTGGGTAACCACGGAGCGAACCATTCTCGAAGCCGCCCAACGGTGACACCCAAATTGCCTTGGCCCCCGCTGTTCAACCATCGGGGGTTGCGGTATATTCGGCTGAAACTCGGGAACCGAGCCCTGCATCGAAGGGGCCAAGAGCAGGAGACCAACACATGAGCAATTCCGTGGTTCTGAAAACCTCGTTGTCCGATCTGCCTGTCCGGCGGGGTAAAGTACGCGACATCTATGACCTGGGAGATCAACTCCTGCTGGTCAGTACCGACCGGATCAGCGCGTTCGACTTCGTGTTGCCCAGCGGCATCCCCGACAAGGGTCGCGTGCTGACGCAGATCGCCGCATTCTGGTTCGACCTGTTGAAAGAACCCAACCATCTGATTACCACCGACGTGGAAAAGATGGACCTCCGCGGCGGCGGTGATCTGGAAATGCTTGCCGGCCGTTCGACCCTGTGCCGCAAGACCGAGGTTGTGCCGATCGAATGCGTGGTTCGTGGCTACCTGGCCGGCTCCGGCTGGAATGAATACGGGCAAAACGGTACGGTGTGTGGCATCGAGCTACCCGAGGGGTTGGCGGAAAGCTCCCAACTGCCCGAGCCCATTTTCACCCCGGCCACCAAGGCCGAACACGGCGATCACGACGAGAACATTTCCTTCGAGCGGATGGTGGGGATCGTCGGTCCGGAGGTATCCGAAGAACTGCGTCGCCGCAGCCTCGACATCTTTCGCCGCGGCACCGAATATGCCCGGCAACGCGGCATCATCATCGCCGACACCAAGTTCGAGTTTGGCCGGGTCGGCGACGAACTGATCCTGATCGACGAGGTGCTCACGCCCGACAGCTCGCGATTTTGGCCGGCCGATCTCTACGAGCCGGGCAAGGGCCAGCCGTCGTTCGACAAGCAGTTCGTCCGCGATTGGCTCCTCTCGACCGATTGGGACCGCCAGAGCCCTCCGCCCGCATTGCCCGAGGAGATCGTCACAAAAACGCGGCAGAAGTACGTCGAGGCGTTCGAGCGGCTCACAGGCAAGACGTTTGAAAAAAAGGGGGCAGGACCCTATTTGGAAAGATAGGATATTTGAGCGTCCGCGAAAGTCCCCTCCGCGCGTAATGAAGGGCATTGGCCGGCTATGAAATGTTGCCCATAATGCCAAATAGGGTCCTGACCCCTTTTCGCGGGTCCGAACCGTTGGGACGAAGTCCCGGGAGGTTGCGTTGAGCGGGACGACCTGGCAGAATGCTGCCCTGAAAGACCGCACAAGTCTCCATTCAGCGTAGACCCACTCATCCCAACCTCCTGTGGCAGAGCCACATCGGTTCAAGAACCGA
>Ga0180429_10000884_pt1 | contig 26138 bp, 23 predicted proteins | sample SS_ome_FD_132428 | JGI IMG/M metagenome (GOLD analysis project Ga0180429, IMG submission 132428) | Hypersaline lake sediment archaeal communities from the Salton Sea, California, USA - SS_1_S_1 metaG | ecosystem: Environmental > Aquatic > Non-marine Saline and Alkaline > Hypersaline > Sediment ...
CCTTCCATGATCCGGGCCAGGTCAATGAGCCCGAGAACCTGGCCCGGGTCGAGGCCCTGCAGGCGTATCTCCAGGGGGAGCCGATCGTGACAGACAGCTTTTCCCTGGTGGATATCCTGAAACGGATGAACCAGGTCTTTCATGGAGGCGACCCCGCCTTCTACCGCCTGCCGGAGAGCAGGGAGGAGATCGCCCAGTACCTGCTTCTCTACTCGATGAGTGGAGAGGAGGAGGATCTGTCTCGCTACGTGGATGACGATCACCAGACCGCAGTCCTCGCCTCCCGGCTGAAGACGGTCAGCTCGGCGAAAATGGATCGGTTCCTCGAGGAGGTCAAGGAGCATATTCGAACGGAGTTCACGGACCTGGGGGCTCGCGTAACCGGGATCTCCGTGCTTGTCACCGACTCGATCGATGCGATCGTTAGGGGGCAGATCCAGAGCCTGGCCCTGGCCCTGGTGCTCATCTCTCTTATCATGGTGGCCCTGCTCTGGTCGGTTCGCCTGGGGCTGTTGAGCATGGTCCCGACCGTGATCCCCATCCTGATGACCCTGGGGTTGATGGGATGGCTCGGCATACCCATCAACACGGCTACTGCCGTCATCTCCTGTGTGGCTATCGGGATTGCGGTGGATGATACGATTCACTACATGACTCGTTTCCGAAAGGAATACCGGAACCTGCCGGACGAGGCCGTGGCCTCGTTCCGAGCCCTGACCTCCACGGGCCGGGCCCTGTACCTGACCTCCTTCGTCCTCACGGTCGGTTTCTCCGTGCTCGTTTTCTCTCACTTCAGGCCGATCATCTATTTCGGTCTGCTGATGGCCGTGACCATGGTCAGTGCCCTGGCGGGAGATCTGGTGCTGCTGCCTGTGCTCCTGATGGTCTTGAAGCCGATCGGGAAGGGGCAAAAACAGGGGACAGGGATCAGGGGTCAGGGGTCAGGCACATCCGCCGATCCCTGAAAGGCTCGACGGTTGTACCGCGGTTCATGCAGGTCAATGAAACGGGACTCTCACTGCGTGGGGAAGGCTTGAAACAGGGTTCTTGGGATGCTGTCGTTGAAAGGTACGTCGGCAATCAAGAGCCTTTCGTTCGTGCAATCGTAGGCAAGGGCTTGAGGAAACTGATAAGAGAGGCTGAAATTGAAGACGGTCTCCGGAATTCCTCCCTGATCGATATCGAACTGTTCCACCTGGCCGACTTCATTCGCCCTGAGAGACAGGAACTCTGCCGGGCCCGGTTGATCGTCCGTTGGTGCAACTGCGAGGCCGGTTATCTCATAGTCCCTGGCGACAAAGGCAGTGGTGGAATTCGACTCCAGCGCCACGGGTCTGGTGCGCTCTGACGCGCTGGAAATTACCAGTACCCTTCCTCCTGAAATGGGTTGGGCCTCGGTTTTCATGCTTACGAACAGCTCATCGGTTTGATCGTAGTAGACGATGTCGACCAGGCGCCAGGTCGTCTCGGTCATCGTACCGATCTCCTGGGGAGAGCTCGCAGTCCAATCTTCGAGATCCACGGAGAACCTCTTCACGCTGCTGTCGGCTCCGTTGTCGTTCAGGACGAAGAGGGTTGCCGTGCTGCCGTCCGAATCGATGGCGAGGGCCGTGGGAGACTCGAAGAAGTCTGCTCCGAGGTCGCTGTTCGTGATCGGGTACGGATTATCGAATGTGTCAAGGACCGTGGCCCCGTTCAGGTCGTAAATGTACAGCGTGTCCTCCGTATTGACCGTGAAGAACAGTAATTCGGTCGTGGTCTGGTCTGTATCCGTCTGGTCCGTGTCGTAAGGAAACGTCATCCCCTTGGGGACCACCGCAAGGGACAGCCGGTCCGGCTGACCGCTTTGTTGACTGAGGGTGTCTATCGTATCGATGTTGCTCGCCTGCTGGTACGCAACCAGTGTGGAGAAGGGTTCATCGCAGGTGTCCGATTCTTCGCTGGAATAGAGCGCCAGTCCGGAGACGTCATCAAGGCCTGAGAGCAAGGAGTCCTGTTTCCCGTCCTCATACTTGTAGATGAAGATGCTGCCGGCGAACTGATCCGCGAGGATCAGATCGCCCGCTTCTGCGGTCCTTTCGTCGCCTCCCCCCCCGCCGCCGCTGCCCTGTCCCTCGCAGAAGAGGCAGTAGTCTCCACAGCCGGCCAGAACAGGAAAGAGCAAGCAAAGGCAGCAGGCAACCCGTCCGGAGAATCGTCTGATACGGGCGAAGGGCATGACAAACCTCCCATCAGGAAAAAGGGGGCGTTCTCGACTCTGTTATGGTGGACTCGTCTAGACCCTTAGACGGTTCGAGTCCTGAAATCGTTTCGCATTACACGGCATGCGACCGAAATCCGCGATCAGTATAGGTTTGTGGACGATGCCCCGTCAACCGATGGTCGGGGTCAGGGATCAGGGGTCGGAGGTCAGGCCCCACTCCTTCCACCCATGAGCACAGGGAACCGATGGCAAGCGATCCGCCAGTGTAGATAGCGAAGGGGCCAGGAGGCGATCGCTGCTTAATTGGTAAGGGCGGAGAGGGGCGCTGGGATAAGGCCTCCGCGCCGGACGAAGTCGGCGGAGGAGAACCGGCTGACCTCCATCACTCGACCGGCGCCGAGGAGGCCTCCGAAGTCGACACGCCCCCCGGGGGCCGCCCCGTGGACCGGGATCAGTCTGCAGCCGGTTGTCTTGTTGTTGACAATGCCGATGGCGCATTGGTCTGCGATGATGGCGGCCAGGGTCTCCGCCGGGGTGTCCCCGGGCAGGAGCACCATGTCCAGGCCCACGGAGCAGACCGCGGTCATCGCCTCGAGCTTCTCGATGGTCAGGGACCCGCGTTCGACCGCGGCCACCATGCCGGCATCCTCGGAATAGGGGATGAAGGCGCCTGAAAGGCCGCCCACGCGGGAAGAGGCAAAGGCGCCCCCCTTCTTCACGGCGTCATTGAGCAGGGCGAGCGCGGCCGTCGAGCCGGGAGCACCGCAGGACTCCAGGCCCATTTCCTCCAGGATGTTGGCGATGCTGTCCCCCACGAGGGGGGTGGGCGCAAGGGAAAGGTCTACGATCCCGAATCGCACGCCCAGGGCCTTGGAGACCTCCTGGCCGATGAGCTCCCCCATCCGGGTGATCTTGAACGCGGTCTTCTTGATCTCTTCGGCCATGGCGCCAAGGTCCGCGTCCTCCATCTTGGCCACCACCGAGCGCACGACCCCCGGGCCGGAAACCCCCACGTTGATGGTCGCTTCCCCTTCCCCCCAGCCCACGGTTGCGCCGGCCATGAACGGATTGTCTTCAGGGATGTTGGCAAAGGTGACGAGCTTGGCGGCGCCGATCGATCTGGCCTTTCTCGTCCGGTAGGCGAGGTCTCGGATCACCCTGCCCATGAGGAGCACGGCGTCCATGTTGATGCCTGCCTTGGTCGTGGCCACGTTGATCGACGAACAGAGCCTGCGGGTGCTCCCGATCGCGGCAGGGATCGACTCGATCAGGCCGCGGTCCATCGGCGTGGCCTCCTTGTGGACCATCGCTGAAAAGCCTCCGACAAAGTCCACGCCCAGCGCCTCGGCGATCTCGTCGAGAGCCCCGGCCACGTGCACGAAATCCTGTTTCCTCTCCGAGAGGAGGATCCTGGAGACAGGGGTCACGGAGACCCGCTTGTTGATCACCGGTATCCCGAACCGGGACTCGACCTTCCGCGTTGTCGGGACGAGTTCCCTGCCGATGCCGAGCAGCTTCTTGCGCAGCTTCCTGCCGACCGTCTTTGGGTCGCTGTGGGCGCAATCCTGCACGTCCACGGCCAGGGTGACGGTCCGGATGTCCAGGTTTTCGGATTCGATCATCCGTATGGTTTCGATGATTTCTTCGGTTTCGAAGCCCATGTCTCAAATCCTGTGCATGAAGCGAAAGATACGCTCGTGCTGTACAATGATCTGGACGCCGATCCGCTTGCCCAGACGTTCCAGTTTCTTGCTCAGATCATCCAGGCCGAGGTCCGCCTTTGCCAGGTCCACGAGCATGATCATGGTGAAGAGGTCTCCCATGATGGTCTGCGAGATGTCGATGATGTTGACGTCGTGTTTTGCGAGGAGTCCGCTGATCTTGGCAACGATCCCCACCTTGTCCGTGCCAACGACCGTCACGACCACATGATCCCGGCCCTTTTTCATGCTGCCCTCCTGCCCAAAGGTCTCAACTTTCGCCCAACCTAACGAAAGACGGGCAAGAAATCAACGAATGGCTGCCACGCGGTTGAATTCGCGGGTCGAACTCGCCGGGGACGAATTCGCAGAGGGGTCGAATTCGACCGGTCGAGTTTGCTGGGTCGAGTTCGTCGGAGACGAACTCGACTGGGTTGACAAACGCCCCGGGACCTTTCACCATAATGACTCTTTGTGCGGCTTGCGCCGCAAGGTGAAAGTCGAAAGGGTAAAGGGTCAAGGGGTGGCTGAAGTCATGAAGAAGGTATCCTAATTCAATACTTGATCCATCCCTTTCGCCTTTCTCCTTTGCCCTTTCACCTGGGATGATGAGTACGACGCCATAGATGGGTTCTTCCTGACGGTCTGCTGGAGAATAGAGAAAGGGGGTAGCAATGATGGGTTCGACAGGGAAGAGGATGGCTTGCCTTGTCTCGATCATAATGGTGGCCTCAGCGGTCTTGTGCTTCGTTGGTGTCTCGACCGTAATGGGTGAGGACCCGAAAGACGCCTCCCCGCAGGCTGCCCCCACCTCCGGGGAGAAGGCGAAGAGCGACCATCCGCAGGTGGCCATCAAGACCTCTATGGGTGTAATCGTTCTGGAACTCGACCGAAAGCGAGCCCCCGTTACGGTGGAAAACTTTCTCCAGTATGCGAAGGACGGGTTCTACAACGGCACCCTGTTCCATCGAGTGATTCCGGATTTCATGATTCAAGGCGGTGGGATGGAGCCCGGAATGAAGAAGAAGCCGACCCGGGACCCGATTCGCAATGAGGCGACCAACGGCCTGAAGAACAAGACCGGCACCATTGCCATGGCCAGGACCTCTGTCGTGGACAGCGCAACGGGCCAGTTCTTTATCAACTGCAAGGACAATTCCTTTCTGGACCACCGGGACACGTCGTCCCGGGGGTACGGATACGCCGTGTTCGGCAAGGTGGTCGAGGGGATGGACGTGGTGCGGAAGATCGAAAAGGCTCCCACGGGGACGAAGGCGGGTCGCCCCGACGTGCCGGTGGAAGATATCACGATCGTCTCGGTTGAAATCCGTAAACCCTGATGGGCCGGGGAAGATTCCTGTTCATCCGTCCTGCTCGCTGATCCGCTCGTAGAAGTCTCTTGCGATGCCCGGCAGTACCAGCCGGAGCCCGATTTGCACGATCCATGGGGGAAAGGCGCTCTGCGTGGGGGAGTGAATCTCGTAGTTGACCCGGGTTCCACCCGTTATCTCTTTCACCTCGATCCTTCCGTGGCTCCTTGCCAGGTCATCTTTGTCCGCCCTCCAGAGTATCAGGCGCTGTTCGGGCAGCGTTGCCATCCAAATGAGGGAATCGAAGTCACGGATGGGCCAGGGAGGGGAGGCGGCCATTCGGTACCGGGTCATGGTCTCTGTTCTTGCCACGGGTGTGATCCGGGAGAAGATCCGGAGAAACTCGTTCCACGCTTCGATGTTTTGCAGGACAGCCCATGTTTCCTCTGTTCCCGTGTCCGCCGCGACCTGAACCCGTATCCAGGAAATCGCCTCTGTTCTCTTCTGTTCGATGTGCTCGACGCCGAAGCCCTTTCGGGGAATGCCGCCTTCGGCAGTCTCTTGTTCGGAATGCCCACTTACGGGCCAGCCTGAAAGGGCGAGCAGGGAAAGCACGAGGAGTGGGTAGAAATGCTTCCTGCAGGAACGCATCGGGATGTCTCCAGAAGGACCACTCTTGGCCGCTTTTGTCTCACTGGTAACGATGCCTCCCGGGAGAAGAAGGTTACGCTATCCCGGATAAGGGTTGTCTTTCTCGCAACATATATTCTATAATATAAAATAGATTTGCCGTGCATCTCATGCCGGGAGGGAGTCCGCGTTGTCCTCGATCCCCTTCGATCCCTACCTGCGCTTCGGCCAGTGTGTACTGGGACGATACCAGGTGTTCAACGTTGTGCGCCACGAGAAGGTCTTCAGCCTGACGAAGGCCTATGATCTGGTGGAAGACAAGCCTGTCTATCTGTTTGCTTTCCCCCGGGCCATGTTCCGGGATTTCCCGCAGGCCCGCGCGCAGCTGCAGTTTCAGGCAGAGCAGTTGAGGCCGCTTTCCAGCCCCTTCTTGCTCAACCTTCTCGCCGCCGGCGAAGTAGAGGACCTGTTTTTCTTCGTTGAAGAACAGCCCCGGGGGGAATCTCTGGCTCAAGTCATTCGGGAGAGGAGAGAACGGAACCAGCCCTTTTCCGACCGGGAGGCACTGGGCCTGTGCTGGCTGCTTTGCCGTGCGCTGGAGGACGTGCAACAATCGACGGTTCACGGGTTTCTGCATCCCCAGGATGTCTACATCGAGCCCTGGCCGGATGGTCCGATGCCCTTCTATCCGAGGATTGCCCACATCGGCATCCGCGCTATGCTCAGGGCGGTCCGCATGCCCCTTGAGGGGCTGGAGGAAGAGGCCGCCTGTTATGCATCACCGGAATTCGAAGGGTATGGGCCCCTTCAGAAGCAGGTAGACGTGTACGGGGTGGGTGCGATCCTGTATGGACTGCTGACGCTTCGCGCACCGACGGGCTGCTTCGTGCGGCCGAGCAGCGTACGGCCCGGGCTTTCCAAGGCGCTCGATCGCATTCTGCTCCGTGCCCTCGATGAGGATCCGGGTTCGCGACACACCACCCCGTATGCTCTTGCCAGGGCCCTGGAGGGCCTGTGGGTCTTGGGGACCCACCGACGGGAGCTGGAGACGGCTGCGGACCGGCTCTCGGTGGGCCGGGTGTGGGAGACCGGTGTCGATCATGAGGTGGGCGCTCGGGAAGGTAGAGGGAGTCGGGTGGAGAAGAGGGAAAGGCCCTCTCGAGAGATGCCTGCGGTCCGGGGCGCCTTGTCGCTCCTGTTCTCGGAAAAGGTGCGTGCGGCATGCCTGGCCCTGCTGATGCTGCTGAACCTGGCCCTCTTTCTTGGCGCGGTCATGGAGGCGGGATCCTCCCGGGGAGAGGATCTTCCGGACGCTAAAGAATTCCGCAGGTGGGAGTCGATGTTCTCTGATGCAGGGCTCGGCGGGCCGAAGGGCCCGACCGGGGCAGGGTAGAGGGGTCCATTCCGGCCCTTTTGGATGGATTATGGGGATGGCCTTGAAGGATTTCAAGAAGATACCGGGGGCGAGTCCAAGGTTTTTCTCAAAAGCTGCGCTCCTTGTGACGATACTTCCTTTATGGGCTTTGTGGGTCTATGCGTATGCGACGCTCGAGACCCTCCGAAGCGAGATGGAGGCCCTGCCGCGGTTTTACGGCATGTACCTGTACAAGGAGCATGTTCAATCCCGGCTCCAAGGGGTAGCCCGAATGATGACCCTGTTCGAAGTCCAGCGGGGCGAGGGAATCAAAGAGGGCCGGTTCGAAGGGCTTACGCAGAGGGAATGGGAGCGCTTTGACATCTTCTCCGGGCCGGAAGAGGCGCTCATTGTGGTGGAGAGGGCAGGGTTGCGTGTCCTGTATCCGTCTGAGCCGCCCTATGGGTCGGCGGAATTCCTGGGCGAGCCGGTGGGCAGGGAGGCCTTCCTGCGCACCCTGGAGCGAATGGATGCGAACGGGTTCCGAGGCGGCTATTTCTCGATGGACATCTCCGACTCTGCTGATGGGTCGGACAAGCGAAGCTGGTTTCTGGCTGTGGCGCCCGTGGGAGAACACCTGATCGGCGTACTCCCCGTACCGGAGGAACAAATCAGGTTGTCCGGGGGAATTCTGGAAGAGGCCCAGGAGAACCTGCTGGAGCGAAGACAAAGACGGTTCATCCGGCTCACTCTGCCGGTTGTGGTCCTCAGCTCTTTGTTCATATGGATCCTCTACCGCCAGAGCAGACAAGAATCGCGGTGAGGGCACGTAGGGGCTTTCCGTGGAGAATCACGAGAAGACACACATCCTGTTTCTGGGGCTTGACCACCGGCTGCTGTGGCAGTTGACCCGAACGCTTGCCCCTCTCGAAGACCGGGTCGTGATCGATTGTGTGAAGGATCCTTCTGCGGCAAAGGAGATCTGCGACCGGGAGTCTGTGGATGTCGTCGTCGTTGACGGGTGGGAACAGGCTTGGAAGGCCGCCCGTCACCTGTCCGGGGATGAGGCCTTCGAAGGCGGGGCCTGGAAGTGGATCATCGTTGCGGAATCCCTCCCCCTGGAATGCTTGCCTGCGGGAAGGCTCTCCCCCTCCGCCGTGTTCCTTGAAAAGCCTTTCAACCCGAAGGAGTTTCCTGCTTTTCTGCTGGGGGTGGTCGAGAGCAGGGAAGTCCCGGAGGAGCGGGAACCTCCCGCGCCGCTGTCGGAAAAGGTATCCCTGCCCCTGACGCCCGGGGAGAGCTATAAGGATCCGGAGATCTCCCGCCCTGCCGAACCAGGGGCTGAAGAGGCGGCCGGACCCGGTACCGAAGCTGAGAAGGAGCCTGCCGAAGAGGTGGCCGAGCCGGAGACCGAACCCATTGCCGAAGAAGCTGACGAGCCGTTTGCGGAGCCGATCACCGAACCTGTTGACGATGCGTTCCACCGCCATGTGGATGAGGGCTTCGCCCGTCTAAGCGAGAAGGACTGGGAAGGGGCCCGGGAGCAGTGGACGGCGGCCCTGAAGATCCGGCCGAACGACTTGCGCCTGCAAGCCAATATCAAGCGGCTCGAAAGAATGAAGGAAGGTTAGCCCCCCCCCGATCGGATCCCAGTCCGGCCTTCGGTCCAGCCTTTCACGAACCCCTTTGTCGGATAGGCGCATCTTCCTCTTGAGGACATTCTTGGAAAACCTTAGGAAGGTCTGGAGACGAAACGAAGGAGACACGTATGCGAAGAGTTGTCGATGTGGCCAGCTCCCTTGCCCTTTCGGTAGCCAGGCTGGGCGCGGGCGTGAAGACGGGTCCGCCGGGAAAGCGGCCGGAGCAGCTCCTCGAGCTCTACGAGTTCGAGGCATGTCCCTTCTGCCGAAAGGTGAGAGAGGCGCTCACCTATCTCGACTTGGAGGCCCTTGTCTACCCATGCCCCAAGGGGGGGCCAACCTATCGGCCGAAGGTCGGGGAAGAAGGGGGGAAGCAACAGTTCCCATATCTGAAGGATCCGAATACCGGGCAGAACATGTATGAATCGGATGAGATCGTTCGATACCTCTTCGAGCAATACGGAAAGAGCCCGGTCCCCTTCTTGTACTCGGGCGGCCCGATCTATCTATTCACTTCTTCGCTCGGATTCCCTCTGCGAGGGACCAAGGGCGTGCGCTACATCCCGTCACGGAAGCCGGAACAGCCGCTCGAGTTGTACAGCTTCGAGGGGTCGCCGTACTGCCGCATCGTCCGGGAAACCCTCTCCAGCCTCGAAATTCCCTACGTGCTTCACAATGTAGGCAAGAACAGTCCGAGCCGGGCGGCCTTTGTCGAGCGGTCCGGGAAGATGATGGTCCCCTATCTGGTCGACCCGAACACCGGGACCGAGATGTTCGAATCCGCAGATATCAAGAGCTACCTTCTAGCCACTTACGCCTGAAGGCTATTTTGATATTTCCTTTCGAAGGCTTTCGATCTCCTCCAGGAGAATGAGGTGGGATTCGATCACATTGCGGCAGATCTGCGGCAGGACGACCCCCACGATCAGAACAAGGAAGAACACGATGGTCCCCAGCATGGAGCCCTTGAAATAGAGCATGAGAACAACCGACACGAGGAGGGGGAGGAGGGAAATGATCTGAATCATCCGCCATCTCTGGAGGGTTCTCTCTGTGAAAGCTAGCCTCGTGGCCTTGTTCGTCATGTTCGTCTCCTTTTTCTGGGGTTCGACCGAGTCCTCATTCATGATTTAGTTGGGAAATCGATCGGTTGTCAAGTCCTGACCCCCTCTCTCAGGGCCTGGGCGCCATCTTCATATCTTCCAGATCCGTGTAGCCTACCGCCCAGAGAAGGTCCCCCGGGGGCATCGGGAGGGCCGGCGCCTCCACGTCCATCATCCGGTCCTCCTTGTTCTCCGGGATCTCCACGGCAAGAGGCAGGACAATGACGAAGGGGACAGGGACCCTTCTAAACAGCCTCCTCGGGACCCCGTAGCCATAACGAACGTGATGGCCTCCGGCGAGAACGACGAGCTGCTTTCCCTGTCCTTCGGGGGTCTCCAGGTATTCGGCTGCCGTCTGGGCCATGGCCTCGTCCCAGAGGACCTGAACCCGGTAGAATGCTTCTGTATCCTGAGGACCCATGTGGTGAGCCTCGAAAATCGCCTCGATGGCGGCCCGGTGATGGGGGTCGTTCAGGTCCATCTCGGGAAGGCGATCGGCAAGATCGGGTTCGATCTCTTCGACCGGCTTCTCCCGGACCGCCTTCTTCAGGTCATCTGTCGTGTTGAGAGCCAGCACCTTGATCCCATGCTCACGTGCGTATCTCAGGATCTCCTCGTAATACGGGAAGGTGTGGCCCCAGTGCAGGGTCCACAACCGGCGAAACCCGTCCTCGTCCATCTCTCCCCGGATGAACGCGTCCAGGTCCGCCTGCTTGTCCCGGGGCAGCATCTCGAGCCCGAGGACCAGGTTCTCGGGGGATCTCTTGTGGAGGCCCTTGAATATCGTGGACTGCACCGCGTGGTCGTCCAGGCTGTCGTGGGTCTCACCGACGTAGATGATACGGTAGGAGCACAGGTATTCGAGGAGCTGCAGCTCAGAGAGTATCTCTCCCGTTGCCAGGTGAAGGATCTGGCCCTTTTGCAGTGTGGCAGGATCTTTGTAAGGGGATTCCACGTTCAAGTGTGTCCCCTGGGCCGCGCACCCGGCCAGCAGGGCAAGCAACGAAACGTACAACAGTGGAAACGTAGAATGCCTCATCTCAGGTCACCGGACCCAATTCGCTTGCAAGATAGCCCACGATGGAATCGGCCTGGCACTCGCTCGTGAGCCCGAGGTCTTTCGCCCGCATCCGGGCCACAGTCAGTCGCCACTCCTCTTCTGGCTTGCGGTACAGGTAGACCGGCTTGAGAGAATGGCACCGGGCGCACTTGGTCTGGAGAAGGTCTCGTCCCACGGCCGCACTGACCGTTCGTTGCGCGTCCCCCGACCGGATCGTGACCATCGGCCCTTCGGCCCAGAGCACCACCCGTTGCAGGCCGCTGAGGCCTACTGCGACGAAGGAAATCGTGAAAAGCATTACACCGAGATAGGGGAGGGAGGGAAAGTACTTCTTGAAGACACGCACGATCAGATGCTTGACCATCAGCATCGGGAACAGCAGGAGGCCCAGGGTGGCGTGGGTGACATGGGGTGCGGGCAGAAGCGGCCCGTTCGATGTCCATTTCGGGATCATGGTCACAAAGAAGGCAAGGTACCCCAGGGTGAAGCACCACCCGACTGTGCGATGGGTCGTTCGAAGATGCCGGGCTCCTTCCGCCTCTTCCAGGCCTATGAAGGCCCCGCAGGAAGGGCACTGGATCCCACTCCGGGCCCCCAACAGGGACGTGGGAATGGCCAAGAGGAGGCAGAGCCCCAGGAAGAGAGCCATGCCTGGCCCGCATCGAGGTCGGTCCGTCATCGAGTTCCCCATCCTTAAGCGGCAACCGTGCAGATCGACTCGTATTGCCTTGCCGTGCGAGTTCTGAGGATGTGTAGGCAGGCCTGGCAGAACTTCTCCTCATCCGAATCGAGGGATTCCACTTTGATGGGTTGAAAGGGCACCGTCTTGCCGCACAGCGCTTGAACTTCTTCCGGCCACATGAAGCCTCCGCAACAGGCGTGGGCCGGCAACTGACCGGTGTCACAGATATGGATTTGCATGACCCTCTCAAGTCTCCGGAATAGGACCGAAATGCCCCTCGGGATCCTCCAGCCATGCCCGAATCACGCCTGCCATACGGGCGGCCTGGGCCCCCTCCATGATGCGGTGGTCAAATGTTGCGTTGATGTCCAGGACCTTGACGATCTTGATCTCGCCTTCGACGACGGCGGGCACATCCTTGACCGTCCCGAGGGCCAGCAGGATGGGGACGCGAGAATACGGGACCAGCGGGACATAGGCGGCCTCCAGCCCGAGGACGCCTATGTTCGTGATCATGATCGAACCGAACATGTTCTTCGGCATGCCGAAGGCGGACATATCCAGGTTGAGGGTGTAGGCGAGAAAGCTGACGAACCGCAGAATGTAGTTCATCAGGAACAGGGGCACCAGGTCAAAGGACCTACGGCTCTTCTCCAGAGCCTTGTCCGTTCCCTTGCGGACGGACTTCACCTTCTCGTCCATCTCCCCGACAATTTCAGAGAGTGACTTCCTTTCCACATCAAGGAGGGTCGCTCCGGAGAGGTCGAGCTTGCCGGTCTCCTCATCCCGGAGGACAACCTGAAAGAAGACTCCGATATGCTCGCGCAGGTAGACGCGGTTGAAGCGCAAGAGGGCATTTGCGTCAGGCATCTTCTTCAATGCCTCGGCAGCGGCTCGGGCCACGAGATGGCTGACCGTCAACCGGACGCCGGTTTTCTCGCGAAAGGCCTCGATGTAGGCGGTCGCCCGGTCCATGTGGATCTGCATGGTGCCGTAAACGGACGGATCGTATGCGGTCCGCCAAGTGCCGATCGCGATACGGCGAAAGGGGGTGATGTCCTTCTTGTGGACCAATTCCAGGTTCGGCATGCCCGTCCCTCCACGTGGAGATACAAGGAAGCCTAATCCATGAAGAAAGCCTCTTTCATTTCTACGGTCAGCCCGTCGCTGTCCTTGAGCCGTACGGCAAGGCCCTCGATCTTCGGCAGTTCGTAGCCGAAAAAGTACCGGCAGGTGTAGAGCTTGCCCGTGTAGAAGTTGCGGTCTGCGTCGATGGGGTCTTCATCGACCGCCTTCTGGGCCGTGATGGCCTGCACGAGCCACTGCCACGCGATAGCGATGATTCCGAACAGTTCCAGGTAGAGCGTCGCATCCGCCAGGAAGAGATCGATCTTTCCTCCCGCGGCGATGCCGGTCAGGTGGCCGGTTACTTCCTTGAGCGTTCCGATGGCCCCTTCCAATGCGTCCGCGTGTGCCTTCAGGGGTTCGAGGGTCCGGGCCTCCTCGATCGTCTGCTCCAGCTCCTGCAAATACAGCATGAAGGCCTTGCCGTCCTTCATCACGACCTTGCGGCCGAGCAGATCCATTCCCTGGATCCCTGTCGTGCCCTCGTGGATCGGGTGGATGCGCATGTCACGGTAGTGCTGCTCCAGGGGAAACTCGTCGCAGTATCCGTAGCCTCCCAGGCACTGGAGGCCTGCGCTCACCGAGAGGCTGCCCATCTCGGAGGGGTAGGTCTTGGCTATGGGTGTCAGCAGGTCCAGGAGCAGCTCGCAACGTTCCTTCTCTTCTCCCTCGAGCACGTGTGCGAGGTCGACGAACTTGGCGCACTGGAAGATCAGCGACATGGAACCCTCGACTACGGCGCGCTGGAAGAGGAGCATACGCTTCACATCCGCGTGCTCGATGATCGGCACCTGGGGCTGGGTCGGGTCCTTGGAGGTGATGGGCCTTCCCTGGGGACGCTCCTGGGTGTACTGGAGGGAGGCGTAGTAGGCGGCCGAGGCGATCGCGGCGGCGCTCATGCCCACGTCGATCCTTGCCTCGTTCATCAGCTGGAACATGTAGCGGAGACCCTTGTGGGGTTCGCCCACGAGCCAGCCGCGGCAATCGTCGTTTTCTCCGAGGCTGAGTTGGGTGATCGGTGAGCCCCGGTACCCCAGTTTGTGATAGATGCCGGTCGTGAGCAGGTCGTTGTCCTCGAGCTCTCCGTCCTCCCCGGTTCGCTTCTGAGGCACCACGAACAGGGAAATCCCCTTTACGCCCAGGGGGGCTCCCTTGATCTTTGCCAGAAGCAGGTTGACCACGTTGTCCACGCCGTCGTGATCCGCGGCGGAGATGAAGATCTTCTGCCCCTTGATCTTGTAGTGCCCCTCGTCTGTCGGCTCGGCCATGGTCGTCAGGTCGGTCAGGGAACTGCCTGCCTGGGGCTCGGTCAGGGCCATGGTGCCCTGCCACTCGCCACTGAACATCCTGGGCACGTATTTCTCGATCAACTCTTCTGAGCCGAAGCTCTCGATCAGAGCGGCTGCGCCGCTGGTCAGGAAAGGATAGACGCTGGCAGAGTAGTTCGCGGCACAGAAGATGAACCGGAAGGCGTTCATGATCTGCGTGGGCATCTGCTGTCCGCCCCTCTCGTAAGAGGAGTGGGCTGCGATCCAGCCTCCCTCGCCGCACTCCTTCATCAGGGTCCGGACCATGGGCAGGACCTTCACCCTTCCGTCCACGAACTCCGGCGGGTTCCTGTCCATCTCGACGAAGTAGGGGTGGAGCAGATCCCTGCCCATCTTTTCGCCCGTGTCCAGGACCATCTCGAAGATTTCCCGGCTGTGGTCTTCGAAATGCGGGTATTGGGTGATGGACTCGACGTCCAGGATCTCGTACAGAAGGAATCTCAGGTTCCTCATGCTCACGTATTTGTCTGCCACGGGCTCTCTCCTTGTTCGCTGCTTGGCGTCATGTGAAGTTGGCTATGTTTCGGGGGGGGGCGTGGCCTTCGGCGCTGCCCAGGGTCCCCTCTCCGATTTGCCTGGGCTCCGTCTCGCCCTCCCCCGAAGATCCAGGGACAAGCCGACACAGCCTGCGAAAAGGTGTCAGGAACCTTTTCGCATGAAGTCGCCCGGCACGAATCTCCGGGGAAACCCTGGGCAGCACCGGGCACCTTGAGCTCCTCCTGGAGACACAGCAATGTTCTTGGGGCACCCTACCTGGCAATGACCCGGTCCTTCTCCTTTGTGAGTAGGGAAATGCGCTTGCCTCTCAGGGTCAGGTGGTGGACAGAAATGTAGTGTTGAAACCAACCGTAACGGGCGCTGGAAGTGATGTCAAGAAAGCGGGAGGCTGGACATGAATCGGGTCTCCTGTGTATCCTGCCCGCGAGATGTCGACCGGCAGGAAACCTCAAGCACCTGGAAGGAGTCGGGGATGTCGGATCAGTCCAGATCTGTTGATGAATGGAAAGGTTGGAAGGAGTGGGGCACGGTCACGCTCCAAACCAACGGTGCCTATCCGGAGATCGGCCTTCTCACGCTGAATCGTCCGGAGAAGCTGAATGCCGTCAGCGTGGAGATGATGGACGACCTGCACGGGTGCCTGGAATTCTTGAGCCACGCATTTGACTGTCGGGTCCTGGTGATTCGTGGGGCCGGCAAATTGTTCTGTTCCGGGGTGGACCTGACCACGCGTCCGGAGGCGGAACAGGCCCTTGACTGGGCCGAGTTCCCGGACAAGGTCAAGACCTCCTGGCAGATACAGCACGAGCTGAGTTCGGTGATTGCCGAGCTGCGACGGATCCCCCAGCCGATCATCTCGGCCGTCCACAGGGTGGCGGTCGGCGTGGGGATGGCCCTTGCCAACGCAAGCGATATCGTCGTTGCGTCGAAAGGCACCCGGTTCATCAACGCCTTCATCAAGATCGGCTTCAGCGGTGCGGACTGCGGGTCCTCTTATTTCCTTCCCAGGATTCTCGGGTTCCACAGGAGCGCCGAGCTTCTGTACTCGGGCCGGGATTTGTCGGCGGAAGAGGCCCATGGTTGGGGATACGTGAATTTCCTCGTTGAGAAGGACGCGGACGTGGTTCCCCGGGCCGTGGAGTTCGCAGCCGAATACATGCTGACCCGAAGCCCCCTGGGGTTGCGGTTGACCAAGGAGGCCCTGAACTTCAACATGGATGCCGGGGGGCCGGAGGTCGCCATCAAGCTCGAGGACAGGAACCAGGTGTTGTGCGGGGAGACGGAGGATGCCCTGGAGGGAGTCACGGCCTTTTTCGAGAAGAGAAGGCCCAAATACGGATCCCGCTGAGACGGCACCGGCCCGAGAAGATCATTGAGGAGGCATGCATGAGGGGATTTTCCAGTCGGCCCCTTCTCGTCGCTGCGGCCGCGTTCTTCCTTCTGGGCTGCAGCCCCTGTAACGACACGGACAGGGTCGTTTTGAACGTGAACGATCACGCCTTTGCCGGGCCCGAGTTCACAGCGGTGACCTTCAACCTCCTCCACGGATTCGGGGACGCCGTAAACGACGCCACCCTGGACGATCGGTTGAACATCGTGGCCCGGGAGATCATCACAACGCTTCCCGACGCAGCCCTGTTCCAGGAGGCGTCGGTGACGCTTCCCGAGGCCCACTGCAACGTGATCGAGACCCTGGTGGACCAGGTGAACACGGCCCTTTCGGCAGAGGGCAAGGGCTACAACCGGGTGTATGCGCGTTCGAACGGGTCGGCCGACCTTATCGGCTTCGAAGAGGGTTCGGCGGTTCTGAGCCTGTATGAGATCCTCTCCTCAGATGTCTATATCTATACCCACAACCCGAGCACCCTGCCGGAATTCCGAATTGCCCTCCGCGTAACCCTGCGCGGTCAATCCGGTCACATCGATCTCTTCGGGACCCACTTGACCAACCGGGAAGACATGGAAGGCCCGGAACGGGTGCGAACCCTGCAAGCCAGGGAGCTTGCCGAGGTGATCATACCAGGGAGGGGGAACAGCAACCCCGTGGTCGTGGGAGGAGACTTCAACGATCCCCCGGGCACGGAAGCGATCGAGGAGATGACCGACGCGGGTGCGGTCGACATGTTTGCCGACCGGAACCCCGGGTTGCCCGGCTACACGAGCTTTGGGAAGCCCTTTGACATCATGGATCCCACCGAGGAGCCGTACAAGCGGATCGATTACCTCTTCTTCATGGATGAGGGAGGAGAGATCACGGGAAGCGAGCGGTTTCTCGACACGGCCAGGGACATCGATCCGGGACCGGGGGAGTCCTGGTTGTGGGCATCGGACCATGTCGGGGTGAGAGCCACCTTCCGGCCGTCCGGGTACTGATCCCGGACGAGGGATTCCTAAAGGCGCGCTACGAGGGAATGCCCCGGACGATGCTTCGCTACGCGATCGAGCGATTCCCGGAACCGAAGCGGCAACGATACCTGAAAGGAAATGTGTAGCATACCCTCTCCCTTGAGGGAGAGGGATAGGGCGAGGGTGGCACAGAAGCTCCCCCTCATCCTGACCTTCTCCCCGGAGGGGAGAAGGAATCGCTTTCGATTTTGAAGAATGACTTGGAGGCTAGTATGAGCGACGAGAAAAAAGACGACGTGGCCGTGATGAAGCACAAGAGCCAAGAGGTTTTCGAGGACCACGGGCTGTTTGTGGGGATCGCCAGAAGATCGATCCTCCAGGGGGTGGGAATCGACCCGGAGGAGATGCGCGCCAAGCCGATCATCGCCATCGCGAACTCCCACACCGAGTTCAACCCTGGGCATACGCATCTTCGGGCGGTGGCAGAGCGGGTCAAGGAGGGGGTTTGGGCTGCAGGCGGCATCCCCTTCGAGTTCGGCGTGCCCGCGCCCTGTGACGGGCCGGCGAATGGAAACGAGGGGATGCGGTACATCCTGGCCCAGCGAGAGATCATTGCGGATGCTGTGGAAACCTATGTGCGTTCCCAGCTCTTCGACGGCCTGGTCACCCTGAGTTCCTGCGACAAGATCAACCCGGCCATGCTGATGGCCGCAGCGCGGCTGGACCTCCCCACGATCTGCATCCCCGGCGGGGCCTGCGCCTGGAACATCCGCTTCTGCAGCGGGGGAGAAGGCAGCATCAACACAAAGGACTACGAGTCCCTCGAGATGAAGATCCAGACCGCGACGCCGGCCACGTGCGGGGCCTGTGAGATCATGGGGACGGCGAATACCGGGCAGATCCTGATGGAGGCCCTCGGGATGGCCCTCCCGCGCACCTCTGCGATACCGGCCTTTCACGAGGAGGTCCTCCGTAAGGCGAGGGAAGCAGGCAAGCGGATCGTCCAGATGATCCGGGAGGGGCTGACCGCGGGCAAGATCCTCACGAAGCAGGCGATCGAGAACGCGGTCATGGTGGACGTGGCCGTGGGGGGCAGCACGAACGCCACGCTGCACCTGCCGGCGCTGGCGAACGAAATCGGGGTCGACCTGCCCCTGAAGAGGTTCAACGAGGTGAACAAGAAGATCCCCACCCTCCTGGGAATTGCGCCGAACGGGCCGCACGGAATCGTGGACCTGTACCGTGCCGGCGGGGTCCCCGCCGTAATGAGCCGCATCAGCGGCATGCTGGACCTGGACTGCCTGAACGTCTCCGGTCAGAAGCTGGGCGAAATCGTTTCCCAAGCCCGCGTAGAGGACGAAAGCGTGATTCCTCCCCTGGACAAGCCCCGCTTGCCGGAGGGAGCGACCGTGGTCCTCTACGGCAACCTTGCCCCGGAAGGAGCCGTGGTCAAGCAGTCTGCCGTGGACCCGTCGATGATGACCTTCACCGGCGGTGCGCTGGTCATGAACGGGGAGCAGGAAGCTCTCGATGCCCTCCAGGGGGGGAAGATCGAAGAAGGCACCGTGATCGTGATTCGTTACGAAGGCCCGAAAGGGGGGCCGGGCATGCCCGAGATCCTGGCGGTGACCCTCCAGCTCGTCATGTCGGGCCTGAACCGGGTGGCGCTGATCACGGACGGCCGATTCTCGGGGGCTACCTCGGGGCCCTGCGTGGGACATGTGTCCCCCGAGGCTTACGTGGGCGGGCCGATCGGCCTGCTGGAGGACGGGGACGAGATCACGATCGATATCCCCAACCGCTCCATCTCCGTGGACCTCCCGGAAACCGTGCTCGAGCAGCGCCGCAAGGTCTGGCAGCCTGTTCAGAAGCCGGTGCCCCCGGGCTACATGAACCGATACCGGAAGATGGTCAGTAGCGCCGCCAGAGGAGCTGTTCTGGGTTGATCCGCTCGTCCTTGTCGCCGACAAGAAGGCGTCTGGAACCATTCTTCACACTTGCTCTGCCCGGCGGAATGCCGGAACCCTTTACTCGCTGCAAAGAATGCCATCAGATCCCGCGTGCCGCCGCGTAGAGGGTTCCTGTGTATCGTTTCCTTCTTTTTCAATGACTTACGTCTGCCGCTGTCCTCCTTTGAGCCGGGCACGAGGATTGCGTAGCCAGACCGGAGGGAGGATCGAACCATGACAAACACAGAGACACAGGCGAATCGGCTGAATACGATAGATGCCCTCATCCCACCTGAAATGGCTGCCAAGGCGGAAGAGGTGGGGGTGAAGAAGGCGGGAATAGGTTGGCGCAACACGCTCGTCCTGGGTGTCCTGGCCGGGGCATTTATCGCCATGGGCGCCGTATTTGCCACGACCGTTACGGCCGGCGCCGCGGGCCACCTTCCCTTCGGTGTCGTGAAGCTGCTGGCAGGCCTGGTCTTCTGTCTGGGGCTCGTCCTCGTTGTCGTGGCCGGTGCCGAGCTCTTTACGGGAAACAACCTGATCGTGATGGCCTGGGCGGACCGCCGCGTTACGGGCCGGCAGGTATTGCGGAACTGGCTGCTCGTGTACGCAGGCAATTTCGTCGGCTCCGTAGCCACGGCGGTGCTCCTGTTCCTTTCGAAACAGTATGAATTCGGAGGCGGTGCAGTCGGTCTCAACATCCTTGACACGGCAAGCGCGAAATGCTCGTTGGGGTTCCTCCAGGCGATTGCTCTGGGCATAGGGTGCAACGCACTGGTTTGCCTCGCAGTCTGGCTTTGCTTCAGCGCCCGTTCCACGACCGACAAGATCCTCTCCATCCTCTTCCCGATCTCGGCCTTTGTTGCGGCAGGGTTCGAGCATTGCGTAGCCAACATGTACTTCATTCCCATCGGGCTTTTCGTGAAGACGGGTGCTTCCGCCGGGTTTTGGGACGCCATTGGAAAGGCCGCTTCGGATTACACGAGCCTGACCTGGAGCAACTTCCTTCTCGCGAACCTGTTGCCCGTCACCGTGGGCAACATCATCGGGGGCTCGGTGATGGTCGGGCTGGTGTACTGGTTGGTCTATATCCGAAACCCCAAGGTCCCCTTCTGGGGCGAGTCAGGGGCGGAGTGCGGGGGCGGGGGCTGAGTTCTTTAGGTAACCACCTGAATCCATTCTTTTTCTTTGTGGCCTTCCCCTGTGATGGGTTTCGCATCAATGAATTCCTTGAATGGGACATTCACTTTTGCTAAAGTCCCCGCAGTCAAATCGAGGGGCTTCCCCGAGACCTTCAGACCCGAGGAAAGGAAAGAGACATGGATGTCGAGAAGTTTATCGAGGAAAAGGTAGCGCAGATCAAGGAAACCGTGGGACAGGACAAGGCGATCAACGCACTGTCGGGTGGGGTCGACAGCTCGGTGGTGACCGCCCTGGGGCACCGGGCCCTGGGCGACCAGTTGGAGACCGTGTTCCTCGACGACGGCCTTATGCGGGAGAAAGAGCCGGAGTCTGTTGCCGCCGCCTTCGAACCCCTGGGGATCCGGGTCAGGATTGTCGACCTGAAGGATCGGTTTTTCTCCGCCCTCAAGGGGGTCGAGGACCCGGAAGAAAAGCGCAAGGCCTTTCGGGATATGTTCTATACCTGCCTCGGTGAAGTGGTGAAGGCGAGTGATGCGCGGTTCTTGCTCCAGGGAACGATCAAGGCGGATATCATCGAGACGCAAAAGGGCGTGAAGACCCAACACAACATACTCGAGCAGATCGGTATCGACCCCGAAGCGGGGTACGGCTTCAAGGTGATCGAGCCGCTCATCGAACTTTTCAAGCCCGGAGTGAGGGATGTGGCGACCGGACTCGGCCTCTCCGAGGAGATCGCCCAACGCATGCCCTTCCCCGGCCCCGGCCTTGCGACACGCTGCCTGGGCGAGGCGAATCCGGAAAGAATCGAGATCGTCCGCAAGGCCGTCAAGATCGTGGAGGAGGAAACCAAGGGCATTCCGGCCTTCCAGTGCTTGGCCGCACTCCTGAAGGACCGGGCCACCGGCCTCAAGGCGGATGGCTCGCGTGAGTTCGGGCACATCATTGTGGTCCGCTGCGTGGAGAGCGAGGATGCAATGACGGCAGAGCCCGTGCATCTTCCCTGGGACGTGCTCAGGAAGCTCGAGAAGCGGATCTCGGGCGAGATTGCGGAGGTGTCCCGTGTGCTCTACGACTTGACGCCCAAGCCTCCGGCCACCATTGAATATATCTAACCCCCCGGCCCCCGGTCGAAGGAGACTGCTGAATGCCGAAACGTGAAGACATCAAGAAGGTGATGATCATCAGCTCCGGGCCGATCGTCATCGGTCAGGCGTGCGAGTTCGACTACTCGGGAACACAGGCGTGCAAGGCCCTGCGGAAGCTGGGCTACGAGATCGTGCTGGTCAACTCCAACCCCGCCACGATCATGACCGACCCGGGCATGGCGGATGTGACATACATCGAACCCCTTACCGTGGACGACATGGAGGAAATCATTGCCAAGGAACGGCCTGACGCGCTCCTTCCCAACCTGGGCGGCCAGTCCGGCCTGAACCTTTCCTCCGAGCTCTACAGGAAGGGGGTGCTCGAGAAATACGGCGTCGAGATGATTGGGGTCCAGGCGGATGCCATCGAGCGCGGGGAGGACCGGCAGGCCTTCAAAGACACAATGAAGCGTCTCGGCATCGAGATGCCGAAGAGCGAGGTCTCCCGGAGCGTGGACGAGGCCCTGGAGATCGCTTCCGAACTGGGCTACCCGGTTGTCCTGCGTCCCGCCTACACCATGGGCGGTACCGGGGGAGGGCTGGTCTACAACGAGGAGGAGTTGCGGGTGGTGGTCGGCCGCGGTCTGTCCATAAGCCTGGTGGGTCAGGTCCTGGTCGAGGAATCGGTCCTCGGGTGGGAGGAGCTCGAGCTCGAGGTGGTCCGGGACGCAAAGAACCAGATGATCACTGTCTGCTTTATCGAAAACGTGGATGCCATGGGCGTGCACACCGGTGATTCCTACTGTACCGCCCCCATGCTGACCATCGATCCGGAGCTCCAGGCCCGGCTCCAGAAATACTCCTACGACATCGTCGAGGGCATCCAGGTGATCGGGGGCACGAACATCCAGTTCGCCCACGACCCGAAGACCGGAAGGGTGGTCGTGATCGAGATCAACCCGCGGACCTCGCGTTCCTCTGCCCTGGCAAGCAAGGCGACAGGATTTCCGATCGCCTTTGTCTCCTCCTTGCTCGCCGGGGGCCTGACGATGGACGAAATTCCCTACTGGAGAGAAGGGACCCTGGAGAAGTACACGCCCTGGGGAGAATACGTGGTGGTGAAGTTTGCCCGCTGGGCCTTTGAGAAGTTCCCGGGCGCGGTGGACAAGCTCGGCACCCAGATGCGGGCCGTGGGCGAGGTGATGAGCATCGGAAAGAACTACAAGGAGGCCTTCCAGAAAGCGATTCGATCCCTGGAGACCGGATGTTACGGGCTCGGATTTGCGAAGGACTTCAACGAGAGGCCCCTCGAGGAGCTCATGAGCATGCTCAGCGAGCCCACGAGCGAGCGCCAGTTCATCATGTACGAGGCCCTGCGAAAGGGCGCCCGGGTGGATGACCTGCACGAGAAGACTTATATCAAGCGATGGTTCATCGAGCAGATGAAGGAACTGGTGGCCCTCGAGGAGGAGGTCCTCGCGTGCAAGGGAAAAGGCGTTCCGGACAAGCTGTTGACAGCGGCCAAGAAAGACGGGTTTTCGGACCGGTACCTTTCTCAGCTCCTCGGTGTGGAGGAACGCCATATCCGGGAACAGCGCACTTCACTGAATGTGGTCGAGGCGTGGGAGCCCGTGCCGGTTAGCGGCGTGGAGGATGCGGCCTATTACTACTCCACGTACAACGCCCCGGACAAGGTAGAGGTCAGTGACCGGAAGAAGATCTTGATCCTGGGAGGCGGGCCGAACCGCATCGGCCAGGGAATCGAGTTCGACTACTGCTGCGTTCACGTGGCCTTTGCGATCCGCGACCTCGGGTACGAGTCGATCATGGTGAACTGCAACCCGGAGACGGTCTCCACCGACTACGACACATCGGACAAGCTCTATTTCGAGCCCCTGACCGTTGAGGATGTTCTGAGCATCTACGAGAAAGAGAAGCCCCTTGGGGCCATCGTGCAGTTCGGCGGGCAGACGCCGCTCAACATCGCCGGAGAGCTGGAGCGGGCCGGGGTCAAGATCCTGGGGACTTCGCCCGAGACGATCGATCTGGCCGAGGACCGCGACCGGTTCCGCAAGGTCATGGAAAAGCTCGGGATTCCGCAAGCCGAATCCGGCATGGCCAGCACCCTCGAGGAGGCCCTGACGATTGCCAAGCGAATCGGTTACCCTCTGATGGTCAGGCCTTCCTATGTCCTCGGAGGCCGCGGCATGGAGGTCGTTCACGACGAGGAGATGCTCGAGCGTTACGTTACAGCGGCCGTAGATGTGTCGCCCGAGCGTCCGATTCTGATCGACAAATTCCTGGAGAATGCCATCGAGGCGGAGGCGGACGCCATTTCCGATGGAAAGGACGCGTTCGTGCCCGCGGTGATGGAACACATCGAGCTGGCCGGAATTCACTCGGGCGACTCGGCCTGTGTGATCCCCACGGTCAGCATTTCCCAGAAACACCTCGACACGATCGTTGATTACACGAAGAAGATCGCCCTCGAGTTGTCGGTGGTCGGCCTCATGAACATCCAGTACGCCATCGCGAACGACGTGGTCCACATCCTGGAAGCCAACCCGCGTGCATCCCGAACCGTCCCGCTGGTCTCCAAGGTCTGCAATGTATCGATGGCCCGTATCGCCACCGATCTCGTGCTGGGAGGGAAGCTCTCGGATCACGACCTCGAACAGAGGGAGATCCCCTACTACGGGGTGAAAGAAGCGGTCTTCCCCTTCAACATGCTTCCCGAGGTGGATCCCCTGCTCGGTCCTGAGATGCGGTCCACGGGAGAGGTGCTGGGAATGGCGGATTCCTACGGTCTCGCCTTCTACAAGGCGCAGAAGGCCACCCTGCAGGAACTCCCTTCCGAGGGCACCGTTCTGATCAGTGTCTCGGAGGTGGAAAAGCAGGCGCTGCTTCCGGTGGCGAGGGAATTCGCGGACCTCGGGTTCCGGATCAAGGCCACGGAAGGGACGTGTGCATTCCTGGTTTCCCAGGGCATCGAGGCGGAGCCGATCAATAAGATGAGCGAGGGCCGGCCCAATATCGTGGATGGGATCATGAACAAGGAGATCCACCTGGTCGTGAACACGCCGAGCGGCAAGCTGAGCAAGGAGGATGACTCTTACATCCGCAAGGCGGCCATCAAGTACAAGGTGCCCTACATCACGACCATGTCGGCAGCCCTTGCCTCTGCGCGGGGCATCGCCGCCTTTCGCCAGGGCCACGGCGAGGTGAAATCGGTGCAAGCCTACCACAAAGACATCAAGTAGGGGGATCGGGGGCGACGCACTCGCCCCTGCAAGGCGCCGTTTCCCATGCATCTCGAGTCCTTTCAGGCGCTCGCGGCATCTATCCCACCAAGGTGCGGTGTGCGTCTCCGTGTCCGTTCGAGCAGAAAGCGATCGCGCGAAAACGATTGAAAATGTTATGGAAATCATGGTCGAGGAGATCCCCCCATGATCGCTGGAGTGCCCAAGGAAACCTTCCCGGGAGAGAAGAGGGTGGCCCAGGTTCCTGCGGGCCTGCCCGGTCTGGCCAAAGCGGGCGTCGAGCTGCTCATCGAGGCAGGTGCGGGTGAAGCCGCAGGGTTCCTGGACGGGGCCTACCACGAAAAAGGCGCCAGGATCTCACCGAGTCGAGAAGAGGTTTTCGAGAAGGCGGACGTGGTTCTCCAGGTCCGGGCGGGCGGCGCCAACCCGGACGCCGGGCTCGCCGACCTGAAGCGCATGCGTCCCGGCCAGGTCCTGATCGGCTTCCTGGAGCCCTACTGCGAGCCGGAGGCGGTCCGGGAGTTGAACGACCGAAAGGTGACTTCTTTTGCCATGGAGTTGGTCCCGCGAATCACCCGGGCCCAGAGCATGGATGCCCTGTCCTCCATGGCCACGGTGGCCGGCTACCGGGCGGTCCTGATGGCCGCGGGGACCCTGCCCAAGATGTTCCCCATGATGATGACCGCAGCAGGCACAGTGGTGCCGGCAAAGGTGTTCGTCGTCGGCGCCGGGGTTGCGGGCCTCCAGGCGATCGCCACGGCTCGACGTCTCGGTGCCGTGGTCTCCGGCTACGATGTCCGGCCCGTGGTCAAGGAGCAGGTGGAGAGCCTGGGCGCCAAGTTCGTGGAGATGGAACTCGAAACCGAGAGCGCCGAGGGCTCGGGGGGATACGCCAAGGAGATGGGAGAAGAGTTCTACAAGCGGCAGCGGGAGATGATGACCCGCGTGTTGTCCGAAAGCGATGTGGTGATCACCACAGCCGCCGTGCCGGGCAAGAAGGCACCCATCCTGATCACCTGGGAGATGGTGCAGGCCATGCCTCCCGGATCCGTGATCGTGGACCTCGCGGCGGAGCGGGGCGGCAACTGTGAAATCACGAAGCCGGGGGAGACCGTGGTGGAGCAGGGCGTTATCATCCTCGGCCCTGTGAACCTGCCTGCCACGATCCCTTATCATGCGAGCCAGATGTACGCGAAGAATGTGTCCAACCTTCTCCTGTTGCTCGCGAAGGAAGGCAGGATCGATCTCGACATGGAGGACGAGGTCGTGCGGGAGACCCTGTTCACACACGACGGCGAGGTCGCGAACGCGCGCGTCCGGGAGATCCTTTCTCTCTGATATCAAGGGAGCCAAGTTATGGAAATGTTCACGGTCGTGTTGACCATCTTCGTGCTGGCCGTCTTTGTCGGTATCGAGGTGATCACAAAGGTGCCACCCACCCTGCACACGCCGTTGATGTCCGGGTCGAACGCGATTTCCGGGATTACCCTGATCGGTGCGATTCTCTCTGCCGGCACCCAGCAGACGACGCTTACGACGATTCTGGGATTCCTCGCTGTGCTCTTCGCGACGATCAACGTGGTAGGCGGGTTCCTGGTCACCCACCGAATGCTGGGAATGTTCAAGAGAAAGTGAGTTTGGGTGAGTTTGGGGACAGGCACCGATCTCCTTCTGGCGGTCACTAGGGATAACAGAGATCGGTGCCTGTCCCCAAACTCA
>Ga0180429_10000887_pt1 | contig 26098 bp, 20 predicted proteins | sample SS_ome_FD_132428 | JGI IMG/M metagenome (GOLD analysis project Ga0180429, IMG submission 132428) | Hypersaline lake sediment archaeal communities from the Salton Sea, California, USA - SS_1_S_1 metaG | ecosystem: Environmental > Aquatic > Non-marine Saline and Alkaline > Hypersaline > Sediment ...
AACGTGGAGCGCCGAGGAGCTGGCGACGCAGGTGAAAGAAGGTGGATTCCTGGGGCTGAAACCCTACCTGGCCTTTGCCCCGGCCCGGATTCCAGCCGGCGAGATCACCATCTTCGACTTCTTCCCCCGCGCCCACCTACGGGTAGCCGACGACCACGGCTGGGTCGTGATGCTTCACATCCCGCGCGCCGCGCGGCTGCGCGACCCGGTCAACGTAGCACAGCTCCTGGAGATTGAGCAAGCCTACCCCAACGTGCGGCTGATCGTGGCCCACATCGGGCGTGCCTACTGCCTCACCGATGTCGGCGATGCCTTGGAGGCGCTCAGTGCCACATCCCGGATGTGCTTCGACTTCAGCGCCAACACCAACGCCGAAGTGATGGCCGAACTCATCCGCGCCGTGGGCCCGCAGCGCGTGCTCTTCGGGAGCGACCTGCCTATCCTGCGAATGCGTATGCGTCGAATCTGCGAGGAGGGACGGTACGTCAACCTGGTGCCGCCTGGGCTGTACGGTGACGTAGGCAGCGACACGCATATGCGCGAGGTCAGCGAGGCCGAGGGCCAGACGCTCTCGTTCTTCCTCTATGAAGAGCTGATCGCTTTCCACAGAGCGGCGGAGGCAACGGGACTAGGTAGACATAGCGTCGCCGACGTCTTCCACAACAACGCGGTGCGTGTGTTCGGACTCCAGTAGCAGACAAGGAGACATATGGGCAACCCGAGACCCCAGCTGCAGATGCTTTGGCCCGAGGATCGACTCGATGAGCCACCCGAGCTAGTTCTCCAACCCGGCTACAGCCTGCGCTGCTTCGACCCGGTCCGCGACCTGAAGGACTATCTGTCCCTCGTCCACGAGGCCGGCTTCACCGACTTCGACGAGCAGCGGGTGCAGGACTGCATCCAGAGGATGCTGCCCAACGGCTTTTTCGTCGCCGTCCACGAGCCCGACGGCGAGCTGGTCGCGACGGCGATGACGACCCACAACCCCACTCCGCTGCACCCCTATGCCGGGGAGTTGAGCTGGGTGGCAGGGCGTCCGGCGCACGCAGGGCACGGGCTGGGTATGACCGTCTGCGCCGCTGTGGTGCGGCGCTATCTCTCCGCGGGCTACGAACGCATCTACCTGCTGACCGACGACGCCCGGCTGCCGGCTCTGAAGACCTATCTGAAGCTGGGATTCGTGCCCTTCCTCTGCGACGAGGGACTTCCGGAGCGGTGGAAGGCCATCTACGAGAAACTGGCCTGGCCATACACACCGGACGCGTGGCCCAGCACGCTGGGGAGCTAGAGACCAGCACAATGTCCGGGCCACGTGAGCTCCTGCTAGGATTGGACGTCGGTACGACGGCGACGAAGGCGCGGGCCTTCGACCTGGAGGGGCACGTCGTCGCAGGCGCCACTAGGGCCTATGATCTCCTGACACCTCAGCCGGGATGGGTTGAGCAGAACCCCGAGGAACTCTGGTCGGCGATTGTCCAGACCGTGCGCGAGGTAACGACCAGGATCAGTCCCCACGATCACATCGTCGCACTCAGCCAGGCCTCCCAGGGCGGGACGACCATCCCCGTAGACGCTGCGGGTGCTCCGGTCCACAACGCCATCAGCTGGATGGACCGACGCGCAGCTACACTGAGCGAGCGAACCGCCAAGGCATTCGGCACTGACTACGTCCAAACGACCACGGGCTGGCCTTTGAGCGGCGCGCTGTCTCTGCACCATATCGCCTGGCTGAGGGAACACCGCCCCGGTGTCTTCTCCATCGCGAAGCGGTTCCTCTTCATCAACGACTTCATCACCCACGGGCTGACCGGTGAGGCGGTGATGAACCCGTCGGACGGCACGATGACGCAACTTCTCGACATCGAGCAGGCAGAGTGGGATCCACAGCTGCTCGACTATGCCGGGATCGACAGGGCCCAGCTCTCCGAGGTGAGGCCGTCCGGCGAGGTGATCGGCACGGTGTTGCCGGAGACGGCTCGGCTCCTGGGCCTACCTGATGGCGTGGTCGTGGTGAACGGCGCTCACGACCAATACTGCGCAGCCATCGGGACGGGCGTGACCATCCCGGGCGAGATCCTACTCTCGTGCGGCACAGCCTGGGTCGTTCTGGCAGTGCCCGACTCGCTGGCGGCTGGACGTTCCAGTGGCATAGCGTTGAGCTGCCACGCGATCCAGGGACGTTGGGGAGGCATCCGGTCGTTGGGCGGCATCGGGACCTCGCTCGAGTGGCTAGTCAACCAGGTATGGTGTGATGATGCAAGTAACGACCGCGCTGACCGATATCAAGCACTGAACACCGCTGCAGCGGGCGTGCCGGCGGGCTCCCGTGGACTGGCCTTCGTGCCGCTCTCGGGTGGGCACCAAGCCGGCCGTGAGGGCGGTGGCTTCCTCCACCTGACGCTCGCACACACACGCGACGAGATGAGCCGTGCCGTGATGGAGGGGATCACCTATGAACTGCGTCGGGCACTGGAGGAGATTCGCCAAGGGGGTATCACGGTCGACAGACTCACGATGGTCGGTGGCGCGGCAGAGAGCCCCATCTGGCCCCAGATCGTTGCCGACGTCACCGGCCTCCCAGTCATCGTTCCGCAGGAACGCCAGGCCGCCGCAGCCGGTGCGGCCATCCTAGCCGGTGTGGGCATCGGACGCTTCGCCGGGCCTGAAGAGGGATTCGCTGCATTCAGGGGCAACGCGTCGGAGCTGGCCCCAAACCCAGGCGACAGGTCGGTCTACGACCTAGCCTATCGCGACTACCATCGTCTCTGTAACAGATTGGCGGAATTCAGCACGAGCACTGAGGAGGGCACGCTATGGAGAAACCCAAGGTAGGCCTACTGGGCTTGATGCTGGAGCTATACGATCTGCGCCCTGAGCTGAAGCCCACGATGGCCCGGTTCGCGGACAAGCTGGTGACTGCGCTGGCGCCGTACGCCGACGTCGACTTCCCGGGCGTGTGCAACACGCGGGAGCAGGTGGACCGGGCCGTGGCGGCCTTCGAAGCCGATGGGAAGGACCTGATCCTGGTCGTGCTCCTCACGTACGCGCCCAGTCACATCGCGCTGCCGGCATTGCTGCGCACCCGGTTGCCCTTTGTCATCTACAACACCCAACAGCTCGCCGGGATCACTGCCGAGACGACCAGCCCCGAGACTCTGGAGAACCACGGCATGCACGGCGTCCAGGACCTGGCCAACGTGCTGCTGCGCGCAGGGAAGACGGTCCGCATTGTGACAGGCCACTACCAGGATCCAATCGCCCTGGAGGCCGTGGGTGCCTGGTGCCGAGCCGCACGAGCGGCTCGATTCATCCGGCAGATGAAGATCGGACTGCTAGGCTACTCGATGGAGGGCATGGGCGACTTTGGAATCGACACGACAGCGATGCTGGCCCAAGTCGGGCCAGAGGTGCACCACCTGGCTATGAAGGAAGTTGCCGAGCTCGCGGGTAGAGCGCCGGCGGACGCCATCGCAGAACAGATGGCGTCTGACCGTGAGCATTTCCAGATCGAGGCAGGGATCACCGGAGCGGAGCACGAAGCCAGTTCGCGACTCGAGTGGGCGCTCCGCAGGACGATGGAAGACCACGGGCTACACGGGTTTGCGGCCCACTTCATGGCCGTCGGTGAGGAGGGCTGGCTGGACACGCTGCCTTTCCTCGCCGCCGCGAAGTTACTGGGCGAGGGCTATGGATTCGGGGGCGAGGGCGACGTGACCAGCGCCGCCGCGGTCAGCCTGATGGCAGAGCTAGCACGCGCCTCAAACTTCACCGAGATGTTCTCGATGGACCCCGCGCACGATGCTGTATTGATGATGCATATGGGCGAGGGCAACTGGCGGATGGCACGGAAGGACGAACCGGTCCTTATGCTGCGGTCCTCACTGGGCCTGGTGGATCTGGAGGTCGATCCCCTACTCTTGGCGTTCAGCCTGGAACCCGGTGATGTCACGCTGCTGAGCCTGACCACGGGGACGGAGGGCAGACTACGGTTCGTCGTCGCGGAGGGTGAGGTAATGGACTTCCCCTATGTGAGCGATCTGCGCAGGCCGCACTACAAGTTCCGGCCGAAGAGCGCGGACGGCCTGCCGGGCTTCCTGACACGGTTCAGCCAGGCCGGCGGGTCACATCACCAGGCGTTGGCGTATGGACGCTGGGGCGACACACTGGAGAAGTTGGCTGCGTTGCTGGGTGTGGACTGCCTGCGCGTCTAGGCAGGTATGAGGGAAACGGGATAGGGGAGAGCGCTTATGCGCAACATCGCTGTATCATTGAGTGACCTGGTGGGGAAGGCGTACACGGATGCAGTCTGCGAGGCGCAGGCGTTCGTGACAGGCACGCCGATAGCGGAGCTGAAGGCGATCGCCGAGGAAGAGGTGGAGTTCGCCCCAGCATGGTATCAGCAGCGGCTGGACGAGCTGGTGGACGTCATCGGCACGCAAGTCTGCCTCGGGCTCGCTGAATCCGCGCCCGGCGCGGGCACCGATGCCTTCAACGCGGCAACCCACACATCGTCCTCGCCGCTGACCGGCCTGGGATTCATCCGCATCGGCGAGGACGGTCGCGCCTATCTGGCCTCCAAGAGCGAGCACTACCACGCCTCACTGGGGCACAGCTTCCCCGGCTACCGGCTGATCGACAACGCCCGACGGCTGGGCATCCCCAACGCCACCCACAACAACACCCGAGGGCACATTACGCGCCGGCTGGAGGAGGCATTGGTCCGGGTGGCCAATGGGATCCCCAAGAGCGACGAAGGCCGCCTGCGTGCCGTCCTGACGAGCACCGACGACCATGTGCTCAACCGAGTCATCAACCTGGAGACCGGCAGCCTGGCGGTCGAGGCTGCGCTGAAGATGATGCTGGCCCGCTTCTACCGGCTGCAAGAGACCGCAGACGAGCCCAAGTATGCCGGACGAACGCCCGTCTTCCTGGTCATAGCCGACCAGGCCGGGGGCAGCAAGGCGAACTACCACGGCACCACAGTGTTGACCCAGGTGCTGCGTGATATGTGGCCCGGTCTCGCCGCGAGGTTGGAGGACGCAGGACTGTACTTGGTCAGACCAGTTCGCATCAACGATGCCGCGGATTTTGCCAGGGTAGTTGAGACCTACGACACGGGCAAGACCAAAGTGGCGGGCTTCTTCCACGAGATTGTGCTGATGAACTACGGCGGGATCCGGCTGGACCGAGACTATCTACTACAGGCCTATGCGGTCTGCCACGACCACGACATTCCGATCATCGTCGATGAGATCCAGTCCTGCATCTGGTCGCCGGAGCTCTTCATGTTCAGGGAATACGGCCTGAACCCGGACTTCGTCTCCGTGGGCAAGGGCTTTCCCGGCGGGGAGTATCCTGCTTCACGCATCCTCACAACCGCATCGATGGACAACCTCAACCTGTTCGGTGCATTGGTAACGAACGGTCAGGAGGAACTAGCATCGCTGGCCTATCTCGTGACGATAGCGTTCGCTGAGGCAAACCGGGAGACCATCCGGGACGTGGGTGAGGCCTATGAAGACGATCTCCAGTCGCTGGCCCGGAAGCACAGTGCGGTCATCGACGCTGTCGAGGGGTGTCGCCACCTCTCGTCGATCTTCCTCTCCTCCGTGGAGAAAACCGTAGAGTTCACCAAGGCCCTAACGGCTGCCGGTATCGACGTCAGCGCGCACACCTACAAGGCGGAGTGCCCGCCGGCGGCGCTCACAAAGATCCCCCTGGTCTCGACGCACAAGATGGTGGACTTCCTGATCGGGAAGATGGATGAGGCGCTGGAACGCTTGGGCGTCTGAACGTTCGAACAACACCTGCGAAGGGAGCACTATGACCAAGCAGATCATCAACTTCGGAATCATCGGGTGTGGGCTGATGGGACGGGAGTTCGCGAGTGCCGCTGCCCGGTGGCTGCACCTGGATGGGCTGCCGTTCGCGCCGCGCGTCGTCGCCGTCTGCTCCCGAACCGAAGCATCGATGGCATGGTTCCAGCGGAATGTGTCGACCGTGGAACAGGCGACGACCGACTACCGGGAGCTGCTGGCCAACCCCAACGTGGATGCGGTGTACTGCGCGGTCCCACACGACCTGCATGAGCGGTTCTACGTTGAGATCATCGAGGCGGGCAAGCACCTGCTGGGCGAGAAGCCGTTCGGCATCGACAAGGCCGCAAACAGAGCCATCCTGGCTGCTGTCGAGGCACATCCCGAGATCTTCGTGCGCTGCGCCTCGCAGTTCCCCTTCTTCCCCGGCGCGTACACCATCGCGCAGTGGGCGCGCGAGGGGCGGTTTGGCAAGATCATCGAGGTAGAGGCCGGCTTCTGGCACAGCAGCGACCTGAATCCGCAGAAGCGCATCAACTGGAAGCGGCGGATCGCGACCAACGGCGCCTACGGATGCATGGGGGACCTGGGGTTGCACATCCTGCACGTCCCGCTGCGCAGCGGGTGGATGCCCACCAACGTTCGAGCCCTGCTGTCGAAGATCGTGCACGAGAGGCCCGACGGGTCCGGAGCACGTGTGCCCTGCGAGACGTGGGACAACGCGATCCTGGCGTGTGAGGCACGGGCGGACGACGGGGACACCTTCCCGATGGTACTGTCAACGAAACGCGTCGCGCCAGGGCACGGCAACACGTGGTTTATCCGCGTCGCGGGCACGGAGCTGTCAGCCGGCTTCTCAACTGAGAACCCCAAGCGGATCGCGACGCTACCCTACACGCCGGGCGCCAATCAGGCGTGGCGGATGCTGGACACGGCCCACCGGTCAGCCTACCCGACTATCACGGGCTCGATCTTCGAGTTCGGCTTCTCGGACGCGATCCTGCAGATGTGGGCAGCGTTCTGCGATGAGCTGGTGAACGGGAAGGACATGGCCCAGCCTTTCCACTGCGCCACGCCACAGGAGACCTTGCAGAGCCACCGCCTCTTCACGGCCGCCCTCCAATCGCAGAGAACTGGACAGACCGTCGCGCTGTAGGCTAGTCGAGGGCCAGTCGTGCTGCGAACGCCGTCAAGTCGTCCGCGATATCATCGGCCTTGACCCTGGGAGCGTGGAAGGGCTGTATGGCCACGGGGGTGCGCCCGCACGCCTCGGCCATCAGATCGAAGACATGGGCATTCGCCGGATCCTCGCCTGTGCAGAAGAAGGCCACCTTCGCCAACTTATCCCTCTGCTGTACCAGATAGCTGCGAGGCTCAGCGGGCAGCGTGTTAGCGTAGACTGGCGTCCCTACGACGACGAGAGCATACGCCGCCGGATCGTGCTGCGCCGGCGCGAGGGGCACCGTGCGCTGTCGTCTCCCTCCCATCACGACCCGTCCCATGTTGCCGAAGTTGCGCAGGCCCTTGCCCTTGATGTCTACGTCCACTCGCTTCTCCGGCTGGATCGCCTCCAGGTCGGCGCCAAGCTCAGTGGCCAGTGCCCTCGCGACCTTCCCCGTGCTGCCCGCAGACGTGTAGTAGACGACCAGTATGCGCTTCTCACTCACGCGATCCTCCTTTGTCTCTTGACGACGCACTCAGTCCCCCCGCAGGAGCGACTGCGCGAGGATCTTCTCGGCGGCCTCCATGGTCTTCACGGCGTCGCCGAAGTGGGAGCCCGGCTGTGTGCCGGACCTCAGGCAGTCGATGAACTCGCGGTTTTTGGTCCGGAAGCCGCCGTACTGGTAGAGCTCGTCGCCGCCGGCCTCCTCGCAGGTGTCGAACTCGATGCCCACCGTATCCCCGTCCGCGTAGAGATGGCCCTTGCCCTCGTGCTCGGCCTCGGCGCAGATACCGGGTGCGTGCATCTCGACATCGAAGATGCGCCGCCCGCTGGTCCAGCTATTGATCATCAGCCCCGTGGCGCCGTTGTCGAACTCCAGCGTCACAGCGAAGAAGTTGATGTCCGGCGTCGTCACACGTCTGGTGATGCTGTGGATGCCGACGACCTCGCCGCCGCACATCCAGCGCAGCGTGTCGATGGCGTGGACGCCATCGTCCATCATGTGGTCGCGCGCCTCCAGATAGGGATCGAACGCGCACTTGTAGAAGCGGCACACCGCGTGGGTGATGGGGCCGCGCTCAAGACAGGCGTCGTGCAGCCTCATCACCATCGGGCAGGAGCGGCGCTGAAAGCTGACCTGGGTGATGCACCCGTGCTTCTGGGCCATATGGGCCAGCGACCTCGCCTGATGGATGGTGATGGCCATGGGCTTCTCAATGTAGAGGTTCTGACCCTGGGCCAGGCACCACATCCAGATATCGTAGAAGATGTGGGGCTGCCCGATGGCGTAGACCGCGTCGGGCGCCACCTCCTCCACCATCCGTTGGTAGTCCAGGTAGCGCTTCTCAATGCCATACTTGTCCGCCGTCGTGTGGAGCCGCTGGGTGTCGATGTCACAGATGGCGGCGATCTCCACATCGTCGAACGAGTCCAGCGAGGGGTAGTGCACCTTGTTGGACATATTCCCCGCGCCGATCATGGCAACACGGATGGTCCTCTCCTGAGTCATCTCATCCCCTCCGATCACACGAACAGCTCGCGTACCCAGGCGATGTCCTGGGCGATGAGCCGCTCGACGGCATCCTCATCGCTGTACTCCGCCGGCAGGCAGACGGTGCCGGTGTAGCCGCGAACTTTCAGTTCGTTGACTACTTGGGGCCACGAGGCCTGGCCGTGGCGGCCCGCGGTCCAGAAGACGCGCCAGGCGGCGACCTCGGCCTCGGGCCCGTTGGTGCGCTGCCAGTAGGCGTTCTTGAGGTTGACCATGCAGAGATGGGACCAGGCGATGTCCAGCGCCAGGTCGAGGTCGTTACCGTCGAGGGCCTCGTGTGCGGCGTCCCAGACAATGGCGATGTGGCGGGGGTCATAGAACTCCACGAGGCGTCGCAGTCCCACGGCATTCGCGACGAAGCGTCCGAAGTGGTTCTGGACACCGAGCTGTACACCATACTTATCCAGCAGCGGCACCAGGGCATCGTACTCACGACGATATCGGGCCTCAGCGTCAACGTAGGACTCCCCCTTGCCGATGCCCGCCATCACGCGGATCACGGGCACGCCGGCCTCGGCACATGCGGCGATGGTCGCCTCGTCGGTGGGGCCGGCGACGCTGAGGATCTTGACGCCGGATTCGCCCAGCACCTTGGCTGCGCGCGGCAGGTCGCTGACGTTTTCGGGCTCGACCTGGTAGCCGGGCCGCACGGGGAACTCGACGCCGTCGAAGCCGAGACCGGCGACGAGGTCGGCGAGCTGCTCCAACGACAGGTTCTTCCACGGCTTGGTGAAAACAGAGAACAGGATGCTTGATGACATCGGGAGGGCTCCCTTCGTTTCAGTATCTGGATTCCTAAGTCACGAGTCAGGCCATGATCTGGAGGCGATCCCAGGTGACGGAGAGGTGGGTAGGCTCGCCGGCGAAGAAGCGGGTGAAGTCGCCGGCGATGGCCTCGACCAGGCGTAGGCGGGATTCTTCGGTGTGGCCCGAAATGTGGGGCGTGAGGACCACGTTGTCCATGTCTCGGAGCGGGTCGTCACCGGGGAGCGGCTCCTTGTCGTAGACGTCGAGCACGGCGCGGATACGGCCCGAGGCGAGGGCAGACTTCATCGCGGATTGGTCGACGATCCAAGCGCGGGCGGTGTTGATGAAGAGCGCGTTGTCTTGCATGGCGGCGAAGTGTTCGGCCTTAATCATCTCCTTGGTCGCCGGGATGGTCGGAGCGTGGATCGAAACAATGTCGGCCTCGGAGAAGAGCTGGGCCAGCGTTGCCTTGCGCACGCCCAGCTGGCCAGCCTCGGCCTCGCTGACGTAGGGGTCGTAGAGCAGGACGTCACAGTGGAAGGGCGCGAGGAGCTTGAACATGCGCCGCCCGATCAGGCCGGCGGAGACGATGCCCACGCGCTTGTGGTACAGCTCGTGCGCAAAACCCTTGTCGCCGTACGTCCAGCCTCGTTCGGTCTTCATTGCGACATCGTGCCTGTAGATGTCGCGCTGCATGCTGAGCATGGCCCACAGCGTGTACTCGGCGACGGCGTCGGCGATCACGGCAGCGGCGCTCAGCACGACGATGCCTCGGTCATAGCCGGACTTGGGCATCACGTGCTTGACGCTGCCGGCTGCATGGCCGACGATCTTGAGGTTGTCTGCCGCAGCCAGCATCTCTTCGGTGAACCCGGGGACACCCCAGGAGGTCACAACCGCGTCGACGCCCGGGAGCAGGGCCGTGATCTCGTCAGGCGTGTAGTTCCGGTCCGACTCGTTCCATGTCACATCGCCGAGACTCGAGAGGGTCGCCCGGGCCCCCTCGGAGAGGATATCGCGGCTCAGGCCTGTCTCAGGCAGGTACAGTATCTTGCGGGTCGTCATAGTGTCTCCTTTGCGTGGATGCGGATCGATTCTATACTGAATCTGACCCGTTCCCAAGCAGAGGAGGCGACCGATGGCTAAGACGTACGTGGTGAAGGCCGGTGACTCTCTGAGCAAGATCGCCAAGAAGCTACTCGGGGATGCTGCCCGGTGGCCCGAGATCCTGGAGGCCAACAAGGGGAAGATCAAAGACCCCAACGCGATCGCACTGGGCTTGGAGCTGAAGATACCGGACGACAAGGCTGACAAGAAGCCGGCAGGGCCTGATCACGCGTTTGAGTAGACGCCGTATCGTGCAGTTATGGACGGGGAGCCCGACGGCTCCCCGTCCCGTCATCTCTCCATCCGGACTCGGTGGCCCACCCCGCGAATGAGATCACGTCTCAAGCGACTCGGAGGCACGATGCACCGAGTCATGCCATAGCGGACACCTTCTCCGGAGCAGCCCAGACGGGCGCAGAGGCACCCCATGACCACAGAAGGCGCAAACCACGATAGGGCAACGGCCGGTTCCCCCAACCTATCCGGCTACCTGGCAGATCTCCAGGAAGAGACGATCAAGATAACGGCGGTGTTCGTCGGCGTGGTGGGCTATCTCTGGGCCTTCTACAACCTCTGGACCGTCTACGTCGATCGGTATCGATCGATCCCTCTGTCAGCCTGGATTGGCGGGTGGACACTGGCATTGACCTCAGTCGCCAGCTTCATCCTGGGCAAGCGACACCGGCGCGCCAACGCCTACCTCCTCACAGGTGCCATCCTGGCGGCGACGGTGGCCGGCGTGCTCGCACTGTCCTCCCCCAGCCTTCTGTATGTGCTCGTGATCCCGGTGATGTTCGGAGGCGTCCTTCTCGGTCAGGGGGGACTTATGGCGATAGCGGCAATCGTCATCTTGCTGACCGTGGCCCTCTCGACACGCCTCTCCGCCGACCTCACCTTACTGCCCGTCGGCGCAGTCGTGATGGTTACCTTTGCGACGTGGCTCTCGGAGCGCAACCTGCGGACGGCACTTGCGTGGACCTGGAACGGCTATGAGGATGCACGCAGGAATCAGCGAATCGCCCGAGAGCGAGCCGGGGAGCTGCAGCGGACGCTCAAGGCCCTGGATGAGGCATCGTACCGCCTGGAGCGCGCGAACTATATGCTCGCGCTAGCCCGTGACCAGGCTGAGGAGGCCCGCCGATTGAAGCAGCAGTTCGCCCAGACCATCAGCCACGAGCTGCGCACGCCTCTCAATCTGATCGTGGGCTTCACCGAGCTGATGGCCGAGACGCCCGACTACTATGGCGTCAGTCTGACACCGACATACCTGCGCGATCTCAGCACCGTCTACCGCAACGCGCGACACCTCCAGAACCTTGTCACCGACGTACTGGACCTGGCCCGCATCGAGGCGGCGCAGATGGGCATGGAGCCGGTCCAGACAGATCCTGCGGCCCTGATCCACGAGGCAATGGATACAATCCGAGGGTTGGTTGAAGCCCGCGGGCTTGCGCTCGAGGCGGACCTGGGGCCCGACCTCCCGGCCCTCTGGATTGACCCGGTGCGCGTCCGCCAGGTGCTGCTCAACCTCATCGGCAACGCTGTGAGATTCACGCACGCGGGCAGCATCACGGTCTCGGCCAGGGCACGGCAGCAGGACGTCGTCTTTGCTGTCCGAGACACGGGGATCGGGATCGCTCCGAACGACCAGAAGCGCATCTTCGATGACTTCCAGCAGGCCGACGGCAGCACTCGACGCGCACACGAGGGCGCCGGGCTGGGTCTTGCCATCAGCAAGCGCTTTGTCGAGCTGCACGGCGGGCGCATCTGGCTGCGGAGCGACGTCGGCGTGGGAAGCACCTTCTACTTCAGCATCCCCATCGAACACCCCGCCTGGCAGGACTCGCTAGAGGCACAGCTCGACCAGGCACTGGCGGATCACAGCTCGGCGGCAGAGAGCGATGAGGACCCGATCCTGCTACTGGTGACACGGAGCACCTCGGCAGCTGGGCTCCTGACCCGTTATGTGCACGGCTGTCACGTCGTCACCATCACGGAGCTGAGCGAGGCAAGATCCGTGGCACAGCAGCTGCTCCCGCAGGTAGTGGTCATCGATACCACCAGCGGAGATCTGCCTGAGGCAGATCTGCCCACGATAGCTGCATCCTGGGACCTGATGGACACGCATTTCGTGGCGGTGCCCCTGCCTGGCGAGGAGTCCCTCCTCCGCAGGCTGGCGGTACAGGGCTACCTGATCAAGCCGGTGTCTCGCGACAGCCTGTCGACGACGATGCGCCGATTCGGGGAAGACATCGATCGCGTGCTGTTGGTCGACGACGACCGCGACTTCGTCCGGCTGATGACGCGTCTCCTGGAGGAGAACCTACTCCGGCCCTATCACGTCAGCAGCGCCTACAACGGACAGCAGGCCCTGGAGAGCATCCGCACCCGGCATCCGGACCTGCTACTCCTTGACCTGGGCCTCCCGGACGCCGATGGTCGTGAGATCATCCGCCAGATCCGAAGCGACCCAGCCCTTAAGGACCTGCCCATCGTGGTGGTGTCCGCCCAGGAAAGCGTGGACTACCAGGAGCGTATGGCGGGGTCCATCACGGCAACGCGAGCGGAGGGGCTGCTCCCCAGCGAGGCGGTCAGGTGGGTCCAGGGCGTCGTCGACACCGCCCTGGCTAGGTCAGATCCCTGATCGTGGCCACCAGCGTCTGCTTGTCGACCGGCTTCTCCAGGAACGCCGTGGCGCCCAGCGAGAGGGCCAGCGGCTTCTGCTTGAGCACGCTGCACACGATCACCGGGATATCGCGCGTCTCCGACTGGTTGAGGAGCGTCTGAAGCACGTCCCATCCGTCCTGCTGCGGCATCATCAGATCCAGCGTGATCACGTCGGGATGCAGCTCTCTGGCCATCCTCAGCGCCTCGCTCGGCTGCTCCGACGTGACGACCTTGTATTGGCTCGACTCCAGGTACCTACGGAACAGCTCCAGCACGTCGCGATTGTCGTCCAGGACCAGGACAGTTCGCTGGGCGATCGGCAGCCGGACGCTATACCCCGTGAGCCGGCCCTCCGCGTAGCACCGCGATACGTGGGCCTGGCTGAGCTGTGCCATTTCCTCCAGTGCGGTGAGGGGATCATCCGCGTCACCGGTCTCATCGCAGAGGGCGGTCGCCGACGCCAGCGTCACCGAGAGCTCCACATGCTTCCCACGAATGCGGCCGTGCAGGCCAAGCGTCGTGTCGTGGGCCTGCGCCGTGAGATAGCCAAAGACGCTGAGCAGCATCTGCCGGAGTACACTGGGATCCACGGAGGCGACCGGGGAGGGATCGGGCAGTGCGCGCTCGAGGGTGATCTGACGTCGAGCCAGCACCTCACCCATAATGCCGATCGCACCATCGACGACCTCGTCGATCCGCGCGTACCGGTTGTCGCGCTTGACCCGAGCAGCCTCGACTCTCAGGAGCTCCAGACGCTGCAGCGGCACGGGCGTGTCCTGAGCCTGCCTGCCCGGCACCTCGGGCGTGTCGGCCCAGCCGGCGGTCGCCCGCTTCCAGATGATATCGGCCACGACATCCAGAGCCTCCTTCTGCTCACGGAAAAACTGTCGCCGGCTGATAGCCAGCTCCTGAGCCACGGCATCAGGCGCAAGGCCGTCGACGAAGCGAGACTGCATCAATTGGTGGCGCCGCCACGGCGGCGAGAACGCCGGGGCGTCTGCCCCCGGATCCAGCTCTTCGACCACATCCAGAAGCAGTTTATGCAGTTGCCAGCCGTTGTCCCGACGGCTACCAGAGCCGTCTGATGGCAGTTCCTTCGCCAGCGCGTGCGTGCGCAGGTAGACGAGGTCATACAGATTGCGGTAGAGGTCCGCGACCCATTCGCTGAATTGACTTCGGTCAGGCAACAAGCTGGCACTCTCTGGCACTGGTCCGGCACTCCAGGGGTAGCATTCGCACACTCAACATTATATCATTGGTATAAGCCTCCACAGATCGAGCCAGCCACCCACCCCGCGGGAACGCCTCGGCAGACCGCACGGCGGGTGGTCATCCCATCTCAGGTAGCAGGTAAATGGAGCAGTCCACGGGGTCGGTGATCCATTGTGACCAACGCCACGAAAGCGAGGTGAACACAGCCATTCAGTCCTAGAGCAGCAATCGCGTCTTAGTGGGCACACAATGATCTGGATGTCGTCCGTCAGCAACCGCAATCCTCAGAAGAAGGAGACCGAATCATGGCAGATAAGAAGACCTTGACTGGTTTGCTCAACACACGGCTTTCGCGGCGCAACTTCCTGCGTGCCGCAGCGCTGGCCGGCACGGCAGTTGGCGCCCAAGCGCTTCTAGCTGGGTGTGGCGGCGGGGCGACGCCAGAACCCGAAGCAGAGCCCGACGAACCGATGCCGGAAGCAACTGCAGCGCCTGCTGAGGCAGTCACCCTGCGCTTTGTGACCAACCACGGTGAGTCGAACCTCCCCCTCTTCGAGGAGGTAGTGGCTAACTTCCACGATGCCAACGACAACATCGACGTCGAGCTGCTCGACATCGTCGGCGCTGAGTTCTACGACTCGATTAACGCGCAGGGCGTCGCCGGAGATCTGCCCGATGTCTGGTACACGCGCACCTTCGACGTGCCCGTATACGCCAACAAGGGCTGGACCGTCAACCTGCAACCCTTCATCGACGGCGAGTCCGCTGAGGTCGACGTCGACGACTTTTGGCCTGCCGAGGTCAAGCAGATGGAGTGGAAGGGCGACCTCTACGCCCTGCCCTACGACTTCTCCAACGTCGGCATCTACTACAACAAGAGCATGTTCGACGACGCCGGCATCGACTACCCCACGGACGATTGGACTTTCCAGGACCTGGCCGACCTCGCGGTCAGGTTCGTGGAGCAGGACGGTGACGGTAACTTCACGAAGTGGGGCATGACCGCCTACTTCTGGAACTGGGTCTTCCACGGCCTGCTCTACGGCTGGGGCGGCGAGGTCTTCAGCGATGACTTCTCCGAGTGCGTCATCGCCTCTCCCGAGAACCAGGCCTGCCTGGAGTTCTGGGAGGGCATGCGCAAGGACGGCGTCTATCCCGAGGCCGGCGCAATGCCAGAGGGCGTGAACCCGTTCGCCGCGGGCCTGGTCCCGATGATGTACCAGGGCTCCTGGGCCACCGTCCAGATGCGCTCACTTGTGGAAGATGCCTTTGACTTCGACTGCGTCGCGCTGCCGCTCTCGCCAGATGGCAATGGCTGTATCGGCGCCGCCGGTGGGGCCTGGGGCGTCGCGTCGAGCTCCGATCACGTCGAGGAGGCCTGGGAGTTCAACAAGTTCCTGACCAACACCGAGTCGCAGATCGTCCTGATCTCCAAGCCTCTGCGCAGCATCCCCGGACGCCAGTCCGCGGTGCCGGCGTGGGAGGAAGAGGCCGCCAAGGGCAGTATGCCGCCCGAGAACGTGGGCACTTTCGCACGCCAGATGAGCCGAGCCTATGACGTCGCCTACCCCGCCTACTGGCAGGACTACGACCAGGCGTGGGGCAACATCGTAGGACCGTTCTTCGACGGCACCGCCGGTCAGAGCGCGGAAACCGTGCTCCAGGAGCTCGAGGACGAGGTCAACCGCATCATCGCACTTGGGTAGCCTTCCTACGAGGAAGTAGTCTGCGACCGCGCTCAGTTCGCGGCGGAACTCCGCAGGCTTAGCGTGGTACACGTCGCTTGGTTTGGACGTGTACCACGCGCTGTCTATAATGCCCGACAACGACGACCATACGCAGGGGGGAAGCACACATGCAGCAGAATCTAGGAACCGCCTTGGCCGCGGCAGGCAGGGAAGCTGGTGGCAATCGGCTTTGGCCCCGCAAGGGGTTGGCCCGGCGAGAGGCTATAGAGGGCTACCTGTTTATCCTCCCCTGGGCGATAGGATTCCTGGTGTTCAGACTGGGTCCGATGCTCTACTCCTTCTTCCTGAGCTTGACGCGCTACCGGGGGACCGGCAACATCGAGTGGGTCGGCCTGCAGAACTATATCTACATGTTCACACAGGACCCGCGCTTCCGCGACTCGCTCCGCGCCACCTCAGTCTACGTGCTCAGCTACCTTCCCCTGAGCCTGATCATCGGCTTCGCCATCGCGATGCTGATGAACCAGAAGGTCCGCGGCATCCTGGGCTTCCGCACTATCTACTACCTGCCCTCCGTGACCTCGGGTGTGGCCGTCGCCATCCTGTGGCAGTTCGTCTTCCACAAGCAGTTTGGCATCCTCAACGCCATCCTGGGTGTCGTGGGCATCCAGCCCATCGGGTGGCTGGTGGACCCGGACTACGTGATGGTCGCGTTTGTGATCATGTCGCTGTGGGGGGTCGGCGGATCGATGATCGTCTACCTCTCGGGGCTCCAGTCCATCCCCACGGAGCTCTACGAGGCAGCGTCGATCGATGGGGCGAACGCAATTCAACGCTTCTTCAGGATCACCATCCCCATGATGACACCGACGATCTTCTTCAACTTGGTCACAGGTCTTATCGGCGCCTTCCAGATCTTCTCCAACGCATACATCATGACCGGTGGCGGTCCTCAGTACAGAACGTACTTCTTCGGCCTCAACATCTACTTCACGGCGTTCTCATCGCTGCGGTTCGGCATCGCGTCCGCAACGGCATGGGTGCTCTTCACCCTGATCATCGTCCTGACCATCTTCATTCAGACGACCTCTAAACGCTGGGTCTACTACGCGGGTAGGGGGTAGCCTATGTCGACCACTCAGATGAAGCCCTACAAGGGACAGCAACCGGCCATCTCATACCGGGGCCTTGGCAAGCGGCGCCAGCAGGGGCTGCTGACCGTCTTGACCTACGTCGTCCTCATCACCGGCGCGGTCGCGCTGATGGTTCCCCTCTTCTGGATGCTCTCGACAAGTCTCAAGACCGAGGCCGAGGTGCAGGCCTGGCCAATCCAGTGGTTCCCCAGCACGCCCATCTGGCAGAACTTCGTCGACGTCTTCGAGCGTGTGCCTTTCGCCCGGTACCTCGGCAACAGCACTTGGCTCGCCGTCACCTCCATCGTCGGACAGCTGATCGGCAGCACGCTCGCGGGCTACGGCTTCGCCCGGATGCGCTTCCCCGGGCGCGATGTCCTCTTCTTCGTGATGCTCAGCACTATGATGCTGCCGGCCTGGGTCGTCGTGGTCCCACACTTTATGATGTTCAACGCCATTGACTGGCTGGACACCTACAAGCCGTTGATCATCCCGGAGCTCTTCGGAAGTCCGTTCTTCATCTTCCTCTGCCGGCAGGCCTTCCTGGGCATCCACCCCGAGCTCGAGGACGCCGCCCGTATTGACGGCGCGTCCACCTTCCGCATCTTCCTCCAGATCTTCCTGCCCCTCTCGGTGCCGACGCTGTCCACAATCGCCATCTTCGCCTTCTACAACAGCTGGAACAGCCTGCTCTACCCATTGGTCTACCTGCGCACCCAGCTCAAGTTCCCCATCAGCCTGGGCATGCGCATGTTCCAGACCGCGGACTTCGGCGTCACGCACTACCCGCGGACGATGGCAGCGTCGCTACTCTCGCTACTCCCTCCATTGCTACTGTTCTTCTTCGCGCAGCGGACCTTCATCCAAGGCGTTGTCATGACCGGTGTCGAGAAGTAGCTCAGGAGATCGCTTGATGCTTGATAGAGCCACTAGAGCAGAGACAGGGCCGGGCAGCGGTGTCCAGTACCGCGGGATTGGGAAACAGCGCCTCAAGAAGATTGAGGGCGTCGCGGTCTACACCGTCCTCATCGTGGGGTCGATCATGCTGATGATCCCCTTCCTGTGGATGCTTACCACCAGCCTGAAGATGGAATCCGAAGTCATGAAGTGGCCGATCCAGTGGATCCCGTCCAAGCTGGTATGGCACAACTACGCGGAGGTCTTCCAACGCGTACCCTATGCGCGCTATCTAGGAAACAGCGTCTTCCTGGCGACCACAACCATCATCGGCCAATTGATCGGCAGCACGCTAGCCGGTTACGGCTTCGCCCGGATGCACTTCCCCGGGCGCAACATCCTCTTCTTTGTGATGCTCAGCACGATGATGCTGCCGGCCTGGGTTGTCGTGGTCCCACACTTCATGATGTTCAACGCTATCGACTGGTTGGACACCTATAAGCCCATGATCGTCCCGGCCTTCTTCGGCAGCCCCTTCTATATCTTCCTCTGCCGGCAGGCCTTCCTGGGCATCCATCCTGAGCTCGAGGACGCTGCCCGCATCGATGGCGCATCGACCTTCCGCATCTTCACGAGGATCTTCCTACCCCTCTCGGTGCCGACGCTGTCCACCATCGCCATCTTTGCCTTCTACGCGAGCTGGAACAGTCTGCTATACCCGTTGGTCTATCTGCGCACACAGATCAAGTTCCCCATCAGCTTGGGGATGCGCATGTTCCAGACCGCGGATCCGGGCGTGCTTCACTATCCCAGGATGATGGCAGCCGCCGTGATCGCACTGCTCCCCCCGTTGACCATCTTCTTTGTGGCGCAGCGGACCTTTATCCAAGGTGTGGTGATGACCGGGGTCGAGAAGTGATCGCTCGGCCGACCACGATTCAGCCATCAGAACTCACAAGCCATTCGCGCGTCTTCCCTCTGTAGACTGGCGGCGCGAACCAGCAGGAGGCGATCCCGTATGGCAAGCGACCCCTTCCACCGAAAGCCCTGGCGCACCGACTGGCTCAACCCGGAGCTGGAGCACCGCAAGTACCGGAAGATGTTCCGGGAGCCGGAGGACTACGCCGAGAACGTGATGCTTTTCTTCGGCGACATGCACAAGCACACCAACCTCAGCCCCTGTGGTCAGGTGCACCCCTACAATCAGTCGCCGGCTGAGAGCTACGCCTACGCACGCGACATCGCCGAGACGGACTTCCTTGCCATCTGTGACCACGCGGAGAAGATCACGACGGCGCAGTGGGCCGAGTGCATGCGCATCGCCGAGGCGCACAACGAGCCGGGGCGTTTCGTGGCCTGGCCCGCGGTCGAGTGGGCCACCGGGCTCCACGGACACCGTAACATCTACTACCGCGACTATGACGCCCCGCTGATGCCGGGGACGACGTACACCACGCCGAAGAAGCTCTGGCAGGCGTTGAGAACACATGCAACACCCGCCCTCACGATCCCCCACCACGCGGCACGCGAGGCAGCAGCCGATCTCACCTGCACCGACGACGACCTGGAGCCCGCCTACGAGATCTTCTCCGGCTGGGGCAACGAGGAGTACTACGGCGCGCCGATGCAGGACACCGATCGGTGCTTCACCCGCAACTTCGCGGTCGACACCCTTCTGCGTGGTTTCCGCATGGGCTTCGTGGGCGGCGGCGACGGACATCCAGCCCCGCCGGCTGACAGCGGCATCACCGGCATCTACGCCAAGGACCTCTCCCTCAGCAGCCTCTGGGATGCGCTCCAGCAGCGCCGCACCATCGCGACCACCGGCGCCAAGATCAAGGTGGACTTCCACATCAACGGCTTTCCCATCGGCTCGGTCATCCGCTTCAACCAGCATGACGTCGCCAAGCTCTTCCCGCTCACCATCGGCGTCGCAGTGCAGGGCGCATCAAACCTGGAAATGGTCGAGATCGTCGAGAACGGCATCACGGTCCACACCAAGACGAAGCCACGGGCACGGCTCGACCAGATGGCCTACACCTGGTACCGGGAGGCGCGTCCATCCAACGGCCCTACCGTGGGCAGCCCGCCCAACAACGTCTCGCGGTTCATCTACGTCCGCGTCACCCAGCGCGACGGGCACATGGCCTGGACCAGCCCGATCTGGCTGGACTTCTACTATGACGAGGCGTGATGGCCACAATCGATAGACTTACCCCACTTCCTCTGGGCTCCTGGATCTTTGGCGGGCACCTCGGGCGCCGCGTGGACACGATCCTCACCCAGCGGATCACGTCTGGCTTCGCGCGCGATGGCATCCACCCCGAGTTGGTCGCGACGCTGCGCGCCCGGGTCGATGACATCATCAATCCCGGTCACGGCATGTGGCAGGGCGAGTTCTGGGGCAAGTGGATCATCTCGGCGGTCGAGGCCGCTCGCTACCTGCAGGACGACGGTCTGCGCGACCTGATCGCCCAATCGGTCGACACGGTCATTGAAACCCAGGAGGACACCGGCTATCTGGGCACCTACCGCAACCCAGACTTCCTGATGTCACGAGGCGGTCGCGGCAACAACTGGAACATCTGGGGACGCAAGTACATCCTGTGGGGGCTGCTGGCAGCTTGGGAACTGCTGGGTGACGAGCGCATCCTGGCCGCGGCCTCGCGCATGACAAATCACCTGATGACGCAGGTCGGACCGGGACGTGTGGACATCGTGCGGACCGGCAAGCTGTTCGGTCTGCCTAGCACCTCGATCCTGACGCCGGTGGTGATGCTCTACGAGGCCACGGGCGAGCAGCGCTATCTGGCCTTTGCCGAGTATATCGTCGATCAGTGGGCGCGTCACCCGACAGGTCCGCCGGACATCCTCCACCAAGGTCTCGCCGACGCACCCGTCCACAGCTGGTTCCCCGATCCCCACATCTGGGCGAAGAGCTATGAGTTCATGTCGTGTGTGGAGGGGCTCCTGCACCTCTACCGCGCGACGGGGCGCACCATCTATCGTGACGCGGTCATCAAGATCTACCACCAACTGCGGAAGTGGGAGCGGTCGCTCGTCGGCAGTATCAGCTTCAACGACAAGTTCGTGGGTTCCAGCCGGTTGCTGAACGTGGTCGGCGAAATCTGCGATGTAGTCTACTGGAACAGGCTCTCCTTTGAGCTCTTTGCGCTCACCGGTGATACCGTCTACGCCGACGAGTTCGAGCTGAGCCTCTACAACGCGCTGCTCACGGGGATGAACCGAGAGGGCACTTGGGGCCTTAGGCGTCTGAGACTGTCGCATCAGCACGTGCCCGCCCATCGCCACTGCGATCTCGCGCACCAGCAGTGCTGCGTGGCCAACGCGCCACGGGGGCTTCTGCAGGCTGCCGAGATGGCGTGGATGACCGATGACGACGGCATCGCGCTGGTGCACTACAACGACGGCGCCGGCACAGCCACGACGCCCGGTGGTCACAGCCTGGGACTCAAGACTGCAGGCGGCTACCCCGTCGGCGGTCGAGTCACTGTCTCCTTGAGCTTGCCTCAGCCCGAGCGCTTCACGCTCCGCTTGCGCATCCCCGGGTGGAGCCTGACGAGCACCGTCTCAGCCAATGGCGCGGAGCCTGAGTGCGTCGCATCGGGATCGTGGCACGAACTGGACCGCGAGTGGCACGATGGCGACAGCGTGGTCCTGGACTTCGACATGAGCACCCACGTTCTGGAATTCGATGCCACGCGCCTGGCCCCCGACGACCCGCTGATCTCTCGAGCCAACGCAGAATGGGCCAGGTTGGCAGACATGACGCCTGGCGCACCGACCAGCCGGCTCACGACCGACGACGCGCTGCCTCACAGCGCTGCGCTGGCCCTGATGCGCGGTCCGCTGGTCATGGCGCGGGACAGGCGTCTGGGCGTGGGGGATCACCTCACCGGCGCACCTGACGCACTGGATACGAGCGATCCATGGGACCTGCTGCCGGTGGACGGTCCCGAGGGCATCTGGGCTGCATTCGAGGCCGCCGGCGTGCCTGGCGTGAGGTTCTGCGATTTCGCGTCAGCCGGCAACACCTGGAACGTCGACTCCGAGTTCAGTACCTGGATGACTGTGCACGATCCAACGGGAGACGCATGAACCACCTGGAACGCTTCATCGCGAATATGGAGTACCAGCCGACCGATTGGGTACCCAACTGGGAACTCGGGGTCTGGCCCCAGACCAGGGATCGTTGGGAAGCTGAGGGATTGGACGGGACTTCGCTGCATTGGCGGTGGTTCCCCGGCGAGGCCGGCCTGGGCATGGACCCTAAGGAATTCATCTCGTTCGACGGCGCTCCACTGCCGCGTTTCGAGTACGAGGTACTGGAGGAGGACGAGCGGACCTTCACTTTCCGCGATGAGAAGGGAATGATCCGCAAAGGCCTCAAAGAGGGGATGTCGCACGGCGGACGGATGTCGATGGACGAGTTCATCGACTTCCCGGTCCACAACTGGGACGAGTGGCAGGAGGTCAAGAAGCGATTTGACCCCGCCAGCCCGCAGCGATTGGAGCCCAACTGGGACGTGACACGGGTCGCGGGGTGGCGCGCGCGCGCGCACCCACTGATTTTCGGGCCGAACTGCACGACCTTGGGCTTCTACTGGTGGGCGCGCGAGCTCATGGGCACCGAGGGCGTCTCATACGGATGGTACGATCAGCCGAAGCTGATGCACGACATCTGCGAGCATCACGCCGACTTTCTGATCGAGGGCGCCAGACCGGTCCTGGAGAAGACAACCGTCGACTACATCTGCCTCAACGAGGATATGGCCATGAAGACCGGGCCGCTGCTGAGCCCGCGCACCTACAGGGAGTTCATCTTCCCACGCATGAGGCGCGTCGTGGATTTCTACAAGTCACACGGCGTCCGCTACGTCGCCGTCGACACCGACGGCAATCCCGAGAAGCTGGTCCCGTTGCTGATGGATGCCGGCGTCGACATTCTCTGGCCATGCGAGCGCGCAGCCGACCAGGACCCGGTCCGGCTTCGAAAGACCTTCGGCAAGACCCTGCGCCTCTGGGGCGGCGTGGACAAGAGGGAGCTGGCCAAGGACCACGCGGCGATCGACGCCCACCTGCGCACCTTCATCCCGCTGATCGAGGAAGGCGGCTTTGTGCCCACGGTCGATCACACCGTGCAGCCGGGAGTGAGTTGGGACAACTTCCAGTACTACATGCAGCAGAAGGCGAAGCTCCTGCGTGGTCAGCTATAGGTGGACACACTGCCAGTGGATCGGTCAGGAGAGCGGCCACAGCGGAAGAGGCCGGCCACAGCACAAGCATCAGATTGACCAGTTCCCAATCAACCAATCACTAGTTTCCCTCAAGGAGTCCCAATGATCCTCAACTACAGTCGTTACCTGGACCAAGTCCTCGGTGGATGGATCGGCAAATCCATCGGCGGCACGATCGGTGCCCGCTTCGAGGGCTACAAGGGTTGGATCGAGATCTCGCCCGACGAGATGTTCCCCGACGAGATACCACCCAACGATGACCTGGACATCCAGGTGCTCTGGCTCAAGGTGCTGGAGGAGAAGGGCGCCGCGCTCACTTCCGACGATATGGCGGAGGCCTGGCTCGAGGACTGCTGGTACCCCTTCAACGAGTACGGCATCTTCCGCCGAAACTGGAAACTGGGCATCCACCCACCCTACTCCGGGGAGTTCACCAACCAGTTCTGGGAGACGGGGATGGGCTGCCCCATCCGCTCGGAGATCTGGGGCTACGTCTTCCCGGGCGCACCTGACCTGGCGGCCAAGTATGCCTGGATGGACGGCACGCTCGACCACACGGAGCAGTCGGTGGGCGCCGAGATGATGTTCGCCGCGATGGCGTCGATGGCCTTCTTTGTGCCGGATGTGCGCCGCCTGACCTCTATGTTCCGGCACTATCTGCCCCAGGGCACGCCCATCGACCGCCTGACCCAAGTCGCGTTCCAGGCCTATGACGAGGGAGCAAGCCTGCGCGATGCCCGGGACCGCATCCTGGCCATCGCCGGCAACCCGGAGGCATGCGACTCCCAGATCAACGTCCCCTTCACCTTCTTGGGGTTGCTCTACGGCGGTAACGACCTGGAAAAGGCGCTATTGGCCGCCCTGGCCTGCGGCTATGACACGGACTGCACGCTGGCCACCGCCGGCGCCTTCATCGGCCAGATCCTTGGGGCCAGTGCCATCCCGCAGAAGCTCAAGGACCCCATCGGCGATGACCTCGTGATGGGCATCCAGTACAACCGCAAGGAGATGACACTGTCAGCGCTGGCCCGAGACACCGTGCGGATCGGCAAACTGCTGGCCGACGATCTGAAGACCGGCGTCGATATCGTCGATGCCCCGGCGCTGGCACCGCTGCCGGCCACCGCGGTTGAGCCAGCCGTCGCGATCAGTGTCGACTACCTGGGACTGCCCGCAGCTGCGCCCGGCGACGTGGTCAACGTCGTGATCCACGTGCAGGGCGAGCTGGGCGGCGAGAACACGCTCACGCTCTCAGGGCCCGAGGGCTGGACCGTCGTGCCGGACGCCGCTACCGTGACCGACCTGACACGCGACATCGAGGTGTCACTGCACGCGCCGGGTGACCCAGAGCTGTGGCCGGAGCGCAACCTTTTCACGGCGGAACTCTCCGGGTCCACAACCGCAAGGTACACCTTCGGCGTGGCCGGTGCGGGTCTGTGGAAGCTCCTTGGCGTCTATTACGACGCCCTGCCCGAGGAGGGGAACCAGCTGCAGCGCAGGCGCGCCTTCAACCACCACTTTGTCTCGCTGGAGAAGGCCTACCTGCCCGAGCCGGACATCGACGAGGCCGCAGCTTTCGCCGACTGGTCCCGCAAACTGGGCCGGCCCGCCGTGGTCGCGTCGTACGAGCGCGAGGTCGACCCAACCCAACTCATCGGACTGACCGGTCCCTACTGCAGCTACCTGGCACGGACCATCATCTCCCCGGAGGCCCGCGAGGTTTTCCTCTCCATCGGCAACAGCGACAGCTTCAGGCTCTATCTCAACGGCGAGGTCGTCGTCGAGGTGGACGAGTGCACGATGTGGGCTCCGTTCAACAACATTTTGCGCCTGTCGCTGAACGAGGGAGAGAATCATCTACTCCTCAAGCTTGTCCGCCACGGTGACAGCCAGCGCTTTACGCTGGGATTCCGCGAAACCACCGACGCCTGGCGCCCCAACTGCCACAACTGTGAGGACTGGATCGTGGATATGGCGGACGTCGTGCCGTAGCTACGGTACGACGCACACCACAGCACACCGGAGCGGGCATGAGCTCGCTCCGGTGTGCTGTGTCGCGTGCTATAATGCCCGCAACGTGCCGATTCTGGAGGGTCTTCCCATGCCTCGAGCGATGAGCATCCGAGAGCGGCTGCACGCCTTCTGGCGAGGCGAGCGTCCTGACCAGATACCGTATACGATCTACTACTGGGAGTGGCGCCACACCGCCGACGACCCAGCGTGGCAGCGTCTCTTCGACGACGGTCTCGGCGTGACCTGGCACCAGCCCACGTTCTCGGTCACCCACCACAACGTGGCGTTCGACACAGAGACCACAACCGAGAACGGCGCCGAAGTCGTGCGGCGCATCCAGCGCACGCCGGTGGGCGAGATCGACGCGCTGTGGGTCGACGGCTGGCACAGCAAGTACTGGCTGGAGACGCCCGAGGACTACCGCGTGATGGCCTACATCGCCCAGCACACCGAGATTGCGCCTGCATATGAGGCCTACGAGGCATTCGAGGGCGAGCTCCCCGAGTGGGCCGTCGCGCTTCCTGTTGTGGGTCGCACACCCCTACAGACGATCCTGGTCGACTTCGTGGGACTGGAGAGATTCGGCGTCCACCTCTACGAGTATGCCGACGAGGTGCGGATGCTCTACGATGCCCTGCTGAACAACTTCCGCCGAACCGTCGACATTGTCGCCGGTGTCCCCGGCTTCTTCGTCTCGAACCTGGAGAACTTCACCGTTGAGACGCTGGGTCCGCGGCGGTACCGTGAGTTCCTGATGCCAGTCTATGACGGATGCTTCAAGGTGCTCCACGACGCCGGCAAGATCGTGGGCAGTCACTACGATGGGCGGACCAAGGTGTGCAGCGA
>Ga0180429_10000888_pt1 | contig 26084 bp, 13 predicted proteins | sample SS_ome_FD_132428 | JGI IMG/M metagenome (GOLD analysis project Ga0180429, IMG submission 132428) | Hypersaline lake sediment archaeal communities from the Salton Sea, California, USA - SS_1_S_1 metaG | ecosystem: Environmental > Aquatic > Non-marine Saline and Alkaline > Hypersaline > Sediment ...
ACGCTTCAATGTTTTACCCGGGAGCCCGCTTTCTTGTCTCTATCATCGTCGCGAGGCCGCTTAATTCGTCACTATAGGTAAACTGCGAGATCCAGGCAGGCGCGCAGCGGCGGTTGCAACCAACTGAATAATGCTCAGCGGCACGTTCGCGGAGAGATTGTGAATCAATCGTACACATTGGTAGTATAGCTCTCATATGATCCCGCCCGAAACAGCCGACTACCGCGAGTACGCCGCACCGAAGCGGTTCTCCACGGTTGCCATGTTGCGCAACCTGGTGCTGCTGCCGGGCCTGGTCGCGCTGATGCTGGTGTTGGTGGCCGTGGCGTTCGGTTGGCTGACAAATCGCGGCGGCAACGTCGATTCGCTGGTCAAGTCGCTTTCCACGCCGGGCAAGGCCCGATGGTTGGCGGCTCTGGAGTTGGCCAACATGTTGAAAGACTCGGAAGACGCGTCGATGCGGCGCGATCCCGTGTTGGCCGGACGCCTCGGCGAACTCCTGGGGAAGGAATTGCAGTCCGATCGAGCAGGGCCGGGCGACCTGCTGCTGCGGGCCTATTTGTGCCGAGCCTTGGGCGAGTTCCACGTCGCCGACCCGCTGCCGGCGCTGATCGAAGCCGCCCGCATCGGACGCCGCGATGAGAACACCGACGTGCGACGTGCAGCGATCGAATCTCTCGCCCTGTTGTCCGGCCGTGTCGGCCCGGAAGTGGTGCGCGCGGATCGCAAGGCAACGCCCTGTTTGCTGGCCGCCGCCGAAGACGCGGACTGGCAGATTCGTCTTGTGGCCGCGTTCGCCTTGGGTGTGGTTGGAGGCGATGCGGCGGAAACACGTTTGGAAAGCATGCTGGCGGACGAGTATCCGGAGGTCCGCTACAACGCGGCCACCGGTTTGGCCCGATCGGGAAACGCCGCCTGCATCGACGTGCTGCTGGACATGCTCTCCGGGGATCAGATCACGCCCGACGGCGGACTCCATCGGGCGATGGTCCCGTTGAACGCACTTCGAGCAGTCGGCATGCTGGCCGACACTAACCCCGCGGCCGATCTTTCCCGGCTGCAGCCGGCCATCGTGAAGATTCAATCCGAGACCGACGCCGCGCCTGGGGTGCGTGCAAAAGCCGTGGAAGTGCTCGAGCGGATAAGTACCCGTTGAGAGAGCTGTCGGAGGCGACTCCAGTCGGCGATTCGTGGGGTTCTCGAAATTCCATCGCCGACTGGAGTCGCCTCCTACAGTGAGTTGCTGCATGCACTGTCCAATAAGCCGGGCCGGTTGTAACGGCTGGGTTATCCTGTGTCGCAAGTACTTGGCAGACAACCGTTTGCGCGCCGATGCCGGAATTCGCGCTCGGCGGCGGCGGCAAAGTTCTTGAAATTTTTTTTGAAATCCCTAACCCCTTACAGCCACTGAACTAGCGTACGCCGTTGGCCACTCGCGGCGGGGTCTGCCATTTGCGGAAGGCCAAATTATCTGGCAGACTCATTTGACGGGATATATGATTGACCTTTGGGGGTGGAGACATGTTTCCACCAGGGCAAGTCGAAGGTCGGTCTTGAATTACTCATTGGGAAATCGACCGGTCTCCATGGCCGGCAAGGTGGATCAAAAATGAACGTGCCTATCCGAATGTTTCCGGCGGTGCCATTTCTGGCAATGTGGGCGGCATCTGCCGTGGCCCAAGTCTGTTGTCCGTCCTCTGCGTGCATTTCCTGCCAGGGCGGGCAGAAGTATCGGCTCGTCTATCAAACCGTCTACGATCAACGGCAGGTAACCGCCTACCGCATCGAGTATGAAACGGTCTGCGAACAACAGCAAGTGACCAGCTACCGCCCGGTCTGGGAGACGAATTATCGCGAGCACCGCTACACGGTCGCGCGACCGATCGTCGAGACCAGTAGCCGGGAAGAGACGTACACGGTCTCTCGTCCCGTTTGGGAGACGCAGATTCGCGATTGCAGCTACGACCGGGTGCGTTACGTGGACGAGACGGCCGAGCGCGAAGAGCGTTACACGGTCTCTCGCCCGGTTTGGGAAACGCACGAGCGCCAAGAGTGCCACACGGTGTTGAAGCCGGTCTACGAGACGGCTTCTCGCACCGAGTACCAAACGGTGATGCGTCCCGTGACGACCTATCGACAACAGGTGGTCGACCAGGGCTCGTACGTCGAGCAGACGGTCTTCAAGCCTGGCCTACCCAAGACACGGCTTCGCTGGCAGCCCGGCGGCTGCACGGTCGATCCGATCACCGGCCAGACGGTACAACAGAAGGCGGGGCTGTATTGGGTTCAGACTCCGCGCGGCCGATACGAAGTCAGCCGCGTTTGGCAGCCGAATCTCGTTGCCCAGCAGGTACCGGTGACCACGTATTGCCCACAAACGGTCGCCAAGCAAGTGCCGGTCCAGGTATGCAAGTACGAGCAGCAACAGGTCTGTCGCACGGTGCCGTACCAGACCTGCCGTATGGTGCGGGAAGAGCACGTCCGCAAGGTGCCGTACACGGTTCGCCGCCAGGTGGTGGAACGGGTGGAGAACAAGGTACCGGTAAAGGTCTGTCGCATGGTCACCGAGCAGCACGTCCGCAAGGTGCCGGTCACCACGTGCCGGATGGTCTACGAGCAGCGGGTGGAGAAGATCCCGCACCGGGTGTGCCGGATGGTCGCCGTGCAGGAGACGATCAGCGTGCCGCGATGCGTCGAGAAGCGTACCCCGGTGACTTACACCTGCAACGTGCCGCGAGTGGTTTGCTGCCGCGTTCCGATCGACGCCTGCGGCAACCCGATCGGTTCTTGCTTCTCACAGACGCCGGTGGCAACGGCAGTACCCCTCGCGCCGGCCATACCAGCCGAGGCTACGACGCCTTCAGGGTTTAGCGGCGCCGACGCAAAACCGACGGTCGCCGAGGGCATGGCACCGCAGCCGCTCGACGCCGAGCAGCCGCAGGGCACTTACCCGGCCCCGCAGAGCGAAGTGCTTCCAGATCAGGATGATTCGAGCCTTTAGAGTCTAACGAACTCAAACTGTAAACGGGAGTGAAAAAGGGTCCGAAAAAGGGGACAGGCACCGTCGGCAAACGCCTCAACCACTTCAAAACCAGGCTCTCGACGGAGCCAGTCCCCATTTTCGAAAGGGGACAGGCACCGTCGGCAAACGCCTCAACCACTTCAAAACCAGGCTCTCGACGGAGCCAGTCCCCATTTTCGCTCCCCAGTCCTTAGGACTTTTTTTGCTGCTGGCGCCACCACTGTAGCACCCTTTTTCGCGCGTCGTCCGACGTGAAGCGATGGCCGTCCACGCCGAGCCTGATCAACAGCGATTCCGCCGCCGGTCGGATGCCAAAGTGCAAGCGGACTTGCCCGCGACGTTGCAGCAACAGTGCGGCGGCGGTGGCGCCCAGTTCGGGGCCATGTGATTGTCCGTCGATCAGCAGTTCGCTTCGCTCGATCTGATCGGCCAGCCAGGCGTCGGCCTCCGGCCAGGGATCTCGCGCCGCGACCGACAAGGCGGCCAGCAAGTGGAGCCGATACGGCGACATCGTCGTCGGCGGCAGGAAGCGTTTCTCGGCGATGGCCGTCAGCAGCCCGGGCATGGCGTCGTTGGTGCCCTCGACGGCCAGTTGGAAGCAGACCATGCCGTGCCGGCTGGTACGTCCCGCGGCTCGAAGGCGCGCGGATGACGGCAACTGTTCGTCCTCGACCGCACACAGATACTTGCCCGCAAATCGCGACACCTCTTTCGGATCGAGTTGAGCCAGCATCATCAATTCCGGCTCGGTCAGCGTGCGCTCCTGTTGCAGCAATCGATCCAGGGTCCGGCGGCTGACGTCGGCCAGCCGAAGGGCTTCGTTCTTTTTAACGTACTGCGAATAGGCCAGCCGCCGCCGCGGCGTGGACAAATTGACCAGGTGAAAGAACGCGGTTTCGCTTACCGGGTGCGGAAAGGCTACCGCCACCGGATAATCACCCGGCGATAGCGTGTTGCCGCTGATGCAATGGGCCGTCTCGTCGTCGATCCGGTCGAAGTGGCTGGGGCGCTGCGCTCCCTCGGCCATGCTGGGAACTCCGACCAGCAAGTGTTGTTCGCCAAGGTGGTGGCGCCCCTCCCAATACTCGGCGACCATCGCCGGCCGAGTCAACTCGAGCATCTCTCTGAGCCGCCGGGCAACTTCCACTTCCAGGGGCTCGCCCAACCGCGACTCGATCGACTGCTTAACGCGCGGCAGGTATTCACTTTGCGACAACAACCACTGCAAGCGTCGGGCGGCACCCAAGCGCACCGCGTATGAATCGTCGCCGAGTTTATCGATCAGCCGGCCGACGTGCTCCGGCTTGACGTCGGCGGCCACTTGCAGTTTTTCGACTTGCGGCAGCCGCGTCATCCACCGCTCGACGTGCCAGCGAACCTCGAAAGAGACGTCGGGCCCCAACAGCACTTGCTGGAACTCGACGGCGAGCAGACGCCCCAACGCGGACTGGGCAACCATCGCCTCCAACTCTTCCGCTGCCCGACGCCGGGCCTCGAACTGGTCGCTGTCCAACTCCTTGAGCAACCGGGCGACGTTCGAGCGAAGCTCTCTGCACTGATCTACCGTGGGCCCATCCTCGGCCGCCGCCGGCCAAACCAGGACGGAGATGGGCAATAGCAAACAGAGAATGGCAATCGTGCGAGACATAACCGGAAGAAGGAAAGAACCGTGGTTGGAGAAGAGCCTCCAGTATCCATTGTAGTCGATCTCGCGTCTATAGGGAAATCTTGCGCGGAGTACCGCGAGAGCGTAAAGTATGTGCTGGAAACGGTTTGGGGAATTCCGAAACCGCAGGGTGAGCCCAACCCGTAGCCACACTCGCCAAAGTGTGGTTTTTCGAGGGCAATTGCCCATGGTCTGGCGACCGTAGCTACACTTCACGCGTGGGTGCAAAGCACTTACCCTACTTCCCTTGCACTTGCGAGCGACGACGCTTGATGCGAAAATCAGTCCAGTTGCCAGGTGCCCATGAAGTTGCCAAACCTGCTTGAAACGCGAATCGGCCGGCTGACGGCCTTCTTCTTCCTCTACATGACCCAGGGGATTCCTTTTGGCTTCACGTCGATCGCCGTGGCCACGCAAATGCGTCGCGAGGGGGTCGGACCGGCCGCAATCGGTTCCTTTGTGGCTACGCTCTACATACCCTGGGCATGGAAATGGATGATCGGCCCCGTGGTCGATGTCTTTTATTGCGATCGGCTGGGACGCCGCCGCTTGTGGATCGTTGTCGCCCAGGTGATGATGGCCACCGCACTCATGGCTGCCATGCCGGTGAACTTCTCTACGCAGATCAAGCTCTTCACGGTGCTGATCTTCATCCACAACATTTTTGCCGCTACCCAGGACGTCGCCGTCGACGCCTTGGCCTGCGGCGTGCTGAAAGAAGACGAACGTGGTCTGGCCAATGGGCTGATGTTCGGCGGCTCGTACCTGGGTACCGCCGTGGGCGGCGCCGGCGTGTTGTTTCTCACTTCCTACGTCGGGTTTAATGGCACGTTCTTCTTTGTTGCCGGGTGTATTCTCGCAATCACGACGTTCGTGGCCGTGCCGCTTAGGGAGCCGCGAAGCAAGGCCCCTTCCGATTCGTTCAACGGCCTCTCGCTGCTCAACACGTTGCTGGACATCCGCGGATACGTGTGGACGGTGTTCCCGGCCATCTTCGGCAGTCGGGCCGCCGTGGTGGGATTGGTCTTTGCCTTGATGCCCATGGGAGCTTATGCCCTGGGGCTGGCCCTGCAAGCCAATCTCGCGGTTGAGCTGGGTCTGAGCGACGGTCGGATTGCCGTTCTGTCGCTGTTGTCGACGATCATCTCGGCCGCCGGCTGCATTGTCGGCGGATTCCTTTCCGACAAGTTCGGCCGCAAGCGGATGTTGGCCTTGTACCTGGCCGCCACGGCAATCCCTACCGTTGCCCTGGCGATCTTGATGTATCATCACGGCTGGATCATGTCGGTCGATCCGCGGATGCCCAACCGGCCGGTGCCTCCCGACGCGCTGGTCGTAGGCTTCTGGGCGGCCACCTTGATTTACTCCGTGCCGCAGGGGCTGATGTACGGGACGCGAACCGCGTTGTTTATGGACATCACCAACCCGAAGGTGGCGGCCACGCAGTTTACCGCCTACATGGCCCTGCTGAACCTGGTGATCGCATACAGCGCGTTGTGGCAAGGACAGGCAATCGAGGCCTGGGGCTATCCCGCCACCTTGCTGATCGACGCCGCCGTCGGACTGCTCTGTATCGCGCTGCTGCCACTTATGACGCGGCCTTCTTCGTCAGAGAATTCGTCATTGGAGTAGCCGTCGCGCCGCAACGATTTGTTGACGAGAAACCGCGTTTTGACAGTGGGCGTGGAAAGAAACCCAAGGCGATGACGAGTCACCGCACTCCAAAGGGCTCAAAACGGCGGCTGATCGCCCAGCGGCGGCTCCGCCGGAGTCGCGGGGACGGTGGCTCCCTGGTCGTCCCGAGGCGACTCGATCTTGATCAGCCCTTGCTTGAGTTGGTCTCTCCATCTTGCGATCGGGGTCCTTCGCTTTGCGGCGGTATGCTCCGGCCCGTAGAAGAACCCTTTGCCGGTGATCTCCTTGAGGTTCCAGAAACTGACCACCCGTACGGCCAGCCTTTCGTGGTCGAGCAGTCCGACCAGCGTGGCGGCCTCGCCGTTGTCGAGATCCTGCTGAGTATAGCCCCAGAGCATCCTGTACATGTCGGGCGCATCCTGCGGGCCGTACTCCTTCTCCAAGGCCAGACGCACGGCGGCCGCCGATTTCGGACCGCGGGAGACCGCCTCCTGGAGTTTGGCCACATAGTCGGGCCAATCCGGCCTGTAGGTCGGGTCGTCCAGCACCGGCACCATCATGTCGAACTGGCCGATGTATCCCAGGCACCGTGTGGCCAACCAGCGAACCTCCTTCTGGCGGTGAACGTGCAATTCCCGCAACCCCAGGGCGGACGAGCGGTCCAAAACGAGCGATTGTTCCAGCAACGGCGATGCCCGACGGTCCAGATAACTGACCGTGTCCACCGCCGAGAGCCACTTGGGCAATTCCTCCAGCGGCTGTGGTTGCCGAATCGGTTGATCGTCCACCAACAGCCTGAAGGGCGCCGCAACTTCGATTGCCTCTTGCCGGCCCGCTTCATCCCATTGGATCTTGCCCGTCGGAACATAGAAGTATGCCCCTAACCGCGGTTCATCGATTTCCGGGTTCGTACCCGGTGCCCGTGTAGAGAATACCTCCAATGCTGCGACCGAGTCGGCGTCGGCGAAAGTGATTTTTCCGGCGTGCTCGCCGATGATCAATCCCAGTTGTTTTCCGGCCTCGGCCAGAGGCATGATCATCAGACGCCCGTAGTCTATCCGCACGGCGGGAATCTGCTGCCCGTCGCCGGCCGACAACTCGATCCGCGTACCGCCGAACGTCTGCAAGTTGATCCCTGCGGTCAGCGTGATCTCACAACGATAGGTGGGCAACGTCACAAGTGGAATCTGCGAAGCCACCATGCTCCGGTCCGGCACTCGAAGCCAGCGATTCGTCTCCTGCTCCGGACTCAACAACACCTGGTCCTGCGACATCAGCCGGCCCATCTGCTTCGGCGCTACGGGATCAACAGCAGGCTCGTCAACCGGACCATCCGGCGGACCATCGGGCGGAAGGTCGGTGTTGCCGCCAGCAACGTCGGATGGTTCGCCGGGAGTTTCGCCGGGAGTTTCGCCGGGCAGTTCACCGGGGCCTGCACCCGGAGCGACCGCTACCTCGGGCCCCGGGGCAACCGGTGGCTCTGCCGGATCGGACTCTGCCGGATCGGACTCTGCCGGATCGGACTCTGCCGGATCGGACTCTGCCGGATCGGGCGACTGGTGAGTTCCCGGAGATTCGTCTGGAACACCCAGCGGTGTCGGTTCGATATCCGTTGGCAACTCGCCGGGTGGCGACTCCATGCCACCCTCTGTCGGTTCGAGTACAAGCGGCTCCTCGTCCTCAGGCACGTCATCTCCAGGTACGTCGGCCGGCTCCTGTTGCGTTCCGACCAGCTTCGCCCATGCGTCACCCAGCGGAGTGTCCGGCTCGAATTGGCCCAAGGCGGTCAACATGATCAACACCAGGCAGGCCGTCAACGCCACGGCGGCAGCGGTCGGCAGCCAGCGGCGCTTTTTCGGCGGATCGCGGAGGTAGTCGGGCACAATCGGCTTTTCGCGGACCTTTGTCTCGGGTGGCTGCGGTGGCGCCGGTGGTTCCGGGGCCTGTTGCGCAACGAGCGTAGCCGGTTGGGACGTCGCCGGGTGCTCGGCTTCCTGCTCGGCGGCCGCCTGCTCGATCAGCCGATACATCCGTTCTCGGTTGGCCGGATCGACTTCGGCCGGCTCACTCAGCACCAGGGCGAGGATCTGGTGGCAGGAAGCGACATCGGAGAGGTGAATGTCCGAATCGAGGCAGACCTTCTCGAAATCTTCCACCCGTTTTGTGTCCAGGGCGTGGTCGAGATACTCGGCCACCGTGTTGGCGTCGAGCTTTTTCCCCTGATCCGACAGGCCCGGGGCCGCCAGGCGCAGTCGCCGCATTACGTCGCGGGTTCGATGCAGCAGATTTGTGGCGCGTTCGCTCTCGTCAATCTTCTGTTTAATGTCGGCCTCGTCGTCCGGCTCCAAGAGCCCGTCCATGTAGGCCAGCATTGCACGAAGGGTAAGTCGCATGGTTGTGTACTCCTCGACTAGGGCATAGATATAAATAATAGTGCCGATTCGGCCGAGAATCCGTACAAGAAAACCGAGACCGGTGCCCGATCACTCGCCGGGAGCGTCTTGCGTTTCCAGCGGAATCAACCGTGGTGGGGGGGTGGGCAGTACTTCGGCCGCCGACTGATCTGCCGGCTGCTTGTGGATCTCGGCGTTGCCCGGCGGAACGCAAAGCATTCGCTTCACCTTGCAGGAGTAGCCGGCACGGCACGGCAGTTCGCCGTACACCGGAGCGGCATGGGCCGGAAATTGTCCGGCGGGAATCGGCTGATATTTCTCGTTGTAGAGTTCCGGCCAGAAGCCGTTGTCGTCCACTTCCAACAACTCCAGGTCCATGAAGAACTGGATGCGGTCGCGAACATAGCCGATGTGTTCGCTCGCCACCGCGCTTAACGACGCGGTATAGTCCTGTTGCGATTCGAGGAAATCGCGGGCAGTAATGTCCTGCACTCCCAATTGCAGTTGCATCCGGGTGCTGACCACTCGCTCGTGCGCCAGCGCGGCGCTGGCCACGGCTATTCGATACTGCTCGCGATCCAACTGCAGATCTCTCAGGTCGTTGCGGATCGATGCCTTGATGTTGTCCTCCTGCTCCATCAACGCTCGCAGGCCCGCCTGGTAGTTTATCAATGACCGTCGAAAGGCGTTGCGTTGCGCCTTTCGGTTCAGCGGCGTGTCGAACTCCAATGAAAGGCTCGTCTGGCTTTCGTCGAAAGTGAACCCGAAGGGCCGGTTCCGCTGCGTGCGGATCGACTGCCCGGCGTTCAGGTTCAATACCGACTTCAGGTCGTCTCCGGCCAGCTTGATTTGACGCCAGGTGTCGGCCAATGCTCCCCGATCGTTCATGAGGTCGAATCGCTGTACCAGCGCGGTCAACATGGCGTCGTCCATGTCGATTTTGACGGGCACCATCCCGCCGGTTTCGGTTGCCAGCATCCGCTTGCTATCGGCCAGCAGTTGATCGACCCGTCGCAGCGTTTCTTCGAGTTCTTCTTCGGGCTCGAGCTGCGAGGGTTCCGTTAGTACGGCCGTTTGCAGGGTCAAGATGTCGGTGTCCTCCAACAAGGTCTCGGCCGTGGCGATGAGTCCGGGAATGCGGTCCAGTTGACGGTCGGCAACGGCCTGCTCCAGACTCCTGCTCATCTGCTTCGCGCGGTTGCTCAACTCTTGCAGTTTCCGCCGCCGAGTTTCCACCAAGACGGCATCGGCCGACGTCTTCTCGGCCAGCGTCAGTTCGCGAGTCACGACCACCAGTAGCGAGTCGACCAGATCCATGGTCCGCTGGAAGGTCCGCATCGGCGGTGCCGCGGGTCTTGTCGCCTGCTCTCGTTCCAGTACCCGGCGATTGGAACGGGCCAACAGGCGGGCCTCCGCGGAAGACAATCGAGCCAGCAAAACCTGCAAAGACTCCAGGTTCGACGTCTTCTGCCCCTGGCGCCGGCGGAGTTCCGCCAAACTCAGCATCCTGTTGCTCAAGTTGAGCGACGTATTCAACAGCACGCCGTGGTCGGGTGCCGCCTGCTGCCGCTCGGAAAGCAGAATCCGCCGTGCGCGGCGAACCAGCTCGCCCGATACTGTGATCTCGTCGCGCAGCGTCAGTTCTTCCAGTTCGGCCAGGTTCAGGTTGACGGGCAGTTCGGGTGGCAATCCGATACGCAGTTTCAGATCGTCCAGGCTGCTCTCCAGGGAGTTGCAGCTACTGATCAGCCTGCTGCGACTAGCCAGAACGTTTTGTTCGAACTGGTCTACCTGAAATCGCGGCAGCCGCCCGGCGCGATATTCGGCCTCACCCTGGTTGAACGCCCTGAGGTTGCTGAAATAGTCCTGCGCGTCGATCTCGATACCGCGAAAGGTCAGCAGCAGTGAATAGTATTGAGATGCCAAATCCCGAAACAGCAGTTTACGGTAACGGGCGAAGTCGCGCGCCGCATAAACGACGTCTCGTTCGGCCTGGGTCAACCCCTCGAAAACGACGTCGCGCTGAAAAACGCTTTGCGAAATCTCCAGGAGCAACTCGGACCCGATGTCGGCCGCAAACCCGTCGGCGCCATTGAACGTCAGCACGACGTCGTTGGCAAAGCGAGCCAGCAGATCGGCGCCGGTGAACAGCAGCTTGTCGCCGGTCACGGTGGTGGGAATCGTCAGCCCGTCGACGGTAATCCCGCCGTTGCGGTTGTGGCTATAGTTGGCGGCCGTCCGGTGTCCGCCGGTGGCGAACTTCAGGTCGTAGTTGAAACGCTCCAGCGACAATCGCAAGGCGACCTGGTAGAGGGCCTCTTTCTGCGTTTGGTACTCGCGGCTGTTGATCAGCGACAGATCAACGATGTCTTCAAGCGCCAGGCGTTGAGACTGATCTCGTTGCTGGGCCAACGGTTCCCGGGCGTAGCTGCGGTCGTATTCCCCGCGGATGGAGTTGAACTCGAACATGCGGCGAAGACAGTTCTCCGGTAGCGATTGCCACACGTCCTTCGGAATCGGCACCACCTTCAGTACGATCGTCAACTCGTCTTCATTCGATGTGTCGGTCCGTTCCGCGCCACCACCCGGCGCGTCTTCACCCGGCGCCGGCCTCCCGGTTTCGGCGACCGGCGTAATGTCCTGCAGATATGCGACCTGCTTGACCAAAGTATTGCTGTCTCGCCTAGCGGCAATCGGCTCGACCGGCCGGCCCGAGTCTCTCAAACGGGCCAGATCCCGCGGCGGCAGTTCCGGCAAGCTATAGGTGTACAGCTCTGACGCAGGAATTGGCAGCATGGGATCGTCGCTGGGCGCAGGATCGCAGAACCGCGATCGCGGGTCGGGCTGAATGCTGAACCCGGTCGGCGGACTCCAGGGCTTGCAGGCCGTCTCTTCATCGAGGATGCGGTCGCACTGAAAGACGCTTTGCGAGTTTTCCAGGAGCAACTCGGACCCGATGTCGGCCGCAAACCCAGCGGCGATGATTCCGCCGGTGGCGAACTTCAGGTCGTAGTTGAAACGCTCCGGCGACAGATCAACGATGTCTTCCAGCGCCAGACGTTGAGGCTGATCTCGTTGCTGAGCCGACGGTTCCAGGCCGTTGCTGCGGCCGGGCTCCTCGTGCTCCGCGAGTTGCTCGGTCGATCGGCCGGAGTCTCTCAAACGGGCCGGATCCCGCGGCGGCAGTTCCGGCAGACTGTAGGCGTACAACTTCGGCGCGGGAATCGGCAGCATGGGATCGTCGGTGGGCGTGGGATCGCAGAACCGCGATCGCGGGTCGGGCTGAATGCTGAACCCGGCCGGCGGACTCCAGGGCTTGCAGGACGTTTTCTCAGCGAGAACCCGATAAGTCTCCCGATCGGCCCTCATCCGATAGCGGGTCCGCGAGCAGCCCGTTGCCAAGAGCAACAAGCACACACAACAACAACACCATGAAACGCGAGTTACACAGACCACGACGAGCAGCCTTCCGTGCCGACGGCCCACTAGTTCCCACCGGGCGCGCACCTCCAAAGGGGTAGTCGCGCTACATAACCCATAATATCGGAAAAAACCAGCTAAATTGCCAGCATTTTCAAGGGAAGTGTGGGGTTAGCGAGGAACACCGGCCGGACGCATTGCCAAGAATGCTGTCACTGCCAGCAGCCCACTGCCGGTGAACAAGCATCCCAGGAGCACCCGGCGCCCGAGTCGCTGACGGCGGAGCCGTGCTTCGAGGGCGTCGCGATACTGCTCGTCGCCGCTTACGCGTGCGCGGTGCAAATCGATGTTCGGCTGCGGCATCTCGACGGCGCAGATACAGAAGCCGGCCACGGCCATGACCAGTGCGAGAAACATGCAAAGCGGGGGAAGTAGCCGGTGCATTATTCGTGTCTGAGTGCTTCGATAGGATCCATCATGGCCGCCCGACGCGCGGGATAGAGGCCGAAGATCACGCCGATCCCGGCCGAAATACCGAAGGCCAACAAGACCGACCACGCGCTGAGCACGGTTTCGATTTTGGCGAAGTAGCTCACGGCGGCGGGTACCATCACGCCGAACACGACTCCCAGCACTCCACCGACCGATGAGAGCAGAACGGTTTCGACAAGGAACTGCATGGTGATGTCGCGGCGTTTGGCCCCCAGTGCGCGGCGAATGCCGATCTCTCGAGTCCGTTCGGTGACGGTGGCCAGCATGATGTTCATGATTCCGATTCCGCCGACCAACAGGGAGATTCCGGCAATGGAACCCAAAACCATATTCCAGATCCGCTTTTCCTTCTCGGCCCGGTGTAGCAACTCGAGCGGGACCTGGATTTCGTAGTCCGTGCTATTGGGGTGGGTTCGACGCAACAGCTTTCGGGCCATGGCCGCGGTCTGGCTCACCGTGTCTTCGTTTTCGACGCTCAAGGTGATTTCGCTTAGCTGTGTTCGCTCGAATTCCCAACTGCCGGCCCGGACTATCATCTGCAGCTCGCCGAAGCGTCGTTGGGCCGCGGTGATGGGAATGTAGATGTCGTTGTTGAAGTCTTGCTGGCCCAGTGCACCGGGCGAGGCGCTGCCGCTACCTTGCGTGTCGAGCACGCCAACGATGCGATACGCCCCGGGCCCCAGCAACAGCGCCTTGTCGATGGGGTCCTCGAAGCTGAACAGTCGGGCGGCGGCCCCGGCCCCCAGCACGGCCACGTTAGCCGTGGCGTGCAGGTCCGGCCCGGTGATGAAGCGCCCTCGTCGCACCGAGAGGTTCTTGATTTGCAGGTATTCGGGCACGGTGCCGAGGATGCGGGCGTTGAGTATGCGGTGCCTTTCATGCTGTGCGTGCTTGCGTACCAACATGATCGGCACAGCCCGTTTCACGGTAGGCAAGGCCGCCATGAGGATGTCGAGGTCCTTGTACAGAAGGCCGTATTGCAGCACATGGCTGGTTTGCTGCTGCGAGGTACCGTTGGCCGTCGAGCCGTCGTCTTGGTCTTGTTGCGGCTTGACGCTGCGAACAATGACGTTTGTCGCGCCGAGTTGACGGATCTGTTCGACCGCCTCTTGCTTGGAGCCTTCGCCAATGGCCAGCATCGAGATCACCGACCCGACGCCGAGGATGGTTCCCAACAAGGTCAGGAAACTGCGCAGCTTGTGCAACAGCAGGTTTCTGAAGCCGAGTTGAACGGTGGCGAGCCACATGGGAGAGTCCGAAAAAAGGGGACAGGCACCGTCGGCAAACGCCCCAACCACTTCAAAACCAGGCTCTCGACGGAGCCAGTCCCCATTTTGCGCGGCCGCGCGCTACGGGCGTTGCCGCAACTCCTTCGATGGTCGCGACCCGCCGGGACGCGGTGATTCGACGCCTTCTTGCATCCGCGAACGCGGCGTCTGCTGCCGATCCTCTCCGTTGGCGGCGTCCGGTTATTCTTAAAGCGAGGTTGCGGATTCCCCTTGTGCGGTTTCGTCCACCAGTGCCATCGGGTTCAGCACCACCCGGTCTCCCTCGGCGAGCCCTTTGCGAATCTCGACGAACTTGTCGTTGGTGCGTCCCAGTGTCAACGGCCGGCGTTCCGGGGCGCCTCGACAGTCGGCGTAGCACCAGTTGTCTTTCTCGATTTGCACCACGGCCTGGACCGGCACGCTCAGCACGTCCGTCAGGCGATGCACGTGAATTTCGACCACGGCACTCATGCCGGGCTTCAGTTGCTCCACTTCTTCGTCGATCGTGACGATCGTTTCATACACCTTGGTGTCGGAACCCATCCGGCCGCCTTGGTCGGGCAACACGGCAACCGACTTCACCGAGCCCTTGTAGCTGCGATTGGGAAAGGCATCGATGCGGATCGTGGCGGGCAGGCCCTCGGACACCTCGTCGAGCACCGATTCGTGCACCGCCGTCTTGACCTGCATTTTCTTCAGATACGGCAGCGAGAGGATGTGCTGTCGTGGACGCATGGGCGCACCCTGCTGCACTTTCGCGTACCAATGGTGTTCCGAGTCGGAGTACGCGACCATGCCGTCCTGGGGGGCGCGGATCTCGCACTTCGCGACCTGCTGGCGGTAGCGCTGAAGCAATTCTTCCTCTTTCTTAAGGGCCTCGTCGGCGGCCTCCGTAGCCGCCGTGGCCTGATCGAGCAGGGCCTTGTTGTCTCGAATCACCTGTTGCAGGTTACGCTTCGACGTGTCGAAGGCGCCTTGGAACTTCAATACCTGCATTCGCTTCTCGTAGTCTTCCTTCTTATCGAGCGTTGCCAACTGGGTCGTCAACTTGTTGAGCTTCGCCGCGTACGCGCTCTCGGCCTGCAGGTAGTCTAGCCGCGTGCGTTCCAGTTCGCTCTTGCCGGCATAGCCCAACTTGAACAACGACTCGATGCCGAGTTTGTCGTTCTTCTTCAGCTTCAGGCTCGCCTGGGCGGCCAGGATGTCGTTGTTGATGTCCTCGATCTCGCGTTTGATTTCCTCGACTTCGAGCTTGTGCGTTCCCTTGTCCCGGTCCTCGAACATCTGCAGTTCCAGTTCGGCCAACTGGACCTTCAACTCCGCGTCGGCTTCAAGCGTCTTGTTCTGAGTGATCTGGTTGTCGTACTTCGCCTTGGCCTTGATCTGCTCGGCGCGGGCTTTCTCGGTGTCGAGAATCTGCCGGTCCAGGCGCTCCTGGTGGTTCGCGGCGTCGAGTTCGACGAGCAGGTCACCCTCCTTGACCGACGTGCCGTTGGGAACGATCGACAGGATCGGCGTACCGCTGATCCCGTCACCATCGACGTCGTCCACCTCGCAGTAGACTTTGACGTTGTTCTGGCTTTCGAGGTTGCCTCGTTCGGTAATCACAATCGGCAAGACACCGCGCGTCACTTCGTAGTAGATCAAAGTCCGGTCGAGGCCGGCCGACGTGCCTACCCAGGTTCCGATGGCAACAAATAACATCAGGCCGCCGGCGGCCAGCAACGCGCTAAGGAGGATCGTTCTGCGTTTGGCATCCAGTGATCTTGCCGGCGACCGACGTGGTTCTCTATCGCCGCGACCGGGTCCTGATCGAGAAGGCAGGTCCGTCGATTCGTCGATTCGGGTGTGCTCAGTCGTGGCACTCATGCGACTGCCGTGAGGTTGATTCGGCGGAACGACGGTAGTGGGGCCATTGGCTCCGGGGCCGTTGCAACATCATCCCTTATTATACATCTTAGTCGATTCACTGCTCGAAAGTCCAGCCGGGGTGGCTGTAGGAGGCGACTCCAGTCGCCGATTGGAGAGGTTTTCGACACTGCATCGGCGACTGGAGTCGCCTCTTATATCGACGCATGCCTCGAACCAGCGTCCTCCAACAACCTGCTAAACCATTGCACAGAAGCGTGTTACGATGCGCAATGCCATTACCGCCGCTCATCGGGCAGGGGCGCGGCCGTGCTCAACGCCTGCCGGAGCGTCGGCACCGGCCGGAAGTTGGGATGACCCTTGTGGCCAACGTGAAGCCGTCCCCAGTAGGAGCCGTAGTAGGCCGCGTTGGCATCGACCCAAGTGGCCAGCTTGACGAAGTCCCCCAGCGGCAACTCACGCTCGTTGCCCGTACAGCCCTGGCGGACCTTGGCGATCAGCCGGCTGGCGTGCGAGCCGACCGTGCGCGGCGGAGCGTAGGGCGTGCCACCCCAGTCGGAACCTTCGTTGAAGGTCTTCACCAGCCCACGGCCTATGATGCTCTCGTACGAACGGCTGAAGACGGTCGTCAACTCACCGGTCAGATCGAGCCCGGCCGCGGGTTTGCTCGCGCCGTGGCAGCGGACGCAATGCCGATCGAGCACCGGCTGAACGTCACTCGGATAGTGCAACGGCCGGGCGGCCGTCTCGTCACCCGGCTGCGGCCGCGGCATCACCGGCGGTCGATTCATCGCCAGCGGCGCATCCACTCGTACTATCGGCGAGTCGTTGGGGGTCTCGTGACAGCCGATACAAGAACGCGTTTCGCCGGGCCGATAGTTCACGTAGGTCCGCTCGCGTTGAAGCTCCATGAAATCCTCGTCGAGGACCTCGAAGTAGATGTTTCGGTCGGCCGGAACGAAGAAGTGGGCCGAGCCGTCCTCGTGAACCGGCACCACGCCGTAGAGCGCCTTGGCGGCCAACGCGCTGCCGCGACTAATCAGGCCGGTGTGCCCGATGGAGGGCCGCCACGTGCGCCGGCATGCCCAGGGCCGCGGAATCTGCTCCAAAATCCTGATCCACTTCACCTCGCCGCGCTCGACGCCCTCCATACCCCAGTAGACGTCCTGCACGATGCACACGGCCAGATTCTTTTGCGCCAACGCGGGATTGTCGACCGGCGGCAGCACCGGCGGACGTTTCCGGGGTCTCAGCGGCGTCGGTTGCCAGCAGGAGAACTCCGGATCCTTGTAGATCAGATCGTGATTGCCGGCGTCGTCGATCAGGTACAGCCCGTAGGCCCGCATGTCGTTCCACTTCTTGTCGGGGTTGTAGGAGACCATGAACAGCTTGTCGCTCAGCGGAAACGGGTCCATGTAGAGCGGGCCGTTCGTGTGGCGGACCCAGCGGCCGTCGACGAGATGGTTCCAGCCGGCTTCCTGGCGAATGTCGACGTGCGGCGTGATGTAGGTCATCGGATCGCGGGTGCGGACGTTCCTGGTCGTGTCTACCCGGATCACGGTACCGATCCCGCTCTGCGGGTAGTGCGGCGTGCCGAGCATGACGAACAGGTTGCTTTGGCCGGGGATCTGACGTCCGTGCAACATGGTGGGCGGGAACTGGATGTCGTTGCCGTAGATCTCCTTGGTCCCGCTGCCGTCGGGGCGCATGGCCCAAAGGCACTTGATCCCCAGTTGCCCCTTGTCGACGTATTCCCAACGGGTGTAGAGCACCCAGCCGTCGTCCATTACCGAGGGCGAGAACTCGCTCACCGCGCTGTTGGTCAGCTTTTGCATGTTCTTCCCGTCACCGTCGATCCGATGCAGCACGGCGGTCGCGAGATGATCGGGTGCGTCGCAGAGAGTGCCGTACTCGCATCGAGTTGAAGTGAAGATGATCCCGCCGTCGGGCAGATAGCAGGGGTGCATGTCGTCGGTCTGATGAAAATACATTCGCGCCGTGCCACCGTTGCGCGAGTTGTCGTATTTCTCGATCCGCGCGTCTTCGTCGTCGGGCCGAAAGGTCAACTGCCGCAGGGCGGCGCCGTCGACGCCGACCTCGTAGATGCGAAACCCTTCGCGGGGCGCCTTCTTCCAATCGAAAACGATTCGTTTGGCGTCGAACGAGAGATCGAAGCGGCCGAAGATCCCGTCTTCCATTTCCGGCAGCAGGTCGGTGACCTTGCCCGTCTTGGTGTCGAGAATACACAGGTTTCCGCCGAGGTTTCCCACGCCGTCGATGAAGTCGGTGTAGAAGTGGCTGGAGTGATAGGTGTATCGTTTGACGAACACCAGGCTATCGAAATTGAACAACGCCTCTTCGGCATGCGCCCCGGTGGCAAAGGCAACGATTATCAGGCAGACGGTTCTTTTCATCGGTTGTTTCCTATATTGAAGTTCTGCTCACGCCAGCGTCACTGATTCGGCTGCGCCGGGAAGTCCAACGCGTTCTCGGGGTCCGTGCCCCGGCGCCGCTCTTCGTCGTCTGAATAGCCGTCGCCGTCGTCGTCCTCGTCGGCGACGTCGCCGATGCCGTCGCCGTCGGTGTCTCGCCGTTCGTTACGGTTGCGGGGGAATGCGTCCCAGGGTACGGCGTTGGCACTGGGGACACCGTCGCCGTCGACGTCCGGTTCTTCGTTGTCGGCAATGCCGTTTTGGTTGCGGTCGTCGGCCTTGCCGTCGGCGTCGAGGTCGGCGTCGCGATTGTCGCCGATCCGATCGCCGTCGACGTCCGCCCACTCTTCACGCTCCAGCGGAAACGCATCCTCGAGGTCCGGCACGCCGTCGTTGTCGTCGTCGAGGTCCACGTCGTTGGACTGCCCGTCGCGATCGACGTCGGGCGGACCGTCCGGCGTTATCAGGAGTGCCAAGTCGACCTGGAACGCCGGCGCGGTGAAGGTGTGAAGCCCCGCCGGAGCGTCAAACGATCTCTCGATGCGGGCGTCGGTCGGATTGTACCAATAGCCTTTGCAGTTCCGTGGCACGTCGACGGTCACTTCGAGTCGCTCAACGTTGCCGCGCTGGTGGTTCCATTGATGTTGTGAATGGCCAGCGGACTTGGCCGCCGACCTGCACTGCGCACAGCCGAAATGATGCAGATAGACGGCCGCACAACGCTCGCCGCGCAGCCCGTAGGCCCGCACCTGCTGAGCCTCTTTCCCGGCCAGCGGCACTGGTACTATCTTGACCGCCGCGTCGAGCCGAGCGGTGAAGTCCTGTAACGCCCTGACGTACTGCCTTTCCTCCGGTCCGATCCAGATGTTCATGAAATGGCCGTCTTTGGCGTAAGAGGTTTCCCAGAAGATGAAGCTCGCCTCATTGAACAGGGCACTCCACAGCCGCACGCGCATCCGCCGCGCGGAGCCGGGGTCCCAGACGCCGCCGATCCCTTCGGCCGTGCGATCTTCCCGGCCGCGGCTGTTGCCCTGCTCTCCATAAATCACCGGCTTGCCGAACCGCTTGGCGGCGGCGACCCGGTCGGCGGTGACGCGATCCGAAGTCAACTCGCCCTCGTTGCCGTACCAGTGCGGGGCGTTGACGTCGATGTTTTCCAGTTCGGGCCGCTCCCAACTCGTCGCGATCGGCTTGTGGTAGGGGTCGATCGACTTCAAGTAGGGCAACACAACGGCGTACCACTCGTCCGAGGCCTTCTGCTCGTTCAACAGTTCCCAGAAATCGACGTAGGCCCCCCAGCGGTCAACCGAGTACTTGATGATCCGCTTCACCTTGGCCATGCCTTGATTGTCGTTCGGCCGGTCGTTCATCGCTTTGGTGAAGCCGAAGATGCCGTAGAAGACCCGGACGTCGTACTTTCGCAGCATCCGGAGCATCTCGTCGACCATGGCCGCCTCTTTCCAGGAGACGTCCTCCAGCGTGAAGACCTTCAGAGAGAAGTTGTTCGGCGAGAAGCGCCACAGGTTGAAGCCCGAGCGGGCATGTCGGCCGAAGTATACGTCGGCGTTGACGGGATTCATCGAAGGGCCGCGCGCGAACATGGCGCCCGGCGGCGGTTGCGGCCGCTTGCCTTCCACGTCGAGGCGGAACGGTCCCTCCATGCTCTTGGCGTCCATCGCAGAGCCGTTGTGGTTGTTGTCGAATACGCCGTCCTGGAACCCGACGGGAAAGAAGGGGCTTCCGTCCTCGAAGACCAATCGATACGGATTCTCGGGGCTGATTCGAATCCAACCCTTCCGGTCTACGCGGCCCCGGACCACGTCGAATGAGCCGTCGCCGGAGGTGCTTTGGCCGCTACGAACTCGAAAGACGTAATTGAAACGCCAGTGGCCAAGTTCGCTTGGCGCGTAGCGGGCCTTCCAGAGATCGGCCGGATCGCAGGGCCAGACGGCGCTCGTCCTTTTGTGCCCACCTCCGTCGGTCCACTCGTTGATGATCGGTTCCCGTGGTCTGCTCGAACCGTAGAAGAACCCACCGACCGTGTGGCTCTTCCCGCTGGGTGAGGTGAACGTCACCTCAATGTCTGCCGCCCACGTCGGGTTGTCATACTCGCCTCGGTGCTGAAACGTGAGTTCGAAGACCTGGTAGGGCATCAACCGCGCGGTGTTGCGAGTCACCCGTACCTCGAGGCCGGCGGCCGTCCGGGTGAATATCTCAGCCGGTGCCGGCATCCACGTCAACAGACCGGCGGCAACGACAAGCCGCGGCAGGTTCGTTGTCATTTTCCAGCCCTCTCGTTTCGGTCACCGGGATGCCACCCAACGGGGAGTATATCTTATCCTATTGACGCTTGCGTGGGCAAGACGCGAGGGCGAATGCAGAAAGATGCAGAACGCAGATCGCCCCACTTCTGATAACGAGTTATCGCTGATAGACTGGGGCGGGGCGATTCTGGAGCGTCTTTCTGACTGGAAAGGGGCGACCGGCAAATAGATTCCTCGTTTAACCCCAAGCCGAAAGCGACGGTGAAGAAGCCGCGCAGCCAACGGGCTTCGCCTACGGTTTCGGGTAAAACGATCTGATAGAAACCGGAAAGTTGCTTATCGCCCGCCACTAAATGGTCTCCGTGAACACAATGCCTGCAAACAACGACAAAACCGCCTCCGAGGCCGCCGGCAACGCCGAACTGCTCGACGCCGGCGACCCTTCGCTCTTTGACGTAACCACCCGCGGGCCGGGGCCACGGGGTAAACTGCCGCTTACGGCCGAGATGCTCCGCCAACGACCCAGCGGCGATGCGTTCGGGATGACCGAAGACGCCGGGCAGGGGTTCCCGCCCGAGCGGCTCGCCGGGCCACAGTACGTGATGCTCAGCAATCTGGGCGGACTGCGGGCGGATGATGGGTCGGTCGTGGCGTTGGGCTACCACACCGGGCACTTCGAACTCGGAATGGCACTCCGCGAGGCGGCCGAACAGATCAGACAAGACGGCGGCGTACCCTATGCGGCACATTGCACCGATCCGTGCGACGGCCGCACCCAGGGCACGCCCGGCATGTTTGACAGCCTCGCCTATCGCAACGACGCCGCGTCGGTCCTGCGGCGGCTGGCCCGATCGATCCCTACTGCCCGGGGTCTGCTCGGCGTGGCCACCTGCGACAAGGGGCTGCCGGCGATAATGATGGTCCTGGCCGGATTCCGCGATCTGCCCGGCGTGCTGATTCCCGGCGGGGTGACCTTGCCGCCGACCGATGGTGAAGACACGGGCAAGATCCAGTCGATCGGGGCCCGTTTTGCCCGGGGTGAACTGAGCCTGGAAGACGCGTCGGTATTGGGTTGTCGGGTATGTGCGTCGCCCGGCGGCGGTTGTCATTTCCTCGGTACGGCGGCCACTTCACAGGTCGTCGGCGAGGCGCTCGGCCTGGCGCTGCCACATTCCGCGTTGGCACCCTCCGGACAGCCGATCTGGCTCGATGTCGCCCGGCGCAGCGCCAAGGCCTTGATGCGGATGGACGCCCGGGGCATGAAGACCGGCGACGTGCTCAGCGAGGCTTCGATCGGCAACGCGATGGCCGTGTTCGCGGCCTTTGGCGGATCGACCAACCTGATCCTCCACCTGCCGGCGATCGCGTTTTCCGGCGGGCTGAGGCGCCCAACCATTGATGATTGGACCGAAGTGAACCGCCGCGTGCCGCGATTGGTGGACGTGTTGCCGAACGGACCGGTCAATCACCCGACGATCCGAGTGTATCTTGCCGGCGGTGTGCCCGAGGTAATGCTGCGGCTGCGCGAGATGGACCTGATCGATCTCGACGCGATGAGCGTCAGCGGCCTGACGTTGCGCGAGGTGTTGCGGTGGTGGGAGAGTTCGCCGCGGCGCGAGGCCCTGCGGCGGCGGCTGCGCGACTGCGACGGCGTGGAGCCCGACGACGTGATCATGACGCCCGATCGGGCCGAGCAACTCGGCGTGACCAGCACGGTTTGCTTCCCCCGTGGAAACCTGGCCCCGGAGGGCTCGGTAATTAAGAGCACGGCCATCGATGCCCGGGTGATCGACGGCGACGGCATCTATCGCAAGACGGGCCCGGCCCGGGTGTTTATGCGAGAGACCGACGCCATCGCCGCCGTCAAGGGTCAAGGCGAACGGCCGCTGAAGCCCGGCGACGTGCTGGTGCTGGCCGGCCGCGGTCCGATCGGATCTGGCATGGAGGAGATCTACCAGATTACGGCCGCATTGAAGCATCTTTCCTGGGGCCACGAAGTGGCCGTGGTGACCGACGCCCGTTTCTCCGGTATCAGCACGGGGGCCTGCATCGGGCTGGTGGCGCCCGAGGCCCTGGCCGCCGGTCCATTGGGCAAGGTCCGCGACGGCGACCGAATCCGCATCGTCATCGACCGCCGCCGGCTCCGTGGCAGCGTCGACCTGGTTGGCGACGCCCGCCGCGAGTTCGGCCCCGAAGAGGGCGTCCGCGTGTTGGCCGAGCGGGACCCGCACGCCGACTTGTCTCCCGATCCGAAGCTACCGCCGGAAACCCGACTCTGGGCCGCAATGCAACGTCTCGGCGGCGGCCCCTGGGGCGGGTGCGTGTTCGACGTGGATCGGATCGTGGAGAAGCTGGATGGTCTTGCGTGATTCTGCGAAATGGGAACGTCGCAGCCGGCGTGCCACTGCTCGTATGTTTGGGGGTACGCAACGGCGCAAGTCGTTTCCTCACCAGCGTTTACACGGTGGCGGCCCACTCGCAGAGGGGGTTTTGCAGGGTATCTTTCACGGCCCGCAAAACTCGCGGAGCCGTTTTGCCGTGCCGCAACATGTTTTCCGGCAGCGACTTGCGTCGACTCGCGCGCCCCACGCACAACCGTGTTGCCGGCCGCCGCGAGCCGTTTTCGAGCCCGATTTGTGTTCGTAAGTCGTTTGCCGGCAACGCTTTCGAATTGTGCAGCACGTTTTAGGGCCGTAACTTGGGAAATATTTCCGCGCAACTCGTTTTCCTCGCAGCGGTTGCGTCGATGATTCCCCCCAATGATACGACACCAATCTCTGCATGCATGCGGTAGCGTGGACCCGATAAAACAGGCCCTTCGAGCCTTGTCGCGATCGACCTGCAAAACCCGCTCGTCACAGTGTGGTGTCATCTCGATAAGGTCCGATCAGTGAATTGTCGTGGTTCGCTCCGCGAAGCGGCGTCTTGTTCGCGGAGCGAACAACGGCTATACGATATTATGTATACTAGTATACACATTTCACCCGGTTTTGCAAGGCCATTTTTTGTGCCACCGGCGGAACACCGTTATGTGCATTGGAGATTTCCATCGGGCGGCGTGAAACCAACCATGGCGTTGCCGGCGGAAATTGCCCTTCCCCTGGGTGTCGGATTTTGGTACTTACCCGGCCGACTATCTCGGTTCTCGTGGCGATGCCGCCGATGGCGGTGCGTCGCGAGATGGATCGCGGCTCTTCCTGTCTTCACCAAACCTCTCCTTTTCGCTAACTTCACATCTTGCTTGTCCGGGGATATTCCCATGAAACACCTGATTATTCGCATTGCCGCGTTGGGGGTCGTCGTGGCCTTGGGGTTGATCGCAATTGCCCAGGCACAACGCGGTTCCGGCAATCAACAGCCGCCGGCCGAACTCTCAACTGATTTTGCCGAGCCGTCTGCCGACGCAGATGCCGTCAGGCGGGGCCTTGTTGCGTCGAAATCAGAGACCAATCCGTTGCGCGGCACCGCCCCGCCGCCGGCGAACGCGGAAGAACCGGCCGAGCGACCAACGGGCGATAGACCAATGGGCGATCCGTTTGCGCGGCGCACGGCCGAGCCGCTTTCGACCGGCGGCGCCCCCGTCGGCCGCATGGTCCTGGGCGATAGCGGCATCCCGGATGTGAATGAGGCCGGGATGCCGACGCTGCGGCTGACGGCCGACGATTCACGCTACGGGCAGCCGATTCCGGCCGTCGAATCGGCCGAGCCACGCGAGTTGGCGGCGGTGACCGACAACGCGATGCCAGCGGCCTCGCAACGTTATCCCCAGATGCCTTCGACGTTGCCCAGCTACGGCGAGCCGGCGGCGTTTGCCGCCGATCCGCGCATGTCCGCGATCAACGAATCCGAGCCGGGCACGGCGCCGGTCGGCGGTCTGGCCGCACCGCAAAACCCCGCCCGAGGCGGAAACTTCGCACGACCGCCGACGGATGCGGTCACGTCGATCGATTCCGATCCGGCGGGTGAAGGAACCGGAAAGCCGGGCAGCGCGCAGTTGGAAGGACCGCAAAGCCCACACCTGACGCTCGAGAAGGCCGTTCCCCAACAGATTCAGGTCGGCAAGTCGGCGGTGTTCAAGGTGACGGTGCGAAACACGGGCGCGGTGGCCGCGACCGAGGTGTTGATTCGCGACCAGGTCCCCCAAGGGACCCGGCTGCTCGCCACCACCCCTCGTGCCTCGCGCGGCACCCGCGGCGAACTGGTTTGGGAGTTGGGCACCCTCAAGCCGGGCGAGCAGACGACGGTCGAAATCGAACTGATGCCGACCGCCGAGGGTGAGATCGGCAGCGTGGCCACGATCCAATTCAACGCCGCCGTGTCTGCCCGAAGCGTCTCGACCAGGCCTGAATTGGCCGTGAAGACCTCGGCCCCCGACCGGGTACTCATCGGCGAGGAGGTAACGGTCACGATTACGGTATCGAACCCGGGCAGCGGCACCGCGACGGGCGTGGTCCTCGAAGAGCACATCCCGCAAGGGTTGCAGCATCCGGCCGGGGGCGATCTGGAGTACGAGATCGGCGATCTGCCGCCCGGCGAAAGCCGAAAGCTGGAACTGACCATGGTCGCCAGCCGGTCCGGTCCGGTAACGAACGTGCTGGTTGCCCGGGGTGAAGGCAACCTGCGAGTCGAGGATCGCTTCAACCTGGAAGTCGTCGCGCCGAAGCTGGAAGTCAGCATGGCGGGTCCCAAGCGACGCTACCTGGAACGCGAGGCGACCTACCGGCTGTCGGTACACAACCCCGGCACGGCCCCGGCCGAGCAGGTCGAGTTGGTTGCGTATCTGCCGAGCGGTTTGAAGTTCGTAAGCGCCAACAACGCCGGGCACTACGACGAGGCCAATCAGGCCGTTTTCTGGCGGCTTGAAGAACTGCCGACCGAGGACACGGGCACGGTGGAATTGGTCACCATGCCGGTTGAAGCGGGACAGCAGAACATCCGCCTGCGGGGATCGGCGCAAAAGGGTCTTTCCGTGGAACGGGAACAGCCGGTCCTGGTGGAAGGCATCGCCGCGATCCTGTTCGAGGCGATCGACGTGAACGATCCGATCGAGGTGGGCGGCGAGACTACCTACGAGATTCGGGTTCTCAACCAGGGCTCGAAGGCGGCGACGAACCTGCGGCTGGAAGTGATGCTTCCGCCCGAGTTGCAGCCGGTCGCCGCAGAAGGTCCTTCGCACAACAGGGTCGAGGGCAATCGGGTGGTCTTCGAAGACCTTCCACGCCTGGCCCCCAAGGCCGACACCACCTATCACGTCCGCGCAAAAGCACTGCGGCCCGGTGATCTGCGGACCCGAGTGCAACTGTTCACCGGCGAGATGGCCGGCCCGGTTACCAAGGAAGAGAGCACGCGGGTCTACTCGGATGAGTAGAGGGCGTTTCAAAACCGATTCTCCGCGGCGGAATTCGCGAGAATTCCGACGTTTCGGAAGTCTGGAAATGATATCTTTGCGTCGGTCCGAGGGGCGGCGATTTATCGCCCGGCTTCTGGCGCTCGTGACGCGGCCTACACCTTATCCGCGTCCGGGATCTCGAAGCCCTTGCGTTGCGGATCGCGCACGAGCTTGTTGGCCTCGTCGGCGTGATCGCCGGTGAACCGCTCGGCCTTGGGATCGAACGAGAGCCAC
>Ga0180429_10000890_pt1 | contig 25997 bp, 19 predicted proteins | sample SS_ome_FD_132428 | JGI IMG/M metagenome (GOLD analysis project Ga0180429, IMG submission 132428) | Hypersaline lake sediment archaeal communities from the Salton Sea, California, USA - SS_1_S_1 metaG | ecosystem: Environmental > Aquatic > Non-marine Saline and Alkaline > Hypersaline > Sediment ...
TAGATGGGCAGATGGCGGTAGTAGACCTCGAGCACCATCGCCGCCATTGATGTGCAGTAGAGACGGCCGCCTTTGCCGGCGCCGTGATCTCCACCCTTGAAATACCAGCTTCCCTCCTCGTGACCGGCGTTGGCTTGCGAGTTGACCAGGTAATCGCGCATTACGCCGTTCCACTTCTTCCAGATGTCGCCTTCCCAGTGGCGGCAAACCTGAGTTGCATAGTAGTTGTAGTACATGTTGGTGCCCTGGGTGGAAGGCCCCCAGTTGCTGACGATCTTGACCCCGCGTTCCAAGGCCGGGTTGTCGTGCTTCCAACCGAGGTACATGCGGCAGAGCAGCCCGATGGCCGTGGTGGCCTTGCCGTCGCCGGGACCGGTATAGCCGTAGGTGGCACCGCTTTGTCCCTGGACCGTGTCGAGGTAAGTGAAGGCCTTTTTGACGGTAGCCCCCGGCACGCGAAGATACGCCATGTGGCCGCTTTTCAGTGCCATGATCTGCCAGCCGACGACCGAGGTATCGCCCTTCTCTCGCGGTTGGTATCGCCATCCGCCGCCGACGGGATCCTGGGCGTAGCAGATGAAGTTAATGGCTGCCTGGGCCGGGTTGTGCAGTCCCTTGTCGTGTGTCATTGCATAGGCTTCGCACACTGCGATCGACGCCAGCCCGTGCGAATACATCCGTCCCCCGCTCTCGTTCATCGCTCCGCCCTTTGCGTCGACCTTCATGTGGTTGACGAGGAAATAGATCCCGTTGCGGACGGTAGCCTTGTACTTGCCTTCCTTGTGAGTTTGTCCGGCGCCCAGGAAGGGCAGTACCGCCAGGGCTGTGGCACCGATTCGGGCTTCGGGCAAGCTTCCGGGATTTCGGCATTGCCCGCCACATGCCGGGGCTCGCGTGTGGTCGAAGCTCCAGCCGCCGTCGCCCATTTGGTGGTAGGCCAGCCATTTTAGTGCGGCGGCGACCGCCTTTTCGCTTCCGCCGCTACCGCCGTACTTCCTCACCATAGCGCCGCGTGCCCCTGAACCACGGCCGGAGACGCCGGTGCCGGTGTATGCGCCGACGGTGGCCAGCAGATCGTTGCGCGGAGCACGCTCGAGCCCGAATTCGCTCAACTCGACGTGTATGGCGGCGGCGTCCAAGTCGTCGGCGGGCGAGATCTCGACGTCTTCCTGTTCGACCGGCGATTCGAGGGCCTCCATCTCGGTAGCCTCGACCTCGATGTCCTCGAGCGGCTCGTCCATCAGTTCTTCCAAATCGTCGAACTCCTCGTTCTCGCCGGGTGCCATGACCAGTTGGCGAAAGTCGTCAAGCGCGCCGGTAGGCAACATCCACAAGGCGAGCACCAGCAGGACGATCATGTGAAAGACCATGCTCACCATCCAGCTCGGCGTGTTCTTCACGGCGTCGCGCATCCAGATGCCGAAAGTCCCCAGTTGTTCGCGTTCGGCCATCTCCTCGCGGACACCCGTGGCCTTGGCGCCCTTGACTTGCTCAAGCCCACCTGACTTAGCGGGGCCCGCCCCCTTGGGGATCGGTTTGGCGCCCGCGGCCATCGGCTGGGCCTTCGTTAGGGCTGTTTTCGCTGTGCCTGCCGGCAAAGGTTTGACTGCCATATTTTTTGCTCCAGGTAGCAGAAAGAACTTACGACTCTCCAATTGTCTATGCTACACGTTTTCCCGGCGGGATGCAAGAATATCCCTCCCAACGCCTCGGCGCACACCAACACGCTGCCCGCCTGTTGCGCCTGTCAGGTTTCTTTTCGGGTGCCCGGTGCGAAGATATTCCCGACGAACCTTATGGTAGACATCTCGCTCCGCGAGATGGGGTCTCGTCTCGCGGAGCGAGACGACTACTATACCGCAGACGGTCAGGAATTGCGGGAATGATATGATAAGCCTTCGAACCCGTCGATCACCAGTCAGTGCCGACGGCCTCGGAGGCCCATCGTACGAAACCGCAGATTATGCCCGCGGGCGGTATATACGGAGACGGCTACCATTCTCGAGAAAACCATGCCGTCGGTCGCTCCCGATGGTTTATTCAGTGTTATGCTGACCCACCTGTTCGGGTTGTTCCCACGGGTTAACCCAGTCGCCCCAGTGCTCGAGATATAGCCCGTAGGCCGAAACCCCTTCAGACTTCCGCTCGAGCCATTGCTTCGTCGTGGCGATCAGTTCCTGTTCCTTGCCAAGAGGGAGCCGGCCGGTAAGCACGAGCGTTCGCAGCAGGACGAAGTAGGTGTCGAGCACATCGCACCGGCAGTAGTCGTTGATCTCGGCCAGTCGGCCGGCGTCGTACATATCCTGCACCATATCGCCCTGCACGTCCATCTTTCCTGGCTTTCCGAGAATGTTGGCTGCCAGGTTCAGCCCACCGGTGAATCGGGTGCATCCGAAGTTGGTCAACAGTTCGCACAGATCGATGTGGGCCTTGGTATTGAAGCGGTTGCGGGGTTGTTCGTAGGCCTTGCCGCCCTGAAACCAGCCGGGTATCTGGAGGCCATAACGAAACGCAGCCAACTCCAACAACGGCAGATCGAAACCCCGCCCGTTGAAGGTTACTAGTGTCGGTCGGCGATATTTCTCCCAGCCGCGCCAGAAGTTCTCGGTGATGACGTGTGGGCGGAACTCGGGTTCGTCGAGCACGACGACATCAATCAGTTGGAAATCCGCCGTGACCTTCCCCACTGCCACCGAGATCGGAATCTGGAACGTGTAGGGGACAAAATCGCTCTGGTATTTCTCCATCAGCTCGGCCCGATAGCGTTGGACCGCCTCGGCCGGTTCGAGCGACTCGCCGGAGTAACGTATCTTGGCCACCAATTCCGCGTCGGCGATACTCTCGACGTCGAAAACCAGATAGCGAACGGCAGGGGGCATGATGCGGGCCTCCGTGGGCTGGGCCTAAGCTTCTTATTTGCATTAACATCAGCCTACCAAAACCGGCGCGTTTCTGGAATGATAGGGGATCGGACGATTTTTACATTTCTCTCCCTGAGGAAGCAACGCCATGGATCGCCAACGGCTCTTGCAGCGATTTCTGCAATACGTACGGATCGACACCACTGCACGAGAGGGCGCGCGGGAGTATCCCAGTTCGCCGGGCCAACTCGAATTGGGCCGGCTGCTGGTCGACGAGTTGACGGCGTTGGGAATCGCCGATGCACGGCAGGATCGCCACGGCGTCGTGCTGGCGACCGTCCCGGCTACTGTCGAAGAGCCGGTGCCGGTGATTGCGTTCTGCGCCCATCTCGACACGTCGCCGGAGACCTCCGGTACGAACGTGAATCCCCAAGTGATCGAGAACTACGGCGGCGGCGACCTTGTCCTGCCGGGTGACCCGAGCAAGGTGATCCGCACGGCCGACAACCCGTCGCTCGAGCGGCTGATCGGCCGGACGATCGTCACCTCCGACGGAACGACGCTATTGGGGGCAGACGACAAGGCCGGCGTGGCCGACGTCATGGAAGCGGTCGCCTGGATGGTGGAGCATCCGCAACTGCGGCATGGCCCGGTGCGGATCTGCTTCACCTGCGACGAAGAGATCGGCCGCGGCACCGACAAGCTCGATCTGGACGAGATCGACGCAACCGCCTGTTATACGCTCGACGGCGAGGGCAGCGACACGATCGACACCGAAACGTTCTCGGCCGATCTGGCCGTGGTCGAGATCCGCGGGGTGAACATTCATCCGTCGATCGCCAAGGATCGCATGACGAACGCGGTCCGCGTTGCCGCGAAGTTCATCGAGCAATTGCCTCGCGACCGGCTTGCTCCCGAAACGACCGAAGACCGCGATGGGTTCCTCCACCCCTACGAGATTGCCGGCGGCGTGGCGGAGGTGAAACTGCGGATCCTCCTGCGCGACTTCGACGCCGCGAACCTCGAAGAGCAGGCCGAGTTGTTGCGCCGCGCGGCGGCCGTTTGCACCGGCGAGTTCCCCCGGGCGGAGATCGACGTACACGTCAAGCCGCAGTACCGCAACATGGCCGAGGGGTTGGCTGAGGAACCGCGTGCGGTGGCGTTTGCACAACGGGCACTCGCGCGGTTGGGTCGGACGGCCGAGTTGACGATCGTCCGCGGCGGGACCGACGGTTCGCGACTGACTGAAATGGGCCTGCCCACGCCGAATCTCGGCAGCGGACAGCACACACCGCATTCGCTGTTGGAGTGGGCCTGCCTCGACGAGATGGTCCGGGCGGCCGAAGGGCTGGTATCGTTGGCCGAGGTCTGGGTTGACCGAGGTCTGGGTTGACCGAGATCTGGGTTGACCGAGATCTGGGTTGACCGAGATCTGGGTTGACCGAGATCTGGGTTGACCGAGGTTTGGGGCGGTGAACAGTGAGTTGTTTTTCTGCCGGCGACGATCAGATGACCGCTTGCGCCTCGAGCGATCCGGACTTCTGCTGGATCCGTTGGAGGTCCTCGTCGGTGACAACCGTTGACTGCTCCAGCGGGCCGGAGGCACCGCGGCGGCTGCCGGGATAGAACAACTCGATGGCCGCGTCGAACTGCGTCAAGTCGGGGGCACCCCGCACCTGGGCCGCCTCGGCGTGGATCTTCTCGCGCAACTCATAAACCTGGTGGCGACCGTGCGGCCAGCGGACCGTGGTGATGTCGTTGATCTCGTTGAGCAACTGGTAGACCCTTGCTCGGGTGAGCCCCATGGTTCGGGCGGCCTGCCGAACACTCGTGATCGGGCCGGTAATCCCCAGCCGGTTCTCGGCCAGGCTGGCAATCTGCCGCGTGGCGTCGACCCGAATCTGCTCGAGCAACGGACTGACAAACCTCTGGAAGATCTCTTCCTCGCCGGGAACACCGGGCGTCTGTAGCACGTTGCCAATCCACAACTCGATCTCATCGATCCGCCGCGGGACGATCCGCACGACCAGGTGGTCTTGAACTCCCATGTTACCGACCGTCACGTGTAGGCTGTGGAAGACGTCGAGGATAGCGAGGACCCGCTTCGCGCCGTGTGTCTTGCGCGCGCGGATTTCACCCAGCGTCGAGTGGGCGTAGTCGCCCAGAGAAGCACTCCAAATGACCCGGGTCATGTCCTTCAGGCTGGGAGCGTAGCGTCCGAGGCATTCGTTCTCCAGGCCATGTTTGATGACCGTTGCCCGCCATTGGCTCCACGTGACCTCCGAAACGTCCGCCGGGTCGTAACCGTCGCTGGAATAGCCGTCGGCCTTGGCGAATTCGTCGCCGGGCATTTTGACGATTTCGACCGGCAGATCCGCCGGGTCGGTGTTGGCGGCACGCCCCAACAAATCGACAAACGAACCGATCTTCTTCTGACCGATTCCCGGCGTCTTCGACAGTTCCATGAACGGCGTGTTCAACAGATCTCGCAACGATCGACCCAACAGCGCCAAAGGAAGCCGTCGGTCGGTGGGCAAGGCCCAATAGGCAAGCGGCTTCTCCAGGTGATCGGCATACTCCTCCGTCACCAGGATCTTACGGAGGCTCTCGAATTGACTGATGATCTGTAGTTGCTCAACTGACGAAATCTTGCTAAGTCTCATCGTTCAAATCTTCGGGTTGGCGAGTCTTGGATTGGGGTGGGCACGAGCTTTCAATTGGCGGGAGCACGAAGGGAAAACACCACTGGTAGACAACCGACGTTGCAGCCGCTGGGTATCCCGTTCGGGCCTGACTATGGCAGGAGTCATAGCCGGCCCCTGTTTTGTTCATTCAGAAGAAAGCTTCCAGGCCGACTGATCCTTCTAATCCTCTATTTTCCCGCCAGCATTAGTATGCCGTCAAGAGGGTAAACAGGATTTTTCCCAAAAAAGGCAAAAATCGGCGATTACTTGCCCAACTTAACGCAAATCCCCACCGGACGGCAATCAAGAGACCCCGTCGCCCCACCCATCAGGGCGTGGCGGCCTGGAGATCCCGAGAAAAGGCGTGACACTTCTGGGCAGTACGTGGCGGGAGTGGCAACTCGTAGGACTACTCTCCACCAATAGCCATCAGGTGGCCGGTCGTGCGCAGATACATCACGCCGTCGGCGATGCTGGGCGTGGCACAGGAGGGCTCTTCGAGATCGATCTCGGCAAGCAACTTGTACTTCTCGGCAGCGGCCAGCACGATCATTTGGCCTTCGCGCGACATGCAATAGAGACGATCGCCCACGCAGACCGGCGACCCGAAGAACCTCCCGCCGACGCGCTCGCGCCAGTGGATCTTTCCGCTGGGTGCGTCCAGGCAAGTTACCACGCCCTGGTCGCTCCAAAGGAACAGCAGTTCGCCGCGGGCGACCGACGTGGGCACGTACGGCAACGAGCCTTCGATTTCGTAGGCCACTTTGGCTTCGATACCTTTCTCGGCGTCGCCGGGCGCGACGGCGACCATTTCCCTTCCGCCGCCGCCGACGCCGGCGCTGGCGAAAATCAATCCGCCCGCGATAACCGGTGAACTCACCACGCGATTCTGGAAGACGTCCAACTCCCAATTCGTCCGGCCGGTGTGCGGATCGTGGCTCGACATGCCGTGAGCGGTGCTGCTGAGGATCAACTGCGGTTCGCCGTTCTTCGGGCGGTAGATACAGGGCGTCGAATAGGCCGCCTTCACTGCGCGGCGATCGATCTTCCAACGGGTTTTCCCCGTGGCGCGGTCCAGACCGATTGCGGAACTGGCCCCTAACTGATCGTTGACCAGAATCAGCATCTCCTCGAACAGAATGGGCGAAGCACCCGATCCGTGCTGGGACTCGAACTGTCCTACGCTACGCTGCCACAACAGGCGGCCCTTGTCTTGTGTCAACGCCACGGCGGTGTATTCTCGCGGCGTGGTCCAGGTCATGTAAACGCACTCCGCATCGAGCGCCGGGGTGGATACCATGTAGCCGTTGAGTTTGTTCTTCTCGTAGGTGGTCGAATCGAACGAGCGCTTCCAAATCAGTCCGCCGTCGGCGACGTTCAGGCAGCGGACGATCCGCGTGGCATCGTCCTCGATGGCACTGGTCACGAAGATCCTCTCGCCGGCGACCACCGGCGATGAATGGCCGATTCCGGGCAGCTTCACGCGCCACCTATAATCCGCCGCCGTCCAAGTGACGGGAATACCGGTGGCGTCGCTGAGGCCGGCGCCGTTGGGTCCGCGAAACCGCGTCCACTGTTGGGCAAGGGCCAAATGAGGCAATGAGCAAAGCAACAGGCACGACATCAAGAGGAGACAATGGCGGCAGGTCATTTCAAGAGGTCCTTTTGGCGCGAGTCGGGTTGGCGGTGCCTGATCCGCCCAAGCGGCGGGGCGAGATCGCTCGGCGGCGGCTCTACATGATAGCACGAACCTCACTGTCGGTACCAGTGTTGACGGGCGGGAGCCGGGGGGCATTCGGCACCTCACAACCCCCAGGTCGGGAGAACGAAAACCTTGCCGTCGCCGATTCGACCGGTCCGGGCGATTTCGACTATCGTGCGAACGACTTCGTCGACGCGCTGATCGTCGACCCAGAGCGAGATCTCCACTTTGGGGAGATAGGCCGTCGAATACTCGCTGCCGCGGTACTCGTCGAGATAGCTCTTCTGCCGCCCGTAGCCTTTCACCTCGCAGACGTTGCAACTCTCCGACGGCGCATCCTTCAATGCGTCGAGCACCCTCTCGGCCAGGAAAGGTTTGACAATCGCAACGACTTGTTTCACGGGCGGTTCCCTTGACGGGTCATCTTCGTGCCGGCCGGACAATAACTGTCGGGCCTATTCGGCTACCGGCCAAACGATCCGATTGCAGGCGGTATTACTGGACAGCTATTCCTCGACCGCTTGCAGTTTAGTCCTTCGGGACGCCCCCGGCAAGGATCCCCAACTCGCGGCCGCCCAGCAGTTGATACGCGCCGCAGTATACGGCCACGCTGACGACCAGCGGCAGTAAGACCCTGGCCAGTTCGCCGGCAAAGCCGTCGGCCGGCGAGATCCGTCCCAGCACCGCGCAGCCGGCCGCCGCCATCAGGCCGGTACAAACGACCGTTCGCACTGCGGTGACGGCCAGCGTGCTCCAATCCAAGTGGCTCTTGCGCCGAGAGAAAAGCAGCATGAGCACCAAGACCTGCGCAGTTGCGGAGATCGAGGTGGCAACTGCCAACCCGGCTTCGGCCAGCGGCCAAATCAGCGTGAGGTTCAACGCGAGGTTCAGCCCGACGATCGCGGCAGCGGTCCTTGCCGGTGTGGCGGTGTCGCCCAGCGCGTAGAATCCGCGAATCACCACCGGCAACGCGCAGAACGCCCAGACCCCCGTTCCATAGCAGGCGATCATTCGTGCCGCCCTGATTGTGTCGTCGGCGGTGAACTGGCCGTGTTCGAACATCAGTTGGGCCAAAGGTCGTGCGAGCATGATCAGCCCGACGCCGGCCGGCACGCCGAGGAACATCACCAGTCGCAGCCCCAGCGTCAGATCGGCCCCCAGCCGGTCGCGGTCGCCTCGGGCGGCGTGCCGGCTCAGCAGCGGGAATATGGCGGCGGCCACGGCCAATCCCAACACGCCCAAGGGGAAGTGATAGAGGCGTTCGCCGTAATAGATCGCCGCGGCGGCGCCTTGCTGCATCGGATAGCGGACCACGCCGCCGAGCCAGCCGATTTGCTGCGGACCTTCCAGCGGCGCGGCCAGCCCCCAAGCGATCAGGCTGTCGAGAAACGTGTTGACTTGCGTGACGGCCAACCCCAACAGCATCGGGGTCAGTGCCCGACCTATCTGCCGGACGGCATTTCGGCTCGACGCCGGGTGGTAATCGAAACGGAACCCTCGACGCCGCAGGGCCGGAATCTGCACGCCCAATTGAAGCACGCCGGCCAGCAGGATTGCCCAGGCGATGACGAAAGCCTGGGCCTGCTTGTCGGGGGCGAAACAGGGGCACACCAACCAGATTGCCGCCAACCAGCAGACGTTCAGGATCACCGGCGTGAGGGCCGGGACGCTGAAGTGCGACAACGCGTGCAGGGTGGCAATCAATTGGGCAGCCAGGCAGATAAGCAGCAGATAGGGCAGCATCACGGCGGCAAGCCCCAGCAGCAGCCCCGTGCCGGGCAGGTGGCCCCAGGCGAGCCACGCCAGCAGGAAGATCGCTTCGCCGAGCAGCACCAGCACCGCCAAGAGCACGGCCAGCCAGGTGATGATCACGCTGGCCAGTCGCCAGGCTGCCCGGGGGTCTCTTTCGAGTTCGGCGGAGAGCACCGGCAGATAGCTGGCCGTGAGCGCCCCTTCGCCGAAGAGCCGTCTGAACAGGTTGGGGATGCGGTAAGCGATTACGAACGCGTCCATCACGCCACCGCCCACCATACCCAGCAGGGCTGCCATCGAAACATCGCGGAGAAGCCCCAACACGCGGCTGGCCAGAGTACCCAGGCTGGTGATTTGCGTGGCGGCAACCAGGGGATGTCGTTTCGAGCGGCCCATGCGAGCAATCGTAAAGATGTTCGTGCCCGGCCGCAAGCGGCTTGTCTGTAATCCGACAATCCGCATAATGGTTGAGTCCTGAGCCCTGAACCCTAAGAACCCGGCAACCAAGCGCCACCGCTCGTCGGCAGAGAATCTCTTTCAAGAACTCAGCGATGCACGAGGTTAGTAGCACAACGGAGCAAGAACAATGAATACTCGGGCAGTCCTAATCACCGGCATTCTGACCGCGTCGTTCACGGCGGTCGCCTCGGGACAGCAGCCGCTGTTCCCGTTTGTGATCTCGTACGACTCGCCGCAGAACGTCACGAATCTCTCCACCTGGCTGGATCGGCCGGCCGGCAAGCAGGGCTTCGTTCGGGCCGCTGAGGGTCGGCTGGCGACCGATGCGGGGCCAATCCGTTTCTGGGCCACCAACCTCTGCTTCGAGGCGTGCTTTCCCGGTCGCGATCAGGCCGAACGGCTGGCCAGACGACTGGCACGTCTGGGAATCAACTGCGTGCGGATGCACCACATGGACTCGCGCTCCATTTGGGGCGACAGCCCGAACAAACTTGCCATCGACCCGAAAAAGCTCGATCGGCTCGATTATCTGATCTATCAACTCAAACTGCACGGCGTCTACACGAACATCAATCTGCACGTATCGCGATCCTTCGGCGACGCCGAGGGATTTCCCAACAGCGACCGGCTGCCCAAGTACGACAAGGGCGTGGGGAACTTCGAGCCGCGGATGATCGAGTTGCAGAAGAAATACGCCCGCGACCTGCTCGCGCACGTCAACCCGTACACCAAGACCCCTTACGCGCGGGAGCCGGCGGTGGCGATGGTCGAGATCAGCAACGAAGACGCCCTGCTGACGAGTTTCAGCCGCGGCCATTTGAACGACCTGCCCGAGCCGTACGCTACCACCTTCCGCAAGTTGTGGAACGTCTGGCTGCGAGAGAAATACGGCAGCACTGAAGGCCTGCGCCGCAATTGGAACGCGGGCCAACACCCACTGGGCGACGAGTTGCTCCGCAACGGCGACTTCTCGGGGCCGTTGCAAGGCGCCTGGCAGATGGAGCGCGACGGGCAAACCGGCGTCGAGTGGTCTGCCGGCGACTCCGATCTCGACCGCCGGCGGTGTCTTCGCATCGAAGTCACACGGCCGGGCCGGGTTGCCTGGCGGCCACAACTAGCGCAATCGTCGTTGGTCGTCGAGAAGGGGACGCCGTACACGCTGACCTGTTATCTTCGTAGCGACCAGCAGCGGCGCGTCGGCTTCAACTGCATGATGGCCCACGATCCCTGGCAGCGGCTTGGGCTGTCGGTTCAACTCGATGTGGGGCCCGATTGGCGCCGCTATCGCTACACGTTCGTGGCCGATCGCGACGACGACAACGCCCGGATCACGCTGACCGGTTTGAAGCCGGGCAGCTACGAGTTGGCCGCCATCTCGCTGCGGCCCGGCGGAATTGCGGGATTGGCGGCGGGAGAGCAGATCGAAGACGACAGCGTGTCGGTGTTGCGTCACGGGCAGATGGGCACGACAGCCGCCGCCCGGGCGGATTTCGCCGATTTCCTCTGGGATACCGAGAGGGATTATTGGTGGGGGATGCACCGATTCCTCGAGGATGAACTGGGCGTGCAATCGCTGATCTCCGGCACGCAGTTGAGCTACAGTCCGCCGCACGTCCAAGCCGGCTTGGACTATATCGACGCCCACAGCTATTGGCGGCATCCCCGTTTCCCCGGCCGGCCTTGGGATCGGCGCAACTGGACCGTGGACAACGTGGCCATGGTCAACCATCCTCCCGGCACGCTGGGAAGCCTGGCCTGCCGCCGTGTGGCCGGAAAGGCGTACACGGTCAGCGAATACAATCATCCCGCCCCCAACTCTTATGCGGCCGAGGGCTTTCCGATGTTGGCCGCGATGGCCGCGCTGCAGCGATGGGACGGAATCTTCACCTTTGCCTACAGCCACAACGACGATTTCGAGCAGCGTAAGATCGCGAGCTTTTTCGATATTCGCGGCAACACTCCAAAGTTGGCCCATGCGCCGGCATGTGCGGCACTTTTCATGCGGGGCGACGTATCGCCGGCCAGGAAGACGCTCTTGGTGCCGATTTCCCGCGACGCCGAGCGGCGAAAGTTGCACCAAACGCTCGACCCCTGGAGCCTGACGGCCGGAGATTTCGGCATCAGCCCGACGCTTTCGCTCTCGCACGCCTTGGCGATCGAACTGGACGCGGCCGGCCCGCACACCACGCAGTTTCCCTCGGCCTCTTCCGAGGTGTTTGTTTCCGACACCGGGCAGATTCGCTGGGACGTTTCGCGGCCGGGCGGCGGATACTTCACCGTCGACGCGCCGCGGACGAAATTCTTCACCGGCTTTGTCGGCGGTAGGACGTTCAAACTGGGCAACGTATCGTTGGAAATCGGCAACACGCGGCTCGATTGGGCCACCGTGTCGATGGTGGCCGTCGACGGCCAAACGTTCAACTCGCCGGGCCGAATTCTCATTGCGGCAACCGGTTGGGTACAGAACACCAATGCGGAGTTGATCGACTTGGGCGAAGATCGGGTAACCCTGCGCGACCAATGGGGCGACGCGCCCGTGCTCTGCGAAGGTATACCCGCTCAAGTCCTCCTGCCGGTCAAGGCCGACCGCGTGACGTTCTATCCCTTGGACGCCTCGGGCAATCGCCGTGCAGCCGTCGACTGCCGACAACGTAACGAACAAACCGTGCTCGTATTGGGCCCGGAGCACAAGACGGTCTGGTACGAGGTGCAGATACACTGAACCCTCGCATAGTCGTTGTTCGCTCCGCGAACAAAACGCCGGTTCGCGGAGCGAACCACGACTATCTCGAACCCTCCCGCTAAGAAGTTTATCACAATTGGAATCCCTATGGCTGAACGATCCTCCTATCAACAGCGCGTGATACGCAATTACTACAAGAACCAGGGCCCGCTGGCGCTGCAACGGCTGGGCGAACAGGTTACCGACTTGTTTCTAGCGGAAGGGAAATCCCGCCAGCGGCTGTGGCAACGGGTGGCGGCCACGCTGAAGAAGCTCAAAGTGCCGGACCGCCAGATCGAACACCTCGTCGAAAGCGACAATCCGACGCTGGTCGCTAATCTCATGAAGCAGTTGCTCGACGAATAGCTGGCGGGTGCCATGCTGGACTTCTGCGTGAAGCCACGTATAATCGGGGTTCCCCCAAACGGCAGGGTGTGCCCATGCGTTCGATCGCTATCATGAATCAGAAAGGCGGGGTCGGCAAAACGACCACTGCGGTGAACCTCTCTGCCGCCCTGGCCGAGTCGCGACGGCGCGTCTGTCTGGTAGATCTCGATCCGCAGGCCCACGCGTCGTTACACCTGGGCGTCGAGCCGACGGCCGGGCGGTCGTCGATCTACGGGGTTCTCTGCGGTCAGACGGGGTTGGCATCCGTGCGGCGGACGGTTTTCGAGAACCTCGAGGTCGTCGGCTCACACATCGATCTGGCCGCCACTGAACTCGAATTGGCCGGCCAGCCCGGCCGCGAATTGATCCTTCGCGACAGGCTTCTGGTGGAGCCACCCCAGGTCGACTATCTGCTAATCGACTGCCCGCCGTCGCTGGGCGTGCTCACGCTCAACGCGTTGGCCGCCGCCGCCGAAGTGCTTATTCCGCTTCAGGCACACTTCCTTGCCCTTCACGGGCTGAGCAAGCTGTTGGAGACGATCAGCGCGGTGGCCGGGCGGCTCAACGCGCGGCTGAAACTCCGCGGCGTCGTCCTCTGCATGTACGACTCGGCAACGCGGCTGGCCGGCGAGGTAAGCCGCGACGTGGAGGAGTTCTTCCTTGCCGGCCGCGAACAATCGACGCCCTGGGCCGGCGCCCGAGTTTTTCAGACGCGCATTCGCCGCAACATCCGCCTGGCCGAGGCACCCGGCTTCGGGCAATCGATCTTCCAGTACGCCCCGAAATCCAACGGCGCTGAAGACTACCGGCAACTGGCCGAGGAAATCTCGGCCCGGTGATGAGGGTAAGGGAGAAGGGTGAGCGGAGAAGAGTGGCTGTGGGTCAGTCGTTCAAGCGGGGCCGGGTGCCATGCCCACACTTGCGTGGGCATGCTTGTACGATGGGCCTCCGAGCCCATCGAATCCAGAGCATTTCTGACTTTCCGACGGGCTCGGAGGCCCATCGTACACATTGGTTCACAACCTCGGAGCGAACCAGCGTTTTGTTCGTGGAGCGAACAACGACTATACGTGGCGAGAAATCCGGAATCGCTGTCATACGCGGCAAAAGCGTATGAGTCGGTCCGTCAGAAACGGCAAACCATCGGTCACCGATTCGGCGTGAAAAATCGTCGTTTTCTTCCCTCGTTGTGCGGGTTTTCTCGGTTACGCGGCTGGCCTTTTCCGGTTTTGCCGAAAAGCATTGTCCCGGTCTGGTGCTGCCTTTTCATGGTCACGCCGATGGCGCCGGTTGCCGCATCCCCCCCGAATCGAAAATGGTGTTGCCAGCGCGGATTGACCAAATCCGAGGGCGAGTACGCGACGATGGTTCTCAACGAAACGAAACGGGCATATCCAAAGCGAAAGGAGTCTGGAAAATGAAGATTCTCCAAACCACATTTCTTGCATGTCTGGTCACGTTGAGTTCCACGGTGGCCTGGGCCCAATTTGGGCTCTACGGTTCGCCGGAGATGCTCAACTTGCCGCCGGTGCCTTCGGCCGCAGGGACCCACCTCGGTCGTGCGGCGCCATTGGCGCGGCCAATCGCGCCACCGGCGCCGTTGTACGCGTCGCAAGGTGTCGACCGTACGCAGCCCCTGGTTCGGGCAGTAGCAGCCGACGAACTGGAACCCGCTCCACCTGGGCCACCTATACCGGCTCTCCAATCGCCCGGCGATCAACCGCTGCCGGCTACCAGCGTAGTTGAGCAGATGCTGGCCGAGGCGGAGCCTCCCGACAGCGGTTACGAGATGTCGGCCGATGGCGGAGTCCCCTACGGCCACTGCGGGCCGTTGACCAAGGCGGTCGGGAACTTCGAGCGGAAGGTGATGGCGGCTTGCGGAGACGATTGTTGCGACCCGGCAGCCTGTTGTCCATGGTACGGGTCGATTTCAGGGCTGATGATGACCCGCGACAGGGGTAATCGCGTTTGGACCAGCTACCGTAACGGCTCCAACTCGGTTCAGCGAACCCACACGCAAGAGATAGAGATGAGTTGGCGGGTCGGCGGCGAGGTCCGTTTCGGCCGACGCTTCTGTTGCGGCGGCGGTGACTGCGGTGATTGCAGCCCGTCCATCTGGTCGCTCGAGGCGACCTACTGGGCGCTGGAGCCCTTCGACGGGTATCACAGCACCCTGGACGCCGCCGGGCTGGCCACCCCGTTGTCGTTTCTGGACGTCAATTTCGGTGCGACCAACGCCGACCAGTGGTTCGGCAACGCGGCGCGCGAACACATTCTCTCCCGGCACAACGAGTTCCAGAACTTGGAACTCAACGTGATTAGTAACAGCGTGTTCAGCGACTACAGATTCGACATCGACTGTTCGGCGGGAGTACGGTTCTTCCGCTTCGAGGAGAGCTTGTTGTTCGGATCGCTTCGCAACGGCGGATCGTGGGGCGTGGGCGCGGATGAGGCCTACCTGAGCGACCAGATCATCAACAACTTGATCGGTGTGCAGGTCGGTTGCGACGTCAACTATCGATTGCTGTCTGCCCTGGAGTTTTTCGCGTCACCCAAGATCGGCATCTACAACAACCACATTCGCAACGTCTTTCGTGTATACCTGGGCGACGGCACCATCGCCAGTCAGACCGCCTACCCCGGCGAAACCTATCCCGTCGTCTCGAACAAGAACGCGGTCTCCTTCGTCACCCAGGTTGACCTGGGGTTGCGATGGAAAGTCACCCGGCGATGGAGTGCAAAGATCGGTTACCGCGCGATGATCGCAACGGGTATCGGCCTGGCCGACAACCAGATTCCACCTTACATCGTCGACATTCCCGAGATCCGCGACATCGACCTAAACGGAAACCTGGTACTGCACGGCGGCTTTGCCGGTGTGGAATACAACTTCTAGCGCGGCAAGTTACGCATTCCTCGTGGATCGGACCTTTCGCGGACGCCCTCGGGTGGCAAGCGTGGAGGACAGGTTCAGTTGCTCCGCGATCCGGCGGACCCATGCCTCTTGCCCGAGCGGACTGCCGCGTGCGATGCTTCGCCGCAGGGCCGCCTCCTCGGAATCCGTCTGCGGATACTCCACGTGACATTTCCATTTTCGCGGACGATCGAGCGGCCAACTCGACAACAGACGCTTCTGCGAAACGGAGCCCTGCCGATAACGCCATAAACTCGACCACTGCCATTCGTCCAAGTCCTTCACCAGCTTGGCCCGAAGCGGGTTGCGCTCGACGTAGCGAACGACCTGGTAGAAGTACTCGTCCGTCTCGACCGGGAACGACTTGAAACGGCCTTGGCATATCGCGATTCTACTCGATCTCGCCCAGCCGGTCAACGTCCCATCTTACCAAATAGGGTCCTGGCCCCTTTTGTGTTTTTGTGTCTCTCGAAGAACAGCAGCGCCCCGAGGGTAAGAAACATTTGTAACAGGCCGACGATGGTCGGATGCAACGCCGGTCGGCGAATCGGCAGATCGGACGTCAGCCAGGCGGGCTTCTCCCAACCATCGACGGTTCGGCGCCACTGGGTCGTCGGTTCCGGTTGCGGCGACTCATTTCCCAACGACAGTTCGCTTGCCAGATAGCCAAGACCTGCAAGAACCAGCAGCAGTCCGCCGATCAAGCGCAAGGCTTATCCCCCCAAGGTTAATCGATTCCCGAATCGGGGCGGGCAATGAAGTACCCGCCATCAAGGGCGGCCGTCGGCCGGACGAGCGTCGATACCGTAAATCCCGCGCCGATCCGAAGTTATGAGAATCTCGATATACATTTGTTCGATGCAACCCACGGGCCGAAGCGATCGAACAGTCTATTGACGGCGCGCCTAAGCCGATTGTCCGTTTGAACTTACGGCAATTGGCCCACCGGCAGAGAACGGCCCCATGCGGTGTTTTCGCAACGGCTGACGGTCCGCGAGGTTGACTTTGTGCAACACCCTGGCGTTTGGACAATTTGCAGGAGAGGCGGTTCGTTTGCCCATGCGTTGCTTGTGGCGTAGGGTTTCTCGTAGGACCAGTTCTCTTTCCGAATTTCCGGGGTATCCGAAACCATGACCCTCGCATCGAAATGCTCGATCGATCTCAAGAAGATACTGGAAGGAGCCCAGTTGCCGGCATTGCCGCAGAGCGCAATTCGGCTGTTGGAGCTTTCACAGGACGCGGCCAACGGTCCGGCCGAATTCGCGGTCCCGATCGAGTCGGATCCCGGGCTGGCCGGCCAAGTGCTGCGTTTCGTGAACTCGTCGTATTTCGGTTTTTCGAAGGAGATCTCCAGCGTGAAGTTGGCGATCACACTGGTCGGTATTCGCACGATCAAGAACTTCGCCTTGTGGAGTGCGGTCTTCAGCCTGATGCCAAACCCCAAGTGTGGACCCTTCGACCTGAAGAGCCTCTGGCAGGATTCGCTTCGCCGGGCGTTGTTTGCCAGGGCGATGGGTAAGCTGCTGGGGTTGAAGGAAGCTGAAGAACCCTTCTCGGCCGCGCTGCTGCAAGACATGGCAGTGCCGCTATTGGCCAAAGAGGTTCCGGCCGTCTACGAAAAACTGCTGGAAGCCCGCGAAGACGGCAAGTATCGGCTTTCCTTCCTCGAAGACCAGGTGCTCGGCTGGACGCACGCCGAGGCGGCCGGCATCATGGCCCGCCAATGGAACCTGCCCGACCAATTCGCCACGCTGGTTGAGTACCATCACGCCGTCGATCGTTTTGTCGGAGAAAAGGACTCTGAACCGGGTAAGCTGGCGGTGGCCATGTCGGCCTTGTTGCCGACCACGGCCGATCCGATCTGGCAAGAGGCAACGGTGTTTGAGGGCCACTACCAGACGGTTTGCCCCGCCGGCGGTCCTTCGGTGGTAGAATTGCTGGAGGCGACCGACCGGGAGTACGCGGAATTCGCCCCCGTGTTGAAACTGTCGACACCGGGCAAGTCGTTGGTCGACAGCTTCAATGAAGTGGCGGCTGTCGCGTCATAGACCCGCGGTAGGCGAGCGGCGGAAGGGAATCTACCTGTAGCCACCGTCGCCGGACGGTGGAATGCAGTTCGATCCACGGTCTGGCGACCGTAGCTACCGGGAAGTCTTCACCTGCCGCTTGTGTTATTGGCGGCTTTTGGGGTGTCCGGCACAGCCGTTCGGTCGTCGTTAGTGGTTGTGACGCCAGCACTTGCGAGTTCTCTCTGAGCGTCCCACTTGGGTTTCGCCACCGATCGGTTAGAATGTCATTGGTTCGGCTGCGGCAAAGCCCGCCGCGGAAACCGGCCATCGAAATCTCGCAACACAATAGCACAATAAGCCGATGAAACCGCTCGAATGCGTCCGCCGTGCGAAGATCCAACAAGCGGTCGAGGGGTACCTTGAACTCGGGATGCCTCGGCAGGCCCTCGATGCCTTGGATCGACTGGGTGATCCGACCGATTTTGATGCCCGATCGCTGCACCTTTGGGGGGAAGCGTTGAGGATGCAGGAACGCTTCAACGAGGCGCTTCTGCCTTTGGAACGTGCTGCCAAGGCTATGCCGGGAAACATCCACGTATGGCTGGCCTTGGGTTGGTGCTACAAACGGACCAACCAACTCGACCTGGCCATCGAATCGCTCGAGAAGGCGCTCTGTTGCGAGCCGACCGAGGCCTTGCTGCACTACAACCTGGCCTGCTATTGGTCGCTCTCGGGCGTCAAGCAGCGGGCAATGAAGTACCTCTCCCAGGCACTGGAAATCAACCCCGACTACATTCTTATGGTCGACGATGAGCCGGACTTCGACATGATCCGCTTCGATCCCGATTTTCGGGCCCTCTGCGATCGCAGCACCGCACGGGGATGAACTCGGCGCGAGTTTCTCGCCCTTTCGGTCTCGGGCGTTCTTTCTTCGAGACGTTGCACGGCTTCTTCGAGACGTTGCACGGCGTAACCGCTCACGCTAACATAGCGGTATTCCGTCGGCCCGTTGAAGAAACGGCCCGATCCCTGGAAACCGTGTCCCCTGCCGAGAAGGAATCACCATGCGACGATCCCACCGCTACCTTGCCCCGATGTTTGCGTTGCTTCTGACGGTTGTTTTCAGCCATCACCGACTCATGGCTGCCGACATCGCGGCCCGGCCCAACATCATCGTGATCTTTTGCGATGATCTCGGCTACGGCGATCTCGGCTGTTTCGGATCGGAGAAGATCCGTACGCCGAACGTCGACCGGATGGCCGCCGAAGGGATGCGTTTCACCGACTTTTACTCCACCAGCGGAGTGTGTTCGCCGTCGCGCAGCAGTCTGATGACCGGGTGCTATCCGCGGCGGGTGAACATTCACCAGAACCATAACAATCTGTGCGTGCTGTTTCCGGCCGACCGCAAGGGATTGAATCCCGACGAAGTCACCATTGCCGAGGTGCTCAAGCAGGCCGGCTACGCCACGATGTGCATCGGCAAATGGCACTTGGGCGATCAGCGCGAGTTCCTGCCGACGCGCCAGGGCTTCGATGCCTATTTCGGAATCCCCTACAGCAACGACATGGGGCGGAAGAATATCCCCCTGCCGCTGTTGCGCGGCGAAACGGTCATCGAGGCGCCCGTCGATCAGGCCCGGCTGACCGGCCGTTACACCGAAGAGGCCGTTCGGTTCATTGAGGCCGCCAAAGAGAAGCCTTTCTTCATTTATCTGCCCCATACTTTTCCGCACGGACCATTGTTTGCCAGCGAGCGTTTTCGCGGGAAGTCGCAGGCCGGAAAATACGGCGACGCGGTCGAGGAGATCGACTACTCGACCGGCGAGATCCTCGGCGCGCTGAAACGTCTCGATATCGACAAAAATACGCTCGTGGTGTTCACTTCCGACAACGGCGCCTCCGGCGGCAGCAACGCTCCGTTGCGAGGAAAGAAGGGCAGCACCGATGAAGGCGGCATGCGCGTGCCGTGCGTGATGCGATGGCCGGGCCGAATCCCCGCGGGAGAGAGCTGCGACCGGGTTACCGCAACCATCGATCTGCTGCCCACCTTCGCCGGTCTGGCCGGAGTGAAGGTGCCGGCCGATCGCAAGATCGACGGCAAGGACATCTGGCCGTTGATGGCCGGGCAGAAAGACGCAAAGCCACCTCACGAGGTCTTCTACTACTACCAAATGGATCAACTCCAGGCCGTGCGTGCCGGCCGATGGAAACTGCACCTGGCCATGGAGAGTAAGAAACGAAACTGGGGTAAGCCCCACGGGAAGACGCCGCTGAAACTATTCGACCTGGAGAGCGACATTCACGAAGACAACGACGTCTCGAAACAATACCCGGAGGCGGTCAAGCAACTTCAAGAGTTGGCTGAACAAGCACGCCGCGATCTGGGAGACGTGGACCGCAAAGGAGAGAACCAGCGGCCCGCCGGATGGACGGATAATGCGGTTCCGCTTCTGATGGCTGAACCCTGAACCCTGGACCCCAAGGCCCTTGCAGCCAACGTGTTACGGCACGTCGGCTGAGAGTCTTTGAAAGGAGGCGACCATGCGTTGCTGGAACTGCGACAAGGAAATCCCCGACGATGCCAAGGCGTGCCAGTACTGCGAGGCACTGACGGAACTGGCCCCCAGCGAAGAAGAAATGGAATCCGTCGAAGAAGTGCTCTCCATGCTGGATGACGAGTCGCGCGAAGCGATCGAGGCTGCCCTCGATGGATGTGAAAGTGCCGAGGAGTTTGCCAACCGGATCATGGTAGGTGAATGTCCCACTTGCGGCAGCGCCGAGGTCGGCGACTGCGGCGACGACCCGACCATCGACAACATATGCCTGGGCCGCTGCTTCAATTGCGGCCAGATGTGGTGTCTCGACTGTGGTGAACTCCTCGAAAAAGAGCAAACGGCCTGTGCCCACGAGGAAATCTGCGATCGGTGTGATCAGAACCGAGAGGACGAACCGTGCGAGATATTCCCGGCCGATTGCCCCATCATCATCGAATGGCTGGAAACAAGGTAGCGCGGGTGCGGATCACCCACCGTGCGGTTTTGTCTCTAGGTTTTCCTTTTCAGCAATCGCAATGACCACAGCGAAAGACTCAGCGACACGGCCAGGTTGAGCGAACCGACCGCTGTATGCGCGGTGGTGGCCCAGACTTGCAGCCGGCCTTCCGCCACGACCGTGTATTGAATCGCCCAAACGTAGTTGGTGAACCAGGCGGGCCAGCCGAAATTGGTTACCCAGGTTGCGATCCCCAGGACCAACTGCAACGACAACAATACGGCCAGCGTACTTGCCCGGCGGACGATCATCTTCTCGCCCGGGAATCGTCGCGTGACCAGGACGGTCAGCCATGCGACACCCGCCATGACCAGCCCCACGAGAATCAGCGCCAGGCAGACCCAGAGCGGGAACCAACCGTGGGTGGCACCCTTCAGCGGATGGCGCAACTGGGCTCCCAGCACAATCAGCAGGTAGATGCACGAGGTCATGATTATCGTGGCCCGCTGCAACGTCGCGGCACCTGCATGCCCCCTCGCTTCGCCGGCATTTCGCCAGGCCGGGGAGGTCAGCGCGACCAACGCCGCACAGAGGGCAAAGAACAGCGGCGCCGTGCAGCCGTGAACCCTCGCCAGCAAACGCTCATCGAAAATCACCCGCAGCCCTCCAAGCGTTCCCTGCAAAAGCACCCCGAGCACCGCGGCGACGGCCAACCAGCGAATCCACTTGCGCGGGTCGGCCCGCCACAAAACGACGGCCGTGGCGATGCAAAGTAACCCCACTACTTGGGCGGCCGTTCGATGCCCATTCGCCAGAAAAAGATCGTTAAGCCGAAACAGCCATTTCTGCGGAGGATAGAACCAATGCCCGTAGGTGGTCGGCCAGTCGGGCACGGCCATGCCGGCCTCGAACGTCGCTACCAGGGAGCCCATACAGATCAACATGAACACCGCACAGGCCAGGACCCATGCCAGCCGATGCGGCCAGCGTCCGGGGGTTGTCTCGGGCGATTTGGATTTGCGAGCGGTCATATCTTCCCTATCCTATTTCCTTGCTGTTCGCTCTGCAAGGGTCAATGTCGTTGTTCGCTCCGCGAACCAGCGTTTTGTCGTGGTTCGCTCCGCGAACCAGCGTTTGTTCGCGGAGCGAACAACGACTATTGCACACCGCGGCACATTGGGCTAGCATTCTACTACTATGCCTTGAGACCCCCGGCTTGAAAGGAAAAACCGATGTTGAACACACCAAAACAACGTCCCGGCGCGACCCTGTTCGGCATGCTGGCGATTGCGCTGCTGACGGCCGGATGCAGACCAACGTCTCCCGATGCGGCCGGCGTGGACAGGCCCCGCGTTGCGCTGATCATGAAGTCGCTGGCCAACGAGTTCTTCCTCACCATGGCGAACGGTGCCGAAGAACACCAACGGGCAAACGCCGACCGATATGAGTTGATCTCCAACGGCATCAAGGACGAACGCGATCTGAACCAGCAGGTGAAGCTGGTCGAGCAGATGATCGCCGAGCGGGTAGATGCGATCGTCATCGCTCCGGCCGACTCGAAGGCCCTGATACCGGTGTGCAAACGGGCCGTGAAGGCGGGTATCGTGGTGGTGAACATCGATAATCGCTTCGATGCCGAAGTGCTGGCCGAGGAGGAACTGGAGGTCCCTTTCGTCGGGCCCGACAACCGGCTCGGCGCGCAAACCGTGGGCCGCCACTTGGCCTCGCGGCTGCAGAGTGGCGATCAAGTCGCGATTATCGAGGGCATCCCCACCGCGTTCAACGCCCAGCAACGACGGCTCGGCTTTGAAGATGCCATGAACGCGGCCGGCATGAAGATCGTCGACGCGCAGAGCGGGCAGTGGGAAATGGGCAAGGCCAACCTGGTGGCCTCCGCCATGATCAACGAGCATCCCGATTTGAAAGCCCTGCTTTGCGCCAACGACAGCATGGCCCTGGGAGCGGTGGCGGCGGTAAAGGCCGCCGGAAAGAGCGGGCAAATCGCCGTCGTGGGGTTCGACAATATCTCGGCCGTCCGGCAGATGCTCGAAGAAGGACGCGTGCTGGCCACCGCCGACCAGCACGGCGATCAACTCGCGGTCTACGGGATAGAATTCGCCCTGCAAATCATCAACGGGGAAGCGACCCCCTCCGACAAGCAGACGCCCGTCGACCTGATCGTCGCCGACGAGCCTTAGTAGCGTGAGGCAACAGATGCCGGCAGAACCGTCGTTGACAACCGACGCCCGGCGCGGGCGGGCCCTGCGGATGATGGCCGACTACCTGGGTATGCTCGGCGTGCTCGGCGTGTTGGTGTTGGTGTTCTCCGTTTCGAGCGAGCACTTCCTGCAGATCTCCACCTTCTCCACGCTGGCGAACCAGATCCCCGACCTGACGGTGATCGCCGTCGGCATGACGTTCGTACTGGTGATCGCCGGCATCGACCTGTCGGTGGGTTCCGTGATGGCGCTGAGCGGGGCCGTGTTGGGCGTTGCCCTGGTCGACTGGCATTGCCCGCTCTGGATGGGAGTGCTGCTGAGCCTGGCAACCGGCCTCGGTTGCGGGCTGTTCAACGGGTTGATCACCGTGCGTTGGGCAGTCCCTTCGTTCATCGTCACCTTGGGAATGCTGGAGATCGCCCGGGGAGGCAGCTATCTTGTTACCCGATCCCAGATCAAGTACATCGGCTCGGCCGTCGAGCACGTGGGGGAACCGTTGGAGAGTATCGGCCTCTCGCCGGCCTTCTTCCTGGCGATCTTCGTGGTGTTGCTCGGCCAACTCGTCCTTTCGCGAACGGTGTTCGGCCGCTACATGATTGCCGTGGGAGACAATCCCGAGGCCGCCCGACTGTCGGGCATCGAACTGCGCAGAGTCAGAGTAGGCGTGTTCGCCGTGGCAGGGCTGCTTGCCGGACTGGGGGGGTGGTTTCGCGCTTCACGGCTGGTTTCCGCCGACCCCAACGCCGGCGTCGGGCTGGAACTGGAGGCCATCGCCGCAGTCGTGATCGGCGGCACCAGCCTGATGGGTGGACGCGGGTCGGTGGTCAATACTTTCTTTGGCGTGCTGATCATCGCCGTACTTCAGGCCGGGCTCGCTTCGGTCGGTGCTGAGGAGCCGATCAAGCGGATAGTCACCGGCTCGGTCATCATCGTCGCCGTCATCGCCGACGTCTACCGGCAACAACTCTCCGGCCGCCCGCTGGCCGTCCTTGCCAGTCTGCTGCGACGACCGGACGAAGGATAGCGGGTGTTGGGCATCGACCGCACCACTCGGCTCGCGATACCCGGTGATCGGAATCCGTGGTCGCCCTGAATCCGTGGGGGAGCACCGTACCGCCGATTGGCTCCCCACGGATTCAGGACGACCACGGATTACTGCAACTTGCTGCAAGGTTCACCAGTATCTGTAAGATACGGGATTCCGGATTCAGCTTAGCATGGATACACTGTAAGGAGTGGCCAATAACCAATCTGGCGGTTTCTATCAGGCCGTTTAACCCGAAGCCGCAGGCGAAAGGCGCGTGGCAACGCGGCTGCTGCACAGAACAGCCGTCGCCTTCGGCTTAGGGTTAAACGAGGAAGCTGCTTGTCTGGATCGTTAGGGTAGAAATATGAAACCGAGATACCACCGCAAGACCACACCGACCGTCGGCCTGTTGATTGTCTGGCTTGCCGTCTCGAACGGGATGATTCCGCCGGCCAACGCCGCCGGGCAACCCGGCGAGTACCTGGGGCCGTGTGCCCTGGTGGCATCGAAGGACGCCAAGACTCTTTTCGTGGCCTGTGCCGACGCGCGCCAGGTGGCATGGGTCGAACTGTCCGGCGGCAGTGTCACCCGGCGAGTGCCGGTACCGGCCGAACCGACCGGCATCGTGCTGACGCCGGACGGCACAAAGCTGATAGTCACTTGTGCGGCGCCGAAGAGCACGGTGGCAGTGCTCGACGCGGTCTCGGGAGAACTGGTTGCCGCAATCCCGGTCGGGCATACGGCCATGAGCCCCGTGATCAGCCCGGACGGCAAGCGGGTCTACGTCTGCAATCGGTTTTCGGGCGACGTCTCGGTGATCGATCTGGCGGCTGGCCGGCCGGTTGCCCGCGTTGCGGCCGTTCGAGAACCGATCGCCGCCGCCGTCACACCCGACGGGCGCACGTTGCTGGTGGCCAACCATTTGCCGAACACGCGCACGAATGACCCCATAAACGTCGCCGTGACACCCGTCGTCACGGTCATCGACACGCGGACCTACGCGGCGACGGCGATCGAACTGCCTCACGGCGCCAACGGCTTGCGAGGGCTTTGCATTTCGCCCGACGGCAATCACGCGCTGGTGACACACCTGCTGTCGAACTTCGAGAGAATCCCCTTTCGCGTGGACCTGGGCTGGATCAACGTGAACGTGGTCAGCATCATCGATACGCGGCAGCGGAAAGTAATCAGCACAATCGGGATGGACGACTTCGATTTGGGAGCGGGCAACCCCCACGACGTGGCGTATGCGGCGGATGGGGAAACCATCTGCGTCAGTCTCGCCGGCACACACCAACTGTGTGTCATCGGCGAGTCCGAGTTGCTGGGCGACTTCGCCGCCCGGACCATGCAGCCGATGATGGCCGTGTGGCCGATCTATCTGAGCCTGGGAGACAGCCTGTGGCGGCGAGGCGATCTGCCGGGCAAGGGCCCGCGCGGGCTGGCCGTGGCGGGGTCGAAGGTCTACGTCGCTCAGTACTTCAGCGACTCGGTGGCCGTGGCCGATCTTGCGGGGTGGCCGAAAAAACGATTGCCCGATTCGATATCCTACTACGGAGAACCGCGAACCTATTCATCGACCGCCAATGAGCAGGCTGACGACGCTTCCGTCCGCACCATCGCCTTGGGACACAAGCCGAAGCTGACTCTTCAGCGGCGAGGCCAACTGCTGTTCCACGACGCGACGATCTGCTACCAAAAATGGCAGAGTTGCGCAAGTTGCCACCCGGATGGCCGCGCGGACGGCTTGAACTGGGACCTGATGAACGACGGGGCGGGCAATTCCAAGAACACGAAGAGCCTGCTTCTGTCACATCGGTCTCCGCCGTCCATGGCGGAAGGCGTGAGGGCGTCTGCCGAAGGGGCGGTTCGCTCGGGCTTGACCCACATTCTGTTTACCCATCGACCGGAAGAGGAGGCCGCCGCCATCGACGCGTATCTCAAATCGATCGAGCCGGTGCCCAGTCCGCACCTGGCCGACGGCCGACTCGGCGTGGCGGCCGAGCGTGGCCGGAAGCTGTTCCAGAGCAAACGCGTCGGCTGCAACCGATGCCATCCGGCACCGCTGTACACCGACCTGCGGTTGCACAACATCGGCACGCGTAATGCGAACGAGTCGACGGATCACTTCGACACGCCAACTCTCGTCGAAGTCTGGCGGACCGCTCCGTACCTGCACGACGGCCGCTACACAACGCTGGGGGAACTGTTCGTCGAAGGCAGGCACGGATTGAAGCACGTCGGCGACGATCTGAGTGACCGGGAGA
>Ga0180429_10000891_pt1 | contig 25993 bp, 18 predicted proteins | sample SS_ome_FD_132428 | JGI IMG/M metagenome (GOLD analysis project Ga0180429, IMG submission 132428) | Hypersaline lake sediment archaeal communities from the Salton Sea, California, USA - SS_1_S_1 metaG | ecosystem: Environmental > Aquatic > Non-marine Saline and Alkaline > Hypersaline > Sediment ...
ATAGGCATCGGTGATGCTTCCACCTGCCTTGACATCCGCCGTGCTCTGGTGGTAAAGCGAGCCGAAAGAGTGAGACGTGGTCACATCCTTGTGCTGGGTGCCGGTCAGGACGAAATCCGCCCGACCCGTGCCCGCGACAGCAAGTACCATCGCTGCCGACGCTAGAAAAGTTGTCATGCGAACCATTACAATACCTCCCTTAAAAAAGGATTGTGAACGTGCGGCAAACCCGAACGCCACGCTTGTCCTGTAGTTCCCAGCAGCAGAACGCTGAGTACTAGTAGCAGAAGGAAGCCGTACTTGAAGACAACCACGGTCTCTCTTGTTTTCAAAAGCACAGCTTATTCAGAGTATCCGCGCCCCTAATGTAGCCATCCCCCGCTATTGTGTCAAATTTCAGGGACGCCAGAGGGGGGTTTACAGATATTTCCCTGGCCGACAGACCCCATCAATGTGGTTGCGAGAGTCGGTGGAATCCTCGCGCCCGCGTCCGCGCGCCCGAGGCCCGAATGGTGGAGGAAGCCAATTGCGGGCTTATCCCCCGGTCGGCTGCCCTGCGTCCGATGCCCGCCCAAGGGAATCTAAGGTCAGGCCGGTATTAGGTATTAACGATGCTCATCGATCCGCGCCATCAGCAACCCTTAATCCCTAATACCGGCTTGATACTAAGTGGTATTGGTGCGGACAGAAAAGGGGGACATCACTGATATTCCGCGGGGAAGGCGGCGGAAATCAGTGATGTCCCCGTTTTTACTCTTCTTACTTCTACTTGCCGCCGGATTGAGACTGGATCGCGCCGCGGATGGCATCGGAAAACGGTTCTGCCGCCGCGGCGGCCTCGGCGGGTGCTTCGGCTGCCAGCCGGGCCCGCTCTTTGGCGACGTACTTGTCGCGCGTGGCGCTGATCTCTTGGATCTTGGCCTGAATGGCCTGACGCCTGGCGGCCGTCTTGGCCAAGAAAGCCGCACGCTCCGACGGCTTCATCGGCTGCATTACCTCGGGCAGGTGCGTGGCGGGGAGTTCCTCAAGTTTGATCGTGCCATCGGCGGCGGCGTCGACCAGGTCCCAGCCCGAGTTCTTGTATAGCCCGGATGCCTTGAACCCGGCCCTGGCGGCGGCCGCACTGACCGCGGACCGGGCGGCGTTGAGATCCTGCGCCTTTTGCCGATCGGCGAATGCCTTGCGGTTTTCGGCGTCTCCGTAGGCCAGGTAGGTGCTGTTGAGTTCCTTGCTCAGCTTGGCCAATTCCTGATCTTGCGGCGCCCGGATTGCGGCCACCTGATGGTCCTGGTTTATGCACAGGTAGGAGCCGTCGGCCAATTGTGAGCCGTGTTGCCATTTCGTTTGGACGCCCTCGTCGCGGTTTCCGCAAAAGATCGTGCTGACGGTTATCCCGCGGTCGGCCGCGGCCTTGCAGGCGGTTTGGTAATCGACGTTTCCCTGGCTAAACGGCTCGTTGCCGGCAATGAACATGCAGCGTAGATCCCTCTTCTCCCGGCTCCAGTCGAGTTGCTTCGTGGCGGTGAGGATCACGCGGCCGCAGTACTCTTCACCGCCGTCGGTCTTCAAAGCGAACAGTGCTTCGGAGATTTTGTCGAGGTCTTCGGTCAGCGGAACGACCTGTCGCAGATAGCCCTCGGTGGCCGGCAGGCCGTCGTTGCCGTATTCGTAGAGCGCCACCTGTAGTCTGGGGAGCTGGTCGCCCAATTTCGTCTTGGTGAACTCGCCCACGATGTTCCAAAGCTGCGTCTTCGCCTGATCGATCAACCCGTCCATGCTGTTGCTGGTGTCCAAGAGGAGTGCCAGTTGAGCGGTCGGGCGGGCGTCGGGAGTCTGTTCCTCTGCGACGGCGGCCCCCACGACCAGCAGGGCTGCCAGATTCGCAGCGATCACGACGGCGAGGTTTCGAGATTTCTTGGCGGTTCGCATTTCTTGGCTCCGTGACTGAAGATAACGTGGTTGATGTGAAACGATCGGCCGCGGAAGGGATGACCGAGGCCTAATCTCTTGGCTGCAAACGATTTATGAACCACTCCGCCGCGGGCCGACGCAATCAGACCCCGCGCATACCTTCCACTATAGATTGTTGGACGCACCGAACCGGCGACAGGTTCCCGAGAAATCGCCGTAATTTGGGTAATCTGTGGCAAGCCAGCAGCGGCTCCCGCGTATGCAAGGCGTACGAAACCGCAGATTATGCCCGCGAGCGGTATGAAGTCTCAAAGCAGGAACCTTGCACCGTACACCTGACACCTGATATCTGGTACCTTACACCTATTAATCATTGCGTTGATAATGGCTCCACGACTCTCCCCCGCCAACTCCACGGGAAAAGGAACCGATCGGTGAATGAAGATCGCAGCGCCTGGCACAGCGGATTGACCCGATATCATTGGTTTGTGTTGATCGTCTGCACGCTGGGATGGCTGTTGGATTGCCTCGATCAGCAACTGTTCGCGCTTGCCCGCCAACCGGCGGTTGCCGAGTTGCTCGGCGTCTCGGAGTCCGGCCCCGGGGTGGCCGAGTACAGCGGTTACGCAACTTCGATACTCCTGATCGGTTGGGCGGTCGGCGGGATCATTTTCGGCATCATGGGCGATCGCTACGGCCGGGCCCGGACCATGGTGTGGACTATCCTGTGCTACTCGCTGTTTACGGGGCTCTGCGGCAGTGCGCAGACGGTTTGGGATTTCATATTCTACCGGTTCATGACCGGCTTGGGCGTGGGCGGACAGTTTGCCGTGGGCGTAGCGCTGGTGGCCGAGGTGATGCCCGACCGTGCGCGGCCGCGCGCGCTGGGACTGCTGCAGGCGATGGCCACGGTGGGAAATATCTCCGCGGCGTTCATCGCCATGGGGCTCGGCCAACTCGAAGAGGCCGGCCTGCTGCCGCACGCCGCCTGGCGATGGATGTTTGCCGTCGGCGTGCTGCCGGCCTTGCTGGCGATTGTGGTCATCCGTCATCTGAAGGAGCCAAAACGCTGGGAAGAAGCCATCGCCAAGGGCACGGCAACGAAGCACAAGGCGGGCTCGCTGGCCGAGTTGTTCGGCGACCGGCGATGGCGTAAGAATGTGATAGTCGGCATGTTGCTCGCCTCGATCGGGGTGATCGGCCTGTGGGGGATCGGTTTCTTCAGCATCGACCTGAACCGGTCGATTTTCCGCAAGATCGGCGAACAGAAGGCCCGCGACGCCGGCCAGGCCGAAGCGGACCGCCAACTGATGCAGGCGTTGATCGCGTCGCCCGCTTTGCTCGATGAGGTGTCGCAGGCCGTCAAGCCAAGCGACCTGGTGAGCCTCGACGCCTCGAACAAGGATCCGCGGTTGATATACGCGGCGGCCCTGGAACTTCGAGCCGAGCGAGAGCCGATCTCAGCGGAGTCGGTACTGGCGGCCCTCGATCAACCGGGCGAGAAGCGGCCGGCCCAATCGACCGAAGAGCGGCGGCGCAGGGCGCGCTATCTGCAAGCGGACGGAGAAGCAACAGACTCGCAAAGCGCGGCCGTAGCGCCGGTCGCCGAGCACGTCGCCCGAATCACCGGGCGACAAAAGGAAATCAACGGCGAAGTGTCGCTCTGGGGGGGCGTTACCTCGATGCTCTTCAACGTCGGCGCGTTTTTTGGCATCTACCTGTTCAGCATTATCACCGAGCGGATCGGCCGCCGGGCAACTTTTGCCCTGTTCTTTCTCGCCGCCTTCTTCAGCACGGCCGCCGCATTCATGCTGATGAACGATGCCGTCGACGTCCTTTGGATGGTCCCACTGATGGGTTTCTGTCAACTCTCGCTGTTCGGCGGCTATGCGATCTACTTTCCCGAGTTGTTCCCTACCCGGCTGCGGAGCACGGGCACGTCGTTCTGCTACAATATCGGGCGTTTCGCCGCCGCATTGGGACCCTCCGCACTGGGCTTGCTGACCGGCGTGGTCTTCACCGAGGCCAAGGGCTTCGCGGAGCCGATGCGCTACGCCGGGCTGACGATGTGCTCGGTGTTTTTGCTGGGAATGGTGGTCTTGCTGTTTGCTCCCGAGACCAAGGGCAAGCCGCTGCCGGAATAGCCGGTCGGCTCTTACTCTCCCAGGTAATCGCCGCTCTTCTCGCGTAGCGACATCTCTTCCAACACGCGAAACGCGCAGTCGTGCAGCAGACCCGTGACCGTGTGGCTGCTGCCCTTCCAATGGCGTTTGTAAGCGTTGGTGTTCACCTTCATTTGCTCGAAGAGCATCACGACCGCCCCGTGGTCGCAACGGCGGAGCAACTCGCGAGACAACTCGTCGGTCGGCACCAAACTCAGATCAGGTTGTGAAGTGTTACCCATCATCTTCAGTGCTCCTTTGTTCGGGGTATCGGTGCGCATATCATCAGACGCACCCTCTCTACGAAAACCGCGTCGCAAAGAATACCGAACGGCACAACGCAAATATCAATGAGAAGCCATTGCCTCTATTTACATTATACGGGTGATAGCGCGAGTTGGTGTCGATTTCCGGGAATTTCTTGGAAAATAGTCGTCGAATAGTCGCCTGGAGAGAAAATCTGGTAAGATAGGAGCGTTTTGCTGAAAGATGGGAAAACACGTAAAGGAAAAACAGGGAAATGGACATTTCGCCCTCGGTTTATGAACATGCGGCCTTCCTGATAGGGCGGACACCTTGGGACGTGTCGCGCGACGGTGAGTTGACCTTCCGGGCACACGCCGAAGCATATCGGCGTTACCGTCAAACGCCCATCATGCCGGGCATCGATATCTACAACCTGGAGCCGGAAGCATACGGCGCCGTGATCGAACGCCCTCACGGCATCGGCATACCGGGCGTGCGGAGACCCGTCTTGCGATCGGCCTACGAACTGACGGGCCTGAAACCACTCGATCCGGGCACGGCCGGCCGGATTCCGATGATAATCGACGTGGCCGCCCGGCTTGCACGGGAGTTTCCCGAGGCCGACGTTCGCGTGCCGGTGAGCGGACCGTTCTCGATCGCCAGCAACCTGGTCGGTTTCGAGACGCTGTTGTGCGACGTGATCGGCGATCCGGATCGGGCCGCCGCGGCCTTGATGCACCTGGTCGACGGTCAAGTGGCCTTTGCCCAAGGGCTTCGCGCGGCGGGTGTCGACGTGGCGTTCTTCGAGTCGGCGGCCTGTCCTCCGTTGCTCTCGCCGGCCCTGTTCCGCCGAGTCGAGTTGCCGGCATTGAAGAGCGTCATGGCACGCATCGGCGAAGTCGTGGGGCACGCCATCCCGTGCATCATCGGCGGCGACACGGAACCGATCGTCGAGGCGATGCTCGAGACGGGCACCGGATACCTCGTCTGCCCGTTCGGGACCGATCAGCCGGCCTTTATGCGGAAGGTCTGGGACCGGACCGACGTGAGGATCCGCATCAACAGCGACGTGGAACTGATCTCCCGCGGCACCGCCCAGCAGATTCGCACCGATGCCGATCGGATCATCCGGCTGGCCGCCGGTCGCGAGAACGTCTGCATGGGAACCGGCGCGTTGCCCTACGAAACGCCACCGGAAAACGTGCTGATGCTGATGGAGTACGTGGAAGGTCGCCCGCGTTCTGGGCGGCGCAGCTACAACGAAAGTAGGCCGGGCAGGACCCGAACTACCCCACGGAAACCAGGGGAAAACACGCTTTTCTGATTCGGGCGGCGCAGAATCCGGCGACGTCCCGATTCTGGCCGATCACGAGAACAAACTCGGCTGTATCTGTCCTACTACGGCCGCGACAACTGCACCTGTGCCTCGAGAACCTTGCTGATGCGAGCGGAAGTCTCGCTGAGGTGGGCTCGCGAATAGGGATCGATCTGTGCCTTGCCGGAAAGCACCTGCTGGATCCGGCCTTGCAGGGCCTGCAGTTCCACGTACGCCAGGCTGCGGCAATCGGCCGGCGCGAAGGTGTTACCCAACGCCAGGTTGGCCAGCCGCCCCAGGTACTGTCGCTGCAGGCTGCGACGCAGACTGCCGATGGCCGGTTTGCGGTTGGTGAACTTGCCTTTGCCCAGCCCCTCCAGTTCACTGAAGATGGCCATCGTCAGCCGCTCGATCAACTCGGCGGCGGTGAAGGGCTCCGTATCGGCCGGCACTTTCAACTCGCTGTCGACCAATCGGCCCAACGTCGAAGAGGAAAGCAACTGGGCCAGCACACGATCTTGCCAGGCAAGGATCACCTCGTGAATCGGGTAATCGATGCGCGTTTTCCGGCTGGTACCCCAGTGCGACCAGAACGACGGCGCCAGGTAGCCGTACAATTGGGCCGGATAGCGGTACGAGTCGCGGCCGAACACCTCCTCCTCGAGCAGCATCATCGCCTCGCGCTGCTTCTTTCGGTCGACCACGGCAAACGGAGGCCGGGCGCCGGGGTCCCCCCGGTGATCGCGATGGACGTACATGCCGCCGATGAATCGGGCAGTGAAGTGCATTGCGTTGCCGTGACTCGATAGCAGGATGTTGAACGCCCGACGCGCCTGATGGTATCCCTCGCCTTCGGCGGTCATTCGTTCGGCCAGATCGGGCATGGCCTGACCGACCAGGTCGACGCGCTGCCGGGCAAAACGGATCGGGTCCTTGCCGAGATCGAAGCGGTTGCAGAGCGGATCGGGATCGAAGCTCCGCGTGTCTTCGTCGGTGCCGTAGTCCAGCCCCGCTTCGGCGCAACGCGAGGCGATCGCCTTGAGCTGTTCGCTCGAGTCGAGCGGTTTGTATGCGTACTCGATCGCCCAATAGTCGTAGGGACCCAGCGTGGTGCTGAAATAGTCGCCCTGCTTTTGACCCTTGGGCACGTAGTTGACCGGCAGATAATCCATCACCGAAGCGGCCAGTCCGGTCTGCTTGGTCTTCTCGCGATCGTTCAATTCCTCGAGCGTCAGATACGTGCTGGCCTTGAAGTTGTGACGCAGCCCCAGGGCGTGTCCCACCTCGTGCATCACGGTCATCTTCAGGCCCTGCATAATCAACTCTTCGGTCCGGCCCTTCGAGGCCGCCGGGTCGCCTTCGGCCAGGAGCGCCGAGCCGAGCGCCAATTGCTGCGCCATGTTGCGAGACCAATCGCAGGGAAAAGCGTGATTGTTGCGCAAATGCCGCGGGAGCTTTTTTAAATGCTGCACGTATGCCTTCCGGTCGAGCGGGCCGCCGGTCATCTCGACGACCTTCTCGGGCGTCAGCACGTCGTAGTCTTCCTGCCAGCGCTGGAGAAAATCGGCGTCGAAGAGGATGTCGGAGTCGAGTATCTGGCCGGTGATCGGGTTAACGCGGCTGGGGCCCATCGCAAACCCGGCACTCGAGGTAATCCAACGCAACGTGTTGTAGTTTATGTCCTCCGGTTCCCAATCGGCGTCGGCCGGCTGCTGGCGAACCTCGATGGCGTTGGCGAATCCGATACGCTCGAAGGCCTTGTTCCACTCCTCGATCCCCTCGCGGACCGGTTTGCGGTACTTGAAGGGCACGGTCTTCTCGAGCCAGAAGATGATCGGCGTCTTGGGCGGAGAAACCTCGGCCGACGAATCCGCCTTGCGCAGGTCCCAGCGGTTGACGTAACGCACGAAACGGTCGTAGCCGGTCTGCTTCGAGTAGTCCTTCATGACCGTAACGAAGTGCCCCACCCGGTCATCGGCCGGGCGCGACGCGTAGCCCGTCTTGGGCAACAAGCTGATCGAATAGTGAACGTGGATCGTCACGCCGCGGCTGTCGGCCACGGTGTCGAACTCGGTCTTGCCGCCGGAAGCGTACGTGGCGGCCACTTCTATCTCGACGTTGTCTTTGAACCCCTTCACCGACGCCCAACTCGACTTCTCTTTGGAGAACGAGAAGCCGCTCAACTCGTTGGAGATCCGCGGCAGGTCGCTCTTGAAGACGGGCGTCAGATCGACCACGTGCGCACCGCCGGCGGTCTTGCTGGCGATCGGCAGGCTGAACAGCACGCTGTCGGTGTATGCCAGGTGCACGGCCTCTTCCTGGGGAGTGTCCTTGGCCGCCCGAAATCGCACGTTACGACGCACGATCTGAATCCGGTCCTCGACCTTGCGAAACTGCCAGATCCAATCGTTGCCGAAACCCCAAGACATCCCGCCGAAGAGCGGATTCCGGCCGATTCCTCGCGCAATCGAGATGATTACGATGAAATCCCGGTTCAACTGGTCGCCGGGAAGTTCGGCGTATAGCTTGGTGTCCTTCTGGTACAGGTTGACCAATCCCGGAAAACTCCGGGCATCTTTGACCAACTCGGCGAAGGGCGTCGTTTTCTCGTCAGGCGTCGTGGCCGTACCGGTCGCGTTGCCGGCCGAAACCGTCGATAGAACCAGGGCACTATCCTGCGATGCGGTCTGTTTGTCGGCGGCCTCGGTTTTGTCATTGCTCTTTTCTGCCCAGACATGCGGCCGGGCGGTCGGACAGAGCATGACGGACAGGACGCACAGGACGAGGAGGGCAGGCTTGTTCATGGTTGGATTACGCTGGGAAGGTGGGGGATTGGAGGAAGGTGTCGTGGGACTGCTCAATAGCGTCAGGAGGGATGCGGTGGCCGTTTGGGGTCCGTAAAATATACCCTATATTACCAGGCTTGCGATTTTGAAATCAAACCTTGGCGCCATGTGTGAACTCTCATACATTCGTATTGCGTAACCAAGCGGGACCCGTGCGCATCTATCAGAATATAATGATACGAGACACGGTCTGTTTGCACCAAATCAACCACAATCGAAAGGACACGTTCGTGATATACGGGACTTTTCGCCACCGCCGGGTCCTGCTGGTCTTGCCGGTTCTGCTGCTGCTATCGATTTCTCCGGCCTTGGCCCAGTCGATCGATTCGTTTCGTGCGAATCGCGGCGACGGCCTTCTTTCCGGCGACACTCAAGACCCGGTTGCGGTGACGGCCGAGTTTGCCGCGGCCAAGGAAGACCAACCGGCCGGGTTGTTTATAACCGCCACCATGGAACCTGGGTGGCACATCTATTCGCTCGTGCAGCAGCCGCCCTTGATCGCCACCCGAATCGAGTTGGACCACTCCGACGCTTTTCGGCTGACGGGAGATTTTCGAGCCGGTTCGGCGCCGAAAACGGAAGTCAAGGCAGATCTCGACAACCTGGTCGTCGAGAGTCATTACGGGGTGGTCACTTGGTATGCTCCGATTGAACTGACCGCCGGCGCGGATCCGAGTGCGGTGCGGATCCGCGGCACATTGACAGTTCAACCGTGCGATGCGGGCAGGTGTGAAGCGCCGCGCGGTCTGCCGTTTGTGGCCTCATTGGGGCAGGGCATGGCGTTGCAGATACCGCCCGAGGAGCAACCGCCCGAGGAGCAACCGCCCGAGGAGCAACCGCCCGTGGCGTCGCCGGAGACGCCCGCGCCTCCGGAGACGCCGCCCATTGAGCAGCAAAACGGAGAGTTGCCCTGGCGACCGTTCACCACGGTGGCGGCCTTCCAGCAACTGACCGGTGGTTTTGACGAGCAAACGGTCGAGGCGAATCTGAGCGGGCAGCACTCCCGGACTTCGCTGGTTCACATTCTGCAGGGTATCGTGTTCGGCTTTGTCGGCGGACTGATTCTAAACGTGATGCCTTGCGTGTTGCCGGTAATCGGATTGAAGGTCCTTTCGTTCGTCGAACAGGCGGGGCATGACCGTCGCAAGGCCCTGATGCTGAACGTCTGGTATTCGGCGGGGCTGATCTCGGTGTTCGTGCTGTTGGCCACCCTGGCCGTGGTGGCCGGTTACGGTTGGGGGCAACTGTTCAGCCGCGAGGATTTCAATATCGGACTTGCGGCCGTGGTGTTCGTGATGGGGTTGAGCTTCCTCGGCGTTTGGGAACTCCCGATTCCCGGCTTTGCCGGCAGCGGAAAGGCCGGTGATCTGGCCGCCCAAGAGGGTGCAACGGGGGCATTCGCCAAGGGCGTGCTGACCACCGTATTGGCCACGCCATGTAGCGCCCCGTTCTTGGCTCCCGCACTCACTTGGGCGATTGCTCAGCCGCCGCAACTGACATACGTCGTCTTCATCTCGGCCGGCCTGGGGATGGCCAGCCCGTATCTGCTGATCGGCGCTTTCCCCCGACTGATCGGCTTCCTGCCGAAACCGGGTGCCTGGATGGAGACGTTCAAGCAGATCATGGGCTTTGTGCTTCTGGGCACCGTCGTGTTTATCTTCACGTTCATGGAATTGCAGTACGTCGTGCCGACGATCGGCCTGCTGTTCGGGCTCTGGGCGGCCTGTTGGTGGATCGGCCGCACGCCGCCGACGGCCAACCGAACCACGAAGATGCAACGCTGGGCCGAGGCGGCGGCGTTCGCCGGAGTGGTGTGGCTGGTGGTCTTTCCGGGCATCGGCGCGATCTTGCCCCGCGGATACGGCTTGCCGGGGCTCACCGGCGTAATGCAAGCCCGGCTGAAAGAGAAAATCAACGTGGCGGCGGCAATCCGCATGGCCGAAATGACCCGGCCTGAAGAGATCGGCGAGAACACCGTGCTGGTCGACTTCACCGCCGACTGGTGCCTGACCTGCAAGACCCTAGAGCTAACCGTGCTGAACACCCATGCCGTCCGCGAAGTGGTCGACCGAAACCGAGTGATTACCTTGAAGGCCGACTGGACACGCGCCGATCCCGAGGTAACGCGGATGCTCGAGCTACTCGGCAGCAAGCAGGTGCCCACGGTAGCGATCTTCCCGGCCGGTGATCCGAACCGGCCCATCGTCCTGCGCGGAGGCTGCACGCAGAGGACGCTGCTGAAAGCGCTGAACGACGCGGGTCCGTCGAAAGGAGTGTGAGGGGCGGCCAATAGTCGTTGTTCGCTCAGCGAACAAAACGCTGGTTCGCGGAGCGAACCACGACCTATGGAGGCTACCGCTTCTCCAGGTCCCAGTTCTCGACGATCACGTCGCCACCGGAGGTCAATTTACGGAGTTTGTCGGCGATGGATGCGGTCTCCGAGACCGTGGCCGATTTCAGCTTGCGGTCGAACTGAGACACCTTCTTCCGGCGGTGTCGACGACGCTTGATCTCTTTCCTACGCTCGCTACAGGGCACTTCGTTACTCCTCGTCTTGCGGTTTCTTGCCAGCCCACCGGGGGACACACCTGATGCTGAAAACCGGTTTTGTACCAAATAATGTTGCCAACGTCAACGCACTGTAAGTTGTAGAATCGTGGTGCGTGCGTCCGGAGTTCCCGCGGAGTTGCTTCAGTCCGGCCCGAAGAGAACGGCCAATTCTCTGTAGTACTGAGCACGGTCGAACGCGCCGCCGGCACGATAGAGCGTCGCCAGGACCTGGTAACCCGGCGGGAAATCGGGGTTCAACTCCACGGCACGCTTGACGTGCTCGATGCCCTCGGGCACGTCGCCTTGCCGTACCAGTTGCAGTCCCAGCCCGGCATGGGCCGTGTGATGGTATGGGTCGACCTCGACCGCCCGCTGGAATAATTCGCAGGCTTTTTCCGTCTTACCTCGCTTAACCAGCGAGTTGGCCAGGTTACCCAGTGCGTCGACGCATTGGGGGTCCCTCGACAGGGCCCGCTGCAAATATCCTTCCGCAATCTCCGGCTCGTCTCTTGCGAGCGCCGCCGCGCCCAGATTGACCAGTGCATCGACGTTCTCCGGATCCACTTCGAGGACCCGTCCGTACATTTTCTCGCACTGTTGCTTCCGCCCCCGCTTGATCGAAACCGTTCCCATCAACTCCAGTGCCCGAATCGGATCCGTGGCATAGGGAACATCCGCGGCGGTGAGCAGTTCCACGGCCTCCTCGGCACGATCGTCGGCCGCGAGTGCCTCGGCCAGTGCCAAGCGAATTGTCGGGCAATGCGGCGAGGTCTTCAACCGTTCGCGGTACCGCCGGATCGCTTCTTCGGTCGCGCCGTGCTCGACCAGTAGTTCCCCCAGACGGCGCAGCAGGATCGGGTCGTCGGGCGATTGCTCGACGGCGGCCAAGTACGCATGCTCCAGGCGTTCACCGGCCGAGTGTTTGATCAGCCTGCGCAGCCGGAAGATATTGCTTCGGCGGTCGGCCATTTCGGCGTCGTGGTCGAGTTGACCGACGAACGGCGGCAGCGTCTTGCGCCGATACATCAGCATTGCGACGTCGAACTCGGCGCGCAGGTCGTACAACAGGCCGCGCCGATAGCGTTCCTCCAAATCTTCGGTATCGCGATCCACTTTTTCGGCGGCCGGCGCCGGTACGTCGATCCCCGCGTTCGGCAGCATCCGCTGCAACAGCCTCGCGGCGGCCGCGGCTGCCAGGAAGTTCGCCCGGAAGTTCAGATGCACGTGATCCAGCAGCAGGTCGGCGCCGAGCAGTTCTCCCTCGGCGTGCGACCGCAAGACCTCCTCCAAATCCAGCAGTGCCGCCGATGGGTCGTCGATGGCTTCGGCCTGCCGGCGAATAACGTCGTTAATGCGGCTGTCGGCCCGAAACCGCAGGGTATCGAGATCGAGGGCGCGCCGGTAGTGCCGCCGGGCGTCTTCAATGCGGCTCAGGTCGTCGGCACATTTCGCCACGGCGTAAGACAGCGCTGCGTAAGAGTCGTCGATTTCCGCGGCGGCGTTGAATTGCTCCCAGGCCTCGGCACACATGTCGGCCTGCTGAAACTTGCGGCCCTGATCGAACAGTTCTTGCCATCGCTGCAATTGCCGTGCGTCCAGGCCGCCGCGGTGCCGCGAGCCGAACGGCGCGCACGAGCGGATATTTGTCGGCACGGTGCAGAGGACAACCTTGCTTCGCGCGGCCCGGGCCGTCTTGATGATGTCTTGCAGATTCGCCCGAAAGTGGCGGTAGCAGTCCTCCAGCCGGGCGTCGCCGTAGGGTATCTGATCCTCGAGAAACGCCTCCATCCCCTGCCATTTCTTGGGTGGTCCCGCGTCGGCGTTCATCAGGCGCCCCATGAGTTGCCCGATCTTGGAGCCTTTGACGGCGATCATGGTACGGATGAAGCCGCCGCTGCCGTAGAGCGACTCGGGCAAAGTGGTCGGACCGCAGGGCCCCACTACTTCGTTGTTGCCCATGTAGACGATGAAGACGTCCGGGGCGTGTTTCGCGCAGTCCCGGGCAACACGCCGGGCCACGTGTGAATCCATCGCCGTGATGGCCGCGTTGACGACCACGAACCGCGATTGCCCCGAGCGTTCATTGAGCAGTGCTTCGAGTATCCGGCAGAATCCGAACGCGGTTTCCGGGTCGCCGGCCGCGGCCGAGCCGCCGAGCACGAAGATCCGCACCGTCGAGTCGTCCTTGCTCGCCGCCAAAATGGTCTTCTCCGGCGGTCGCGACAACTGCCGCGGAACGAACTGCCGGCAGAACTCCCTGTTGGCCAGATAGACGTTTTCGTCCGCCGATCTCCACGTGACGAAAAAGCCGGTCGGCCGGCCGAACCCGCCCAGCGTCAATAGGCCTTCGACCAACAGCAGAAACAGCACCGGACTGAGCACGGCGAGCGCGATTCTCAGCGTCCAGGCCCTCCAACCCCGCAAGCGTCGCCGTGGCTTCCGTCGGTCGGCGTTCTTGTTGGCGGATTTGGCTTGCATCGTCGAAACGGGGACGCAGCTAGTTTATTTGCTTAGTGGTATTATCGGGGGTGGCCCGATTGCTTGTCAATCGGGGCGGCGTAGCCGCACGAGGAAGCCGCATTGGCGCCGCACCCTCCTGTGCCTTCGGCACGCCGATAGCAGGCTATCGCCGCCACCTGGAGAAGTCAATCGAGGGCAACCGGGTCAATAACTAGCTGCGTCCCCGTTTCGACGCCCTACTCAACACTGCTTGTGCCAAGCAGTGGCACACAAGCCCGTCTTCAGCACGAATCACGGGCACCCGGCGTCGCCAGCGTTGCCACCCGTAAGCGAGGATACCGACGGCGCCCATGGCAAGCAGAGCGAGGGACGAGGGCTCGGGGACATATTCGATCACGAAGCCGTTGATCCGACGCGCGCCGTCCTGGTCATTCCAGACGGGCGTGTCGGTCGTGAACTTCCGCCAGTAGAACATCAGCCTGTCTTCTTCCTTGCCCCAGTCGTTCGGTTCCGATCGCGCCCAACTAGTGAAGTCCCACGACTCACCGGTCACCCAGTGCCAGTTCTCTGCCGGATCACTTGCCAAAGGGTCCTGGTATCCACCCAACCACGGGCCAAGACTGTCCACACTATCCCAGAACTCCCGGCTATCCACAAGGCTGTACACGAATACGTTTTCTGCCGCCGACGTGATCGTTGCCAGGTCGCCGCCTCGCGCGATCGCTTCGGCTCTCGCATCGCCCCAACTAATGCCATCGCCGGAAGCAACCGGTTCATACCAGTGACCGTTGCCTCCATCTTCGACCGTCCACTGCGACGCAACTGTAGCAGCCATGCTCTGGCCCACAGTCAGCAACACCACCCCGATCACCAAACAACTCGTGAATCGAAACATCACTCTTACTCCTTGCAGGGTGACTCTAACGAACTCCGAGAATGCCGTCACCGCAACACAACCACATTGGCACCCGGTGGCCGTTAGCCTTCTTCAGCATTGGCAGATAGCATAAGAGGAATGCTGATCCGACACAATACCCCCTTATGTAGCAGGCACACGAGCGTTTGTCAAGAAATCGGTATCCCGCATGCAAATAGAAACGGGACAGGCAGGTTGTCCATCCTCCTTTTGTTGGATTCGCTTCCGGAACCTGTCACCCAAACGCAATCCAGACGGACCGAACGGCGTGTTATTTTGACCGGAAGAACTTGCTTGAAATTGTGCCAACACCTGTGGTATGTTCATGGGTGCATTATCACGTTCAAGACCGCGTGTCCGATTCGCTTGGCAGCACGTTGGTGCGGGTCAGCGGACTCGCTATGCAGGGAATTGCCCAATATGGCCTTACGAGTAGAAGCCTTCAGAACGGGGACAGCAGCCGGGCGAGCGTATTTTGCACAGGGTGAGACAATGCCGCGCAAAATAGCCAACCGGGCCTCTCGATGGTGTTCGCAAACTGTGTGTGGAAAGGAAGTTAAGGCCCGGCCGGCAGGGCCCAAAATCCACGATCTCGGGCCCGATGCGCGTTTGCAAAATAGTCGTTGTTCGCTTCGCGAACAAACGCTGGTTGGCACCGAATAACATGCCCACGAAAGCAAGCAATCATCATCATGACTCTCCCGCAAACCAGACTAACCCGCCGCCACCTGCTGAAATCGGCCGCGGAGACAGCCTTACCGCTGGCCGGCATGTCTCGCTGGGCATCCGCCGACGAAACGGGTGAAAAACTCCCCCCGGTCAGAACGATCACCCGGGGACCGAAGTTCCACTGGTTCGGCTATTACGACAAGCTTCAGTTCGATCCCAGCGGCCGGTTCGTGCTGGGTATGGAGGTCGACTTCGAGCATCGTTCGCCACGCCCCGACGACGTCATCAAAATCGGCATGGTCGATCTGGAGGATAACGACCGCTGGATCGAGTTGGGCGAAAGTCGCGCCTGGTGCTGGCAGCAGGGGTGCATGTTGCAGTGGCGGCCGGGATCGAAGAGCGAGGTGCTGTGGAACGATCGACAAGCCGACCGATTCGTCTGTCACATAGTCGACATTAAGACCCGGCGGCGGCGCACGATCCCGCATGCGGTCTACACGGTCAGTCCCGACGGGCGCTGGGGCGTCTCGCCCGACTTCCGCCGCGTAAACGACATGCGGCCCGGCTACGGATACGCCGGACTGCCGGACCCCAACCGCGACGTACGGGCCCCCGACGACTCGGGCGTCTTTCGCATCGATCTCGACTCGGGCAAGCGGCAACTGGCCGTGTCGTTGGCCGCGGTGGCCAAGATCGCTTATCCTCGCGGCGACCTTTCCAAAGCGAAGCACTATTTCAATCACCTGTTGGTCGGCCCCGACGGCCGCCGGTTCGAGTTCCTTCACCGCTGGGGCGAGCCGCAGTGGCGCGGCGGCACGCGGATGCTCACCGCGGCAGCCGACGGCAGCGACGTTCGCGTGGTCGACCACAGCGGCCGCACGTCGCACTTCATTTGGCGCGATCCGGGCCATATTCTCGCCTGGTCGTGGCACGAGTCGCACGGCAACGCGTTCTACCTGTTCGAGGACAAGACCGGCGGCCGGGTGGAGATCGTCGGCCGCGGCGTGATGACCGTCAACGGCCATTGCAGCTATCTTCCCGGCAACCGGTGGATCCTCAACGACACGTATCCCGATCGCCGGCGAATGCAGCATCCTTACCTGTACGACGTATCGACGGGCCGCCGCGTTGCGTTGGGTCATTTTCACCTGCCGCCGGAGTATCGGGGCGAGTGGCGATGCGACACGCACCCCCGTTTCAGCCCGGACGGACGCCGCGTGGTGATCGATTCACCTCACACGGGCGACGGCCGGCAGTTGCACCTGATCGACATCAGCGCGATCGTGTCGTAAGGGCGGCGCCCCGCCGCTGATCCTCATGCTAGACTTGAGTATGAGCACTTCATCACAACAAGACGACTGGCGGGCGGAGGCGTTGCGCAACATGGAACTGGCCGATCAGCCGGTTGAGCAACCGAAACGACGGGACGGCTGGGCTGCCCTGGTGGCGACGAAGCTCGTCCTGCTGGTGCTGTTCTCGATTGTGCTGGTCTATTTCCTGGGCTGGGGATTCCTGATCGCCCCGGCCTTCGCTGCCTGGTTCCTGTTCTGGCCGCGTTGAGTCTTGAGGGCTAGCCGCGTTGCGAGAAGGAGATCGCTTCGATCTCCACGAGCAAATCGGGGCGACACACGTCGGCCACGGCGTAGATCGTCGGCAGTTCTCCCAGCCGGCATTCGCAGATGTTGCGCACCAACTCGTAGTCCTCTTGACGCTTGATGTAGACGCGGACCAGGGCCAAATCGTCGAGCGTGGCTCCAACTCCCGGCTGGCCCTGTGCGGCGAAGTTGGATTCGGAAATCAATGCCCCGATGTTGTCCAGCGTTTGCAGCGTTTGACCTTCCACGTCGCCCGTGTATCGCGTCTCCGATTCGGTGATGCTGGCCGTACCGGAGACTAACGTAGTGGCATAGTCTCCGGCCACGATCGCCATTGCCCGGGCGAATTTCGGGCTCTCGGGGCTGTACTCCTGGCCGTAGTCGAAGGCGGAGGTTTGCAGCGGGTTCTCCAGCGGAACGAAGCTTACGTCTTTGCGATTGGTGGCCAGGGCAATGCAACTCATCACCACATCGTTACCCTCGGTGCCGATGCCCGTGCTGGCCGGATAAACGCGGCGGCCCCAGTCGGCCGGGATGTGGCTGGCGCCGAAGTGGATGTCGCGGTAGAAGTCAGTTCGTGCCCGGTTGAGCTCCTTGTAGCGTTGCGTGTCGCCCTCCGGCCCCACGATGTCGCCCAGGTAAAGCCACGTGCGGACGACCTGGTCGTAACGGAACCCCCGATCGACCAGGCCGGCGTTCATCTTCTTGAAGGCGTCGCGCGCGCGGGTGTAAACTCCCGGGGCGTCGGTTTCGGGAACGATGTGAGCGAGATGCAGGTAGCTGATGTCGTCGTGCCGCACGATTACGGTTCGCTCGGTGAGGCGTTGGATTTCTACTTTGCCCTGTTCGCGGCCGACGCCCAGGGCCTCAATGCTCAGCAGCTTCCCGTCGCAAGGGGGCTGAGGAACATAGCTCGTCGCCGGCAACTCGTCGCCGTAGAAGTCCTTCATGATTTGACGGCAGGCTTCCGTCTGGTTGATGTCTTTCAGAAAGACGGCCTGCTTGACGATCGACCACCGCGTGCTCTCCTCCTCCATCACGGCGCTTACGGTTTGCAGCGCGTCGTGGGCTTGCTCCAACAGACTCGTGCCCGCGCGAGGGACCGCACTCGCAAATACGTGCCGCACGTCGTTCTCGACCACCGAATAGCCGATGCCTTCACTTGACTCTTTTCTAATCATGTCAGTTGCTGGATCGGTTGAGGATTGGAGGCGGGTGAATGGGGCATGCACGCAGTAAGTAACAACCACAGCAAGCAGCAACCATCGTCAACGTGTTCCAGGGTACTCTATGGCGACCCGTTTGTCGAGCCCCCGGGAAACTCCGCGTAACCGCCAAACCCCGCAGCTTCGCGGCAGGCTGTAGGAGGCTGTAGGATGTGTAGGAGACTGGAGTCGCCTCCTACAGAGAAGTACCCCTCGAATCCTACTTTTGCGACCGAGCGGCTAGATCAGCATCCCCGCTATGGCCGCCGTCATGAACGCCGCCAACGAACCGCCGATCATCGAACGGAAACCGTAGCGGGCAAAATCCTTACGACGTTCGGGAGCCAGGCCGCTGATGCCGCCGATAGTCACCGCGATCGAACCGAAATTGGCGAATCCGCACAAGGCATAAGTGGCAATCGTAAGCGAGCGGGGGGAGAGCGCGTCCTTCTGGTGGACCAGGTTCTGGTAGGCCACGAATTCGTTGAAGATCGTCTTCTCGCCGATGAGAACGCCCACCGTATGGGCGTCCTTCCACTCGACGCCCATGATCCACGCCAACGGGGCGCACAGGCAGCCGAGCATCAGTTGAAGCGTCAACTCGCGTCCGCCGAGCAACTGTTGGACGGTCACCGCGTTCTCGGCGCCACCGGCAAGGAAAGCAGAGCCCCGGTTGACCATTCCCGTCACGCCGGCCAGTCCCCAATTGGCCAGATGCACCAGGGCGATGAAGGCGATCAGCATGGCGACGATGTTCAGCACCAGTTTCATGCCATCGCCGGCGCCGCGGCACGCGGCGTCGAGCAGGTTGGCGTCGGTCCGCGGCACCTCGATCTTGACCGTGCCCTTGGTCGGCGAATCTTCGGTCTCGGGGACCATGATCTTGGCGATAACCAACGAGGCGGGAGCGGAGATCAGCGAGGCGACGGCCAGGTGCCCGGCCATCAGTCCGGGATCGCACCCGGCCGCTCTGGCCATGCCGACGTAGGCCACCATCGTGCCGCCGGTTACGGTGGCCATGCCGCCGGTCATCATGGCCATCAGTTCCGATTTGGTCATCGTGGCCAGGTAGGGACGGACGGCCAACGGCGCGGTGGTCATGCCTACGAAGACGTTGGTGGCGGCGCAAAGCGACTCGGCCCCCGAGACGTCCATCACCCGGACCATCAGTCGAGCCATCACCTCGACCACCCACTGCAACACACCCAGATAGAACAACACGGCCGTGAGCGAAGCGAAGAAGATGACGGTGGGCATTACGGTAAACGCAAACGGGACCGCCGGAAATACGTCTTTATCCCAAAACACGTCGCCAAAGACGAACGCCGCGCCTTTATCCGAACAACTGATGATGCCCAGCATCACGACTTCGACTACTCGGAAAGCCGCTTTTTTCAGCGGTGTGCTCAACAGCAGTACGGCCAACAGGAACTGCAGCGTCACGCCGCTGGCGATCAGCCGGAAGTTCATTCGCCGGCGGTTTTCCGAGACGGCCCAGGCAAGCAACATCATCGTCAGCAGGCCGCAGAAGCTGATAATACGTTCCATTGGTAGTTCCTTTCATAGTCGTTGTTCGCTCCGCGAACAGAACGTGGGTCGTTGTTCGCTCCGCGAACAAAACGCTGGTTCGCGGAGCGAACCACGACTATTCGGCTCCTACTGCTGCTGCGCCGCTTGCCGCAGCATTTCGGCAGCCCGGCTGTAGAAGAGCCAGATGCCGATGGTTCCCCAAACCAGGCAGACCAGCGCCGCAACCTGAGCGAGTCGAGCCAGGCCCTTTGCCCTATCGCCGGTTCGGACCGGCGTATCCCGGATGACTTTCATTCCCGGCGGGGGAAAGCGGCCGCCGCGGTTGATCCGCCGTGCGATCCACCACAACCAAACACCCAGACCGACGAAGCTTGGCCCGGCGACCCAGGCGACAATTGCGGTTAGGCGGAGAACCTGATCGACGGCTGACGACAAGTCTTCGCCGGCCAAGTTCTCGATTGCTTCCAGTCGCACACGGAGTAAATACAGCACTGCCAGACCGACGACGAAAAGCACAATCGCGAGGATGATCGTCCGGTTGCGGAGATTCTTGTCGGCGGGCACGATTTCACGGTTCAGCATTCCCGCATTTTCGCCGCAACGGACGATTACGGCAAGGGCCTCCAAACGGAAGAAACGGCGTTTCGGCGGGAGGTATCAGGTGATACCCAACACCTGACACCTGGCACTTACACCCGGCAGCAGAACTTGTCGATCAGTGCCAGGAGCCGGTCGCGTTTGACGGGCTTGGAGAAATAGCCGTCGCAACCGGCGTCGAGGCATTTACGGCAATCGTCCGCCCGGGCGTGGGCGGTCAGGGCAACGATCGGGCCACTGTATTGTTGGTCTCGCAGGCGTCGCGTGGCGTCGTAGCCGTCGAGCACCGGCATCTGCATGTCCATCAGGATCAGGTCGAAGGGTTTGCCGGCTTCGGAGGCCGCCAGAGCCTTCTCGCAAGCGATCTGGCCGTTCTCGGCGACGACGACTTCGGCGCCGGCCAGTTTCAACATCGCGCTGATCGGCCGTTCGTTGTCGAGATTATCTTCGGCCAGCAAGATTCGGTAGCCCAGCTTCTCGGTCCGTGAAGCGGTATGTTTGTTGGCGGCCCCGTGCTTCAAGATCCGCACGACCTTTCCGGGGTTTTCGATCATGACGACGCCTTCCAGCGGGCCGGTGCCGATGGTCGCGCGGATCGTGCTTCCCGTCCCCGGCTCGCTTTCCGCTTCGATCTTGCCTCCCAGTTCTTCCGTCAGCCGCTTGCAAATCATCAATCCGAGTTTGTTCTCACCGCACTTGTGCGCGGTTGATAGATCGACCTTGGAGAAAGGCTGCCGTAGTCTGTCGATCTGGTGGGCCGTCATACCGACGCCCGTATCGCGCACCTCGAAGCAGATCGAAGCAGCGCGATCCGTGTCACCGGGCAGGAAGCTGGCGGTCACGCGCACCGACCCCCGATCGGTGAACTTGATTGCGTTACCGATCAGATTGATGAGGATCTGCCGCACCCGGGTGGGATCAGTATTGATCGTCTCGGGCATCGGCGTGGCATACTCGACTTCGAATACCAATCCCTTGTTATGCGCCCGGCCTTGCGTCAGGGCTTGGATTTCACTGACTAGTTGGACGGGTGAGTGGTCGACGCACTCGACTTCGAGCTTTCCGGCCGTGATCTTCGAGAGGTAGAGAACCTCGTTGATGGTCTTCAGCAGTTGCTCGCCGTTGCGTCGGATCGTCTGCAAGGCGTCGCGGCGTTCCTTGTCGGATAGTCTCAGCATGCTCAGATTATCGATGTAACCCAGGATAGCGGTCATCGGCGTGCGAAACTCGTGGCCAATGTTGGCGAGCAACTCGCTCTTGGCGCGGTTGGCGGCCTCGGCCGTAACGTAGAACTCTTCCATTGCCGCAATTTGCGACTCCAAGGTGGCCACTTGGTGCCTCAGTTCTTCTTCCCTGTTCTTTTGCTTGGTAACATCGCGTACCTGTTCCAGCACCATGTCCACGTTGCCCGAGGCGTCGAAGATCGGCACGACGTGTATCTCTTGGAATACACCCTCGACCGCGTCGGCGCGTTCCGCCCGTCGGGCTTCTCCCGTGCGAAAGACCTCGCCGGCCAGGCAGTCGTCGCAAGGCTGTTCCCGATGCATGAGTCGCCGGTAGCAGAACGGTCGGCTCTGCCGGTCATCTTGCGAGTGGTCGGCGTGCGTGGCCCGATTGCCCGTCGCGATACTGCCCGTCGCGATATTGCCCGTCGCGATGCGAAAATCACGATCCAGCACGACAACCGGGTCGGGAAATGCGTCCAGCACGCTTTGCAGCAGTTCTCTGGTCATGGCGGCCACGGCTGCGAAGGTTTCGCAGCCTATTTGTGCATGTTTCCACCCCGCAAACGGAATGCAGGTATCTCATCGAAATAGTAGGACGGCTCGGTCGCACTCCCGCGGCCAAAGGTGTGGATATGGCGTAATGGCCGATGAAATATCGGCTGGCCGGGGCGGTTGCGCGGATTGTGCAAATCGAAGGAGAAGTTAGGAGAACGCCGGTCCGGCGCCGGTGGTTTCCAGCGGCTCCAGCGAGATCGGATACTTGCCATACACGCGAATCGCGTTGAGCATTGCCAGGTAATTGCCCGGCTGCACTTTCGAGTGGATGCTGTTGCTCGACGATACGATCAGCCCTCCGCCGTGGGCGGCCTTGCGGATCACATCCTTGGTTTCCTCGACTACGTCCGCCATCGTGCCGAAAGTGAGCGTCTCGGCGCAGTCGACGTTGCCCTTCATGGCGAACCGGTGGCCGTATTTCTGCTTCATCTCGCCGATGTCGATCCCGGCGACCGGCTCGATCGGATCGAGGCAATCCATGCCGATGTCGGTGATCATGTCCATCAGCGGGTTGATGTTTCCGTCGGTGTGCTTGATCGTCATCAGGCCGGCTTCCTTGAAGCCGGCGAACACCCTCTTGATGCCGGGAAAGAGGATCTCGCGGAACACCTTCGGCGACATCAACGGCTGCTGCGTCGATGCGTAGTCGTCGCCGGTCATCACGAAATCGGCCCCATATCGGGCACACTGCTTGGCGTATTCGAGGTTCAACTCGACCGACAGATCGACCACGCCCTGGGCCAACTCCGGTTCGGCCGCCAGGGCCATCAGGAAGCCTTCGTAGCCCATCAACGAGCGGGGAACCGAAAAAACGTCGTTCAGATGCACGCCGATGGCCAGCTTGCCCTTGTAACGCGATACCAGCTTCTCGAGACTGTCGAAGCGGCCGGGGGCCAACGGGTCGGGCGGGGTGTAGTTGCGCAGATCATCCATCGTCTTGATGGGACCCTCGACCGCAAAGGAATACTCCTCCTCGGTCCGCTGCAAGGTCACGCCGAACTCGTTGCGGAAACGGTTCTCACCGATCTGCTCGCGCGAGATGTCCGGGGCCGTCAGGATCGCGTCGAGTCCCATCCGCAGCGTAAACTCTTCCGCGTTGCAGCCGGGAAGGATCGCCTCGCGCACGCGGCGGTCGATGATCCACTCGAAGTGCGGTATCCGGTCCGGTTCCTCGTTCCGCAGCACGGTCATCACGCGCTCGGCGGGGGTCATCTCAGCCATTTTGGTCTCCCGAAAAACTTGCTACTTGAACTCGCCTTCGTCGTAGCGTTGCCAGAATTGCGACGGCGGCATGCGACTGTCGAAACCGGTGCCGATCTCGCGCATCCGCGGCAGGCCCTTCGCCGCCTCGATACCCTTCTCGATCCGCGACGGAGTGAAAATCAACCGCGTCAGCCCGGGTATCCACTCCAAAACCGAAAGATCGGTCACCCGCGTGCCGGCAATGTGCAATCGCTCCAGCGTCGGATGGCCCTTCAAGGGACCGAGGTCCGACACCAGCGTGTTCTCCAGCGTGACGCTCACCACCGGCACCTTGGCCAACGGGCCGACGTCGGTCACCGGGCAGTCGGTCACCCAAAGCATCTGCAACGGAGAACCCTCCAGGGGGCTCAGGTCGCTTACCTTCGCACCCACCATGTTCAACTCTTTCAGCGGGGCGCCCTTCAGCGGGCTGATGTCTTTCACGCGCGTGTTGCTCAAATAGAGCTTCACCAGCGGGGCGCCCTTCAGCGGGCCGATGTCGTCGATGCCCGTGTCTTCGAGGTAGGCCTCGCGCAACGGGGCCCCGCGCAGTGCGCTTATGTCCTTGACGTGGCAACCGCGCAAGTCGATCGCCATCAGCGGCAGGCCCTCCAACGCACTGATGTCTTCAACGGCCGGGTCGTTGACCGCCACGATGCGAACTACACCGCTATCGTCGCTACGGATGCCGATCTCGCCCTCGAAGGCGGGGTTCTTGGCCTTCATCACCCTCTTAAGGAGTTCATCGACCGGAAGCTTATCCAGGTCGGGGTCGGCGGGATCGGCCGAGTCGTCGCCGGCGGGTTCGTCGCCGGCGGGTTCGTCGTTGGCTTCGTCTTTATCGGGCGTGTCGGTCTCCGCCGGGTCGGCGGCGGCAGCGGTTACGCCCGCGGAAACTTCGGGGCCTTCGCTTTCAACCGGCGGCGTGCAGCCGAAGGGCAAGGCGGCAATCAGAACAACAAGCAGGATGGCGGTGAGGCGTTCCACGGGAGGTTTCCTTTGGGTTGATCGCAAACAAGTGCAAGTCTTTAGCGTAGCACGCGATACACGGGTGGTCAATCGTCATGAATCGCCGACCGTCGGGTGCCATGCCCACGCTTGGTGTGGGCATGTTGAGTTGTCGGGAGATCACGGCGCAGGCGCTGAATTGCCGAGGTCGTTTGTAGGAGGCGACTCCAGTCGCCTCCTACAGATTCGGCCCCTTGTGGATCACGGCCGATTGTGCTAAACAACTCGCAGCAAGAAAGGAACCGTCTTATGCCGCAATACCTGCTTGGAATCGACAATGGCGGTACGGTTGCCAAGGCCGGGCTGTTTACTACCGGTGGAGAAGAGGTGGCCGTCGCCTCGCGAAAAACCGAAATGCTCACGCCGCGGCCGGGCCGCACCGAACGCGATGCGGAGAACCTCTGGCAGGCAACCGCCGAGGCGATCCGCGCCGTGATCGAAGATTCGAAGGTCGATCCGGCCGCAATCGCCTGCGTCGCCTGCGCCGGTCACGGCAACGGGCTGTACCTTGTCGACAAGCAGGGCACGCCGGTCTACAACGGCATCATCTCGACCGACACCCGGGCGAAAGATTACATTGCCCGATGGCTCGAAGACGGCGTCGACCGGCGCGTTTTGCCCAAGACCATGCAGTGCCTCTGGGCGGCACAACCCAACGCGCTGCTGGCCTGGATCCGCGATAACGAACCGGAAGTCATGAAAAAGGCCGGCTGGGCCATGATGTGCAAGGACTACATCCGCTTCCGGCTCAACGGAGAAATTCACGCCGAACTGACCGATTACTCCGGCACCAGCCTGATGAACGTCGGCACCGGCGAGTACGACCACGAGGTGCTCGAAGCATTCGGTATCGCCGAGATGCGCGACCTGCTGCCGCCGATCGTTCGCTCCGAGGAAGTGTGCGGGCGGGTGACGCCCGCCGCCGCCGCCGAAACGGGATTGGCCGAAGGGACGCCCGTCGCCGGAGGACTGTTCGACATCGACGCCTGCGGACTGGCCTCTGGGCTGACCGACGAGACGCAGATGTGCATGGTCGCCGGCACCTGGAGTTGCAACCAGTACATCTCCCGCGAGCCGGTCATCAGCGACCAGATCTTCATGACCTCGCGATATTGCATTCCCGACCATTTCCTGATGCTGGAAGCAAGCCCCACTTCGGCCAGCAACCTGGAGTGGTTCATTACCCAATTCTTCGAGGCCGACAAGGCGGCTGCGCAACAACAGGGCCGATCGGTCTACGATCTGGTCAACGAACTAGTAGGCGGCACGAAGCCGGACGAGTCGAAGATCGTGTTCCTGCCGTTCCTGTTCGGCTCGAACGCCGACCCCGACGCCAAGGCGTGTTTCGTCGGGATGGGGAGTTGGCACGGCCGGGCGCACGTGCTCAGGGCGATTTTCGAGGGTGTGGTCTTCGGACACAAGGCCCACGTCGAACGGCTGATGCAATCGAAGGGCCTCTCCGGCCCAATCCTGTTGACCGGCGGCGCGGCACGTAGCGATGTCTGGGTGCAGATGTTCGCCGACGTGTTCCAAACGCCGGTCGAGATACCCTCCGGCACCGAGCTGGGGGCGTTGGGGGCCGCCATTTGTGCGGGCGTGGCGGCCGGCGTTTTCCCCAACTACCAAGATGCCTGCAAGGCGATGGTCAAGATCTCCCGTTCCCAGGAGCCCAACCTGGCCAACAAGGACGTCTACGCCACCAAGTACGAACGCTACCAAAAGGTGCTCGCGTCACTGGGTCCGGTATGGAAGGAGTTTTAAGCCCGCTCGAAAGAGTGATGTGGGCAGATCGCACCAACTTCGCGTCTTCCGTCTCGCGGGCAGCATCGCTGCCCGTTATTGGATCACCTAGCTCTTGAAAGTTGTCGCAGAGTCTGCAGCCACCGGCCGCGTTGTCAGTTCCATCGACCACACCAGTCAACCCCCCCGCCACCCCCCCCCTGGCAACCCAGCGCCAGCC
>Ga0180429_10000894_pt1 | contig 25910 bp, 18 predicted proteins | sample SS_ome_FD_132428 | JGI IMG/M metagenome (GOLD analysis project Ga0180429, IMG submission 132428) | Hypersaline lake sediment archaeal communities from the Salton Sea, California, USA - SS_1_S_1 metaG | ecosystem: Environmental > Aquatic > Non-marine Saline and Alkaline > Hypersaline > Sediment ...
CCGGAGGTATTCCTCCATGCACCGGGCCAGGTGTTCCTGCACCGCTTCCTCGTTCCCCGCGGCCAGCGCCGGCTCGATGAGTACCTGGTGGGCAAAGGCCACGTTGTAACGCATGTCCGGGTTGCCCGGATTCTTCTCCACCGCCTTGTCGAACTCCACCAGTGCCGCCTCGGGCAGGTTCATCTTCAGGTAACAGTCACCCATGTTCGTGCGCAGCAGGTCGCTGTCCAGGCCCCGATCCAGGGCACGCTTGTAGTTCGCCAGCGCCTGCTCCATCTGGCCCATGTTGTGCAGCACACTGCCCATCCGCTCGTAGGCCACGGCCAGCCTGGGCTCCTCGTCGATCACCGCCTGGAACTGCGCGATGGCCTGCTCCATTTCGCCCTGCTGGGCGTAGATCTCGCCGAGGTAGATCCGGGTGCTCACCAGGTCTTCACCCTCGGCCACCGCCTGCTCCAGCGCCGGACGAGCCAGGGCGGGAAAGCCGAGTTTGAGGTAGAAGAAACCGAGGTAGATCTCGGCCGCCGGGTAGAGGCCGCCGCCCAGGCTGCGCCGCGGATCGTCCGGGCCCGCCACGGGAAGGACACCCGGCGGGGGCGCATCCAGTGCACCGAGGTCGGTGGCGAGCTCGGCGATAGCGGCGTCGTTGGTCCCGCCCTGGCGGGCAAAGAGGGCCGAGGTGCCGTCGTGCTGGATCAGGGCCCAGTCGGGATCACCGTAAAGGGTTTTCACCAGGAGGTCGTCGATCGGCGATCGGACGTTGAGCAGGGCCAGCTGGAAGTCGTATTCGCGGGCGAGGTCGTACCACTGGTCGGGGTACTGCAGGGTGTCGATGTAGCGCTGGTAGAACTCTTTCCCGTACAGTTCGTTCCGTCCGTCGATGAAGATGCGGTGCTCGGGATAGAGCCGGTGGACCAGGTACCCGCCGAAACCGAGCTCATTGTAGAGCGGCCCCTGCAGCCCTTTTTCCTCGATGAGGTCGGTTGCCGCCACCGGGTAGGGATCGCTGTTCAGGCCCATGCCGAACTTCGTGCTGCCCACGACCTTGATAAAGTACTGGTCGGAAGCGGCGAGCCAGATACCGCTGCAGAGCAGCAGCGCCACGAGCACGGCGGCCACCGGCCGCCAGGCGACAAGCCTCTCCCCCGTGCGGCGCATCCCCGAGGCCAGGGGCAGCGCGGCCGCCCACTGGCGGAAGTTGATCACCGTGAGCGGAGCGGCCACCAGGGCAAAGATGGCGATATTGCGGCGTGCGGAGAGCCCGAGAAAGAGGAAGAGCAGGAAGAGCAGCACCCGGGTCAGGTCCCAGCGCTTGAAGTTGAGGAGAAAGGAGAGGATGGATACGGCCAGCAGCCCGACAAAGAATTTCGTGGCCACGCTCCAGGGCTGGAACCGCTCGGAGAAGGGCCGGTCGAATTCGGCGATGGTCAGGCGGAAGATGTTCTGGTCGCCCTGAATCATCTGGAACTGCTCGAAGGGGAACAGGGCGCCGTGAATGCCGGAAGGGTTGAGCAGGCAGACCAGCACGCAGATGATCCCTGCGCCCAGCAGCATGATGAACGGCCGGTCCTTCAGCGGGTTTGCGGCATACCACTGGTAGGGCAGATTGATCTGCCAGCGAACCAGTTCACCGGCCAGGTAACAGCCGATGAGGACCAGCCCCAGCGCAAAGAGCCCCTGGACATTGACCCAGACCAGCTGGAGCCCCACCAGGGCGGCGAGCAGCGAGACCCTGGGCTTTCGACGGTAGGCCTCGAGGATGATGATGAAGGCGGCAATGAAGAGGTAGGAGGCGGTTTCGGGCCGGACGATGAAACGCTCGGCCACGGCGAGAACCGCGAGCCCGAAGACGAACGGGGCCAGCAACGGGCTCCGCCGTCCCTCGGCAAAGCGGTAGAGGAGAAAGAAGGCGCCGCAGATGAGGGCCGCCTTGAAGAGGATCAGCAGGTTGAAGCCGCCGATCTTGTACAGCAGGGCGAGGACGATCTGGTACAGCCAGTGCCCCTCGATCCAGCGGTGCCCCTCGCCCTGGGCGGTGTAGGAGAACGGGTCCTCGCCGGCGAGCGGACCACCGCCGAGAAAATACCGCCCCGCCTCGAGGTGCCAGAAGATGTCGAAACTGACCACCTGGCTCACCGTGAAGCAGAGCATCATCAGCACCAGCAGGCCCAGGAGGCCCCAGCGCCAGGCGCCGCCGGCGGCGGGCCAGACCGGCTTGTCCACCGGCGGCTCGGAAACGGGGGCCGGCGGTGCAACCGCCGTTGCGGTGGGCCCCTCGGCGGGGCGCTGGTCTGCTTCGCTGCCGGAAGGATGCTGTTCGTCCATCGTTGCCTTCTCTCCTGCCGTTGACGCGCCCGAACCCCGGCGCAGTGTCATCCGAAAATACGTGGTCGGTGTGTGATGTCGAGTGTGCCGGCGGGTCCCCGAGAGCCCGCCCGGACCGGAAGGCCCCGGACGAACTCTAACCGCTCAGGGCGCACGCAGTTGCGAACTTTGATTTTACCGGTTCCCCGGCGCGGTGGCAATACCGCCCGCTGCCGGGGCGAACCCGGCGGGCAGGGCCGGGCGGCGGGCGGTCCAGCGGTAGACGGTCATCTCCCGCGTGGCCGGACTGCCACAGGTCAGGTTGTTCTCGATGGACACCCGAAGCAGTTCCTCGTGGAGATCGGTTCGTTTCGCAATACCGGGGTACCAATCGTCGAAGATCACCAGGTAGTCGGGCCGATCCTCCCGGAAAAACGCCAGCAGCGCTGCCTCCCGGTCCCTGGTCCGGCGCAGCCGTTCCAGCACGTCCGGTGAAACCAGGCCCACCATGTCGATCACCCGGCGGTCGCCGAAAAACCCGATGGCCCCGATGTCGTTGGTCGCCACCACGGCATCGGGCGGCGTTTCATCGGCCAGCCAACGGCCGATGCGAACCTGGGTTTTTTCGATGTTGCGCACGTTCCAGGCATACTCGGTGGCCACCTGCCAGTTTTCCACCAGGCTCACCAACAGGGCCAGCACCAGCACCAGCAGGGCCATGGCCGACGGGCCGCGGCCGGCCCGGGCCCGGATGAAGCGGATGAGCGGGACCGCGGCCAGACCCAGAAGCAGGAACGCCACCACGTGGCGGGGCTGGGCCTGGTCGAGAAAGGGAAGATACCACTGGCTGCCTGCCTGGGGCCACTGGTGCCCCATACCGAAAATACTCCGCTTGAGCAGGTAGAACAGGCCGAAGGCGCCACCGGCGCCGAACACGGTGATCAGCATCGGACCGACGGGCGCCGCGGGGGGCTCACCGCCGCCTCCCCCCTGTTCCCGAGGCGGGAAGGCCCGCTGGACGGCGAGTACGCCGAGAATGATGAACAGCGGTGATATCACCGCCAGATAGCGGCCGTACTGCTGGAAATTCGCCGGTTCGCCGGTGAGCAGCGCCCGCAGGAAGGGCACCATGATCAGTGCGGCCCACAATGGCCGCGTTTTCGAACCGTCGTCCCCGCGCCCTCCGAGAAACAGGAAGGGCAGCAGCAAGGCCAGCAGCAGGTTGTCGGGAACGAGAATGTACTTGATCACCGGCCAGAATGTCTGAAACGCCGGCCAGAGCGCATCCAGCGGCGACGCACCGCCGGCAAGCCTGTCGAATACGGAAAGCCCGAGGGTCTTGGCGGTGAACGTGCTGGGCAGCACCGACCGACCGCCGGTGAGCTGGTAGTTGAAAAGGAACAGCCCCCCGGCGGTTACGGCAAAACCCGCGCAGAGCAGCAACAGCGGCGAGAGCATTTTCGCACCGTCCCCCCCCCGGCGCTTCACCCCCCGCCACAACAGGTCGATGCCCGGCCCCCCGGCAAGCACCAGCGCCTCGGGGCGCGCCCAGCCCGCCAGCCCGAACAAGGCCCCGGCAGCGAGGCAGAGCGCGGTTCGGCCACCGTTGCGCCAGGAAACATAGCAGGAGAATCCGGCCAGCGAGAGCAGGATCGCCGGAGCCAGCTCCATGCCGGAAAGCGCCGCCCACTGCAGCCGCGGTGTGACCCCCACGAGTACCGCCGCGGCTGCCGCCGTCACCGGGTCCGCCCCCAGCTGGCGGGCCACCCGTGCCGCCAGTATGGCTGAACAGAGAAGCAGCGCCAGCCCGAGCAGCTTCACCAGCAGTGGAGAGGCCCCGAAGACGGCGATGTGCATACCGAGCATCGCCGTCCACAGCGGCCCGGTACTGCCGGCCACCGGCTCCCCGGGATTGAAACAGAACCCGAAACCACGAGCGAAGTTGTCGGCAAAGGTGAGATGAATCCAGGCGTCGTCCAGGGGAAAGCCCGGCCCGCCGGCCACCGCCACTTCGCGGGCGATGAACAGCGCCGACACCGGCACCAGTGCCGCTGCCGCGATAAGCCAGGTTGCAATGATTCTCTTGTTCAGCATATCGCCTGCAATGGGCCGGGATGCCGCCGGGTTTCCGGAAGGGCCGAATTATAGCACAGCAGAGCACCGGTTCCTGGTAAACCCCACGGGAAGATCGACCATGAAGTATAACAAAAAACGCAAAACTTATATCAAAAAAGTGGCAGATTTCTTCCACTTCCAGGAGATAACCATCATTCGCACGTCCATACCGATCGCGCATACAACTAATAAACTCAATTTTTACAACATAATATGACGCCCGACCCTCATGACAACCTTGCGGGCCCGAAAAATCAGGCGATTCGATCAATAATTCAAATTTTGAACTTTTGCTCTAAAGTATATTCCCCGTCATCCGATGAGAGAAATGTATTCGATGGGTAGCAGTGGTTGAACTCGAAAATGGGATCAGAGCAGAAGGAGGTGATGGAAGAGATCAGAACAACAGGGCTGATCCTGGAACAGCACAAGGGTAACGGAACAGGCAGTACCAGTTTTCAGGCAATGAATTGAGGCAGAGACCGAAAAGGGCACCTGAAAACCTTAACAGGCGGTAACGACACTCAGGGGAAGTAAAGGGGCCCCTGAAGCACAGAAACAAGGAAGGAAGGTACCCTATGAAAAGCAACAGCAAGTGGAATTGGATGGTGGCTCTGGCGGTAGTGGCGATCTTTACTTTTACGACCGGAAATGCTCTGGCCTGGGGCCCGCTGGCCCAGTCGGCGATTGCGAATGAAGTTCAGAACACCCAGGGCGTTCCCATGGCGACGAGCAGCCCGTTCTTCGTCATCGAAAGCACCATGCCCAAGGTCTTCGAGTATAGCGACAGTTCGTATGCCAACCTGTCGTATGACTACACCGACATCATGATGGACAATCTTCACGGCCCGAACCACTTTTGCCAGGCGCTGGCCTGGGGGACGGCCGTAACTGCCGAGAAGACTGGCGACGAGAACCTGTTCTACAACATCAGCGCCAACACGTACGAGCGCTGGTTCCATGAACTGATGTGCGATGCCATCCTGCGCGACGGCGACACGAATTATCAGACCATCGCCCAGGTGGCCGTGATGCCCAAGCTGGTGAGTGACGCGTCGGACCAGTACGTGGCGATCTACGGCGGCGACGCCATCGGCGGCCTGGATGCGGTTCTCTCGGCCCACTTCCAGGCCAACGTGCTGATCGGTGAGCTGGCGGTGTTCACCAGCGAGGCCTTCAACACCAACTCCAAGCAGATCATCAACTCCGCCGACCTCGTCCTGGCCATGGACAAGTCCGTGGAAAACGCTGTTGATTTCGTGATCAACAGCACTCAGGCGGGAACCCAGAGCGACTGGCTGGTCGGCGATGCGTCGGCCTATGGTTCCCAGCTGCTGGGCAAGATCGGCAACCTCCTCGTGGCCACCGGTGACGCGGTGATCGCGTCCCAGAACAGCCAGGGGATCTACTACTATCGTGTGGACCTGGCCAGCGCCCGGGTGAACGAGATCACCACCACGTTCCTCGCGAACCTGGCCCGTGACCTCAGGGAAGACCCGATCATGCGCTACATGGCCCGCACCCTGCTCGACCTGATGACCGAGGAAGACGTGAACGAGCTCGACTTCAACAAGATCTACGACGTCAAAGGCTGACCAGGAGTGTCGGTTCGCACACCGAACCAGTGAACCCGGCCCCCGATGGGGGCCTTAACCCAAATGCCCCTCCCGACCGGGAGGGGCATTCATTATGTACGGGGGCGGTTTGCCGGAATGCCGGCTACTCGAGCGTGGTGACCACGGCGCAGGTGTCTTCCGAACGGTCCCCGGCCACCGGGCTGGGGTCGCCAGGCGTGGTGTCGATGACGGTGAGCAGGAAGGTGTTCGTGCCGTCGAGCAGGCCCACGGCGGGAAGATTGAAGACCAGATCGCGGGAGAACTCCATTCCGGCGCCGATGGTCACCGAACCGCCGCGGAGATTGGTGAACACGTGACCGCCGGCGGCATCGAGGTCGATGCGCGCCGCCACCCGGCGGGACTCTTCGGTCATGTTGTAGATCCGGGCCTTGAGGTTCACACCGCAGGGCAGCGTTCCCGAGCTGGTGTTGCACTGCAGGGAGGCCAGCACCGTGCTGGGACCGCCCACACCGGTCTCGGTGCTGAGCGTGAACAGGCCACAGGCCCCCATGCCTTCGGCGATTGCCGAGTCGATGACCAGGTAGTAGTCGCCGGCCGCCGGTGCGAGGAAGCTCAAGGTCTCATCACCGCCGGCGCCGGCATCATCGCTGCCGGCGAGGCAGTCGATGGGGTCCGCGCCGCAGCCGGCGAAAATGTAGATCGCCGGATCGAAGCCGGCCGTCACGGGGATGACCTGCGCGTCGAGCTGTTCGTTCTGCTCGAGGGTGAGGTGATACACCGCGTCGGGACCGGGCAGCGCCGTGGTGGCGCAGCCGCCGGCGCCCGGATCGTAGTCGTTCACGGCCCAGATCGTGTCCCCGTCCACCGTTTCGCCGGCGAAGATGTCGATGGCGCTGTCGCACGCATCGTTGGCAGAGGCGCCGCCCTCGAAGAGGCAGGAATCACCGCCACTGCTGCCGAACCCGTAGAGCGCCCGCACACCAAGGCCGTCATCAGTGCTCAACAGACGATTGGCTTCGCCGTTCCCCTTGATGTAGGGCCACATGGTGGAATCGTGGTCACCGGTATGGCCGAGGCCCAGCGCGTGCCCGCATTCGTGGGTCATCACGCCCTTGATATCGGTGCCGCCATCCTGGAGATCGTGGGCCCAGGTGCGGTCGTGGTCGAAGAGCAGGATGTCGAAACCGTCGTCAACGGTGTAGCTGTTGCAGTAGGTCAGGGCCACGGCGCCGTTGCCTTCGGTCTCCTGCCAGAAGACCAGGTTGATGCCGTCGGCGGTGTCCACTTCCGCAAGGGTCGTGGTCCCGGCGAAGCAGAAACCCAGCCAGCCGCTGGAGGTCTGCTCGGCCCAGGCATCGGCACCGCCGGCCTCGGCACCGCCGAGAACGGACCGGATCTGGTCGGCCGGGCTGCCCGCGCTGACGTCGAGGCAGTTGGGGTTGATCCAGAGTTCGGTCTGGTGGTCCTCGTGGGCATCCTTCCACAGGGTGTAGGCCCCGGCCGGAGCGCTGAACACCAAGGCCAGCACCAACGCCGTCAGGCAGGTCACGAGCTTGATCATGTCGGATTTCATCATCGATCGCCGGGAGATTACCGCGGAATTAATGGAGTTTTTTTCCACTTTCATCCGCTTATCAGTCTCTACCGCCACACTAGCAGGATGGTCGGAAGAAATCAACGAATCATTCATATTTTGCTTTACGCTGTAAGTATTGTTTATATTCAACTTACCGTCTCTTCTCTCTGATCGGCCCCCATTTCGCCCTTCATATGGAGCAAGTCTCATACCAGTCTCTGACCAACCAGCCATCCAGCAGCGGAAAGAGCCGCCCGATTACCGCCAATAAATGGCTTGAAATACGCTATAACATTTACAATCAACAATTTACGATTCCACAGACAGTCCTCGTGGAATGTGAAAATAATTGCAACCTCACCCGGTCACGGTCCAGATATCGTCGTCAGAGTGGTAAAAATACTCCATTCCGCAGGTAAAAAATCTGGCACTTTACCCACAGCAACGTCCAGGGCACCGCTTTCCTTTGAAAATCAACGGCTCTTGGAGTAAGATGCAACTCCTTCGACTTCGGGCGCGCCCGCCCCACGGGTCTGCTGCCGGCCGAAGGGACGACCGGTGGCTGCGTCACCGGGCAGATTCAGAAAAGTGTTGAAGATCATTGCGTTCCCTGCCTCACGCTGATGGGCCGCGTGGGATCCGTGTAGAACGCGATTCAAGCAACCACTTTGCGAGGTACGGCCATGAAAGAGGTCCTGTCAGGCAACGAAGCCGTGGCCCGGGGAGCCTACGAAGGCGGCGCCAGGTTCGCCAGCGCTTACCCGGGGACCCCTTCCACGGAAATCCTGGAGAACGTCGTCCAGTACAAGGAGATCATCTCCGAGTGGGCACCCAACGAGAAGGTGGCCTTCGAGGTGGCCATGGGCGCATCCATGGGCGGCGCCCGCACCCTGGTGGCGATGAAGCACGTCGGCGTGAATGTGGCCGCCGACCCGCTGATGACCTGGGCCTACACCGGGGTCAACGGCGGTTTTGTCCTCATCTCAGCCGATGACCCGGGGATGCACTCGTCGCAGAACGAGCAGGACAACAGGAATTTCGCCCGTTTCGCCAAGATTCCCATGCTCGAACCCGCGGACAGCCAGGAGTCCCGTGACTTCACCATACTCGGTTTCGAGTTGAGCGAACAGTTCGACACGCCGGTGATGCTGCGCATGACCACCCGTACCTGCCACGCCAAGGGCGTGGTGGACCTCAAAGAGCGGGACGAGGTCGGCCTCAAGGAGTATAAAAAGCAGTTCACCAAGTTCGTCATGCTGCCGGCCCATGCCAGGCCCCGCCGTGTGGTGGTGGAAGAACGGATGAAGAAGCTCGCCGAGTTCGCCGAGGAGACCTCGCTCAATGTCATCGAGCACCCCGGTGACCGCAAGCTCGGCATCATCACCTCGGGCGTGGCCTACCAGTACGTGCGCGAGGCGGTGCCCGAGGCGTCAGTGCTCAAGCTCGGCCTGACCAACCCCCTGCCGATGAACCTCATCCGCCGCTTCTGCGGCGAAGTGGAGAAGGTGGTTGTGGTCGAAGAACTCGACCCGGTGATCGAGGAACAGGTCAGGGCCGCGGGCATCGACGTGCACGGGCACGACCTGATTCCCAACATCGGCGAGCTGAACACCGATATCGTTCGCCGCTCGCTGAACGGCGACGCCCCCGAGGCGCCGGCGGAGGCGCCGACCGCTGACGGCTTCCCCGGCCGTCCACCGGTGCTCTGCCCCGGCTGCCCGCACCGCGGCATCTTTTACGCCTTCCGCAAGCTGCGCTGCATCGTCACCGGCGATATCGGCTGCTACACCCTCGGGGCCTCGCCCCCGCTGAAGTCGATGGACTCCTGCATCTGCATGGGCGCGTCCATCGGCGTGGGCCTGGGGATGACCACCGTGCTCGAGGACGAGAAAAAGAAGAACCGCGTGGTGGCCGCCCTCGGTGACTCGACCTTCATGCACTCCGGCATCACCGGCCTGGTGGAGGCGGTCTACAACCACAAGAAAGCCACCGTGGTCATTCTCGACAACAGCACCACCGCGATGACCGGGCACCAGGAGCATCCGGGCACCGGCAAGTCGATCACCGGCGAACCGGCGCCCCAGGTCGATATCGAGGCGCTCTGCCGTTCGCTCGGTATCGAGCACGTGCGGGTGATCAACCCCCTGAACCTCGAGGAGACGCTCTCCTGCCTCAAAGAGGAGCTGGAATATGACGGGGTCTCAGTGATCATCACCCGCTACCCCTGCATCATCGCCGACCGTTCGGTCTGGCACCAGCCGCTCGAGGTGGACACCGCCGTCTGCGATTCCTGCGGGGTCTGCTTCAAGGTCGCCTGCCCGGGCCTGGAGAAGGACGAGGAAGGCAAGACCCACATTAATCCGTCGCTCTGCATCGGCTGCCGGGCCTGCCTGCAGACATGCAAGCAGGGTGCGATTCACCTCAAGGAACAGTAGGAGATCGAACAGTGTCAGGCAACAATGAAACGGTCAACCTGATCTTTTCCGGTGTGGGCGGACAGGGCGTGCTGCTGGCCACCGAGCTGATCTGCGGCGCCGCGCTGCAGGGCGGCATGGACGTGAAGAAATCTGAGATCCACGGCATGGCCCAGCGCGGCGGCAGCGTGGTAAGCCACGTGCGCTACGGCAAAAAGGTCTTCTCGCCGATCATCGAAAAAGGCACTGCCGACGTGGTGGTCTCTTTCGAGCTTCTCGAAGCCGCCCGCTACCTCGATTACCTCAAACCCGGCGGCATGGTCATCGTCAACGACCTGCGCCTCGCACCGATGCCGGTTCTCACCGGCAAGGCCGAGTACCCCACCGACCTCGACCAGCGCCTGGCGGCGAAAGCGGAAAAAGTCTACAAGCTGCCGGCCCAGGAGCTGGCCAACAGCATCGGCAACAAGAACGTGGTCAACGTGGTGATCCTCGGCGCGCTCTCCAAGCTGCTCGAGTTCGACGAGGCGCACTGGAAGAGTGTTCTGGAAAAACGCGTGCCCCAGCGGTTCCTCGAGGTCAACCGCATCGCCTTCGCCGAGGGCCGCAACCTGGTGAATTGAAAAAAGAGGGACCGGCTCTCGATTTCCGCAGGAAATTGGTGCCTGTCCCTCTTTTTGTGTTCAGTCGACGAGGATGCGGGGGATCTCGGGGTGGAGGCGGGAGACGATCTCGTAGTGGATCGTGCCGCAGTGCGCGGCCAGCATGTCCGCGGTGATCAGCTCGTCCCCCTGGCGGCCGATGAGCACGGCCTCGTCCTCCAGGGCCGCTCCGGGGACGTCGGTGACATCGACGATGGTCATGTTCATGCAGACCCGTCCGCGCACCGGGGCCCGCTGCCCGCGCACCAGCACGTGCGCCGCATTGCTCAATCCCCGGTCGTATCCGTCGTAGTAGCCCACCGGAATCACGGCCAGCCGGCTGGGCCGGGTGGTGCGGAAGGTGCAGCCGTAGCCCACGTCCGTGCCCGCGGGCACCTCCTTGACCTGGGCCAGACGGGTTTTCCAGCTCAGCGCCGGCTGCAGGCTGATCCCCCGGGCGCTGCCGTTCTTCATCGACACCATCGTTTCCCGCGACGGCCAGAACCCGTAGAGCGACACGCCCACCCGCACCAGTTCGAGGTGCGTGCGCTTGAAGAGCAGGGCCGCCGCCGAGCAGGCCACGTGGCGCATCGGCGTTTCCAGCCCCGACTCGGCCATGGTCGCCACCAGCCGATGGTACGTCTCCAACTGGGTCAAGGCCACGGTGTGATCGGTGGTGTCCTCGATATTGGCGAAATGGGTGCTCATCCCTTCGAGCGCCAGGTGCCGGCAGCCCTTCAGCGTCTCCGCCACCTCGGGCAGCCGCCGCTCGGTAAACCCCTGGCGGCAGGTACCGGTCTCCAACTTGAGGTGCACGGGAACCGTGTGGCCGGCCGCCGCGGCCGCCGCTTCCAGCGCCTGGAGGGTCTGCAGGTTGAACACCGTTGGACGAACATCGAGTGCCACCGCACGCGCCGCCTGTCCCAGGGGCAGGTAGCCCATGATCAGGATCGGCAGATCGAGCCCCGCCTCCCGCAGCGCTGACGCCTCGTCGAGAGCGTCCACCGCCAGCCAGTCCGCTCCCGACGCCGCGGCCAGGCGCGCCACCCCCAGCAAGCCGTGTCCGTAGGCATTGGACTTGACCACCGCGGCAAGCCGGCTGCCGCTGTCCCTGGTCAGACGCCTGAACACCCCCAGGTTGTTCACCAGGGCCGACCGTGAAACCTCGATCCAGCTGGCATGCGAACCGGACATTTCAGCCTCTCTTCCCCTCCCATGTGCATCACCCGCCAAAAACCCCTTCCGTCATTGGGAGGAGCGCCGCAGGCGCGATAAAGCACCCTCGTGACGATACCGGAAACGAGGCCTCCACCTCCCCGGCGCTCGCGCAAGCACTCTACTGCATCATGCCGTACGAAGTGAAGCGCTCACCGCCCGTTGTCGAAATGGAAATCACGAATGAGCAGCGAGGGCACGGTGCAGGAAGCGCCGCGCCCGGTCCAGGCGCCCAGGGTCTGCCGTTCACGGCTCACCGCCGCCACGCGGGAGAACGCCTCGAGCATCGGCTCGGTGAAGCGGAGATTGGCCACCGAACCGGAGATGCGGCCGTCCCGCACGAGAAAGGTGCCATCGCGGGTCATCCCGGTGAACAGGGCACGCCGGGTGTCGAGCAGGCCGTTGAGGTAGTGGAAGCGCGTGACCACCAGGCCCCGCTCCATCGAAGCGATCATTCCAGCCCCAGTGGCCTCCCCCGCAGAGATACCGAGATTCTGCGGCAAGGGCCCCCAGTCGACCGAGGTCGGCAACGCATGGCCGGTGCTGGCCGTGCCGGCCCGGACCCCGCTCAGGCTGTCGTGGACCACACCCACGGCCTTTCCTTCGCGAACCAGGTCGACCCGCTGACGCTGCACCCCCTCGAAGTCCACGGGCAGCCCCAGGCCCTCGATCTCCGCGTGATCGTCATAGATCGTCAGCCGGGAGTCGCAAAGCCGATCACCCAGCCGCCCACTGAGGAAACTGGTCCCCTCGTTGAACTGCTTGCCGCCGAACCCGATGTAGCTCAGCCAGTTGAGCAGCCCGGCCACCGCCGGGGGCTCGAGCAGCACGTCCACCGGACCGGGATCAAGCGATACGTCCTCCCTCCCGGCAACACACTTGTCCACCGCCGTCCCGGCCATGCGCCCCGTGTCGAGCGTCTCCGGGTCGTGCCCGGCCCACGAGGCATAGCCGGAGCAGCCCGCCCCTTCCCCGTCGTCCATGGCAATGAGCAGGCTCTCCGCCGCCCGGTACGGTGCTCGCACGAACCGCCCCTCGGAGTTGATCACCGCCAGCTCACCGCCCTGCACCGAAAGCGAGCCGGCGGCCGCCAGGCCCGCGGCCCGGACCTTCGAAACCAGGCCGTGGGCCAGCTCCAGCCGGCGGGCCGGCGCCGGCAGCGACGGCTGATCCACGGCAGCCCCGCCTTCATCCGCCCCGCCGGGCAGTCCCTCGAATTCCGGTGTCGGCTTCTGCAGCCGGGCGATGGCCAGCGCCCGCTCAAGGCAGGATTCCAGCCCTTCCGGACGAAGGTCCCCGGTTCCGGCCACGCCGATCCGCCCCTCCAGGGCCACGCGGAAGGTCACCCCGGCCTCGGTTCGATCCAGGTTCTGGTGAATGCGTGAAGCGGCGAAGCGGGTCATGCCGGTACGGGTGAGGAGATAGACCGCCTCCGCCTGGTGCGCACCGCGCCCCACCAGCGCTCTCAGCATGCCGAGGATCTGGTCGCCGTCGATCACGAATCCACCCCCACCTGGACGCCACGGAACCGGGCCGGGGAAGCGCCGTGCCCCACGTGGGCGGTCTGCAGCGGCTCGCCCTTGCCGCAGTTGGGGATGCCCCAGACCTGCCAGTCCCCGGGGCCGGCGATGCCGTCGCAGGAGCCCCAGAACTGCGGCGTGACCCCGGTGTAAACCGGATTGCGGAGCAGGCCCCCCAGCTTGCCGTTCCTGATCTCCCGCCCCAGTTCCGTGCCGAACTGGAAGTTCAACCGCAGGTCATCAATGCTCCAGCTGCGGTTGGTCTCCACGTAGACCCCCTGCTTCACATCGGCCACCAGGTCTTCCAGCGTCCCCGCCCCCGGCTCGAGGTTGATATTGGTCATGCGGATCAGGGGGAAGTTGCCCCAGCCGTCGGCCCGCATCGTGCCGTTGCTGCGCTCGAGGCCCACCATCGCCGCCGTCTCCCGCGACGCGAGGTAGCCGGTGAACAGACCATCTCTCACCAGGTGGAACCGCGCCCCCGGCACGCCCTCGTCGTCATAAGCGAAGGAGCCCAGGGCCCCGGGCACCGTAGCGTCAGCCACGATGTTGACCAGCGGCGACCCGTAGCGGAACCGCCCCCGCTTCTCCAGCCCGAGAAAGCTGCCCCCGGCAAGGCTGATCTCGTCACCGATCACCCGGTCCAGTTCCGTGGGGTGGCCACAGGATTCATGGATCTGCAGGGCCATCTGGCTCGAGTCGATGACCAGGTCGGTGACCCCCACCGGGCAGGGCGGCGCCGAGAGCAGCTCCACCGCCTCACCGGCCACCCGACCCGCCTGCCCCGGGAAATCCATCGCCCCGATGAACTCGTAGCCGCCCCGCACGTGGTTGCCGCCCATCGAGGCCGGCCAGGAACGCACCTGCAGCCCGTCGCCGTCGATGGCCGTGGCCGAGATTTCGCCACCGGTCTGGTGCCAGTATTGCCGGATCAGCGACCCCTCGGTACTGGCGAAGAGACGGCCGTGCCCGCTGAAGTCCATCTGCGCCGAAGCCACTTTCACCTTGGGCGAGACCCCTGTCATCCGTTCGCTGGCCCTCACCATCAAGTCCAGCGAACGCCCCAGCGGCACGGCCAGCGGGTCTTCCGCCACCGCTTCCACGTGGTCGGCCACCACCGGCTCGATTTCGCACAGCTCCACCCGCCGCCCGCCCAGCGCGGCGCTGGTCTTCGCCACTTCCACGGCCCTGAGCACCGCCCGGGCCACCGCCTCCTCGGTCAGCTCGTTGGATGCCGCGAACCCCCATGCCCCGTCAGCCACCAGGCGCACGCCGAACCCCCGGTCGTCATTGTCGGTCACCCGGTCCACGTCACCGTTTTTCACCGACAGGGACCGTGTGACCAGCGTGGTGAAGCGCAAGTCGCCGTAACTCACCGAATCATTCCGGCTGAGCAGGGAGACACCGAACAGGGCCAGCTCGCGCGCCTGCTCGGCCTGTTCGAAACGTTCGAACAATACACCGCTTTGCATCGTCATCCGGAACTCCGCCGATACGCGATGGGAGAAACAAGGGTTGAAAAACTCACCCGACACCCCGGAGTATGTGGCCACATTCTAGTGCATGCGCCCTGCCGTTTAAACCCGAAAACCGACCGGTGATCAGGGTATACTTCCTTCAAACCAGAACCAGATGGAGGTCAACCGATGAAGGGACTCAGAATCGCTTTTCTCGGCGCAGTGCTGGCCGGCCTGTTCCTCTTTTTTCCCGACAACGAAACCCGGGCCGGTCTGGGCATCTCGGGCCAGGAGCGGGTGAAGACCCTCGACGTCTACCTCGACCCGCAGAATACCGGCAGCGTTTTCTACACCGTCCACCTGGCCAATGGGCTGGCCATCGAAGGCAGCGGCGACACCTGGGAACAGGTGGACCAGATGATGCGCCTTTCCCGGGCGATGACCCGGGCCAACACCTCGGTCACCGTGGAGCTCAAGGAGGACGAGATCATCGGGATCATGGTCCGCTCGGGCTCTGCGTTCTAGGTTCGATTCGCCCAGACAGGAGCAGCCAGTGGTCCGCCCTGGAGCGCCCCATTGCACGTACCGCAAATGCGTGCCATGATCAGCACGCCATGATATAGAAATCCAACGACTCAAGTAATTTAAACAGTCCCCGTGCCAAAATCGAACCACGATGGCCAATACCTGGAATCGAGCCTCTGACAATTGAAGAAACGGCCTTTCTGTCAACAGCCGTGCCACCGGCCTTCAGGTGATGGGCCGGCGTTTGGCGGCAACATGCTTCGGAAATGATTGGATCAGCAAACGAGGCAGCAATAGAACACCAGGACAGCTGGTGACGAATTGCTGATCGGGGGAGATGAACTCATGATGCGACGTGGACGCAACGAACCGTGCCATTGCGGCAGCGGCAAGAAATACAAGAAATGCTGCCTGTCCAAAGACAGCGAAGAAGCCCGGGCTGCAGACGCTGCCGCAAGGAGTGAACGGCAAGATGCAGCGGCCGAACACAAACCAGCGAAAGACGATGCTGCTGAGGGGCAAACAAAACCGGCGCCGAAGCGCAGATCCCCGTCCGAGGGCAAAAGCAGGTTCTGGGGACAAGACGACCGATCAGGGTCAGGGGACCGATCCACTGGACGAAAACGCGGCAGCGGGCATCGCTGAGCAACTGGTTTATCCTGGCGTCCGGCACGGCAACGTGAAGAAGCGAAACGACGGTTGATCCTGATGCTTACCTGGTGAGTGCCGATGAACTGAGGGAATAACTCGGTTTGACGCCACTCGCCGAATCCGCCATGCGTGAAGCCAAAATTGGGGCAGATATTGGTTTCAAAATTTCTTGTCAAAACAAAAAGATTTCGTTCATTCGTCGGATTTCTGATTTTGACCATTCTCGTGTCGGCGCAGAGACTCGAAGCTGCCGGTGACTTTCCGGCCCTTGTCAAAGACCTCGAGCGAGCAGTAGTGCTCGGTGACGTGGGAAAGTTGGTTCACTATCGTCAGGAGCTTGAGGGAGCTTCAAAAGAATGGGGAGTTGATGAAGGACTTCGTCAATACACACTCGCCTATGTCAGCTGGCGTCTGGTTCCTCTCGTGAACGAGAAGGAGGGCGGTCGTACACTCAATCAGGCCGAGGAAATCCTGTCAGGCCTGGTGCGGAAAGACCCTGACAACGCTGAGGCCCTCGCCCTGCTGGGATCAGTTTACGGAAACCAGATCACCAATGCCTGGAAAGGAATGAGGTTGGGGCCGAAAGCCAGCAAGGCTCTGGAACAAGCCGAAAGCATCTCACCGGACAATCCGCGTGTCATATTACAGCAGGCCATAAGTGCCTTCCATACACCGAGTCTGTTCGGAGGCGGATTGGAGGCAGCAGAAGAGAAGTTAAGACACGCAGAAGCGTTGTTCGAGAGAGAGCCTGCATCGAAATCATGGCCAGACTGGGGGCGAATCGATGTTTACGTCTGGTTAGGGCAGGTTTTGGTGAAGACGGGTGATCACAAGGGCGCTCGGACAGCCTATGAGAAAGGTCTTTCCCTGGAACCTGATCATGCATGGATCCGGCACAAACTCCTTCCCGCCCTCGAACCAGTAGAATCGCAAGATGCGAGGTGAACAAATCACCAGGAATGCAGTGCCTTAGAATACAAAAGAACAGACAGCAAAGAAGTTTCTTGGCTGCCTGGTGATTGCGGCAGGTGCCGGCTATCTCATCGGGAGTTACGCACGTTTTCTGTGCCCGGATCGAGTTGGGGCCGTGTCACCGATCCACGTAATGGCCATCGTTTCCGAGCGCTCGCTGTGTTCGTGGCTGCTCATCAAGGGCGTGAACCTGGAACGCTGGCAAGAGGTGACGGTGAGTGACGGCCTGGCGTAGACATTCGGCACACCGGTTTACGACCGTTTGCCGCTGCCGGGCTTGTCTGTCACGGCGACGGCGCAACCGTCCCCAACACATCCGAAGCGTTCTCGTGGAAGGCCAGGTGGGCGAGCTGGTCCTGGGGCGTGGGATCGCGGTTGATGATGACCAGTTTTGCGCCCTCCTGAACGGCCATGGGCGGCAATGCTGCTGCGGGCTGCACCACCAGCGAGCTGCCCACGACGATGAAGAGGTCGCAGTTCCTGGTTTCCCGGACCGCGTCCTCGAGCACCTGCATCGGCAGAGACTCGCCGAAGAAGACCACCTGGGGCTTGAGCACACCGTTACACTTCGGGCAATCTGGCGGGAAAACCTCATCCAGGCGGTCGTGCACCTCGTCGAGGGTGTAGACCTCGTTGCAGGTCATGCAGGCGATGCGGCGCGTGTTGCCGTGCAGCTCGAGTACGCGCTTCGAGCCGGCCTCCTGGTGCAGGCCGTCGATGTTCTGGGTGATCACCGCGGAGAGTCGCCCCTGCTCTTCGAGACGGGCCAGGGCATGGTGGGCCGGGTTGGGCTCGGCGTCGCGCAGCGCCGGGTAGCGCACCTCGCGAAAGAAACTCCAGTAGTATCCCGGGTCGGCAAGGAAGTTGGAGATCTCGGCATACCTGGCCGGGTCGTACGTGTTCCAGACGCCGCCGTCGCCGCGGTAGGTGGGGATGCCGCTCTCGGCGGAGATGCCGGCACCGGTGAAGGCCACGATGCGGTTCGCTTCGCTGACCAGTTGCTGAAGTTCATCGCGGGGGTCGGCCATGGCTGCACCTCGATTGATGTTGCGGTTCAGACACCGGCCGGGCCCGCGGGCCTTCCGGCCAGCAGGGCTTCGAAGACGTCTCCCAGACGGCGTGCGGAGCGCTCCGGCGAAAACTCGGTTTCAGCCCTCGCCCTGGCGGCCCGGCCCATGCGCTGCCTGAGATCGGCATCGTCGAGCAGCCGGCTGATGCCCCCGGCCAGCAGGTCGGGCCGCCCGGAAGGCACCATCAGCCCGGTCTCGCCTTCGATGACCAGCTCGCGGCAGCCGTCCACGTCGGTGACCACCTGGGGCCTGCCGGCGGCCATAGCCTCGAGGATGGCAAAGGGCATGCCTTCCCAGAGACTGGAGAGGACGAAGACGTCGAAGAGGGCGAGCAGGGCCGGCACCTCGCTTTCGAACCCGAGGAAACGGACCTTCTCCCCTGCCGGGCCGAGCTGCGCCGTAATCCGCTTGAGGCGCTGCTCCTCCTCCCCCTCTCCGGCGATGACGAAGAGGGTGTCGGGATGCCGCTCCAGCACCTTGGGCACGGCGGCGAGCAGCAGTTGGAGCCCCTTCTGCGGGTGGAGCCGGGCCACGGTGCCGGCCAGCAGGGTGCCGGAGCCGGGCCCGGGGAGCCCGTGGTGGGCCCTCACGGCCTCGACGGCGTCGTCGGCAGGCCGGTAGCGGTCTATCTCGATGCCGTTGGGCACCACGGCGATGCGCCGGGGATCGAAGCCCCCGTGCTCCACGAGGTCGGTTTTCAGGGCGCGGGCCACGGTGACCGTGCCGTGGCAGAGGAAACGGGTGAGCAACCGGTCGGCCAGGGTCGATTTCACGTAGGGGCTGCCGTAGCCGCGGATGGGCAGGTTCCGCTTCTGCAGCACTTTGCGGCACGCCAGCCGGCCGGCCAGGGCATCGCGTCTCGAAGCGAGCACGTGAACCAGGTCGACGCCCCGATCCCTGAAGAGCTTCCGTCGTCCGATGATCCCGGGCGGCGCCTGCGCCACCTCGGCATCGGCCTCATGGAGGAACTCGAGCAAGGGGCCGTCCCCCTCGGGCACGAGCACCAGGTTGCGGAACCGCCCTGGAACACCGTGGCGGATGAAGGAGAGCACTTCCTTCTCCGTGCCGGCGAGCCTCAACGTACCGAGGCAGTGGGCGATGAGGGGTGGGGCTTCACGCGTCATGCCTGCCTCCCGTGGCCCGGCGGAAAATGGTGGCCAGTTTCTCCCCCAGGCCCACGTCGACGAACCAGGAGCGGATCTCGCCGTTCGAGGCGCTACGCTTCTGCTGGATGCGGCGCCGCTTGCCCAGCATCTTCGGCAGGAGCCGGAAGGCGCTGAACAGGCCACCGGCGAGTCGCGGCTCGATGATCATGCGGCCCAGCACCTTCGTCCAGTAGAGGGCGATGAAGGGCAGGTCGGCAAGGATCATCCCCGGCCGGTCGTTCTTCACCATCATCAACAGGTGGTTGCGCACCAGGTCTTTCTTCACCCGAACCAGGGCCTCGCCGCCGGAGCCGCCCCGCTCGTGCCAGGCCACCGCGGCAGGGACGTGGGTGCACTGCCAACCGGCCAGGGCGGCCCGCCAGTCGAGATCGGCGTCCTCGAAGTAGCTGGAGAAATCGGCATCGAAGACGTCGTCGCCGAGGCGCAGGTCGTCGAGCATCCCGCGGCGGTAGAGCACGGCGGCGGCACAACTGCCGAAAACGGCCGTGTCCCGGTCGTACTGGCCCTTGTCCTCCTCCCCCCAGCCCCGGTTGTGCGGGTAGCGGGCCCGGGTCAGGAAGTGGCCGGTGGAGTCGATGACCTTCGTCGGCTGCCCGTTGTTCATGCGCAGCAGCTTGGCCGCGGCCCAGCCGGTGCGCGGACCGGCGGTGCGGAGGGCGGTGACCAGGGCCTCGAGGAAGTCCGGCGCGAGGACGATATCGGGGTTGAGCAGCAGGACGAACTCACCGGCGGTGTTGCCGATCCCCTGGTTGGCCGCACCGGCGAAGCCGAGGTTCCTGCTGTTCTCGATCAGGGCGCCGTCCGGCATCTCACGGGCGAAGAGACGGGCCGAACCGTCCGACGAGGCGTTGTCCACGGCGAGGACCTCGAAATCGCCCAGCGTCTGTGCACGCAACGAGTCGAGGCAGGGTCGGAGGAAGCCCTCGCAGTTCCAGAGCACGAGTACCACTGAAACGTGGGAGTTCATCGCCGCTCCTCCAGGGCGCGGGCCATCGCCTCCTCGACCCCCCGCACGTGGCGTTCGGCGGAGAAGGCAACGGAGGCTTTCCGTTGTGCCGACGCAGCCAGGCTCCGCGCCATGTCGGGATCGTCGTGGAGTTGAACAAGCTTCTCGGCCATGGCCCGGGGATCGCGGGGCGGGCAGAGCAGACCGGTGGCCCCGTCGTCCACCAGCTCGGCCATGCCGCCGCCCCGCACCGCCACCACCGGCAGACCGTCGAGCATCGCTTCGGCCACCACCCGGCCGAAGGGCTCGGCCGGGGAGGCCATGATCAACGTCATGCAGGCGGCGGCCAGTTGGCGGGCATCCTTGCGGAAGCCGGCAAAAACCACGGCATCGGCGATGCCCAGTTCGCCGGCCAGGGCGTTCAGCCGGTTGATATAGTCCTGCCGGCCGCCGCCGATGAGCAGCAGCTTGAGGTTCGGGATGCGATCCCGTGCGGCCGCCACCGCGCCAATGGCGTCCTCGGGGGCCTTGAACCGCTGCACCGTGCCCACCATCACCGCCACCCGGTCACCGGGTTCGATGCCCTCCAGGACGGCCGGGTCCAGCGGCGGCTCGTCCCCGGGCAGGGGAGACACCGCGTTGTAGACCACGGTGAGCTTGTTCGCCCTGTCGTGCAGGGCCAGCGGTTCGGCGGTGGCTCGGGAGTTGGTGAGCACGACGCTGGAGAGGCCGAGGATCATGCGGTGCAGCATGCCCAGCGGCGGCACCTGGTTCAACTCGTCGTTGGCGGCGAGGATCTCGCGAACGAACCAGACGTGGGGCCGACCGGTGCGTCGGGCCGCCAGCGCCCCGCCGCCGATCACCGAGGTGTTGGTGTAGACGAGGTCGATCTCGCGCTCGCGGATCAGGCGGCAGGCCCGGGGCTGGGTGAGGAGTTCGCGGAGGACCACCACGGGCAGGGCCAGCCGTGCGGCCCAGCGGCCGGAAGCGCGGACCCACCAGGGGTGGTTGACAAAGACCACATCCACCCCGATTTTTCCCAGCTCTTCGCGGAGGGGGCCATCACCGGGCAAGGCCACCAGCGGCTCAAAACGGCGGCGCTCGAGGTTCCGGGCAAGGAGCAGCAGGCTCCGCTCCGCACCGTAGAGGCGGGCCGAATGGGAGACGAGGAGTACCCGTGCCGGGCGTCCCTGCTCCCCCCCCTTCCTGCGCTCCTCGCTCACCTCACCGCCCCTCCCCTGCGCCCGCCCTTCGCCGGCGGAACTCGGCCCAGAGGGCCCGCAGTTCATTGATCGTGTTCCGCTGGAAGATCATGACCAGCCCTATGTATACCACGGCGCCGAGGGTCACCTGGGCGGCGAGCAGCCAGCCGAGCGGCCAGTCGCGGGGCACGGCACGGCCCAGGGCAGCCACCGCACCGGTCATGGCCAGGGCGCAAATGAAGTTGCCGGACAATTCGCGGACCATGCGGGACCAGCTCAGGCCGATCAGGCGGCCGGCGATAGTCCAGGAGGGGTACCAGAGGACGATGTAGCCGCTGGCCACCCAGGCGGCGGCCACGCCGATGATCCCCCAGCGCAGGCCGATGAGAATGGCGGTGAGCCGCACGGCGCCGGCGACGAGGCCCCAGCGCATCATGGTGTCCGTGCAGCCCTGGGAGGTGTAGATCCAGCCCACGGTGGCGCCCACCGGCATGAGCAGGCCGGAGAGGCAGAAGATCATCAGCAGGGGAATGGTGTCGGCCCACTGCTCGCCGAGCACCACGAGCACGAAGGGCCGAGCGGTGATCATCAGCCCGAGCATCAGGGGGAAGGTGGCCAGGGAAACGGTGCGGATGGCCCTGAGATAGATCTGCCGCACCCGCCCCACCTGGTCCTGGATGGCGGAAAGCGCGGGGAACATGACCCGGGAGATCACCGCCGCCATCTGGGTCACCGGCAGCAGCATCAGCTGGTCGGCGCGGGAGTAGATGCCCAGGGCCGGCGAGCCGATGAAGCGGCCGATGAGCAGGTGGCTCGAGCGGGTGACCACGTGATCGAGAAGGCCGAAACCGAGCAGGTTGAAACTGAACCCGAACAGCTCACGAAGCGCGCCGAAATCGAAAGAGAAGGACGGCCGCCAGCGACCGGTGGCCCAGAAGAGCACGGTGCTGACGAAACTTTGCAGCAGCAGTTGGGCCACCAGGCTCCAGACGCTGAAACCGGCCAGCGCCATCCACACGGCGACGCCCCCGGAGAGGAGCACCGCCGTGGTTTCCACCAGGGCCAGCTTGCGGAAGTCCATGGAACGCAGGGCCAGTGAGTACTGCACCACACGGAGTGCACCGACGATGAAACCGGCGGAGATGGCGAGGGCGAGCAGGCGCAGGGCGGGCACCCGGTAAAAGGAGGCGATGGGCCCGGCCAGGGCGGCGAAGAGCACGGTGAGCAGCGCGCCCACGGCGACATTGGCCCAGAACACCGAGTCGATGTGCTCCCGGCGCAGGTCCTTGCGCTGAACGAGGGCAGCGCCGAGACCCATGTCACAGAACATCTGGGCCAGCCCGGAAAAGACGAGCACCATGCCCACCTGGCCGAAATCGTCGGGTGTGAGCAGACGGGTGAGCAGGAGAAGAAAGAGGAAGCGAAGGCCCTGCTGGAGCCCCTGCTGGGCCGCGCTCCAGCCCAGTCCGGTGACGGTGCGGTGGCGCAAGCCTTCGGCACTCATCCCGTAGGTGGTGTCTGCATCGTTCTGGCTCATCCGGACAGCGGTGTCCTCCCCCCTCGCCGGCGTGCCGGCCGCCCGGTCACTGTCCTGTGGAAGTACGTGATACTGGCCCCATTATGGCACATCTTCGGCCGTGCGTCCCGTCCGTGGGCCATGGTCGTGCAGCGCAGCCGTGCCCGGGCTATAATGGGACGACATTGCCGTTCCCATCCGCTGGAGTGAAGATGAAGCTGCTCTCACAACGGCTGCGCCGCCGCAGCCGGGCACCTCGCCTCGACCGGGCACTGGACATCGTCCTCGCCCTGACCGGCCTGGTGGCCGTAGCCGTGCTGGTGGTGGACGACGGCGGCTTCCAACTCTCGCCAGGGACCAAGACGGCGCTCCACTGGGCGGAGGGGATCATCGTCGCCTTCTTCGCCGCCGAACGGATCACCCGGCTGCTCTTGGCCCGGGACCGCGGCTGGTATTTCCGGCACCACTGGTTCGATTACGCGCTGCTCGTCGGCGTGCCGCTGGTCTACGTCGCGGTGCTCGAACTGCGCGGCCCGGCACTCAACGCCGGCATGCTCTACCTGGTGACGACCCAGGTCTACATCTTCGCCACCCTGGCCGTGCGGGCGGTGGGGCTCAATCTCCGCCTCTCCGGAAGCGGTGTCCCCCCCCGCCAGCTGCTGGTGGGCAGCTTCGCCCTGCTGGCCCTCGCCGGCTCGGGACTGCTGATGCTGCCGGCGGCAGTTCAGCCGGCATTCCAGCAGGGCTGGACTTATCGAGATGCGCTGTTCACCACGGTGAGCGCCAGTTGCGTCACCGGCCTGGTGGTGGTGGACACCGGCACGCACTTCACCGGCTTCGGTCAGGCGGTGATCCTGCTGCTGATCCAGTTCGGCGGACTGGGGATCATGCTCTTCGGCACGGTCTTCGCCATCCTCGTCGGCCGGGCGCTGACCCTGCAGGGGTCGGATACCCTGGGCAAAATGGTGGCGGTGGACAATTACGGCGAGATCGGCCGGGCAGCGGCTTTCGTGGTCATCACCACCCTCGCCGTCGAGGCGCTGGGCGCGGCGCTGCTCTACCCGATGTTCGCCGGCGGCCTTGACGCTCTGGGCCGGCCGCTGACCGCCGCCGGGGCCCTGTGGCATGCGCTGTTCCACAGCGTCTCCGCCTTCTGCAACGCCGGTTTCGCGCTCTACGGTGGCAGCCTGATGCACGGCACGGCCGAGGGCTGGGCCATGCCGCTGGACCGGCACTGGCAGATCCTCGGTGTCTTCGCCCCGCTGATCGTTGTCGGCGGCATCGGCTTCCCGGTGCTGCGCAACGCCGGCCAGGTGCTGCGCTCGCTGGTCCGCCGCCGCCACCTGCCGGGCCGCCCGGTCCCCCGGGACCGCCGGCACCTGCCGCAAACGGGTATCACCCTGCACACCCGGGTGGCGGTGGCGGCCACCGCCCTGCTCATCCCCTTCGGCGCCGCCGGGCTCTGGCTCTTCGAACGGATGGCCGGCCACCCGCTCACCGCCGGACAGGCGCTGTTCCAGTCGATCACCACCCGCACGGCCGGGTTCAACACCGCGGACATCGGCGCCCTGGCCCCGGCAAGCAAGCTGCTGATGTGCGGGCTGATGTCCGTCGGCGGCAGTCCGGCGAGCACCGCCGGCGGGGTGAAGACCGTAACCCTGGCCATTCTGATGCTCGCCGTCTGGAACATCATGATGCGGCGGCGCGAGTTCGAACTGTTCCAACGCTCCATCGCCCCGGAGCTGGTGCGCCGCATCGTCGCCCTGGCAGTGATCTACATCTCCCTGTTGGCCGCGGTGACTCTGGCCCTGACGGCCATCCTTCCGGCCGTACCCGCACTGGACCTCTTCTTCGAGGCGGCCAGCGCCTGCGGCACGGTGGGGCTGACCACCGGCATCACGCCCGGTTTGACACCAGCCGCCAAATTCATCATCATGGCGGCGATGTTCGCCGGCCGGATCGGGCCGCTGACCCTGCTCCTGGCGCTGACCACGCGACTCAGTCCGGCCGAGTACCGCTACCCCACGGAACACGTGATTATCGGGTGACCAAGGTGGATCGATTCGCCGTGATCGGGATGGGACGCTTCGGCAAACGGCTCGCCGCCCTGCTCGCCGAAGCCGGCGCCGAGGTGATCGCCGTGGACCGGGACAAGGCCCTGGTGGACGAGATGCGTGACCTGGTCACCCTGGCCGTGGCCCTGGACAGCACCGACGACAAGGCGCTCAAGGCCCAGGGAATCAACAAGGTGGACGTGGCCGTGGTGGGCATCGGCTCCTCCTTTGAAGCCAGCCTGCTGACCACTGCGGCGCTCAAGGAGCTGGAGGTCCCCAGGGTCATCGCCCGGGCCACCACCGACCGCCGGGCCAGGATCCTCTCCCGCATCGGCGCGGACAGCGTGGTCAACCCCGAGCTGGAATCGGCCGAGCGTTGGCGCAGCCGCCTGCTGGCGGCACAGTTGATGGAGCGGCTCGACCTGGGCGAGGGCTACAGCCTGACCCAGCTGGCCGCCCCCGAGGCCTTCCACGACAAGACCCTCGAGGAACTGGACATTCGCAAGAAGTACAAGATCACCGTGGCCGCCATCCGCCGCACGCCCGATACCGAGAAGGAGGGCCGGGGCGACACCACGCGACGGGCAAAACTGATCAAGGTTCCCCTGCCGGAGAGCCGGATCCAGCCCGGGGACATACTGCTCGTCATCGGCAGCGATGATGCGGTGGAGGCCCTGGCCCACCTCTGAAGCTCGCCAACGAACCGAGAGTTGCCAGCCCACCACTGTCATCGTGTGCGCAGCGAAGTGGCAGAGCGTGGAATGCCGTTCCTTCCGCGGGCCTCAAGCCGCTCCCGCTGGCCAGAGGCTCTTGAGGAACAAATGAACATGAATGGGACCTGACCCGATCTTTATTCATTTGTTCCTTCCACATGCTTCCATCGGCCTCCGCTGGTCAGGGGCTCGCGATGACGGGAAGGCGTGGGCCCATCACGTCCCGATCCGGAACCAGGGGAAGGGGGACTCGCTGGTGTGCAGCAGGCGGCGCCG